>JAEAME010001473.1_pt1 | contig 16237 bp, 17 predicted proteins | sample 8958731 | NCBI WGS metagenome assembly JAEAME01 (sample SAMN16933194, study PRJNA681113) | bioreactor sludge metagenome | isolation source: anerobic bioreactor sludge (Control) | place: India:Bengaluru | collected 2018-10-24 | reverse complement strand
CTGGCCTGGCGCCTGGAGCGGCCGAATCTGAAACCAAGCCGCATCTACCAGCTTTTGCACGGGTATTCGCCGCGCGCGATCCTGGCCTTCTCCGTTGCTCTGGATTCGCCGGTGGCGTGTGATAACGTGATGCTGTATCTGGATCGCCTGCGCTGGGTACGTCCCATCATCCGTGGCGAGTTCCTCAAGAGTAAAGGCGTCGAGCCAGGGCCGGTCTACCGGCAGATTCTGGACCGGCTGCTCTATGCGCGCCTGGATGGGAAGATACGGACCGCCTCCGAGGAAGAGGCCATGGCCGGGAAGCTCCTGGCGAGTCTCGGAAGTTAACCACGGAGGCACGGAGAACACGGAGACTCGGTATGGATCTGTACGAGAAGGAACTTACAGGGCAAATCATCTCGGCGGCGATTGAGGTGCACCGCGAGCTTGGGCCAGGGTTGCTCGAGTCTGCGTATCAGGCCTGCCTGGCGCGCGAGTTCTCCGTGCGAGGTCTGTCTTTCGAACAGGAGAAGGCTCTGCCTGTTGATTACAAGGGCGTGCGTGTAGACTGTGGCTACCGCTTGGATTTCCTGGTTGCGAGCAAAGTCGTGGTGGAATCGAAGGCCGCGGACGTAATCGCCCCCATACATGAAGCCCAATTGTTGACCTATCTGAGACTTACCGGCTGCCGAGTTGGTTTGCTCATAAACTTCAACGTACCCGTGCTCAAGAATGGTGTTAAGCGCAGGGTACTGTGAGAATAGTCTAGGACTCTGTGTTCTCTGTGTCTCTGTGGTTCCATTTCCCTCCCAATTGCACGGAGGAGGTGGGCGTGGTGGGTGCGAACGATCCGTATGACCTGAGCCGGTTCGTCCAGGCGCAGAAGTACGACTATGACCAGGCGCTCGCCGAGATCAAGAGCGGCCAGAAGCAATCGCACTGGATGTGGTACATCTTTCCGCAGTTCGAGGGGTTGGGGTTCAGCTCGACCTCACAGCACTATGCCATCAAGAGCCTTGACGAGGCCAGGGCTTACCTGAGCCACCCGGTGCTTGGCCCGCGGCTGGTAGAGTGCTGCCAGGCATTGTTGCAGGTTCAGGGGCGCTCCGCGTCGGAGATCATGGGCTACCCTGACGACATGAAACTCAGGTCCTGCACCACCCTGTTTGCGCAGGTGTCGCCACCCGATTCGGTATTCCACCAGGTGCTGAACAGGTACTTCCAGGGCCAGCCGGACACAAAAACGCTCCGACTGCTGGGCATCACGGGTGGGGCGGTCTAGTTGATTCACAGGCCGCGCCTGACCATCTTTCGATAAGGATTGGTGCAATGAGTTGGCTCAATAGCCTCTATAGGCGACTGAACAACCATCCCTATCAAACGCTTGCTCTTCTGTTTGGTGTTTGTGTAGCTGTCTATGTGGTGACGATACCGCTCCCGCGCAGTGACGGGATGCTCATTGGTTCAGATGGTATCGCGTACTACATGTATGTGCGTTCGCTTGTTTTTGATCATGACCTGAGTTTCGCCGACGAGTACGCCCGGCTTTATCCGGACATCGATGTAACCTCGCTGAGAACGGCGACCGGGTTGACATCGAATCAATATGCTATCGGGCCAGGCATTCTGTGGGCACCTTTCTTTGTGGTTGGGCACCTGGTTGCCATGGGGCTACGTCAGGTTGGCTTTCCAGTGGGTGTCGATGGTTACAGCTACCCTTATCAGGCAGCGGTTTGCCTGGGCAGCATGGTCTATGGTTTCTTCGGTATTGTGTTGATCTACCAGACAATAAAGCGCTTCTATCCCCGCACTGCCCTCGCGGCGTCGTTATTGATATGGCTTGCCACGAACGTGATCTACTATCTGCTGGCCGAGCCCTCCATGGCCCACATGTGCTCGCTGTTTGCGGTGGCGTTGCTCGTGAATGTATGGGTTTCTTCACGCCCAGAGTTCAGTATGCGGAACTGTTTCGTAATTGGCCTTGCGGGCGGGCTGGTCGGGATCGTCAGGCAACCCGATGCAACTCTATTGGCATTGCCTGTTGTGGATTGTCTGCTTGGCCGCGGAGGGGTCTTGCCCAGAGTGAAACGCATAGCTGCCGTTGTGGTTGGCTTTGCCCTGATCTTCTGGATACAGATGATGGCCTGGCAAGTATTGAATGGAAATCCACTGTCGAGCGGTTACTTCCGTGATTCCACTCAGCGCTTTTTCTGGCTGTCGCCCCATCTGGTTGAGGTCTTGTTCTCAACTGAGCACGGTCTATTCCTGTGGCACCCCATATTGCTCTTTGCTGTGGCGGGCTTGTTCTATCTCGGTCAATCGCAGCCCAGATTGGCGGTCCTATTTGGTGCCGGGATACTGCTTCAAGCATACCTGATTGCCGCCTGGTGGTGGTGGTCTCAGGCGTACTCATTTGGCGGCAGAATGTTTATCGCATCATTGCCAATGTTCGCCGTGGGTCTGGCGGCCGTGTTACAGTGGGCTTTGGAACAAGGGGCGAGTCTGCTGTGCTGGGTGACTGGCCTTGGCCTGGTTTTCTGGAATGCCCTGTTTTTTCTTCAATACCGATTGGGATACATATCCCACGGCGGACCGTACACCCTGCGGCAATTGACGGTAGGGAAACTCGAGATGCTGCTTGATCTCGCTCGCAGAGCAGTACGCCTGTTGGCTCGGTGAGCAGTGGCGAGAAGGCGCGCAAGGCCGGTATGATCGCCCGATTGGTCAGCGTGTGGGGATCCCGGCTAGCAACGGCAGCTGCTGACCGCCAGGTAAGGTCTGCTTCTGTTACGTAGTGCGTTCAGTTAGTCAGGCCCTCTCTTGAGAGGTCTTGGTTGCCTGCCGATCATGCCCCGAACTTGGCCAGGCGCAGGGCATTGGCCAGGGCCAGCGGCATCAGATCCACCGCCGGGAAGGTCCCCAGAGCGCCACGGGCGCAGGCGCGCTCCCCGTACTTGAGCGTGCCGTCGCAGCGGCAGTAGCGCGAGTGCAGCAGGGTGGGCACGGGGTGCCAGCTATGCGCCTTCAGTAGCGACGGAGTCGAGTGGTCACCCGTGACCACGACCACGTCGGGCTTGAGCGCCATCACGCGGGGCACGTAGGAGTCAAACTCCTCAACCATCGCCACCTTGGCCTTAAAGTCGCCATCCTCACCGCGGCTGTCCGTGTACTTGAAGTGCAGGTAGAAAAAGTCATAGTCGGGCCAGGCCCTTTCCAGCGTGTCGAACTCGTCGGCCAGCCTGGTGCCGCTCGGCAGGGCGTTCATGCCCACCAGTTTGGCCAGGCCACGGTACATGGGGTAGACGGCGATGGCGGCGGCGCGCAGACCGAAGGCATCCTTCATCGTGGGGATGGCCGGGCGCTTATCCAGGCCGCGCAGGAGCACCATGTTCGCCGGGGCCTGGTCCGCCAGTACCTGCTGCGCCTGGGCCACAAAGCCGTTGACCAGCTCGGCGGTGCGCCGTGAGGCGACCAGGTCGGCCGCTTCGGCCAGGGGCCGGATGGGCAGAGCCGGAACGCCCACCTGCTGCGGGTCCGATTCGCTCAGGTCACCGGCCAGGCCGACGCCGCGCAACACCAGCACAAAGCGGTGCTCCTTCACTGGCTCGACAAACAGCTCTACACCGGGCACGTGTACCTTCTCGCGCAACAGGGTGGTCAGCTTGATGCATTGCTCGGTGGAAATGCGGCCGGCGCGGCGGTCCGTGATGCGGCCCTGCGCATCAACCGAGCAGAAATTGCCCCGCCCGGCGACATCCTGGGGCTGCAGGTCAAAATCAATCCCCAGCGCTTCCAGTACCCCGCGTCCGATGATGTAGCGGCAGGGGTCATAGCCAAAGAGAGCCAGGTGCCCGGGGCCACTGCCGGGCGTGATGCCCGGGCCGATGGGTACCGTGCAGCCGCTGACCGATTTCTGGGCCAGGCTGTCCAGGTTTGGCGTGTGCGCCGCCTCCAGCTCGGTGGAACCGCCTGGCTCTACTGGCAGCCCGCCGATGCCATCCATCACCAGAAAGACGATCTTGGTCTCGGCCGGGATGGCCAGTTTGCGGATAAAGTCCAGATCAGCCATGAAGCCTCCTTGGTCGGGAGATAAAACGTGAAGCGTAAAACGTAAAAAGGAGATTACGTCTTACGCTTCGCGTTTCACCTGTCATTTGTCCTGCAACGCGGCCACGCCGGGCAGCACCTTGCCTTCGAGGAACTCGAGCGAGGCGCCACCACCGGTCGAGATGTGCGTGATCTTGTCGGCTACACCGGCCTGCTCGACTGCCGCGGCCGAATCCCCACCGCCGATGATGCTGGTAGCGCCGCTCTTGGCCAGGGCCTTGGCGATCGCCACGGTGCCCGCGGCGAAGGCCGGGAACTCGAAAACGCCCATCGGGCCGTTCCACACCACCGTCCTGGCCTTCTTGAGTGCGGCGGCGAACTTGTTCACGGTTCTGGGGCCGATGTCCAGGATGCGCCAGCCGGCCGGAACCTTGTCCACTGCTACCGTCTGGTGCCTGGCATCAGCGGCAAAAGCATCGGCAACGACCACGTCTACCGGCAGGAGCAGCTTTTTGCCCCCGCGCTTGAGCAGGTCCCTGGCCAGTTCCACCTTGTCTTCCTCAACCAGCGACGCGCCAATCTCATGTCCCTGCGCTTTAAAGAATGTGTTGGCCATGCCTCCGCCGACGATGAGCTGGTCCACTTTGGGCAGCAGGTTCTCGATCACGGCAATCTTGTCCGAGACTTTGGCTCCGCCCAGAATGGCCATGTAGGGGCGGGTGGGCTCGGCTGTTGCCTTGCCCAGGAAGTTCAGCTCGCGCTCCATGAGGAAACCGGCCACCGCGGGCAGGTAATGGGCCACGCCCTCGGTGGAGGCGTGGGCGCGGTGGGCCGTGCCAAAGGCATCATTGACATAAATGTCGGCGACGGAGGCCAGTTGCTGGGCAAAGGTGGGGTCGTTGCCCTCTTCCTGGGCGTAGAAGCGCAGGTTTTCCAGCAGGAGCACGTCGCCGGGTTTGAGCGCGGCGACTGCGTTGGCCACTTCCGGGCCGATGCAATCCCGAGTCCTGGCTACGGGCGCACCGAGCAGCTCGGAGAGCCGCCCGGCAACCGGGGTCAGGCGGAATTCTTCGGCTACCTTGCCCTTGGGGCGGCCCAGGTGGGAGCACAGGATCACCCTGGCTCCCTGGTCGCGGAGGTACTGGATGGTCGGCAGGGCGGCCCGAATGCGGGTATCATCGGTAATGTTACCGGCCTTGTCCTGCGGCACGTTAAAGTCCACGCGTACGAGAACGCGCTTGTTAGCCACATTGATGTCTCTGATCGTCTTTTTGTCCATGTTTTTCCTCCTGATGGCAACGTTGCGTATGACGGGGTTCAACCCGGCAATCGATAATTCTACCACGAATCGTCCTCAACCGCCAATCGACGGGGGCGGGTGGAGTTCAGTTTCGGGGCAGGGTGGCGGTTCACCCGTAGCATAGGGCCTTGCCGTTCGCCCCGCATCTGTTCGACGGGGTGCCCGTTTCCGCGTGGCCACCATGACGCCCACCCCGCCAAGAGCACGGGGCGAACGGCAAGGGGCTATGCTACAAGTGCGCCCCCCTTGTGAACCACACCCGGGGGGCCTCGTTACACCTGCACCAACCCTTCGTACACGGTGCCATGAACCGGATCCAGGGTCACGACCTGCCGCTCGCGCAGGGTGGCCCATGCGTCTCCCACGTCGATGATGGCGGTGATGCCCAACTCGATGGCCATCTGCGCCGCATGAGAGGCCATGCCGCCCTCGGCCACGATTACGCCGGCAGCCTTCTCTGCCAGCGGGATCAGCTCGCGCGTTGTGCACCGGAGCGCGAGTATGTCCGAGCTCTTGACCTCGGATACATCCGGCGGCGTATCTCCAACCATGCGAACCTCTCCGTGCACTGCCTGGTTGCCGATGCCTGTTCCTTTGGCCAGGACGCGCTCAATGACTGACACGCGGATCAGGTTGGTGGTGCCCGGCGTGCTGCCTGCTGCCCCCGCCGTCATGACCACCAGGTCTCCCGGCTGCACAAAGGAATGCGCTTTGGCCGCGTTGATGGCATCAGCCAGCATCTCGTCCGTATTGGCCGTGCGCTTGGCCAGCAAGGGGTAGGCTCCCCAGTACAGGCAGAGCTGCCTTTGCACCATAGGGCTGGGGGTGACGGCAATGATGGGCATCGGTGGGCGGTACTTGGCTACCATGCGTGCCGTGTGCCCCGATGCTGTGGGGGTGATAATGGCGGCTGCATCCAGGTCGACCGCGGTCTCACAGGCGGCGTGACTGACCGCCTCGGCGATGTTCTTGGTCCCGTCCGGCTGCAAGTGGGATTGGGTCCCGGGAGGTGAGGTGGGTGCTCGCCGTGCGGAAAGCATCGCCGCTTCGGTGCGCCGGGCAATTTTGGCCATGGTGCGCACCGCTTCCAGCGGGTACTCGCCCGCCGCGGTCTCACCCGAGAGCATGATGGCGTCCGTACCGTCGAGGATGGCGTTGGCTACGTCGCTAGCCTCGGCGCGGGTAGGGCGGGGATTGCGAATCATGGAATCCAGCATCTGCGTGGCCGTAATGACCGGCACGCCCGCCCTGTTGCATTTGTAGATCATGGTCTTTTGCATCAGCGGCACATCTTCGGGCGAAGCTTCAATCCCCAGGTCACCGCGAGCGACCATGATTCCATCGGCGGCGGCGATGATGCTGTCGATGTTCTCCATGGCCTCCGGCTTTTCGATCTTGGCGATAACCGGGGTGGGACGCCCAAGCGTGCAGTCGTGGCAGATGAGTGCCTTGAGCTCCAGCACTTCCTGTGCGCTGCGCACAAAGGACAGCGCAATCCAGTCGGCCTGGTGATCGAGGGCAAACTGGATGTCGGCTTTGTCCTTCTCAGTGATGGCGGGAATGCTGCTGTGGGCATGCGGCAGGTTCATGCCTTTGTTGCTCTGGAGCAAGCCGCCGGTGACGACCTCGCAGTGGATGTCGTCCTTGTTGTCTGAGACGCTGCGCACAACCACCTCGAGGAGACCGTCGTCCATCAGGATACGGTCGCCGGGCTGGACCAGTCGAGGAAGGCTGGGGAACTGCACCGGAACTTTGCCGGGACGGCCGGTGATGGGTCGCGTGGTCAGGGTGACCGGTTCCCCTTTGGTCAGGACAACACCTTCCCCCTGCATCTCCCCTACGCGCAGTTTAGGGCCCTGCAGGTCGATCAGAATCGCCACGGGTTGGCCGGTTTCTTCGGATGCGTTGCGGATCCTGGCTATGTTCTCGCCGTGCACATCGTGGCCGCCATGCGAGAAATTCAGGCGTGCCACATTCATGCCGCTGCGGATCAGCTCGCGCAGCATCTCCGGTGAGCGACTGGCCGGCCCAATAGTGCAGACGATTTTGGTGCGCAGCATAATATGCCTCCATGAATGCGATGACACGATCTGTGCCAACGGCTCAGAATGCCAGGACGAACATCAGGTCGTTGACGTTGGTATTGGTTGGACCCGTGACAATCAGGTCGCCAAGAGACTGGAAGAAATGATACGCGTCGTTGTCGGCCAGGAACTGGAGCGGATACAGCCCTAACTCTGCTGCCCGGGCTGTGGTGCGTCCAGTGGCGATGGCGCCTGCCGCATCGGTAGGGCCATCGCTGCCGTCGGTGCCGAGGGAAAGGATGGCTACATTATCCAGCCCGGCGATGAACAGTGCGGCGGACAGGGCTAATTCCTGGTTACGTCCGCCCAGACCGTGACCGCGCACCGAAACGGTGGTCTCGCCGCCGGCCACGATGCAGGCGGGGCGCGGCACCGGCCGGCCGGAGTGAGCAACCTCTCTGGCCAGAGCAGACAGGACCTTGGCAACCTCCCGTGCTTCTCCCTCCACAAAGGTGGAGAGGAAGAGGGTATTCAGGCCTAATCGTCGTGCTTGATCGATGGCGGCCTGTGCTGCTTGCTCATTGCTGGCGATGACGGCATTTTGCGTGCGTCGCCAGATTTGTGCGGCCTGCGCTTTGGGTGTTTCGGGCACTTGATTGGCCACACCCGCTTGCAGGAACTGCACGATAGTGGCCGGCAAAACGGGCAATAGCGCATACTTCTCGAGCACGGCACAGGCATCGGCGAACGTGGTGGGGTCGGGGCTGGTCGGTCCTGAGGCAATCACATCCAGCGGGCTGCCGATGACGTCGGAGAGGATCAGGGTGATGACTGTCGCCGGATATGCCAGCCGCGCGAGCTGCCCACCCTTCAGTTGCTCGATGTGCTTGCGGACGGTGTTTATCTCGTTGATCGTGGCACCACAGCGCAGCAATGCCTGTGTCAGTTGTTCCATATCGCCAAGCGAGATGCCCTTGACCGGCAGGGTCATCAGAGCGGACCCACCCCCCGAGATGAGTCCGATGACCAGGTCCTTTTCTCCGGCTTGCTGCGCCAGCGCTGCAATCTGCGCACTGCCAGCCACACTGCGCACATCCGGCAGGGGATGGCCGGCTTCGTGGATCGTGATGCGGCGTGTGGGGGCCGTGTATCCATCCTTGACATTGATCCAGCCAGTGGTGATGCGCTCGCCGAGGACGTCCTCCAGGGCAGCGGCCATAGCTGCGCTGGCCTTTCCGGCCCCCACGACGTACACGTGCTCGTATTCGGCGAGGTCGTAACTCTGTGCGCCCACGTGCAATGTATTGCCCTGGACCGTGAGCGCGCGTCTTATCGCCAGGGCCGGATCGGCAGCCTGTAGCGCTGCCTGCATGATGGCGAGAATCTGTTCGCGGGCTGCGGCCGGCAGATCCGTCTCCAGAGCGGTGATCGGGCGGAAAGAGGGCTTCATGCTATCTTGTACTCTTGCGCATGGCCAGGTCCTTCTCGCTTTGCTCCCGGCGGGCCTGAGCGGCGAGCAAAGCCTGAACCTCCCGTATTTGTGGCGCGGTGATCATTCCCAGGTATTGTCCGTCTTGCACCACGGGCAGGGCGTGCAAGCCCGAGGTGGCCATGAGCTGGTGCGCTCTGGCCAAGGTGTCCGCCGGAAGAAGGGTGGGAAACTGCTGGCGCATGATATCGCCGATGCGTATTTCGTCCGTATAGACCTCCAGGGCGGAGGTAATATCCACTGGCGTGAGCAGCCCAACCAGCCGCCCACCGGCGACCACGGCATAGGGACCAGGCTGCCCGTGCATGGCCAGTTGTACGGCGGATGCCAGATGGTCGTCCGGGGCCAGGATAGGAGCGGCGGTGATCAGGGCCTGGCCAGTTGCCATATCACCCAGGTCTGCTTGCAGCTCGGTGGCGCGATATTGCTGGCGCGCGGCGACGAAGAAGGCCAGAGCGATGAGAATCAGGATCACGTTGGTGCTGAGCACGCCCAGTATGCCCAGGGCGACGGCTACTACCTGGCCAATGTACGCGGCCCAGAGGGTGCCTCTCGTATGTCCCATGCGCCAGGCCAGGATGCTGCGCAGGATGCGGCCGCCATCCACGGGAAAGACCGGAACCAGGTTAAACAGTACCAGCAGGACGTCGCAGACAAGGAGATTCAGGATGAACCCCTGCCACGAAGGCCTGGCCAGCAGGTAGAGGAAATGGTCCCGGCTGCGAATCGCGCCGTCCTGGACCATCCGGAACGCTGCCAGGCCCAGGGGCACCGCGCTCACCAGGTTGGCCAGCGGACCGGCCAGGCTCATGGCCAGCTCCTGCCAGGGCTCCTGCGGCGTCGAGTCCATCTTGGCGATTCCGCCGATAGGGGAGAGTTCGATTTCGTGCACAGGAGTCCCGTACTGCCGTGCCAGCAGGCTGTGGGCCAGCTCGTGCAACACAACCAGGAGAAAGACGGCGCAGATGATGGCGATGCCAAAGGACGCTCCCGACCAGCCCCCGCCGGCGACTGCCCCCCAGTAGTAAGCGGCGCAGGGGATGAGCAGCAGAAACGTTACGTGTACCCTGATCCGGATGCCGCGTATGGTGCCGAGTGTCACTGCCCAGTTCATTGCTGTCTCCAGAAACCCGGCTCATTCAAAAAGCCCGGTCTCTCAAGGTCGCCGCAGTTCGCGAATGCCGGATGGCGAGGCCACGATGACCAGCGTCGCAAGGCCGACGAAAAGGCCGTTGTTGACTACCCCGGGGATCATGTTCAGCTCACGCTCAAGGGCTGCCGGGTCTTCGATTCGCGGGAAATGGCAATCGACGATGTAGTTGCCCTCATCCGTAACGAAGGGCGCGTTGGCCTGCCGCTGCATGCGCAGCACGGGCTTGCAGCCCAGTTTGAGCAGGCTTGCGGCATAGGTGCCCCAACCAAAGGGGATGACTTCCACCGCTACGGGCGACCTGGTGCCGAGGACTTGCACCAGCTTGTTGTGCTCTATGACGATGATCTCCTGAATTGAAGCGCTTGCCACGATCTTTTCGCGAAGCAGGGCGCCACCCTGTCCCTTGATCAAAGCCAGGCCGGGTCCGACTTCATCCGCTCCATCAATCGTAAGGTCCAGGACGGGATGCTCTTGCAGTGTCGTCAGGGGGATGCCCACCCGCCGGGCAATCTGCTCCGCGTCAGTGGAGGTCGGGACGCCCACGATGTCGCGGAGCCGGCCGTCACGCAGGCGTTCTCCGATCATCTCAACGGCATAACGCGCGGTGGAGCCCGTGCCCAACCCCAGTACCATGCCACTCTGCACCTGTTCGACTGCTGCAGCGGCAGCGAGCTGTTTAAGGTTCATCCTCTTTCTCCTTGCCTGGCCCTTGCTGATTCTATTCCCTTCAACGGGCCCCGTCAAACTGCCGGTGGAAAGCAAAGCAGGCACCGATGTGCCGGCGGACAAATGAGGTGTCGTGCCCGCCCGGGTGGGCGTGGTACACAAAGTCGACCTGTTGCGACCGCAGCGCGCTGGCGAAGGCGTTGTTTTGTGTGCGGTCGAAAGCATCCTCGCCCGTGCAGAACCACAAGGCCGTCTCGCGCAGTGTGCTTACGGACTGGCAGGGATTGTATCGCTGCCAGACGGACAGCTCCGGTCCCAGGAGCATGCGCAGGCGGTGGTAGTCCGGGAACATCTGGGCGATGTCCAGTGGCCCCAGCAGTGATGAGGCAGCGCCGAATAGCCCGGGGTGCTGGCTGGCAAGCAACATGGCTCCATAACCGCCCATGCTAAAGCCGCACAAGCCCCGGGATCGCCGGTCAGCGATGGTCGGGTAGTCGTGATCTACCAGGCGCACCAGCTCCAGCAGGTACTCGCCGAATCGAGAGTGGGATACCATCGGGCTGTCCAGCCACCAGCCCTGCTCGCCATCGGGGATGACCAGCAACGCCTGGCCCAGCTCTCCCATTTGCTCCTGCGGGCGGACCTCTCGCAGGACCGAATGGCAGTCATGGCCCGAGCCATGCAGGAGGTAGAGCACGGGGTAGCGTCTGGCTGGTGAGTCGGCGAGGCCGGCGGGCAGAGCCAGGACGAAGGCCATACGCTTGCCCAGGGCCTGGCTGTGCCAGTGAATATGCCGGAACCCGTGTGGCAACGCGCCACGGCCGGTGAACAGCGCTGTCCTGTACATCCCTGCTCTCCTGGCGTCAGCCGTTTGGCCGGTAGCGCCCCAGTACCACGCCCAGGACGATTGCGGCTGCTCCGAATGCCTGGACCGGTCGCATAGCTTCGCCCAGAACGATCCACGCCACTACCACGGAAATCAGCGGGGTCAGGTAGTTATACACGGCGGTGCGAGCGCTTCCGACCCGCCGGACGCCGGTATTCCAGATCACATAGGCCAGCGCGATGGCCAGTAAAGACGAGAACAGCAAGCCCAGCCAGCTCTGCAGCGACACCGCGCCCCAGTCCTGCCGCCGCAGGTCAGGGAGCGCCGCCAGAATCAGCAGCGGCGTCGTGGCGGTCATGGTCCAGGCCGTCACTCTGGTCGGTGGGTAGCGCTGCACCATCGGTTTCAACAGAGCCGTGTAAAGGCCCCAGGCACTGGCCGAAGCCAGCACCAGCAAGCTCCCGAGCAGCGTCTGATTGTTCAGGGCCAGGCCCGACCTGCCGCCCACGACGAGGAGGTAGATGCCCAGAAATGACAGGAGGATGCCCAGCCAGTTCCGCCAGCGGAGTTTCTCCTGCCCGAAGAGCGTGCTAAAAACCGCGACGAAGATCGGCGACGTGGAAAGGATCAACGAGGTGTTTCCTGCCCTGCTGCGCGCCAGGCCCTGGATGTAGAGCATCTGGTAAAGAAAATTGCCGACCAGGCTCAGCAGGAACACATAGACCCAGTCACGGCGCGCGATGTGCAGGTCCCGCTCAACCAGCCGAGCCAGGAGCAGGGTAAACAGCGAGGCGGCGCTGAAACGGACGGCGTTGTAGGCCAGTGGTGTCAATTCCGCCAGCGCGGACTTGACAACGGTAAAATTGACGCCCCAGATGACAACGACAACCAGCAAGGCAATGTCTATCCAGCCGAAGGAGGATTTCTTCATCGTAGATGTGCGTCCTGTCTCGGGGGCGATTGGGTCAGAGCCCGGACCGCGTCCTCGGGTGTGCTGGCCAGTTGCAGGTAGCCAAAATCAGATGGGCGGATGATCAGGGTATCGGTGCAGAACTGCATGAGCTGCTGCCACGGATTGCTCAGCAGCACAAAGGGCCGCGCAGAGATGGATTGGGTTTGCAGCATGCTCCAGACCATGCTGATCTCGGTGAGAGTGCCGATGCCACCTTGCACGGCCACGTATCCCTGCCCCATCTCGATCAGCGTCTGCAGCCGCTGGGGGAAAGTGGCTGTTTGCACTTGCTCATCAATCCAGGCATTGGCCTTCAGGTGCGCGAACCAGGCAGTCGTCACACCAATGGTCGCGCCGCCCGCCTCCTTGGCCCCGCGGCTCACGGCTTCCATGGTGCCACCATAGCCGCCGCTGCACACGGTCAACCCTGCCTCGGCCAGGAGCCGTCCCAGAGCTCGGGCTTGTTCATAGGCCGGGCTGCCGGCCGGTACCTGTGAGCTGCCGAATACCGATATGACGGTTGCTTTGTGGGTCAATCCAGGGTTCCTCTCGCCGGAATGTCCAGAACACGGTAAGGGTATACGTTCACCACGATCGTGTGCTGGTATTGCGTCATTGTGGGCTGCGACCGGTCGTAGACGTGACTGTGTCCATGCAACAGGTAGCGCGGCTGATGGCGCTCCATGACTTGCAGAAAGACGTAGAACCCGGTGTGGCAAAGGTCGCGGCCGTCGTGGATGCCCAGAGGAGGGGCATGGGTGATCAAGATGTCGAGGTGGGGTCGCTTGAAGCGTCGCTTCCACAGAATGCTGGTGCTCAAGCGGAACGCCTTGTAGCGCATTTCCATCTGGCTGTACTGGTGCGGACCTGGTTTGTAGCGCATCGAGCCCTCGAGCCCGGCAATGAACAGCCCCTTATGCTCCACGATGGTCTCATTGATGTCCTCGCAGCCGCCAGGCCGTTTCTCTTCTTCGTCCTGTTCGCCCAGTTCGCAGTCATGGTTGCCCATCACATAGTACACCGGGACACGCAGCATGGTGGCAACGTACTCGAGGTAGTAGTGCGGTAGATCGCCACAGCCCAGGACCAGGTCCACATCGCCGAAACGGCTCTTGATGCCGGGGTCGTAGATCTGCGGCACTATCTCATCACTGATTGCCAGGACCTTCATGCCTGTTCCCTGTCCTAGTATTCGACCTGGCTCAAGCGCTCCAGGTAGTCGAAGAGCAGGCCCATGCCCCACTCCATCATGAAATACGCTTCCGCGCGGAGCCTGCCATCCGCGCCGGGCAGGAGCAATTTGCCGTCGCTGACCCACTTCCACCCGGTGACCGCCTGTTCGTGCAAAGCCTCCAGGCCGGGCGGGGCCTCGATGGCGACCATAGCTCGCACGATCCGGTCGACATCCTCTGCCGACAGGTCCCCTATGGCGAGGATGGCGTTGAGCGATGTATATCGCCCGACCATCTGTATGTAGATGTCCATGGGATCCGGCGTGGGGGCCGGCAAGGCGGTGGGCGTTGCGGGTGGTGCACAATTGCCCAAAGCGACGCACAGGCCAAGGAACAGGAGCCAGCCGACAAGAGCATTACGTCTCGTGCCAGATCTGTTCAAGGGTTCTTTCTCCCACAGACACTGCCTCCTGGTCCTGCCAGCGACACGAAAGGGAAAAGGCGGGACGGAGTGCCGGGGCTCAGCATGCACTACCGCGCCTGCCCGGTGCCGCTGGAGGGGCTTGCAGTGGCGGTCGGAGGTGTAAAGACGGCCAGCAATTGCAGGTACCCTTCTCCGGTGTTCTTCACGCCGTGTACAATGCCGGATTTGGCGTGCACACAGAGGCCAGGGCGGCAGGGCTGCGCCTCGTCGGTGGTACAGATCAGGCCCTCCCCTGCGAGGATATAGAAGGTTTCGGCAGAGCCCTCATGCGTGTGCAGCGCGATCTCCGACCGCGGGGCGATGCGGACTAGCTTGACCTCAAGGTCCGTCCCCATCTGGGCATCCACAACCGTCTGCGCCTCCACGCCGGGGAATGCCCGGTGGGGCACCCAGGGCAGTGAAGTGGCGTCAATCATCTGGAGGTTTGCCACGTTCTACGCTCCTTCACTCTGTGAGGTTGCGTGATCTCAATGCTTGAAACCGATGGTTCTATCTTCGCCAAAGCCATGTTCCGGCGTTTTGATCTCGCCGAACTGCGCCTCGAACTTGGCCAGATTGTCGCCGAGCTCGCGGTGCAGCATCTTGGCATTCATGGGGGTCATGACGATGCGTGCGTAGATTTTGGCTTTGGGCATGTTGGGCAGGAGGCGGGCAAAGTCGACCACGATCTCCGATGGGGAGTGGGTGATCATGGCGAAATTGGAGTAGACGGCCTCCAGATCCCCGGGAAGCTCGATATTGATCTGCATGGGCGGGCGTGAGCTATCTTTGGTCATGTTTCTCCTTTTGGCTGGCCTAGGTTCCGCCGGGTGATGGGGTCGCAATGGGCGCCGCGGGCAGAGCGCAGCGCTGCGCCGCATCTTCACGTTTGGCCTTCAGCTCCTCACTGGACACTATGGCCAGAGCCTTGTCGTACTGGTCCTGCGCTGCGCACCACTGTTCCTGGGAATACAACGAGTCGCCATGGGCCACGTAGGCGTTGTGCAGACGTTGCGCTGTGTCCCGGTAGTCGGGCTTGAGCTGGTAGAGCGCATGAAAGGTATCGATAGCACCCTGCCAGTTGGCCCCCCAGTAGCCGAGGCCAGCCACATATAGCGAAGCAAAGCGCTTTTCGTCACGGATAGCCTGTTCCCCCGGCCGCAGCTCCAGAGCGCGGTCGAAGTAGCGGATGGCTTCCTCCATGCGGTTCTCATTCAGCAGCCGCAGCCCGGCCTGATGGTATGCGTGGACCAGCAGAGCGATCACCTGGTCCGGTTCGTAGTCGGCTGCCGTGGCCTGCACCTGCTCCAGTTTCTCGATGGCGCCTTCCCAGTTGCCTTGATCGTAGAGGTTGCGCGCTTCGTTGTACAGCGCCACCGCCGTCTGAAGGCGTACGGGGGAGGTAGGGGTTGGCTGCCTGCTGATGAGCGCGTCCACCTCGGCGAGCTTGGTCTCGGCATCGAGGTTCTTTGGATCCAGGCGCAGGGCCAGCTCGAACTCGGCGCGCGCCAATTCATAGTTCTCATCGGCGAGTTGCGCGAGGCCTTTGTAGTAGTGATCAGCGCCTGCGGCGCGATTCAAGCGGGTGCGCTCCTGCAACCCCTGGTACACGGCCAGGAGCCCTACACCCAGGACCAGCAGAATGGCGCAGCCGGCCAACATGCCTGCCAGCATGGCCCAGCCGCAGCCTCGAGTCGGTCGCTTCGGCTCTTGTACCTCCGGCTCTTCATCTGGTAAGATGGTGTCCGGTACCGGCACCTCTGCCCCGGTCTGGGTCTCCACCGGCACGGTGCCCTGGTGCTCTTCTTCAGTCTGAAGCATTGCCTCTGGCTCCTGGTATGCAGGGGCAGCTTCTGCCGGTGGCTCCAGGTTCAGCGGCAGCACGTACCCGCACTTGGGGCAGACCGTGGCCTGCTCATCTACGCGGGTGCCACACTGGTTACAGTACATGAAGTGTCCTCCACATGCGTCTCACTGCATTGCATCGTACTCGAGCAGGGTCTTGCCACCTGCATCGATCAGGCGCAGGGTCAACCGCCCGGACGATGGTGCTCCGGGTAGAAGCACCGGCGCGAGCATAACCGGTTTCAGTGGGTCAAGCAGCACTGTCTCTTGATGGAGAGCCTGCCCGTCCCACTCTATTTGTAGCAGCCCGCTCCGTACGCT
>JAEAME010001470.1_pt1 | contig 16252 bp, 11 predicted proteins | sample 8958731 | NCBI WGS metagenome assembly JAEAME01 (sample SAMN16933194, study PRJNA681113) | bioreactor sludge metagenome | isolation source: anerobic bioreactor sludge (Control) | place: India:Bengaluru | collected 2018-10-24 | reverse complement strand
GTTCTCTTGCGGATCGGCATTCCCCTGAGTTAGGATTGGAGCATCAAGTTCGTCTTTCCATAAAAAAGGCAGCTCGCACAGATGCGATCCTGGCGGCAGACGGCGCGGTTCTGCTTATAGAGTAACTCTCCCCTGCATTGGAACGGGTGGACAGCTCATCAGGCAGCATAGGCACCGCCGTTAATCACGCCATTGAAAAGCTGGTGCCGATTATCGGTCGCGCACCTGCACCAGGAGAAACACGCGACAAATGGTTGAATCGTCTTTGGACGGCAATACAGGATGATGATATCCCGTACATCGAGAACCTCGGCGATTTCTGGGGAGATCTCTGCGCAACTCCAGGATGCGCATCGAGCTGGGCGGATAAACTGATCGCAACGGCGCGTCTTGCGTGGAGCCCGGATCCCGCCCTACGCGGCTATTTCAAGGGCACTTCCGCTTGCCTCAGCGCACTGCTCAAGGCCGGACGCAACGAAGAAATCCTGGAACTGCTCCGCCTCTCGCCCCATCAGTTTTGGGCGGATGGAGAATGGGGAGTACGAGCCCTGGTTGCGCTGGGAAAGCCGGGAGAGGCGCTCCGGATGGCTGAAGCCTACGGAGCAGGCGATAGTCCGTATGCGGTGGCGCGAGAATGCGAACAAATCCTCCTCGCCAGCGGAATGACTGGGGAGGCGTATCAAAGGTACGCGATAGCCTCAAATCAACACGGAACATTTCTCGCCACATTTCGGGCGATCGCTGCCAAGTACCCGTGTAAATCTCCCGAACAGATCTTGCACGACCTGGTGGAGTCTACTCCGGGGGAGGAAGGCAAATGGTTTGTCGCGGCCAAGTCGATAGGGCGGTATAAAGAGGCGATCGAATTGGCCAATCGCACGCCTTGCGATCCCAGGACATTGACACGGGCAGCCCGCGATATGGCGAACGCGGAACCGTTGTTTGCCCTTGAAGCCGGTATGGCAGCACTCCGGTGGCTGGCGCAAGGCTATGGCTATGAAATCACAGGCGCGGATGTCTGGTCTGCCTACGATAACACGCTGAAAGCAGCCGAAAAAGCTGGATGCAGATCCGAAACCCTCCAGCGCATCAATAGGCTTGCGTCCGGATTCGTTCTCCAGGTTCTGAGCAGAGAGCTTGGGTTGTAAGCTCGACTACTCCTGTCTGTTTCGATAATCCGACAGGGCTATAGTTCAATGAGTTCAGGGCAGAATAGCGACGCTCGCCATTTTCTCTGCCGTGGCGGAATGCGATTCCAAGTGCTATGCTGTCCGTCCTATGGAAAAGCCAGGGCGGAATTCCCCCTGCCCATGTGGCAGCGGGAAAAAATACAAACGTTGTTGCGGGGCAATGGCTGCGATCGTCCCGGCCTCCGATCTGCGCACAGGCTCCTTCCGATACGAACCTGGCAGCTATGGAGGGCCGGATGTATTTGTTCCCTCGATCCTATGCTACGAAGAGACAGAACCGGGTACGTGGAATGAACACTTCTGCCTTGTGAAGCCGGACAGCATTTTAAAGACGGAGGACGCAGCAGCCGAAATAGCGGCACTAGATCTCGATCGGGCTTTCTCTGCGGGCCTCAATACAGGTGTGGCGCGTGAATTCGCAATCGTCTTGCGAGGTTATGGATATAAGAAATTAGACGATTTTCAAGTAGTAGCACAACCGCCGCTGGAGCCGGCCGGCGGTCAGGACGAAGTTTTCGAAGAGGTCTCTTTCCTGAGCGTTGAAAGCGGCGCAGACCTGATTGTGAGTTATGCGATACCTGGCGACGAGCCGGGTGACGTCATCTCTCTAATCCTGTTACGAACGCCCAAATATGAAGATTTCCTCGACGAGTCAGAGATCGGCGTGCACCTCTCCTTTGAAAAGGATGAAGAGGAGCCTGATGCCGTTGAGACTCTCCTTTCCGCGGAAATTGAAAGCCGAACCGTTACGCTTACAACATACCGTCGCCGCTTTGTCCTTGATATCGCACGTGTAGAAGAGGAGGAAATAGATCAAATGAGGCGGGTGCTCAAAAAGATGAATTTTGACGGCCGTTTCCGGTTGCACATTCGCTGAAATGCTCGCTTCAGAAGTCATACCGACATGTGATGGTGTACTATTGCGCCGCTCCTGCCTTTGGCGGTCCACCCGCCTGAGTTTGTCCAAGTTCCGCGTCACTCTCAGCTTTGGTGGCAGTCATTGTCTTCAAAGTAGGTCAAAGTCCCCGAACCGGAAACGGCTTGAGACCCTTTCGAAAATGTAACCGCTCTCACTTTCGCCTATCGACGGCTGTTTTTATCTGTTGAAATACTTTATCTTCTCATGGAGTAGTTTGCAGTTCGATGAGCAGACGCACAGGAGTTTTGATCCCGCGGGTCTTTGCATGATCGCTTATATTCCCGCGTTAATCGCCTGCAAAATATCGGGAATATTGATGGTTCGATGAATCGCGAGTCTCCGCAGCCAATGGAATCCTCCACATTTTTTGCGCGTCAAATTTTCGAGAACATGGCAAGTTCACGGCAAGTTTTGCCTTTTTTGGCTTTGGAGATTGAAGAGAAGAATTGCGCCAAGTTGTTCTGAGCATTGGTGCCGAGGGCGGGAATCGAACCCGCACGCCCGTTGCCAGGCCCAGGATTTTAAGGTCAAATCAGACTTTTTGTAACTCCTTCAGTTGGCTACAGTTAGCAATTTAAGTGATTGTGGCATATACACTTCCAGTCCAAACAGATACAAACAAACCCTGCATCCGGATGTATGTTTTTGCAGGTTTTTGGAGGAAAATAGAGCGAAAATAGGCAAACGGTTTTGCAAGTTCCTATTGTTAATGAATCGTCCTCACCCGCCATATCCGTTTAACTACTTCTTGGGCAAACCTACTTTCCTTGCGCCCAGAACAACCTCTCGGTTTTCAAACTGTCGTAGACAAATCTTCGAAGGCGGTACTCTCAGCCTCCCAGTTCTAAAGTGGATCTGACCCATCTGCAGCGACTAACCCTCATTGATTTAACCTATTTTTGAGTTTCGCAATTTCAGTTTCCGAGTTCGCGACATATCAACCAAGTGCCGATCATGGGATGGGAAAAGTCGGCATCATCCAATCCAGCCTCTGGCTGAAGGAAGAAAGGAGATCTCTGCAAATTCCGGGATTTCTTGCGTCAATCTATTCCAAACAATCAGCCAACGCCGCGCGACGTTGGACTACGTCACCACCATCGACGGGCTAGGGCTGCGCGCGTTTGCCGGTTAGCGATTGCCCGCTCTGCGTGAGCTCGGCTCCAGTCACCGCTCCGCTGGCATCGATGGTGAAGCGGATCTGTGCATCCAGATCCTTCCAGAAAAAATCGAGTGGCGCTTCGGGAAAAATCTGCAGCGCCGGCGCGCCGGATATGCCCTCACGCTGCGCTCGAAGAGTACCGCCATGGCGCGTGATGGCAATTACGGTAGTGTTGCCGAAATCGTAGCGACCCACGAACTTGTCGAGTTCCTCGGCCGGCAGCGTGATTTCCGTGCGCTTCGCAGGTGGAGGCTGCACCGGTGGCGTCGGAGAAACCGGCAAGCCGATCAGGATGTGAAGCGCGAGATCGGTGGTTGAAGGCTCGACTGCAGAGTTGGCGAATGCCACCACTGCCTGGCCCTTTGCTGGCTCCAGTGCCAGCATTGTCCGGAACGCGCCCGTTTGGCCGCCGTGAAGCAATATTTCGCGATCTGCAGCGAGGCGCATAACCTCCCAGCCCAGGGCTTGATCGACATTGGGAGCTTCACCGGGCACGCGCACGGCAAGCGTGGTTTTTACGGCCGCGGCAATCGGCGAAGCGGGATCGATCACAGCCTTGGCGAAGATCAGCATGTCGGCGGCACTCGAGCGGATGCCGCCGGCGCCCACCAGCACGGCGAGACTCCACGGCTTGGCCGGCTGCATGTAACCATCGAACGCCGCCAGCAGTCGCGCCGCATGTGACGGCGGCAGCGTGATCAGCGTGTTGTTCATGCCGAGCGGACCGGTGATGCGCTTGCGTAATAAGGTTTCATAATCGGTGCTAGTCGCGCGTGTGAGCACGTAGCCGAGCAGCCCGACGCCGAGATTTGAGTACTCCCATTGTGAACCGATGTCACGCGTCAGTTGGTAACGATCGAGAAAGGCTAACAACCGAGCTTCGGTGTAGTCGAAGAACGGACCGTCGGGGTCGTTGATTGGCCGCATGTCGTCGGGCATGCGTGGCAGTCCCGACCGGTGCGTTGACAGATCGCGCAAGGTGATCTGCTTCCCGTTACGTTCCGGCATTCTGTGTCCCTGCGGCAGGTATTTCGCCACCGGATCGTCGAGCGACACTTCGCCCTTGTTAGCCATATCGGCGAGGATCAGCGCGGTAAACACCTTGGTGATGGAGCCGATCTCAAACAGTGTGCTCCCATCGACCTTGGCGCCAAGCCCGGTGCCACCGGCGACGATGCGCGAGACCTTGGGTCCCAGCACGCCGACCACGATCCCCTGCCCGCTGCGCGGCGCATTGCGGGCGGCAATCAGTTGACTGATCTCGGCGTCCGAGGGTAGTCGCCAGTCTGCGGCAAACTGTATCGGCTTCGGAACAACGAGCGACAACTGCCAATGCATTCCAGCCTGGCTCCATTCGCCCTTCCACGACTTGGCATCCGCATTCCACTGGCCTTGATAGCTGCCACCGATGGACGGCACGGAAAAGGCCAGACTGCCCGACTCTGACTTGATGCCGGCGAGTGGCAATCCCTGCACGTTTTGCGCAGGACTGTCCAGCGTGCCGCTGAGCGCGCCGTCATCGTCGCGTTTGATATGCACAATCAGCGGCAAACGTGTTCCCGGTGCGACTTCGAGCCGGCCGGCCCAGTCGCCGACAACTTCTTGTGCCATTGCAGCCTGGGTAATAGTAACGACCACAAACGCTGCCCAAACCAGTACGATCCTCTTCATGACATTAGTCCTCATACCGATTTCCTCTACAGTGCTCATCGAGTTTGCCGACGGGAGATGCCGACCGATGCTCAGCCTGAGTCATTCGTTTACTTCAGGATCCCCGCATCCTTCAGCCGTTGCTCCATCTTGCGGATTTATCCCAATGCGCTCAGCGCGAGGATAAAATCCCATCAACCCGAATATGAAACCCATGTTTTCCACCTTCCACCTCCATCTCTCAAATAGGGCGCCTCAACGAACCGGGCTGGAACCAAGCCCATCCGCTTCCGGCTGGCGCGGCGGCGCGGAAAAGCCACGAAGCAGGATAAGCGTGATGATCAGGAAAAAAACAGTTCCCGCGAACGGGCCCCATGTCTCCAGCTTCAGCAGCTTTTGCGCGATAGAGAACGACAGCAAAACCGACATGAGGATACACACCCAGGCGTAGAAATTTGCCACGCCGCAGATCATGCGTATGCGATCCGCGTTCGTCTGGAGCGGATCTTTCTTTTTGCCGTAGTGCAATTTCACAACAACCGCACCCAGCAGTATATACATCAGCGAGACGCCGCCGATGTTGGCGAGGGCACCGCCAAACCCCGGGAACGGATGCCGTGCGGCATAGAATATGACTGCGGCGTACTGGAGATAAGCCAGGATGACAAGCAAAACGGTAGACGGGGAGATAAAGTCGAACAGCCCACGGCGTTGTAGGACGGCCTTGCGCTTCGGTTCCCGCAACAAGCGCCTGTGTAACTTGTTGAACCTGGTTGTGAACCAAGCAATCAAGATGAGTGGAAAATACTGCAGCATGGCGTAGGCGATGCCCATGCCGCTCACCACGCCCAAATCCCAGTTCGGGCGTTGCATGTAGCGGATGAACCACCCCAGCAGCAACAAGCCGAGCACCGCGACAACCGTGTTCACTGCGCGATATCGAGCGAGAAAGCGCTCATGAGCTTGACCGACGTCAACTCCTGGGTACAGCTCGGCAAGGCGTTCTGCGGGAATGTTCTTCAGCCCCGTTCGAATGAGCCGTGCAAACCGGACCGGGAACAATACTGACATTCCCAGTATCTGCACCGGGAACACCGCAAGAAACAAATAGACTTCGATCATGATAACCTCACTTTGCCGGCCGTTGCCGGTTGATGGCACCGGCGAACGCATTACGGATTTCCGAATCGGTCACACCAGCTTCGCGCAGCTCGTCGATTGATTCGCTGAGCTTGCGTAGCGTCCATTCCTGCAGGTTGAACTTGCAGTTCGCCTTGGCCTTCGGGTGAACAAAGGTACCGCGATAACCCTTCGTCTCGATTATCGAGTCGCGTGTCAACAGCTGGTAAGCTTTCGCGACGGTTTTGCTGTTGAGATCGAGATCGTTGGCAAGCTGACGGATCGAGGGCAGCGCATCACCCGGCTTCAAAACGCCGGCAGTTACCGCAGCCTTGATCTGTTCGATGAGCTGCTCGAACTGCGGCACGGGGGCGTCAATATCAATGGTAATTTCCACGATCATCCCTCCCATGTACCAGTCGTATCCATGGTACATATGGTTCATTTTGATTGCAAGCAAAAAAACAATCTCCGCTGTTGCCGCGGTTGCGGGTACGCCTGGCTGACAAGCAGATGCTCTCCTCGTCACTCTTGAACCGGTCTACGCGACTCTGATGCGGGGGCGACAACTAGCCATAAACGGGAAACGTCGGATTCAGCGAGGAGCGTTCTAGGAAGTTGACCAATTACCTGCCACTTGGACGTAAAACGCACAAACTGGAAATGTGGATTGGCTTCGCTGTCGTGTCTGGAGGATTGGCGTGCTCAGAGTGTTTTGCCGGCTCGCGAAGGTCAAAAGTCCAAAATGGGATGCTGCTCTTCAGTCAAGAATGACCACGACTTCACCACACGATTTTATGCAGTTTTCCGGCCTATGGACTTTTTGCGGCGTTGAAATAGTTGCGCAACAGCGCGAAGGGTTTCGTTTACTTCCTTCGCCGTTGGAAACTCAGCTGCAACATCAGGTTCGATAACCACAACATTGGTACCAGCAGCATACTGCGCGGCGTGTTTTCCCCGTACCCCTTTGCTGAAATCGTACGCAGCGCGCATGGTACCGTTATTCGGTTTCAGGCTTTTCTTGTATCTATTTGGCTTTGTTTTCATAATTGTTTCGCTCAGAGCGGCTGGCGCAACGGGCGCTAATAATTCGAATAATCTCGCCGCGCTCAGTATACGATACCACAAGTAATCGGTTGCGGTGAGAGTGACCTAGATCCAGGAAGCGTGCTTCCGATGCTGAATGATCTGGATCCGGTATCGTGATCGACAGCGTATCCGCAAAAACCGAGGATGCTTCCTGAAAAGAAACTCCGTGCTTCTTGACATTCGAATCCGCCTTGCGTTGGTCCCATTCAAATCTCAGACCCATTGATGATCCCTATGCAACCTAAGACATTGCCTCACCAAAATGCGAGCTAGTAATTACTTGCATCAGCGAGGTAAATTCTATCACAGCCTTGATGGATTCGATCGCGGGCAAAGCTTTTGGGAAATTATAATTGCAGCGGCACCTTCAGACGGGGCACAGGATATTGCGGACTGTGGCCCTCGCATCAATCAGGTTTTTCGAAGCAACCTGAGAAAGTAATTGGATACAAAATAATCGGAGTGGATCAGCCATTCCTGAAATTGCCCGGATGTAAGTATTATGTTTTCAATTCAAAAGCGGGGAATCGAACCGTTGGGAAGTTTACCCGGTAAAGCATCGAAGCGTTGATCCTCCGCAGTTCCAGCGAGTTTTCACAGCAGATTCTGAATAAAGCCGAATCAAAATAGAGCCAAAATAGGCAAAGCGCACCGGCGGCCGCATCCCACACAACGCGGAGGGCAAGTGTAAGTCTTTTAGAATGAGTGCCGAGGGCGGGAATTGAACCTGCACGCCCGTTGCCAGGCCCAGGATTTTAAGTCCTTTTCATAAACCCGCAAAATCGAGAACAAATTCATCTATTGCGGTCTATTAACGGTTTAGCCCTGGTTTTTCTCTCTTCAATATCCGCTTTTGTCGCACTATACCGCTATGTTTCGCGGTAAGTTCACGGTAAGTCAATTTTCGAGCTTCGCCCTATCGCTGTGTTCACAATTGCCGGCGCCCGCATTATTTTCACTGCTGCTCCAAGCCATAATGGCAAAAATATCTGCCAAATCCTGCGTCTCCGGAAAACTGACCAATTCTGCGCGACAAGAGTTGTACCCAAACCCTTGCGCAGATACATCATAATATCAATTCAAAATGCTGTCACGATGGCATGTGGTGCCATGGCGCCTCGTGCCACCGTGGCACCAAATGCCACCCTGGAACACAATGCCACGGTGGCTTTGCGTCTATTCCAGGTTTCACAGTGTAAGTATCCGTAGTTAAGAGTAAAGATTTATGGCTTAATCATTGTAACAGAATCGAAATGCGATAGCCCCGAATGCCAGGCAAATCAGAACACAATGGTTTATTAGTCAAAGGCCGGATAGTCGTGTTGCGGGCGGGAGCCGGGTCAGTTTATTCAATCCGATTGGCCGAGCGGCGTTTTGAATATCCACGGACATTCTGCGCTTTCCACAACAGACCGGGATGATCACGAATAATTACCTGCAGACTGGGATCTTCAGTCAACAGGTCCGGCTCAACTTCGCCCTGGTCATTCAGAAGAGTTAGAAATTGCACCTCTCTATCCGTCAAGGGCAGGATTCCTGATAGCAGGCTCCGGCATCCACTCACAAGGCCATCGCTCCATCGACTGATGTCTGAGCGATTGGGAATCAGGTCAGAACGAAGCATGGGAAGGAGCTGCTGCGACACATCTATCCTATTCACGTGGATATCCTTGATCGATACCGTTCGCCAGTCACGGCGGCTTGCTCCGCCATAAACAACAAATGCAAGGCGAAGCCGTGATTTGTCGAGCATCACATCGCGCAACAAATAGCATGCGTCGAACAAATCTCGGGGAGCGCTTCTGTCAAACAGGGCTGCAAGTTTTCCGGCAGCCAGTTCATGCAAATCCAAAACAGGCACATTTGTCGCCTTCATCGTGCCAATGGGATGCGAGTCCATAAGCAATGGAGGCCAGAGTGGAGTTCGCAAAAGAAAGTTTGTGTCGAGCTCAAGAGTTCCGGGACGTCCCAATTCTCCCATATATGTCAGGCGCCATTTCCCGCCGGCATGTTCACCTGGAAATCGTTTGACCTGGATCCCCTGTCGCCCGCAGACCGCTTGTACTGCCTGTTCGAACTTTGGCCGATCGCTGAGCATGGCTTCTCGATCCTTGGATCCTATATAATTAAGGTCAATATCAACCGATAGCCGGGGCAACTTAAACACAAACAGGTTCAGCGCGGTCCCACCCTTCAGCGCTATCCTCTCCTTGAGGAAAGGATGGCTGCGCAGTGATTCCAGCAATTCGAGAAGACGTTGGACTTTCCCCAGGGGTTCAGCTTGAAATCCTTTTGCAGATTCACGATTCAGATCGTCTTGAGAAAGTATCACGCTGTTTCCTCCCAACGGCGATTCAACAGACCTTCGGGAACAACCAGATTCCATGGTTGCATAAGCTTGCCGGATTTGCGGGCGCCATCGATGTATCGGGGTTGAGCCGGAGCCATTTTCCGGAGAGCTTCGAGATGCTTTTCCTCGACCATCAGGCTCTCGCGATGCTGCTCAAGGAAGAAGCCGACGCGCGCCGCTGTGATCGCGGAAGCCAGCAGCCGAACATACAAGATAACGGCATCAAGATCGAAAAACTCAACCAATTCCAGAGAGCGCCAGGTCTCCTCCCAGCCGCCGCACTTATCAGTCTGGTTGAGAACATCAACGAGCGTACGCTCAAGCGTAGTCACACGAACTCGACCACCGGCATGCTGCTTTTCAATGATTCCCTGGTCGTTGCCGGGAATTGCTCGAAGAACGGAGGGCACCAGGACGGGTATGAACTCGAAACCACGGAATGAAAACGGCCTCGCCCGTTTTGCTGTTGCATAGTGGAATCGATGCCAGATCGAATATGATTTTCCAAAGAACTGCAGAGCAGCATGGAAGACGACAACCGAGTCCTCTGTAATATTCGAAGCCACGAGGTATGGATCCGGATTGAAGTCTTTTCCGTCCGCCCTACGGGGAACTACAGCATACAAGCCACGCCTTACTCTTCTTAGCCGGCCCGACTTGAGGTGCATGGCAAGCAGATTTTCACTGGTCCTGGGACTTCGGCCTGAAGCAACCCGGGAGTCCAAGTATTCCTGATGCCTGAAGACCGGATGAGTCTCGAAAAAATCAAGAGATCGCATGACTTGCTCCTAAGTCCATTAATGCATATTAATTATATGTATATATGAGCATATCTGCAAGTATTATTGCTGTAGTGCATCTTTTTACTCATTATTTATAAGTATTATTATTCTAACGCGCAAGTCAGGTTTCTCCAGGACCTGCTCGAACTCAAGTATCCCGAAATCCTCTTTCATTGGAAGAGGGGCAGTTTCTTGAGGCGCTTGAACGCCCAGAATGGGAGATCGATCTCGACGCCGTTCGGATTGATCGCCTTCCCGTCGAAATCGTATGACAAAGCTTCGCCTATGGTCAGCTGGTTGATTTCGGAGCTCCGGCCCGCTCGCATTGGGTGATGCAATACCGTAGCTTTTGCGGGGTGCGGAAGTCAATATTCCTTAGTCCCATTTTTTAGGTCCGGCGAAAAAAAGTCACTTAATCGTGCGGGGCTCGGTTTGCCTCATCTCATCTCGCACAATGCCGGCAGAACCCTTGTGGTGCGGCCAAACCGCGATGCGATTCCTATTCTGCTATCCAAGCGCAGGCGATTTGGATACAATAGCGCCATCTTCTTGTATTGATTATATTGCATTGAACCGGCTGTCGATGAGGAGGAGGCTTCCTCATGATCGGCAAAACGCTCGGGCATTATCAGATATCCTCCCAGCTCGGCAAAGGCGGCATGGGTGAGGTGTATCAGGCGAAGGACCAGGTCCTCGGGCGGGACGTGGCGATCAAGGTACTTCCTGAGGAGTTCGCAAGAGATGCCGACCGTGTCGCGCGGTTCCAACGCGAAGCCAAGCTGCTGGCTTCACTCAATCATCCAAACATCGCTTCCATTTATGGGCTAGAGGAATCAGGGGAAATCAATTTCCTTGTCCTCGAATTGGTGGAAGGTGAAACGCTGGCAGACACGATCAAGCGGGGCCCGATCCCTGTTGGGGAGGCGCTGAAACTCGCCCTCCAGATCGCCGAAGCCCTCGAAGCCGCGCACGAAAAAGGCATCATCCACCGCGACCTCAAGCCCGCCAATATCAAGATCACGCCCGAGGGCAAGGCGAAGGTATTGGACGTCGGGCTGGCGAAAGCGCTTGGAGGCGAGCAGGAAACAAATCTGTCAAACTCTCCCACGCTGAGCCAGGCGGCTACCATGCAGGGAGTTATCCTCGGAACGGCCGCATACATGTCGCCGGAGCAGGCCCGGGGCAAACCGGTCGACAAGCGCGCCGACATCTGGGCATTCGGTGTAGTTCTATATGAGATGCTGACAGGAAAATCCTTGTTTGAAGGGCAAGATGTCACTTCGACGTTGGCACGAGTGTTGGAACGAAATCCGGATTTCTCGACGCTGCCCGAAAATCTTCATCCAAGAATCCGGTTATTGCTTGAGAGGTGCCTGAAGAAGGAATCCAGAGATCGTTACAGCGGTATTGGTGATGCCAGGGTTGATATCCAAGAGGCGCTTGCCGATCCCGGCGGAGTATTTGCTCAACCCATGGTTCGCATGGAGTCCGGCAAAAAACCGCGCTCAATGCTGCCGTGGATGGTCGCCGCTCTTGGGATCGTTGCGGTCGGCATGGCCGCCTGGTATCTGAAACCGGCCCCTTCACCCGGACCTGCCAGAGTTGTACGGTTTACCTACGAAGTACCGGAGAGCCGGCAATTCAACAAAGGTTGGGACGGTCAAGACGATTACGCGCTCGCGGTTTCCCCGGACGGCAGCCAATTTGTCTACGGCACGACCGAAGGGCTTTACATCCGCTCCCTGGACGCCCTCGAAGCCCGGCCTATTGCCGGAAGCGACAAGACGGCCACGCTGCCTATCTTCTCACCCGATGGCCGTTGGATCGCCTACTTCTCTCCGAACGATCAGAAATTGAAGAAGATCTCAATCAATGGAGGGGCGCCGGTGGCGCTGTGCGGCACAGGTCCATTAATTCCTGGGATGCGCTGGGATTCGGATAGCACGATTGTGTACGCGGACGTGGCGAGCGGCGTTATGCGCATCTCTGCGGCCGGGGGGACTCCCGAATCACTCGTTAAGGGGAGCATCGCCAACATAATAAAAGAGGGGCTGCCGCTAATGCCACAGATTTTGCCTGACGGGAAAACGCTGCTCTTCACAAACGTGTTTAACGTTGAGAATTTATCCGAGAGCCAGATCGTGATTCAGCGAATCGGATCGAACGAGCGCAAGGTATTGTTTAAAGGGGGCGTTGCCCTGGGATATGTCCCAACCGGACACATTGTTTATGCTTTGACAAAGGATAACATCGGAACCCTTTACGCCATGCCTTTTGATCTCGATAAGCTGAAGATCACGGGCGGCCCGATCCCCTTGCTGGAAGGTTTCCGGGCATATGCATTTTTTAATTCGGGAACGTTGGTTTACGTACCTTCTCCACAAAGCGTCGCAGGAGGCTCCGAACGGGCTCTGGTTTGGGTAGACCGTCATGGAAAAGAGACGCCGATTGCCGCAAGTCCTAAGGATTATCGCAATCCCAAAATATCGCCGGACGGGAACAAAATGGCCGTGGCTTTCAATGCCGGGGGGAAAAGCGATATCTGGATATGGGATTTCCTTCGTGAAAACATGACGAGGCTGACTCTCAATGAACCCCGCGAGTTTCCTCTCTGGACTCTTGATGGAAAGCGCGTCGCTTTTAGTGGGGGCGCCACGTTAAATGAAATCTACTGGAAATCGGCGGACGGAACGGGGGAAGAGGAAAAGCTCGGCTCGGCTCCGAGTCTTTCTGTGATTCCAAGTTCGTGGGCCCGGGACGGTAAAACCCTGGTCGCGGGGACTTACGATATCGGCGGCGCAGGCGTAAATCTTGACATAGGCCTGATAACACCGGAAAGCAAAGGTGAATGGAAGCCGCTTCTGAAGGAGTCGTACATAGAAGCTTGGGCGGAAATTTCGCCCGACGGGCGGTGGATGGCCTATCAATCCGATGTATCCGGAAAACCTGAGGTTTATGTCCGTCCATTTCCTGATGTAAACAAGGGCAAGTCGACCGTGTCCACAACAAGTGGGACGTTTCCGTTGTGGTCGCCAGACGGGCGCGAGCTTTTCTATCGCAACGGCGATGCCGTGATGGCGGTGAAGGTGGAAACAGATCCGGCCTTCAAACCGGGAAAACCCGAGGTCCTCTTCCAGGGAAAATATGTTCAATTAACAAACAGAGCTACGTGGGCCATTGGCCGGGACGGCAGGTTCCTGATGATGAAAGCAGTGGAGAGTGCGGGGAAGGCGCCTGCCGCCGAATCTCCGCGCAAAATCCACGTCGTCCTCAACTGGCTCGAAGAGCTCAAGCCACGCGTTCCGACTAAGTGACGTATTTTAGGATTAGCGGAGCACCATGAAACCAGCGCCGATGATTCAATGCCCGAAATGCTCAACGCAAAATCCGCCGGATAATAAATTCTGCGGATCATGTGCACAGCCTCTCAGCTCGCCTTCCCAGATGCCCACGATGGAGGCTCCTGCAGCGGAAGCTCAGAAGGTTGGGGAACCTCCCCACGTCGCGAGGATAATCTCGTCCGATTCGATCCCCGCGGGAGGCTTCACGCCGGGAACGATCCTGGCGGACCGTTATCGCATCATCGGCCTGCTGGGGCGCGGCGGCATGGGGGAGGTCTATCGCGCCGACGATCTGAAGCTGGGTCAGCCTGTGGCCTTGAAGTTCCTTCCGCCTAAACTCGCCGATGATCCCGTGCGCCGGGAGCGCTTCTTCGCTGAGGTGAGAATCACGAGGCAGCTATCCCACCCGAATATTTGCCGCGTTTACGATATTGCAGAGATCAATGGACGTCATTTTCTCTCGATGGAGTTCATCGACGGCGAGGATCTCGCTTCGCTGCTCAAGCGCATCGGGCACCTTACCAACGAAAAGGCGCTGGACATCGCACGGCAGCTTGCGGCGGGATTGGCAGCGGCGCACGAACAAGGAGTGCTGCACCGCGACCTGAAGCCGGCTAACATCATGCTCGACGGCCACGGCCGTGTCCGCATCACCGATTTCGGCCTGGCGATCGCGGTTGAAGACGAATCCCAGGCGGTCGAGATCGCAGGGACGCCTGCCTACATGGCGCCGGAACAACTGGCGGGCAAAGGAGCGACGGTCCGCAGCGACATGTACTCGCTGGGACTCGTGCTATACGAGATCTACACCGGAAAAAAGGCATTCACGGCAACCAACCTCGCCGAGCTGCGGGAGCAGAAGGAAACACACACTCCGAGAGCCCCGTCGGAAATCCGGGAAGGAATAGATCCGGTTGTTGAACGGGTAATCCAACGCTGCATGGGAAAAGATCCGAATGCACGGCCTGCATCGGTAGCCCAACTTGCGCAGGCGCTTCCGGGCGGAGATCCGCTGGCGGCGGCGATTGCTGCCGGGGAAACGCCTTCACCTGAAATGGTGGCGGCTTCGGGGGACAAGGAAGGGCTCAAGCCATGGATTGCGTGGAGCCTTCTATTTTTTATCATTGTTGGAACCTTCTCTATTCTGGCGATGGACGGCAAGCGTTCCTTCATGCATCGTATTATCCCCTTCGAAAACTCCCCGGACGATCTGGCCGAGCATTCCCGCCAGTTTTTAGAAAAAATAGGCTATTTGGACAAGACCGCAAATAAGGCCTACGGATTCGTTGTAAACCGGGGCCTTATGGAACTTATCCCCAAAACGGACAAATCGGCAGATCGGTGGAAGAATCCAGGTTCAAAAACTTTCTTTTTTTGGTATCGCCAGAGTCCGAAATCTCTTAATCCAGGAAGGACTTATGGCCAAACCTCTCCGGAAATTCCTCCTCTGCAAATTCCGGGAGAAGTATTGGCTATATTGGATACGGAAGGCCACCTTGTTACTTTCAAAGCTGTCCCTTTAGAAGGGGAAGGGAAACCGATTGGAGAAAAGGCGCTGCCTTCCACTCCAGACTGGGAGATTCTTTTTACAGAAGCAGGTCTAAGTCTAAACGAGTCTCAATGGGAAAAGGTGAATGATCCTCAATGGAAACCAACCAACTATGCCGACTCAATATTTGAGTGGCAAAGGTTGATGCCCAAACAGCAAGGTGGCCCAGAAAGCATCAAAGCTGCAGCGCTTCAAGGCAAACCAGTGAGTTTTCAAGTCCTGTATCCATGGAGCAATCAAACGCAGTCGTCAGACTTCGGGCCAACGGTAAGTATCAACCTTGTAGGTTTCTTGCTCCTGCTGGTGATTGTTTCCGTGGGCGGTATTTTGTTGGCACATAGGAACCTGCGTCTTGGGCGTGGCGATAGACGGAATGCTACTCGCTTGGCGCTTATAGTCCTGGCGGTAGGGATTTTGCAGCATGCATTCCAGATACCAAGACTTTCAGTTCTGAACTGGCTAACACTTCCTCCTTATGCAGCCTTTTTGATCTGGATTTTCTATATCGCTCTTGAGCCCTTTGTGCGCCGAAGGTGGCCTCATATCCTTATATCCTGGACTCGTCTTTTTTCAGGAGAGTGGAGAGATCCGCTTGTCGGGCGCCATGTTCTGATAGGTTGTGCATTCGGAGTGGCGATTTTTTGCATAGATCTGTTTTCTCGTGACTTCCTGCCGTCCTGGTTCGACTTCCTGCAACCCGTTCGACCCATTGTTATAGACTTCAAATCGGTTCTTGGCACAGGCCTTTTTATCGCTACATGGCTTCACGTCATCTTAGCCAATTTCTTTATGAGCCTGTCTCTGCTTTGCCTTCTTGTGATCGCGCGTATACTGCTGAGAAATCAAATATTGGCGATAGCCGCATCGATTTTGATTATGAGTTCTTACACGATTAATGGAGGGGTCTGGAGCTTTATTATGCAACTCGCCATAATGGCTTTGTATATTTTTGTGCTGATACGTTTCGGGCTTTTGGCATACATTTTTGCTGGTCTTTTAGGGATTTTGGCGGAAATCCCGATTTCTCTCAGCCCTGCACCCTGGTATTCGCCTTACGGTTACGCAACTCTTTCCATATTATTTGCCATTATTCTATTCGCTTTC
>JAEAME010001469.1_pt1 | contig 16254 bp, 15 predicted proteins | sample 8958731 | NCBI WGS metagenome assembly JAEAME01 (sample SAMN16933194, study PRJNA681113) | bioreactor sludge metagenome | isolation source: anerobic bioreactor sludge (Control) | place: India:Bengaluru | collected 2018-10-24 | reverse complement strand
TAATAGTTGATAGCTGTCAGCATACAGCAGAGACCATTCAAACCCGCCCCTTAATGGAGCTTATTCCCATTACCTATAGCCCATTACCCATTACCTGGTTTTAAATTCAGGTTTACAAACCCCCTACCTTACGCTATAAATGGAGTATAATGCAAGAATTGGTGATAAAAAGCTATGCTGACCTTGGTTTTCACAAGTCTATCGGGGAACTCATCAAAGAACATTCGGAAAACAAGGCAGACATCAGGGAGGCGGCTAAAAAGCTTGTTGACCTTGGAAAGATTCAGGATATCCTCGATCTTGGATGTGGATATGGCTGGTTTGAGGAGGCTTTGCCAAATGGCTTCCGCTCGATCCTGGGCATAGACTGCCTCGAAGCAAATGAGCAAGGATTTTTGTCTACTGCAAAGAGAGTTGCCGCACAGTCATGTTTCAAACAGCTCCTTCTGCCTGCCCCGATTGACGTAAAGGACGAGACCTTCGATCTGATCATCTCGGCCTATTCTCTCTATTTTTTTCCAGATGTGTTATCTGAGGTTCACAGGGTGTTACGTCCCGAAGGTGTTTTTTTGATCATTACCCACAGTGCCTCTATGTTGGAAGAAGGTGAGGAGTTTTTCGATTTTTCGAATCTGCGGCAGGTGATTAATAACTTTTCTGCTGAAAACGGAAACATGCTCCTCAGAAAATACTTCGAACAAATTACGGCGGTAGATTATATCAATTCCCTTGTTTTTGTTAAGGAAGAGAAGGATGATCTTGCAAAATACATTGATTTTAAGAGAGAATTTATTTCGAAGGATGTAAGCCCTGTTGTGGTGAAGGCAAAGATGATCTATGAACTGGAAACGAGGGGGACGATGCGGTTCAATAAAAACGATAGGATATTTATAGCTCGCAAGTGAAAACCAAAACATTCTGTAATTTTTGCGGGAAAGAGCTTGTCACAGATATGCTTGAAGGCAGGGAACGCCTCGTATGTGATAGTTGCAAGGAGATCCATTACGAGAATCCATTGCCGGTGGCAGCCGTAGTGCTTTTGAACCATGACCGAGAACTGCTCCTCGTGAAGAGGGCGAACGAGCCTTCGAAAGACATGTGGTGTTTCCCCATCGGTTTTGCAGAGATGGGAGAGAGCATCGAAGGTGCCGCACTTCGTGAGCTTCAGGAAGAGGCAGGAGTAGAAGGGAAAATCATCCAGCTTGTTGATGTATGTTCCGAGAAAAATGATTTTTATGGAGAGCTTTTAATTGTCACCTTTGAGGCTGAGAAAATAGGTGGCCAGGAGATGGCAGGTGATGACGCCCTCGACTGCCGTTATTTTCCCATTAAGAACCTTCCTAAGCTTGCTTTTCCATCTCAGAAAAGAGTGGTCGAAAAACTAATTGATCTCAAAAAAGATCTTTGGAGCATGCATGACTCCATGGAGTCTTTTGTGGAACGGACCTTTCAGAACAAGATTGTGTATCCTGGAAAGCTTCTATCAGACGAGCTTGTCAACGCGGTGCAGAACAACTCTCAGAAGATCATTGACCTCTGGATCAACGATATTGCGACTAACCCTTCGACCAAGGCATATCACGCCTTTAATAAAAAAGAGCTTAATGCCCGTGCGATGTTTATTATAGGTCAGTTCGAGGCATGGCTGAAAGGAAAGAAAGGGGAGACAGAACTGAAAGACTTTTATACCAAATTGGGCTCCCAGAGAAAGAAGGATGGCATTCCAGTCGAGGATCTCGTCAGCTCGCTTAGCCTATTGAAGAAACACATCTGGATGTTTACTTACTCCTTTGGTGTGTGGGAAAAGGCTGTAGATATCTACCGAATGTTTGAGCTGGGGGAACGACTCGTCTATTTCTTTGATAAGGCCTCATACTATACAGTTATGGGGTATAATCAGGCTTAACAGCCGGTCAAAAGACGAAATTATGAAACAACCTGAAAAAACTAAAGGGGGAAGACCGGTATTGATTGTGACAACAATCGGATCGTTTCTTATGCCTTTTGCTCTCTCGGCAGTAAACGTTGCGCTTCCCTCCATCGGGAGAGAGCTGAATATGCATGCTGTATCGCTGAGCTGGGTAGCCCTGGCTTTCACGCTCTCAGCAGGGATGTTTCTTGTGCCTTTTGGAAAATTGGCAGACAGATGGGGACAAACAAAGATGTTCATCACGGGGAATTGGGTTTTTACCGTTGCTTCTTTCTTTCTGACCATAGCCGCGTCTCCCCTTATGCTTATCGCTTTCCGGGCAATACAAGGTCTTGGAGCGGCCATGCTTTATGGTACAGGCCTTGCTATCCTTGTTGCCGCTTATCCCCTTGAAGAACGTGGGCGTGTGCTGGGCATAAATGTAGCATCTGTCTACCTTGGCCTCTCCATTGGCCCTTTCATTGGAGGGATTTTGACGCAGAACATTGGCTGGCGAAGCGTTTTCTTCCTGAATGTTCCTTTTGGTCTTGTAAATACCTTTATGGGTATGTGGTGGCTTCCGAGGCTTTCAGGCAAAACAGAGGGTGGAAGGTTTGACATAGTAGGCTCTTGCATCTACGGAGCCATGCTTTTTTTGCTCCTTTATGGATTTTCCCTCATTCCAGGCATCACGGCAGTGGCCTTCATCTTCGGAGGAGTTGCTGGGATTGTTTTCTTTATATGGTGGGAGAAAAGAACAAAATATCCGGTTCTTGACGTGAGTCTCTTTATGAGGAACAGAGCCTTTACGCTTTCAAATACTGCGGCCCTCATCAATTATGCTGCAACCTTTGCAGTTGCATTTCTTCTCAGCTTCTATCTTCAGCACATTAAAGGTTTTACCCCTCAGAAGGCCGGGCTGGTGCTCGTCTGCCAGCCTGTTGTCCAGGCGCTCCTTTCTCCTCTTGCAGGCCGCCTTTCAGATAAAATAGAACCGAGGATCTTGGCTTCTTCGGGCATGGCTATCGCTGCGCTCTGTCTCTTCATCCTTGCGTCGTTTACTGACGGCACAAGCCTTGCTATTATTATCCCCACCCTTGGCCTCTTCGGCATTGGTTTTGCTTTGTTTTCTTCACCTAACATTAACGCCATTATGAGTTCGGTGGAAGAAAGACTCCATGGCGTTGCTTCGTCCATGGTGGCCACGATGCGCACCCTTGGCCAGATGTTCAGCATGGGCATTGCTATGTTGACTTTTGCACTGTTTATGGGACAGGCAGAGATCTCGCCAGCCTTATATCCGCTTCTCCTCAAGGCCGTTAAGACTGCATGGACAATCTTTGGGGCTCTTTGTGTGGCAGGAATCTTCGCCTCTCTGGCGAGAGGTAACCTCAGATAAGCCCTGGTATCGAGCAGTTGACTTTGTATGGTATAACAGGTAGGTTTTAAGTAATGGAAGGAACGTTCGTATCGTCAGCAAAAGGTCCTGTAGAAAAAACCGGCCGGGCATACTGGTTTGCCTTCAAGGAGCGAAAGGTGCTATGCGTAATAGGTGGAGAAGAAATCTGCCCCCCACTTATAAGCGACATTCGTGAAATGGGAATTCATCCTGTCTGTGAACTTTATCTGGGAATGCTGGATGGTGTTCATTGTTATGCTGCAGAAATAGGTGAATCAACCGAACTACCCGAAGGTATGGCATTTCATGGTTTGCGGAACGTCTATGGCATGATGGATGAAAACCTCTTTAAAATAGCTTTTAAAGCGGTTCACACAATAGAATGGGACAAGACAAATCGGTTCTGCAGCATTTGCGGGTCAAGAAATAGATTCAAATACGATGAGCGGGCAAAGGAATGCCCGAACTGTGGCTATGTAAGTTTTCCCCGCATCTCTCCCGCAATTATTGTACTTGTGGAGCATAATGGCAAGGCCCTTCTTGCCCGTTCACCTCACTTCAAGGAAGGACTTTTCAGCGTACTTGCAGGCTTCGTTGAGCCCGGGGAGACTCTTGAAGATGCGGTAAAACGAGAAGTAAAGGAAGAGGCAGGCATCGACGTGAAAAACATTCGCTATTTCGGAAGCCAGCCCTGGCCATTCCCTGATTCACTTATGATCGGTTTTACTGCAGAATACGCTGGAGGCGAGATAAGTATTGACAACAACGAAATTCTCGATGCCCGATGGTTCGGTTCAGAAGACATGCCGAATATCCCGGATAAGATTAGCATCTCCCGTGCCCTCATCGACTCGTTTCTTGCAAAGACGCAGGAGAGAAAGTGAAATAAGTTGTCTCTTGACATGGTTGCTAACATCCCGTCATAATCTACCATGCGATTTATTGCCGATCTCCACATTCACTCCAAGTATTCCCGAGCAACAAGCAAGGACATGTCCCCGGAGGCAATCTGGAAGTGGGCTCAGATAAAAGGGATAGGCGTTGTAGGCACCGGTGATTTCACCCATCCGGGTTGGCTCAAGGAACTCTCCAAGAAGCTTGAGCCAACCGGAAACGGACTCTTTACGTTGAGAAAAGAGTATGAATCGAACGGAGTACATGATTCATGCAAAGCAGACGTTTCCTTCATCCTTTCTGCAGAGATCAGCACCATTTACCGAAAAAACGACAGAACACGGAAGGTCCATTCTCTTATTCTTGCCCCTGATTTTTCCGATGCTGCAAGAATCAATCTTGCCCTTTCGCGGATCGGAAACTTAAATTCAGATGGAAGGCCAATTCTTGGCCTCGATGCACTTGACCTCCTTAAGATTATAAAGGATCTGTCCCCTTCAGCTGTCTTTATTCCGGCCCATGCGTGGACACCCCACTTCTCCGTGTTTGGAGCAGTATCAGGATTTGACTCCCTTGAAGAGTGTTTTGAGGATTATACACCTCACATCAAGGCCATTGAGACGGGGCTCTCTTCAGACCCTCAAATGAACTGGCGCCTCTCCGCCCTTGATACTATAACCCTCATTTCAAATTCAGACGCTCACTCGCCCGCAAAAATGGGTCGTGAAGCGAACATCTTGGATACGAATATATCCTATGATTCTATTGCGAATGCTGTAGAGACAAAACAGGGCTTTCTCGGGACCATAGAGTTTTTCCCTGAAGAAGGGAAATACCATCACGACGGACACAGGGCATGCAACGTGAGCCTCTCGCCGGAAGAGACCATACGACACGGCTATCTCTGTCCGAAATGCGGTCGACGGGTGACGGTTGGCGTCCTTCACAGGGTTGAGAAATTGGCTGATAGACCCTTAGGGTATAAACCTGATAATGCATCCCCCTATTCCTCCCTCATTCCCCTTTCAGAAGTAATTGCCGAAACCCTGGGAGTAGGGGTGATGAGCAAGGCCGTTGAAACGGAATACCAGCGGCTCATCAAGGGGCTCGGTAATGAATTTTCTATTCTTATGGATGTACCAATAACTGAAATTACGCAAATGAGTTCTCGGCTCATAGGGGAGGCTATTGGCAGGATGAGGTCCGGAAACATTCATGTGACACCCGGTTATGACGGAGAGTATGGGAAGGTAAAAATCTTTGAACTTTCGGAGCGAAAAGAGATCAAGGGGCAGGCGACACTTTTTTGATTCAGTAAAGTGATGAAAGCGATCATATTTGACGGCGAACTGAGGTTTGTGACCAATCACCCTATTCCTGAGCCGGGAGAAGGTGAGGCACTCATAAAGATCCGTCTCGCTGGCATATGCAATACAGATCTCGAGATTATAAAGGGTTACATGGGATTCCGGGGCGTCATAGGCCACGAGTTTGTGGGCACTGTGGAGAAGGTCAAGGGGGATCAACGCCGATTCCTCGGTAAGCGGGTCGTTGGTGAAATTAATTGCGGATGCGGAGTGTGCCGGTACTGCAAGACAGGGTTGAAACGACATTGCCCTTCAAGAATTACGTTTGGTATAGATCGTAAAGACGGTGCTTTGGCAGAGTACGCCACTCTTCCTGTGGATAACCTTTTCATAGTACCAGAAAACGTAAAAGACGAAGAGGCTGTTTTTGTTGAACCACTTGCCGCAGCATACGAAATACTTGAGCAGATGCATGTAAGACCAACAGATAAAGTGCTTGTGTTGGGAGATGGAAAGCTTGGCTTGCTTGTTTCCTTTGTTTTGCATCTTTCCCAGAAACAGGTTGTCATCGCCGGCAAACACGAACATAAGCTTGCCATCGCCAGGGATCAGGGGATAACCATAATAGTGCAGGAAGCTCTTACGGCAGAGAAAACATTCGATATTGTTGTAGACGCAACAGGATCTCCTCACGGACTGGAGACTGCCCTGCAGTTTATTAAGCCCAGAGGGACTGTTGTGCTTAAAACCACGGCAGCAGAAAGAATAACCACGAACCTTGCCTCTGTGGTTGTAGACGAAGTAACAATCATCGGTTCGCGGTGTGGTCCTTTTGCGCCGGCATTATCGAGCCTTGCAGAAAAGCGGATTCGTGTCGGCCCACTGATATCAGGAATCTATAGTTTTTCTCATGCCGCAGAAGGTTTTGCAAAGGCCCAGGAAAAGGATTTTCTCAAGGCACTGATCGATTTTTCGAATTAAACAAAAGCAGGCGTTAGGCTATAGACGACGGGCTATGGGAAAATCTTATGAAGCCCTAACGTTCGTCATGAAATAATGCGGAAACTTAATTTTATTCGTTATTACCTATTGCCCCCTGCCATGATTTGACTACCATCTATAACCGTCCTTACCTTGGCTAGCAGTTCTTGCGGCGCTATTGGCTTGGGGGTGTAGTCCAGTTTTTCTTCGTGCATACCCTTTCCAGATAAAATATCTTCCGCATAGCCGCTCATGAAAAATACCTTAATTTCTGGTTTGATCAATTTTATTGTCTCGTAAACCTCTCTCCCATTCTTCTTTGGCATCACAACATCAAGAATGACAAGATCAATGCTGTCCGCAGATTTTTGGAATTTGCTGATAGCCTCCTCACCATCCCCTGCCTCGATTACCGTGTATCCGAATTGCTCGAGAACCTCCTTGGTAAGCTGTCGAACGTTGGCGTTGTCCTCCGCTATAAGAATTGTCTCTGATCCCCCCCGAACAGCTATGGGATCCGGCCGTATTTCTTCCTCCTTCATCTTGACGATAGGAAGATATATATGGAAGGTTGTCCCACGGCCCGGATTGCTTTCAACATTGATATAACCATTGTGCTGTTTAGCGATCCCATAAACAATCGAGAGCCCAAGACCCGTGCCCTTTCCCACTTCTTTTGTGGTAAAGAAAGGATCAAAAATCTTTTCTTTCGTTGCTGTGTCCATGCCAACACCAGTATCAGAAACTGATATCAGGGCATATTTTCCTACCTCACCATAGCCGTATGATGCAACAAAGGTTCGGTCAATCTCAGCAATTTTCACCTCTATCTTGAGTTGTCCGCCGTTTGGCATGGCATCACGTGCATTGGTGGCAAGATTAATGAGAACCTGGTCAATCTGTGTTGGGTCCGCCAGGATTGTCGGGTCGCTTGCACAGAAAAAGGTGACGAGTTCAATATCTTCTGTCAGGAGCCTTATAAGAAGCTTTTCTACGTTTTTGATCAATGTGCTTACTTTGTATGGCTTGAGTTCAATAACCTGTTTGCGGCCGAAAGCGAGAAGGCTTTGTGTAAGATTTACGGCCTTACCCGAGGAAGCGAGAATATGCTCCACATATGATCTTAACGGATCGTCCTGAGCCATCTTTGCCTTAAGAAGATTGCTATACCCGATCACTGCAGTAAGAATATTGTTAAAATCGTGAGCTACTCCGCCTGCAAGTTGACCAATTGCTTCCATTTTCTGGGCCTGACGAAGTTGGGCCTCAAGATGGCCCTTTTCCATCTCAGTGCGTTTGTGTTCAGTTATATCCTCATAAATAACAACGATCTTTTTGTCAGTAAGATCGCTTCCAATTCTGGCGCTGCTTACCATGCATACAATATCTTTTTCATCTTTCCTTCGGCAATTAAAAACCTCTCTATGAAACCTTTGTTTCTCCAGCGCAGGATAGAAACGACTCCCGATTTCGTCGTATTCTTCATCGCTACGATAGAGAATCCGTGTATTTTTGCCGATTAGTTCCCTTGAAGTCCAGCCAAAAACCGTCTCAACAGAGTCATTGGCAAAAATAATCGATCTCGCTTGAAGCCCGATTACTGCATGAGGAATTGCACTCAGAATCGATGACTCAAGCTCCTCCAGAGATTTCAGGGAATCCTCATACTGCTTGCGCTCCGTAATATTCTCCACGGTTCCTTCGTAATAGAGCACATTACCGCTCTTATCGCGAACGGCCCGAGCATTAATGGAGATCCATATTCTTTTTTTATCTTTCCTGTAGACTTCTGTCTCAAACCCTTTTACCAAACCGTCCCTCTCGAGGAGAGCGCTATATTCAAAACGCTCTTCAGGTCTCACATAGTGTTGGTGGGCAATATCGGTGAAGTTACGGATCATTTCATCAGGGGCCTGGAAACCCATCATATGAGCCAGGGCAGGATTAATATCAATAAACCGCCCCTCAGGTGCGCTCTGAAATATTCCCTCTACGGCGTTTTCAAAAATGTTCCTGTATTTATCGACCGTTTCTTTGAGCGCTTCTTCTGCTCGTTTACGCTCTGTTATATCCCTGAGGTTTACAACATTTGCAGATGATCCGTTGAGCTGTATCTTTGTACCGAGGCACTCAACCCATTTTTCATTGCCTTTTTTGGTAATGATCTTATAGTGCCACAGAAAGCCCCCCCTGTTATCATTCACGCGATCAAGATGTTCAAAGGCTGTTTGGGCGTGCTCGGGATGGAGGAAGTCCCGTATATTAAAATCTTCAACGTTCACGGGGGCTTCAATCTCAACTAACTTGGCGGCTGCATTATTTGCAAAGAGGACATTACCACTCCAGTCCAGAATCAAGGTTGCATCGAGCATGTTGTCAACGAGAGAGCGTAAAAGCTGCTCGCTTTGCTGCAAAGCGTTCTCCATTTTTTTGCGCTCACTGATGTCTACAATAATTCCCCGAAGGCCTACAGGGTATCCGTTACGGATTATAGGCGAAGAGTTAATGATTGCAGGGAAGGTGCTTCCATCCTTGCATTGCATTGTGTACTCCAGGTCAAGATGTTTTCCTAAAATGGATACCTTTATATTTTCCATGGCAAGCTTGCGCTGCTCAGGAACAACCATCTGCAAAGATGACAATCCTTTCTCGAACTCTTCCGGCGTGTAACCGAATTTATCAAGAGCAAATTTATTGACATAGGTTAGCCTGCCGGTTTCGTCAACTTCAAAGACAGACTGTGGCAGCAGATCGGCAAGCTCTTTAAAACGGTTATCTGTTGAATAATCAGTATTATTTATGTGCTGCATTATTCTCCAACATTAAAATCATAAAATTTACTACTATTTTTATCAGCAAATCGTATGCCAGAATAAATAGCCTCGCATTTCTTTTCTTTCTTCATGACAACGCAAGATATTTTTTTGACAAATATACGCTGACAAGATACATTTTCCTGATGTGGCTTATATTCGCATTGCTTTTAATCCCCTTCAGCGCCCACAGCTATGATCGCATCATATCGCTTTCGCCACAGATAACCGAATCAATCTATCTTCTCGGGGAAGATGAAAAGATTGTCGGTGTGACTGATTTCTGTAAAAGGCCTTCAGAGGCAATGAGAAAAGAAAAGATGGGAACTCCACTCAGGCCAGATGTGGAGAAGATAGTAGCAATGCAGCCCGATATTGTTTTTGGAACACGAGAGGGGAATTCCCCCCTTGTCATGGCCCGGCTCGAAAGGCTAAACATTAAAACACATTATTTTAGCCGACCAAAAACACTCTCGGAGCTGATGGACAATTTTTTGACACTCTCAAAAATGGTCGGCAAAGAGGAAAGAGGGAGACAAATCATAGAGATTGCATGGGGAGCACTCCCAGAAGCAAAAAGCAACAAAGGCTATAAGGTGTTATGGCAGGTGGGGGCTGAGCCGTTAATTGCTGCATCGAATAACAGCTTTGCTAATGATATAATATTGTTAGCAGGTGGAACCAATATAATTAGAAGCGAACTTCCTTACCCGAGGATTAATGTCGAAGAGGTAATTCTTAGGGCTCCACACGTTATTGTCCTAATGGATATGGGATATAACGTTGAACTGGAAAAGGAGCGATGGAAAAGATACTTTAGCAAAGTACAGTTTGTTGCGATGGATGCGTATTCTGTTGGAAGCCCAACACCAATAAGTTTCATTGATGCCGTTAACAGGCTTGCAGGGTCTCTCCGATGAAAAGAAACCAAAAAACCGCGATTATTTTAGCCACCATAACCTGTCTTTTAGTTATCTCCATTTTTTTGTCTCTTGGGTATGGCAAAGGGCTTGGTACCTTGTTCCGAAGCTTTTTCACCAATGAAGGTTTTGGCCTTATCCTAAGAAAAATAAGGATACCGCGTACTATTATAGCTTTTCTTGTCGGAGGTTCCCTTGGTGTTTGCGGTGTTACCTTACAGTCAATACTGAGAAATCCTCTTGCAGAGCCTTATACCCTCGGCATAGCTGGAGGAGCATCATTCGGGATTGCCCTGTCAACGATTATTGGCCTTCAGCAAGTCCTTGGTGCATTTGCAAACCCCCTCTTTGGTTTTGGCGGTGCCATGCTGTCTGTTGCCGTTGTTTTCGCCCTCTCAAGAAAACGTTTTTTTGATCCCAATAGCATGGTTCTCTTCGGTATTGTTGTGAGTCTGGTTTTTTCATCTTTTGTCTTCTTTCTCTTTTCCCTTCTCGATCCCGACAAGATGCAGACAACACTCATGTGGCTTATGGGTGACCTTTCAAGCCTCGATATAGCATTCATCCCGATTTACATCCCTATGTTTCTTATCCCAACTTCAATCCTTTTTTTCTTTGGCAAGGAGCTTGATATCCTCTCCCTTGGGATGGAGAAGGCTCAATATCTCGGCGTAAACCCCCCCCGATTTTATAAGGGACTCTTTCTTCTCTCGTCAGTCCTTGCCGGCTTGTGTGTTTCAGCCTCAGGAATCATTGGTTTTGTTGGTCTTATTGTGCCCCATATATTAAGAGGTATCCTCGGTGCCGGGCATACCATCCTCCTTATTGCATCCTATATTGGCGGGGCTTTTTTCCTTATTCTTTCCGACGTATTTTCTCGCTATCTTTTGTACCCTATAGAGCTTCCCGTAGGCGTTGTTACAGGAATTCTTGGAGGGTTCATCCTCCTTTTTCTCCTTATACGGAGACAATGATGGAGAACCCTCTTTTTGCAGTAAATAACATAGTTTTTCATTACGACCATCACAGAGCCATTGATGACATTACCTTCACCGTCAATAACGGGGAGTTCATAGGTATCATCGGGCCAAACGGTGCAGGCAAAAGCACCATTCTTCGTCTTCTGGCAGGATTCCTTAGGCCCACTAAGGGTTTCATAGCATTCTCTGGAAGAAATCTTAATGAATATGATAGAAGGGAGTTAGCTCAGAACATAGCAACGTTACCACAGGCAGCAGACACGCCATTTTCATTTACTGTGGAAGAATTTATCCTGATGGGACGATACCCTCATGCGCCACAAGGTTTCCTTTACGGAAAAAAAGAATTTGAGTTTGTTGAATATATCATGGAAACCATGGAGATTTCACATCTGCACGGTCGAGGAGTTAATACCCTCTCAGAAGGTGAAAGACAGAAGGTTTCCCTGTCCCAGTGTCTTGCTCAGGACCCAAAAGTGCTTCTCTTAGATGAACCGGTAAGCCACCTCGATATACGACACCAGATTCAGACCTTTGATGTGCTGGAAAAATTACATAACGAAGGACTAACTATTATTATAGTACTCCACGATCTTAACCTCGCCTCAGAATTTTGTTCGAGGGTAATGCTCATATCAAAAGGAAGGATACATGCAGATGGAGATTCAGAATCGGTGCTGACTTTTCAGAATATCGAAAAAGTGTATGATACTGTAGTAATTGTCAAGGAAAATCCTCTCTCAGGAAAGCCTTTTGTTGTACCGGTGTCAAGGAAATATCTGGAAAAATAGCAATATACTCAAAAAATCTTGATATGGGAGGGCAAGTAGATAATAATCGCCGAACAATCAGTGAAAATGAAGCGCTCTATTCCTTCCAGTCAAAGAATTCCTTGAATTTTTCTTTGATTCCCCGCCGTGATGGGCTAACGGCGCCATTAAATTCCTGCGCAAGTTCTTGAAGCAAATACTTTTGTCGCTCTGTAAGATCAGTTGGAATGGCAATGTTGAGATAGACAAGCTCGTCTCCTCTTCCATATCCATTTGACTTTATTACGCCGAGGCCTTTAATTCGAAAGACCTTTCCAGGCTGTGTGCCAGGTGGGATGTTCAGCACAGTCTCTCCATCGACGGTTGGAACGACAATATCGCCTCCAAGGCAAAGAAGAGGGAAATTAACATCTACCTGTACCGATATGTCATCCCCCTCGCGCTCAAAGATGGGATGCTCCTTAACGTGAAGAACAACATAAAGATCGCCTGGCATGGTAGCGCCATATCCCTGAGCGCCTTCTCCTCTTAGTTTAAGCCGAGCGCCATTATCCACTCCTGGTGGAACTTTGATCTTCAGTTTTTTCTTCGTTTTAACAGACCCCTTTCCTTTGCAAACCTTACAGGGGTCTTTTATGATAAAGCCTTCGCCATTGCAATACTCGCACGTCCTGTTAATTGTAAAAAATCCGTGACTTTGACGGACCTGCCCCCTGCCTGAGCATGCCCTACAGACAGATGGTTTGTGACCAGGCTCTATTCTTGACCCGTTACAAGCCTGGCAACGCACTTCTTTTGGCACCTCTATCTCTTTTTCTACACCAAAAATTGCCTCTTCAAATTCTATAGGGAGGTTATACCGAAGATCTTCACCTTTTTTCTCTCGCTGTCTCTGGCCTCCAAAAAAATCACTGAAGAGGTCATTAAAAATATCGTCGAAATTGCCCCTGAATCCGAAGTCAAATATACTCCCCGAATCATCAGCATCCCCAAATCGCTCATATCTGAAACGTTTTTCCTGATCGCTCAAAACCTCATAAGCTTCATTGATTTCCTTGAACCTTTCCTCTGCTTCTTTATTGTGTGGGTTCCGGTCAGGATGATACTTGAGGGCAAGCTTTCTATATGCCTTTTTTATCTCTTCATCACTGGCTTCACGATGTACGTTGAGTATTTGATAATAGTCTTTTCGCACAGATTTACCCTAATTGAGTTAATGTGCCTCGGGTTTCTTGGATACGGAAACCCTCGAAGGCCGTAGCAGCCTTCCATTCAGGGTATAGCCTTTCAGTATTACTGATGTAACCATGTCAGGCTCCATATCTTCCCTGTCTTCCTGAAACAAGGCCTCATGGAAATTTGGATCGAACTTCTTTCCCATAGCATCAATCCTTTCAACGCCTGACCTTTCCAGGACTTTGAGAAACTCATTCAAGGTGATTTGAATGCCCTCAACTATTCCCTTGGCTTCTTCTGACTTCCCGGCATGGTCTATGGCTCTTTCAAGGTTATCGATGACGGGTATCAATTCCTTAATAAGAACTTCATTGCCAAACTTGTGGAGGTCCTGTTTTTCTTTGGCTTTTATTTTTTTAAAGTTTTCGAAATCAGCTTGAAGATACAGAAACTTATTGTTCAGCTCTTTGAGTAATTCCTCTTTCTCTTCAAGTGCCTGCTGCAGCTCTTCAACTACTTCATCTTTCTTTTTCTTTTTCTTATGATCTTCCTGGGTCTCACCCTTTTCTTTTGTCTTTTTTTCTTCCTTTTCTTCCATCCTTAATCCTCTCAAACCATTGTCAAAATATTCGTAACTGTTTTAGCAGCATGCGTTACAATGGGTATGATCTTTGAGTAATTCATTCTTATGGGTCCTATTACGCCAAGGACACCAAAACTTCTGTCGCCAACCTTATATGTGGAAGTGATGATGCTCATATCCCTCATCTCTTTGATGTCGCTCTCGTTTCCTATGATTACGTGGATACCTTCTTCTCTCAGGCATTCATCAATCAGCTTAAGGAGCTTTTCTTTTTTTTCAAAAGCCTGGAAAAGCCCTTTCAGACGTTCAATATCAGAGAACTCCGGCACCCCTATTATCTTTGAGGCGCCTTCGAGGTATATCTCTCGCGTATCTTCCTCATCGATAATGGTTTCTAAAGTCTCTTTTATTTTTGCCAGGAGCCTGCTGTAATTTTCCTTGTCTTTTTTTATGTCTTCGAGAATGCCCTGTTTAAGGGCGTAAAATGGCATACCGCTGAACTTCTCATTCATATAGGCTTTCATGCTTTTCAGCATTGCCATGCCATAATCGTCGTCGGTATTAACCATTCTTGTATGGACCATACCGGAAGATGTGATAAAGACAGCCAAAACCGTTCTGCTTGAAAGCTTCACGAACTCTACTTCTTTAAAAAGCATCATGTCCACCTTCGGTTCAACAACAATGCTTGTATATTTTGAGATTGATGCCAGGACCTTCGAAGCATCCTCCATTATTTCTTCAATGTAAGAATAGTGCGGTTTCATCATGGTTTCAAGCGCCTGAAGCTCCCTTTTTCCAGGCATTTTTAGCCCAGATAACCTGTTAACATAATAGCGGTAAGCCTTGTAGGTAGGAATCCTTCCGGCAACAACATGTGGCTTATAGAGAAATCCTTGCTCCTCGAGGTCGGCCATGACATTTCGTATAGTTGCCGGGCTAAACCTGTCTTTAATGGTTCTTGCTATTGTTCCTGACCCGATAGGCTCAGCAGAATTGATATACCGATCCATTATCAATTCTAAAACCATTTTCTCTCTTTCGTTCAGAACGTCCAAAACATACCTCTTTCAACACCATTAACTTAATGATATTAAGTTTTATTGTCAAGCAGTGCATCCCCAGATACTCCTTATTAATAAAAGAATATTTTCGCACTATTATAACTTTTTCTGCCCAGGCTTTCAACGATCTGTATAAGTTAAGCACATTTGCGACAATACCCCTCACCGATAAGATACTGCATGAATGTGATATTTATAGCCCAATCGGTGAATACACACCGATTGGGTCCAGGAATCTTTATCAGAGCTCGAATGGCTCTAAGGATATCAGAAATATTCCTTCAAGGCTATACAGAGCTCTTCGGGCCTTATAACACTCACAGGCTCCCCAAGAAGGGCCTGAAAGAAATTCAAATCCGGCGCATAATCTCTCATGTTGAGAAATGTTCGGGCGGCAATGCGGAAGTGACATGCAAAGGATCGTTGGCCTTCAGGGCCAAAAAAGAGCGATGCATTGAAGCTATAAATATCAGTCGATATATAATATTTGAAAATTTTAAGAAGACCAGCCACAAGGTCCTTCACATGCCTCTCGGTAAACCGGGTAACATCAAAGACATCGGGAAAGACGCACAGTATCTCGCCAAGCAGACCCAAGGAGACAAAAGAAGAAAGCCAATAAGACGTCCCAATCTGACCGATAAACCTTTCTCCCTGTTTGTGCTCGACCTCGATGAGCTCAGACCAGTAATTGGAACCATTAGCCTTGTAAAAGACCTCTGAAGACTTAAGCTCATCTAAAAATTGGTTTCCCGGGTTTGGTGTGGCAAAATACTGCTGATGCGGATGGACAAGACCACCACCTGAGGGAGGCATATAATTCCAGGTCATAAGGTGATACGGTAGCTCGGGGTTTATTGCCTTGATCTTTTTGAGAAAGTCAACCCCAAGAAAAACGCTATCAAATAGTCTTTCTTCGCTCAGATTATCAAGGGGAACGACGTGGTGATCAGTCATAATAAGGACTCCGCTGTGAATGTCGTATGGAAAAAGATTGGGAATGAGACAGGCCTCGTTTCGCACTAGTCTACCCCCAGCCACTACGTCATCGGTAAATTTTGGGGTAACCCTGTCTCTATTTTCAAGGCAGAACGGACAGAATCCTTTGATCTCTGGGGTGGCATACGATTCAAGATTTAATTTCTGGGGTTTGATTGCACCGAAATGAGAAAAATGCCCTGTTCGGCCAGTGAGAGGGTCAATTCTCACTTCAAATCGCTCTGTAGTAGGGCTAAAACTTGTTCTCGGATGGAGAAAAGTACTCTCTGATTCGAAGACTTGGAAATGGATACGTGAAGACATTGCTTATTATCCCCCTGCTTGTTGATTTGTTCGTAAGCGAGGAAACTATACCAGATTTTGCTTTCCCCTTCATTATGAATATGCTCCGCATTACACCACAGCTAGAAAGATTTGACATGGAGTATTTGTTTATATTATAAGTAATTACAGGGCGGG
>JAEAME010001468.1_pt1 | contig 16270 bp, 13 predicted proteins | sample 8958731 | NCBI WGS metagenome assembly JAEAME01 (sample SAMN16933194, study PRJNA681113) | bioreactor sludge metagenome | isolation source: anerobic bioreactor sludge (Control) | place: India:Bengaluru | collected 2018-10-24 | reverse complement strand
TCACCGAACCCTTGTCCGATCCAGCCAGACAACAGGCTGATAGCACCCTGGTATACCAGGATAACAACAGCTGAGAACATGACGCCCACACCAAGGGTGGATGCGAAAGCAATCGACCCGATTCCATCCAGCAAGGATTTTATCGCCAGCATTTGGAAATCTCCACTGATGCCATCCTGGATGGAGCCCAGAATCGCCATTGGTCCGATGCAAAATAGGAGGGATGCAGAGACAAACCCGGTCACAAATTTCTGGGATTCTCCTGTCAGATTGGGGTTCCAGATTGCCAGTTTTCGCTGGATGCGCTCCCCCAAGCTGTTTAATCCTTCTTCAATTTTGAGCAGCTCACCAATGATGGTTCCCATTACCAGGGAAAGAAGCGGGATGAGCATGTTTTGGGTCTTGGTAAAAATAAATACACCATAAGCAAGTGTATAAAGTCCCATCACGGAAATCAAGGTTTGGCGGGTCTTCTCCGGGATGCGGTTACCAACCAACAGACCGACAAGGCTGCCAAGAATGACCGCTGCAACATTGATGATGGTTCCAGTCACTGAAGTTCATTTCTCCGGATTAAGTTGAAAATTTTAGGATGAGCAAATAACATAAACTGCTCAGTCGGTTCAGATATTGACGGGCATTAGGGGCTTCAACTCCCAGGTAGTCGTAACCGGCATTCAATTCACGTTCAGCCCGGCGAACGATTGCCCTCGCCATATCCAGGCTGCCGGTTGTCTTGCTTTCACCGGGAAAGATGAACCGGTTGGGCATTTCGACCTTCGATCGCAATGCTTCCAGTTCACTCTCAAGGTCCAACAACTCAGGGGCAAAGAATCCGGGATCTTCCGATTGCATTTTTTCGGTGCCAATCCGGGCGTTAAAACCCATCAGGTGAGAAAGGTTCCTTTGACATACTGTGAGCAGCTCAACAACTTCGCTATCCGGTAGAAAGGCTTTTGCAAGGCTCAAGGCTGCGCTGGCTTCATCGATCGCACCCAGCAGTTGAATCCGGGGATCACTTTTACTGACGCCGCGCGCACCGATCAGATCAGTAAACCCAATTGGATTTTTGGCTCTTTTCTCATCCATTCCTGTTACCTTTCTTTCCAACACTGGTCATTTATTCCACACCGGTCAGGATATACCACTTATACACTTCATTAAAGCGGTCTGCCGGGTTGTATGCCGGACCAAAACTAAGATCCTTGATGGAGTCTTTGACTGCGTAATTATAAATTGGGTAAAAAAGGGGTAAGGAAGGCAGATCTTCGTCGAAAAGCACCTGGAAATTTCGGTATAAACGGGTACGCATTTCGATATCTGGCGTCTGGCGGGCTTGTTCCAGGTAACTGCTGGCAGTTGTATTTGCCCATTGGGAGAAATTTTGTCCTGTGTCAACCTGAGATTCAGCCCAAAACTGGTATGGATCCGGATCGGGCGTATCTGAAAGGTCGATATCGACCAGCGCCATCTGATAGTTACGGCTTTGAAGGTTGGCAATAACCTGGTCATATGGCAAAGCACTAATGGAAACACCAATACCAATTTTCTCCCAATTTTGGCGCAATATTTCTGCCAGAGCCAGATGTTGAGCATCGTCTGGCGTCAACAAAGTCAATTCGATCAAAGCGCCATCACTGATAAAACGCCCATTTTCAGCCAAAGTAAATCCCATGCCTGCCAGGAGTTGCCTGGCGCCATCCGGATCATAGCGGTACGTCGTTTGTTCAGAGTAATACGCCCAATTCCCTGGCATGATCGGTCCTTGAGCCAAAACACCCTGACCCTGATAGACTTCATCGATCATCATTTGGCGATTGATACCAGCCATCAGTGCTTTTCGGAATTCTGCCCTTTGTAGAGTCGGAGCGTTGGCATTTCGTAAGTTAAGGAAAACGATACTCAGTCTGGGTTGACGGCTGGAATACAAATTTAACCCGGCTTGATTGAGAACTGTCTGAAGGTCTTGATTGGCGATTTTTGAGAGCCCATCCACCGCCCCTTCCAGATAGGCATCCAGGGCTGCTTTTTCGTCTGGATAATAACGAAAGCGGATCTCGTCGATAAAGGGTTGTCCTTTGAAATAATATTCGTAAGATTGCAGGTTAACCCCAGTGATAACACCATTTTCAGTTTCGAGAGATTCAAAACGATATGGACCAGAACCAATTGGAGCAAGGTTGAAGGGATGATCCACCAGCTCATTGATACCCAGGTTGCCCAGCAAATGGGCTGGCAAGATCTGGAAGTTCAGATAATCCATGAATGGGGCAAAGGCAGCCGGCAGTGAAAATTCTAGGGTCGCGTCGGAAATTGCGTTGACTGTCACCGTGTTCCACAATTCTTGTACACTGCTTGGAATCAGAGGGCTCTGGCTCTGTAAAAGCGAAATTGTGTAGACCACATCCTGAGAGGTGACCGGTGTGCCGTCGTGCCAGACCGCATTCGTACGCATGTTGACCAGGTAAACCGCGCCATCGTCGGAAACATTCCAGCTTTGGGCAAGATCGCCCACGGGTAAACCATTAGAATCGAAACGGATCAGGCTGCTAAAAAGTAGACGGTTGATATCACGGTCCGGTTGATTGAAATGATCCAGCATCGGATTCAGACGCATAAAAGAGCCGACCAATGCCTCAGTGTAACTCCCACCGCTGATAGGATTCGGAGTAACGTCTGTTTCTTCCTGGGGTGTCCGTTGTTGGAAAAACAAGATCAAACCAACCACCAGAGCGGTAATGAAAACGATCAGCAACTGCCAGCGAAATTTTTGCATAAACAATAAAGACAACTCACGGATTGGGTGAGTCGTCTTTTTTCTCCATATTTAAAGTCGGTAGAATTGGAATTGTATAGGAGTTTTACCCCGATACAATTACACTGACCAAAGCCAGAATCAGGAAAACAACACTCAGGGCGATGGTGATATAGAACATCACTTTGTCGATGCCGCGCCGTTGGGTGTAAACTCCACCAGAGTCGCCACCGGCCAAACCACCCAGACCGATACCCTTACTTTGCAACAAGATGCTGGCAATTAATGCAAGCGCGATAATAATAATGGCAATGTTTAAGATCATTAAATTCTCATCCTCCAGGTTATAACAGGTAGATTATACCTCATCCAACCAAACTGTTTTTTATTGCAAAAGACGATTATATCCATAATCCATGAATCTTAGGGAAATTCGATTGGCAATTTTACGCGGCTCTGACAAGTTGAAGCCCTTATTCAGGCAGTCAGTTACGAAGCAGGCGGTATAATCTTGCTATTATGGAAGAACTGGTCATTGCTTTGCACATGCACACCCGCTATTCTGACGGTTCAGGCCTTCACAAAGATCTGGCAGAAGCTGGACTGGACGCAGGTGTGGACGCCCTGCTGGTGACAGATCACAACGTGTTGGTGCAGGGCTTGGATGGCTACCATCAACGCGGGAAACAGCGGGTGCTGATGCTGGTGGGTGAAGAGCTGCACGATCGCACACTACCTGAGGGTGGAAGTCATCTTTTAGTGTTTGGTCATAAGCAGGAGCTTTCCCGGTATACCAGCGACCCGCAAAAGTTGATAGACCAGGCAAATGCCAATGGTGCGCTATCGTTCATCGCTCATCCAATCGAAGACACATTGCCCGCTTTCAATGAAGGCGAGTTTGGTTGGCGTGATTGGTCAGTCAAGGGCTATACCGGCATCGAATTATGGAACCAGATGAGCGAATTTAAAACACGTTCACAATCTTTGCCGAAAGCCGCACTGCATGCTTTCTTTCCACAGTTAATGGACCAGGGTCCGCTCGAGCATACTTTGCAGCTCTGGGACCAGTTGATGCTCACCTCCAAAAAGCCGGTGGTAGCCGTGGCGGGCGTGGATGCCCATAATCTTGAGTATAAGTATGGTCCGCTGCGTGTAAGGCTCTACCCCTATGCTTTCCAGTTTCGTTCGTTGACCACGCACATCCTGGTTCCCAATAAACTGACTGGAGAGATTAACACTGATAGAACACTGATCCTGGAAGCTTTACGCCGGGGTCACGCCTTTTGCGCATTCGATCTCCCCCATCCAACCCGAGGATTTCGCTTCACATGCAATACGAATGACGGAACCGCAATCATGGGAGATACGGTCCAGGCGGATGCTGGACTTACTTTCCAGGTAAGGCTGCCTATCCGAACTCATGTTCGTTTGCTGAAGGATGGCGTGGTGATCAAAGAACATCATGACCGTGAAGTGCTGACTCACCTGACTAAAGAACCTGGTGTATACCGGGTGGAAGTTTATATCGATTATCGCAACCGCCACAGAGGCTGGATTTTCAGCAATCCCATTTACGCCGTATAGTTTTCAAGGTCTACCACATGCCATCCCACTTAACATTGGCGATGAAGCTGGTTAAGAAGCGGACACTCCGCGGCTCCAATCAGGAAGCGTCGATCCAAAGCTGACCACACTGTCTTGGGTCACAATTTTCACAGGTATAATTCAGGCGAGGAATTCATGCGAAAATTATTGCAAAGCATTGAAGATAAATTGCGTTATCTCCTGGAAGAAAAGCTGGATCGCTTGATTTTCCCCGGAGTCTCCAGTTCTCTCAGTTACACTCTGATCGGGTTAATTGAAAGTGAAATAGAAAAACAGGGCGGCAAGTGTGAATTATGCATGCCCGATCTGATCACACTCAAAGTCGCTTCTGAACGATGGGAAGCCTGGCAGGAGTCCCTTCCTTTGCTTGACGAGGTCTCCGAAGCCCTGGAAGAATCGTGGAAAGAGCAGGGCTACGATGTTAAGAGAACACCTGTAATTCAATTAGTGCAGTCACCTGATTTGAGCAGCAATCAAATAAAAATTGAAACTGATTATTCAGTTGATGAACGCACCAGCAAACATACTGCCCTCCAAAAGCTAGCACGGGAACCACAGGAAGATCCTTTACCTAAAGACGCCTGTTTGATCATCGCTGATAAAGAACCCTTTTTTCTCAACAAACCGGTGATCAACATCGGTCGTCGCTCCAGCAACGATCTGGTGCTGGATGACCCCATGGTCTCACGTGACCACATCCAGCTTCGTGCCGAAAGCGGTCGTTTCTACTTGTTTGACCTGGGCTCCAAAGCCGGAACCACCATTAACAATTTTCCCGCCAGCAACATTGCTCTCAAGCCGGGCGACGTCATCCAGATCGGTCAAACCAGGATGATCTTCAATCAATGGATCGATCACAACGTTTCAAAACCCACACGCACGCTCTTTGGGGACACCAAATGAATGCGATGACTGCCCTGGTTTTACGAGTTCTGCTGTTCATCAGTTTGTATACCTTCCTGGGAACAGCCGTCTGGCTGCTCTGGAAAAGTGTCACAGGCGGCAGGCTGCGTGGAGGTACCATCGCGATTCCTACCCTGACCCTGGCAACTACGATCGATGGCGAGCAGACAATCCAAACTTATACCAGTTCCGATGTTTTGGTTGGCAGGAATCCGGATTGCGACCTGATTTTGGAAGATGAAACTGTGTCCGGTCGGCATGGTCGCCTGACCTATCACCTTAATCAATGGTGGTATGAAGATCTAAAATCGACCAATGGCTCCTGGTTGGATGACCTGAAAATCGAAGAACCAATCGTCGTCAAGGACAGCGATTCAATTTATTGCGGCGATGCTGTTTTTAAAATCTACATTAAACCCCTTAACTAAAAGAAAGCGAGGCACTACGCATGTCAGAATACGCATTTGGGATCATTGGAGGTTCTGGTCTATATGGATTTGAAGGTTTCGAAAACGTTGAGACGCTTGAGCTTGACACCCCCTTTGGTAAGCCTTCTTCTCCGATTGTAGTCGGTTCAGTTCATGGCAAAAGGTTGGCATTCCTGGCACGCCACGGTATTGGTCACATTTACAGCCCTACTGAAGTGAATTATCGTGCCAATATCTGGGCTTTCAAACAGCTTGGTGTTGAAAAAATTGTCAGTATCAGCGCGGTTGGCTCTCTTAGGGAAGATTACGCTCCCGGAGATATCATCGTGCCTGACCAGCTTTTTGATCTTACCAAGGATCGCGAACGTAGTTTCTTCGGAAACGGAATGGTCGTGCATATCAGTACTGCAGATCCTTTTTGCCCGGTCTTGAGCAAACAGTTACTGAAGGCATTGGAAGGCGAAGACACACACGTCCATGAAGGCGGGGTCTTTGTCACAATTGAAGGACCCCGGTTTTCAACACGCGGGGAGTCCAACACTTTCCGCAAATTAGGCTTTTCGCTGGTTGGGATGACTGCCAGCCCTGAAGCGTACCTGGCACGTGAAGCAGAGATCCATTATGCCACCATGGCACACGTTACCGATTATGACAGCTGGCACGAAACCGAGGAAGCGGTGACAGTGGATATGGTCATTAATACTCTCAAGAAAAACACCGCCATCGCTCAAAGGAGCCTGGTGCGCCTGGTTGACATCCTTACAGAGGATGAAGATCATTCCAATGCTTGTACTTGTGATGAAGCCTTGAAATATGCTTTTATCACCAATCCTGCGTCCATAGACCCGGCGATGAAAGATAAATTGTCGCTTCTGGTAGGAAAATATTTGGGGTAATGTGAGAGGATCCTCTCGAAAGCAGACCCCTTCGCATCCTCCGATGCTTCTGATGGTCTGCGTCACCCTGTTTTTCTATGCAGCTGCCCTGGCACTTGCCAGTGGCACCAGGCTGCATAGCGAAACGCTGTTGATCAGCGCTGAATATTTTGTGCCATTCCTGGTCTGGCTGGCTGGGACCCTGCTTGTGCAGCGCTATATCAGCCGAAAACTTCCCAATCGCGATCCATGGATCTTCCCTGCCACAACTGGATTGACCGGTTTGGGCATGCTCACGATCTGGCGACTCTCCCCTGACCTGGGTCTCAAACAATCCATGTGGTTCCTTGTCGGTTGCGGACTCTTTTTACTAGCCCTCAACACCACTGATCTGATCAAAATCCTGAAGACCTATAAATATGTTTGGCTCTTGTTAGGGCTCATTCTGATAGGGCTGACTTTTGTGGTTGGAGTCAATCCAACGGGCAGCGGACAAAGGTTGTGGCTTAAAGTTTTCGACTTCTACATTCAACCTTCAGAACCCTTGAAATTGCTGTTGATCATTTATTTGGCTGCCTTCTTTGCCGACCAGATCCGTCCCAATTTCAGTTGGCTCAATTCTGTGTTCCCTACCCTGGTAGTGGTTGGTTTTGCCGGCTTGTTGCTCATCGCCCAACGCGATTTAGGGACAGCCAGCCTTTTCATCAGTCTTTATCTTCTGATGCTGACAGTGACCACCCAAAGACGCCGTCTATTGTGGGTTATTCCAGCCCTGGCACTTGCGGCTGGCACGATTGGATATTTCGCCTTTGATGTGATCAAAACACGGGTAGACATCTGGCTGAATCCCTGGCTGGATACCAGTGGGAACGCCTGGCAGCTAGCCCAGGCACAGATTGCCATCGCAACCGGTGGTCTCACCGGCACCGGACCCGGTTTAGGCAGTCCCCAGTTTGTTCCTGTAGCAGTCTCTGATTTCATTTTCACCACCATCGCTGAAGAATTGGGGCTGCTTGGCACAAGCGCAGTTTTGTTACTTTTGCTCTTGCTAGTGTTTCGTGGAATCAGCATTGCGCTTGCCAGCAAAACCACCTTTGGTCGCTACCTGGCATTTGGAATTTCAGCATACTTCTCCCTGCAGTCCACCTTCATCATTGGAGGAAACCTGGGTTTGTTGCCCTTGACTGGTGTGACGCTGCCCTTTCTTTCTTATGGTGGATCTTCTTTGGTTACGAATATCCTGTCAGTGTTGTTATTGCTTCGGATCAGCACCGAAACCAGCCCCCAGGATTTACCAGAAAAACTGCGCAGTCCTTACAGCTGGGTGACAGGGCTTTTTGCTGGAATCTTCCTTCTGATCACAATCTGGAATGGCTACCTGGCTTTCCCAAACCGTGAAGCCCTGGTTGCCAGGGCAGAAAATCCACGATGGGCGGTTTATGACCGTTATTCTGCCAGAGGAGAGATCTTCGCCCTTTCTGGAGAAAAACTTGTGGAGGTCAGGGGAACGCCCGGTTCTTACCAACTTTGGGTGAATGAACCTCAGCTTTCCAATACTTTAGGCTACGCGCAGCCACTTTATGGTCAGAGCGGGCTGCAAAGTTCGCAATATGCCCTCCTGCGTGGATATGCCGGGGTTCCATTTGAGCAACGCTGGCAGCATGAGTTATTGTTCAATCAGCCGCCACCAGGATTGGACATAAAGCTGAACATCAATATGACCCTCCAAAACAAGGCAGACGAACTTTTAGGCGGGCATAAAGGAGCGGTCGTCTTGTCCAATGCCCAGACAGGGGAGATTTATGCGATTGCATCCCATCCCAGTTTTAATGCCAATACTCTTGATGAGACCTGGGAAAGCCTGTTACAGCGTACCGACGCACCCCTCCTGAACCGTGCCACACAGGGCGCTTACCCTCTGGGGACCCTGGCAAGCACCGTCGCTTATGGCAGTCTGAAACAAAGTAACCATGCTTTCGAACTGAACACTTCCCAGGATTTCTTCAAATTGGATCCATTCTGTTACAGTGCCATGCAAAATGCTGGTGCCACGCTGAACGCTCTCCAGTTTGGCTGTCAAAGTGTGTCTGAAAGGATTTTAAGCGCCACCGATCCAGCCATTCTGCAAGCTGATCTGGAGGCTTTTGGTATTTTTTCAGCACCAGATCTGGCAGTGGAGACAGCCCAGCCTGCCCAAATTCTCACAACTGAGCAATTAGACCAAGATCCATTGCAGGTCATGGACATCAATGTCAGCCCCATTCAGATGGCGATGGTGGCTGCCACAATCAGCAACAACGGCGCACGTCCTGCCCCAGCATTGGTCAATTCTTATCTGACCCCCGAGGGCAGCTGGCAAGCGCTTGGACCAGCTAAGACAGTGGCGGTAGTGCATACCCCCAGTTTAGCTGCTGAAATTCAATCGGAATTACGCTCAAGCAACCAGACAATTTGGTACCAGGTCGGTCACGCTTTGATCAACGGGCAAGCGCCCCTCACCTGGTATATCGGCGGAACAACGCCAGACTGGTCCGCTACTCCGTTAGCTATTGCAGTGGCGATTGAAGATGACGCCTCTAAACTCGCACTTGACATTGGAAATACCCTGTTGAATTTATCGGTATCTCCTTAACAGTGGTAAACCCTGTGTTCCGTTGACACTGATTGTGCCAGTCTCTTACGCAGCATTCCTTCTAGAATAAAACCATGTCGGTACTTGGATGGGGATAAACCGCTTCCGTCTGGCTGGGGCTCGTCTCCAGCCGTGATGTTGTCAATACGGCACTGACGGAGGGAGTTAAACCCCCTCCGTACGTATTTTTACCAAGGATTTATATCAAGCGCAGGAATCGTCTCTTGCCAACCTGGAGAACCGCACCCGGTTTCAGTTCAACACTCGCGTCACTGACCGTCTCGCCATCCAGTTTGATCCCCTGCTGTTCGAGCAGCCGGCGGACTTCCCCACGGGAGGTTGCCATCTTCTCAGAGACTAAAATAACGATCAGATTATCGCCTTCTTTCAATTGATACTCCGGCATGTCATCAGGAACATTGCCTTTCTGAAAAGTGTTGACAAATTGATCCTGGTCAGCACCGGCAGCCGCATCACCATAAAAGACGCTGGTGATCCCAAACGCCAATTTCATCTTGGCATCCCGTGGATGCAGCGTGTTGGATGCCAGACCATTCTCAAAACTATGCAGCACCTCGGGTGTCCACTGCGTAGCCAGGCGGGCATAGACCGGCATGGCTTTATCCGGGATGCTCATAACTTTTCCGTACATATCTTCAGCATTCGTGTTAAGCGGGATGTGATTGCCAAGGGACTTACTCATGCGTACTTCGCCATCAGTGCCAGGTAAAATGCCCAGAACAATGCCGATATTCGGTCGTTTTCCCAGGAACGCCATCAGCTTACGTGCTGCCGTGATGATGTTGAACAACTGATCCGAGCCGCCGATTTGCACATCAGCCTCCAAATGATAGGCGTCGTAACCTTGCATGATAGCGTAGAAAAATTCGTGCAGGTAGATCGGTTCGCTCTTGTCAAAACGTTTATGGAAGTTTTCTCGAGCTAAAAATTGCTGAACGGTAAAATTGGAAGCCAGATCGATCAGATCAGAAAAGGTAAGTTTTGCGAGCCAATCGTGGTTATAAACAACCTCAGTTTTGTCCGGGTCTAAAATTCGGAATGCCTGCTCAGCATACGTACGTCCGTTTTTCATGACCTCTTCATGAGTCAGCTGCTTGCGGAGTTTATCCTTATCGGAAGGGTCACCGATCATGGCAGTAAAGGAACCGATCACAAACAACACTTGGTGCCCCAGCTCCTGAAATTGTCGCAGTTTCCGCATGGTGACAGTATGACCCAGGTGAAGGTCAGTGGAGGTCGGATCGTACCCGCAATAGACACGCAGGGGGCGTCCTGTTTTTGCTGATTCAACCAGGCGTTCGCGCAATTCGAGTGCCATTGTTTCGGCTATGCTTGCGTCGCCAAAATCAGCTCCCTGCATCAGGTATTCAACTTGTTCATCAATTGTCATCATGGCGTTCTTCTCCATCCGGTCGTGGACTGACCTGTATTACCAGTAAAGATTGCTGAATTTTACCACTGGAACTGGTGAAGGCACGCTCTTCATTCCTGAAAACTTAGTGACTACGATCCCATTCACGATCTCGGACACTGAGATCCCCTCAAAATTCCGGTCACTGCGAGCCTCCGACATGAAAAGCACGGGGACTTTGAATCACAAGAAGGAGGCGTGGCAGTCTGCCTATGATTTTTCTCTCGAAATAATGATTAATAATGGAGAAAAGGCAGATTGCCGCGGTCGCTGGAGCTCCCTCGTAAAGACCAGAGGAATTTTGTCACTGCGAGCCCCCGATGCAAAAAGCACAGAAACCTTGAATCACAAGAAGGGGTGTGGCAGTCTGAATGTGATTCTTTTTGTATCGGAGTTACGATTCAGAAGAGAGAAAAGACACTTTGTCACTCCGCTTCGTGAATTGCAATGAAATCTTCTTTTCGTTAAGATGAGAAACGGCTCGCGATAAACGAGCCGTTTCTTGTTCATATCAAAGTGAAAACTGGACTCAGGCTTCTTGCTCTTCCTCATCCTCAGGCTCATCGGCAACATAATCGTCATCGATTTCAATAACCTCTTCAGTTTCGAGGTCTGGTAGATGTTCCTCCACCCATTCTTCAGGTTGCTCAACAAGATTGTCTGCAACCCAGGTTTAGTCAACGTCGAGGAGCTCCTCACTTTCTTCCAAAAGCTCTTCCTCCGCTGCTAATTCCGCGAGCTCTTCACTTACCTCTTCCAGATCCTCCGTCGAGGCGGTTTCAGCCTCATCAGAGAGAGACTCCAGCTCTTCATCCACCAGATCATCTTCCGCAAGGATTTCCTCTTCCTTGAGGGCAAGCTTGCGTTCTTGATCAGCCAACTCTTTTTCCTTAAGCTTTCCTGACCAGATGGTGTGCCTTAGTACAAGCACGATCACTGCCAAAACACCCACCACCAGCATGGAAGTCTGATTGACATTAATCCCGTTGACCGGCGAAGGATCGAGCCTTAAGAATTCAAGTGCAAAGCGTACTGTAGAATACCAGATCAGGTAACCAAAGAAGATATCCCCTTTAAACAGCTTGTCTTTGAATTTTCGATCGACCCAAAGCAGCACACCTGCTCCAAGTAGATTTAAAAGACTCTCATAGAGGAAGAGCGGGTGGTACTTTTCGACAAATTCAAAACCGCGAATGCGATATTGTGGATCAATGGTGATCGCCCAGGGTAAATTGGAAGGGCGACCATACACTTCCTGATTAACAAAGTTGCCCCAACGACCAATGGCTTGCCCGATCAACAATCCTGGAGCTATAAAATCTGCCCACTGCCAGAAACTCAGTTTCCTGGCTTTAGTGTAGATGATCAGTGCCAGCGCGCCGCCTATGACCCCACCGGGGATGCCAAGTCCACCTTTCCACATCTTGAGGATCTCGATTGGATTCTTTAGATAATTTTCAGTGGTAACCCCTTGGGCAATGTTGGAGGCTGAAGGAGTAAAGACGTGCCAGAGCCGAGCCCCAATGATGCCGCCTATAAGTAACCAGGGCAGCAGATCGAGAACGATCTCGCTGTCTTCTCCGTGTTTTTTAGCTTGTCTGGCTGCCAGCCAGGCACCGGCGATCGCGCCAAGAATAATTAAGATCGCATAAAAACGAATAGTTAACGGACCGATGTTAAAACCTTGAGGCATAGGGTTCCCTTTCTTAGACCGACATGGTCTATTCAGCTTTTGATTCTTGCCAGACCCGGCAAATACGCTGAATTGCAGTTATGTTTGCCAACACAGCAATTATACCAACGGAAAAGATTGGTTTTGCGAGTAGTAGACCGATGATCAGGATAATTGCCCGTTCAATTCGGGTGAGAATCCCGGTTTTCGCGTTCAGACCCAAGCCCTCGGCGCGTGCCCTGGTGTAAGAGACCAATACTGAGCCCATGGCTGCCAGAAACGTGAGCATTATGCCTGATTGGTTATCCTGATTATTGAAGTAAAAAATGAGACCACCCAACAAGAACAATTCATCATACCGATCGATCACTGAATCCAAAAATGCGCCAAAACGGCTGGGGTTTCCCCGCAGGCGAGCCATAGCGCCATCAACTGCATCCAGGGGTGCCATCAGAGCAGCAATCAAACCACCCCAAGTCAGATGACCAAGAGCAATCAGCACAGCTGCAGCGATCGTGCCGAACAACCCGAACAAGGTGATGTGGTTGGGAGTGATGCCGAGCTTTAAGAGACGGCTCGCCAACCAATCCAATGGTGTTTTGAAAGCTTTCCTCAGAAAGAGCTCAAAATTAAATTTTCCAGTTTGTTTCCCGCTCATTCTTCAAAGACCTCATCCTCTTCTCCTTCGTCTTCCGGCTCTGGTAAGAGGATCTCGCGTTCTTTTCTTGCGCCACTGGCAGGTCCCAATACACCGCGGGCTTCCAGTTCCTCGATCAGCCAGGCAGCACGCGGATAACCCAATCGCAAATGTCGCTGCAGGTAGGAAGCGCTCGCGCGCCTTTTTACACGCACCAGTTCGGTTGCCTCCCGGATGAGGGTTTCGTCTCCATCGCTTTCATTCTGGGTTTTTACATCTTTTTCCCAGGGGACTTCGTCTTCTGCATTGTCATCCGGCTCGATTTCTTCGCTGGATTCCGTTTTTTGGCCAGTGTTTGTCTCTGGCAGCACTAAAGTCATCGGATTGGATTGGTCCTGCAGTTCCTGCTTCTGCCACCAGGCAATCACCCTTCGAATTTCATGGTCTGAAACCAGGACGCCCTGGGCTCGTTGCGGATGACCGGCTTCTGCATGGTGGAAAAGCAAATCCCCTTTACCCAACAATGTTTCAGCACCGCTTACATCCAGAATGACACGAGAGTCCACCGAAGAGGCAACGGTGAAGGCAATTCGTGTGGGCAGGTTTGCTTTAATGACGCCAGTGATGACATCGGTGCTGGGGCGTTGGGTAGCTACCACCAGGTGGATGCCAACTGCCCGTGCTTTTTGTGCCAGACGGACAATCGCACCCTCAGTCTCATCAGGCGCACTGATCATCAGGTCAGCTAATTCATCAATCAACAAGACCACCCTGGGCATACGCGGTTTTCCGAGCTTGTCCATCTTTTGGTTGTAAGAATCCAGATTGCGGGCGTGCACTACCTCAAGCAGTCGGTAGCGGTTGTCCATTTCCGTGGTTGCCCATCTCAAGACTGCCATGATCCGGTCTATGTTCGTCTCGACTTCACCGAGCAGATGGGGCAGACCGTTGAATCGGTTTAGTTCGACCCGTTTGGGGTCGATCATGACCAGCTTCAAATCATCTGGATTATTGTTCATCACCAAAGACATGGTCAAAGCTGCGATACAAACCGACTTGCCGGAGTTAGTCGTACCTGCGATCAGCAGGTGGGGCATCCCGGCCAAATCTGACACGATCGGTTGACCCGAGACGCCTCTGCCCAACGGAATTGCCAGGGAAGATTTGGCGCTCGCAAATTCAGGCGACTCAAGCAGAGGTCGTAATCGAACAAGTGTGTGTTCGGTATTTGGTACTTCTATGCCTACGTAACTTTCACCGGGCACAGGAGCTTCAATGCGCAGCCTTTCAGCTTTCAGGGCAAGCGCAAGGTCTCTCGACAAACCCGAGATCTGAGAAATTCGAACTTTTTGTTTTTCTTCGGTGTTGCCTTTATCAAAATAACCCGGTTCAACCGCAAACTGGGTAACAGTGGGTCCAACCCGATAACCGATCACTTTGGCGGGCACGCCAAACTCGCCCAATGTTTTTTCGAGCATGGCGGCATTCATGTTGATGGTGCCCTGGTTTGCCACAACATTCTTTTCCTGGTCAAGCAAATTCAATGGGGGCAACTGATCAGAACGCGGTCTGATCTTGATCTGCTTGATTGGTTTGTTGTTATCAATCAATTCCCCTTTACGGTACGCCAGGGGAAGCTCCATCTGGGGTGTTGGTTTGGGATTGGCTTTCAAAGATACCCGGGAAGTCTGACTTTTTTGCGATTCAATCATGATCGGATCATATTCCGGCAGACCCGAGTCTTCAACCTGTAAAACTTGTGGATAATCCTGAAACTGGCTCAATCCACCTTTTGCCCAGCGCTCAATCTTGGAAGATAAGCGAAAGCCAAAAATGAATAGTATCAGGGCGATGATCAACAAAAAGATCCCGGTGGCAGCATTGCCGATCAAGTTACGCAGTGGATAGGCTAAACCAAAACCTACGATTCCGCCGGCACTGATACCAGCATTGACCTTAAAAACCGAATCATTCGCAAAAGCAGAGAAGACACCCAGCAGAAGGAAGAAACCAAGCTCGATCAACACTATCCGACCCAGTTTAAAGTCTTCGGGTGGGGATTTTCTCCACAACAATAATATCCAACCTGTCAGGAAGATCGCCAACGCAACCAAAAAACGGCCCCAACCAAACCAGCGCTTCAGGGTAAAGACTCCGTTATCAACCAGTTTTCCATGAGTCACTCCCAGCAATGCCAGCAATAAAATGGCACTTGCAACCAGAAGGAACAGCGCCGAAAGATCCCAGATCACGCGTCGGGTTTTCTTTTGCGCTTCCTGCTTGCGCTGAGCCTCATTCTCCCGGGCTTTTTGGAGCTCAAGAGCTTTTGCTTTACTGATTTTTCCTGTATTAGTCTTCGTTTCTGCCACGTTTTAACTCCGCAAAAATGCCACGATGTACAGTCTGAACCTTACAATATTCGTGCCAGAAACAAAAACGGAGGTTATTCCTTAGGCTCTTTCGGGGGGGTTGAGTGATTCCCATTGCCATTGGCGCTGGCTTCCATCACGGCGATCTTTTGAGCAACACTCTCGATGGCGATTTTCTGTTTACGGTAAAGGTCTGCTTCAGAGACTGCCAATTTTCTGGCGACTTCCCGTACTTTCTTGCCTTGCAGGAATTTTAACTCGAGAATATTGTAGAGCAGCCATTCGCTGGTAAATTTTCGTTCTCCACTCGGCTTGATCATCTCGATTGCTTCAGTCAATACCGATCGAAGCGCATTGGTGCGATTGCCATCTTGTTGTTCGCTTTCCTCTTCCACCACTTTCAATTGCATCAGGGGATTATTGGTCAGCTTTGGTCCGCCCCAATAATGAGTCAGGGCATCTTTCACCCAGGATGCCATACCATCAGGCATTTCCGGCTGCTCAATATTCTCAAATTTTTCCCTGTTAAAACTGGAAGCAGCCCGGATATTCTGAAGGTAATCGACTTCAGTTTGCAGTGCTGAAAGGCTTTCGATGACTTGCTTTTGAATGGCATGGTCTTTGATAGCCAGGGTCGCACGGTCGGCGAGCTGTAGAATGGCTTCCCGGTCATTTTCTTCTACGGACCAGTTATCGTTTTTCACAAAACCGCCCAACCCCAACAGCCTGGAGGTTCCATCTTCAAAATCATATTCCAATGGCACCAGTAACAAGCCCTGCCATTCGATCAGCCCATACTGATCTACCAAACTTTCCTGAGCCTGTTTGATGAACTTGTCGTCGGTCAAGATGTACTTGAAGTTGGCGATTCCGTTGAAGGCGGCTTGGCCCGAAGTAAGGTTGAAATTGGTGAAGCTGTAGTAGACCACCTGCACCGCCGGCACGACGAACAACAACGCGAG
>JAEAME010001467.1_pt1 | contig 16279 bp, 15 predicted proteins | sample 8958731 | NCBI WGS metagenome assembly JAEAME01 (sample SAMN16933194, study PRJNA681113) | bioreactor sludge metagenome | isolation source: anerobic bioreactor sludge (Control) | place: India:Bengaluru | collected 2018-10-24 | reverse complement strand
CTGGCAGCCGCCGTGCCGCTCAACGGCCTCATCATCGGCCCGATGATCCTGCTGGGTCTTTTCGGCCTGCTGTACTGCCTGGGAGTAATCTTCAGCCGCCTTTTCGGCGGCCTTACGGGAGACTGCTGCGGAGCATTGATCGAATCCGGCGAGGTTATCGCCCTGATACTAAATATCTCACTGGTGCGCGTCCTGCCCTCTCTATCCGACTACAATCTGTTCAAAATTACCATACCGTTTTAAAGAAAATGACCGGTTCAAAAAAAATAGTCCTTATCCTGGGTGGGGCGCGCAGCGGCAAAAGCTCATACGCGCAGCAGATGGCTGCGGACAGGGGCGGAAAAGTGCTCTTCTGCGCCACCGCCCAGCCACTGGATAAAGACATGCGCAAACGCATCCGCGCACACATTCGATCGCGTCCGGCGGATTGGGATACACTGGAGGTACCTGAAAAACTGGCGGCTGCGCTTCAAGATAAAACGGGAAAATACGATACGGTCATCGTGGACTGTATCACGCTGCTGGCCGCCAACTGCATCGGGCAGCTTACCGACAGCCGGAAGGCCGAGAAATGCGTTGACTCTGAGATCCGAGGCCTCATCAGGATGATGCAGCGGTCGCGCTGCAATTTCATACTGGTCTCCAACGAGGTGGGCGGCGGCATCGTGCCGGACAACGCCCTGGCGCGGGTATACCGCGACGCACTGGGCAGGGCCAACCAGCAGCTGGCCGCCGCGGCCGGCGAGGTCATACTTATGACGGCGGGACTGCCTCTGAAGCTGAAATAACGCCCGGCTTAATAATCTATTAACAATCTTGATACATAATCAGCTATAGGGTCGGACCTCCGGACAGCGTACGCGATGAAATCGACAAGGGTATGAATTGTCATTATAATACAGTTATAAATGCCCCCGGCCATACGGATTAGGATCAGGTGAACAGCTACAGTCATATCTTTACCGCAGCCATCAGGTTTCTCTCTATCTGTCTCATCGCGACCTGCCTCTGCACCGGCCTTTTTTACAGCAGGGCTGATGCAGCGCCGCCCATTATCTCGGGTTCACCGCCCAGCGGTGTAGTCGGTACACCATACAGCACCAGCTTCTCAGCAACATGCAACAGCACAGTCTGCTCCGGAGCGACCTGGTCCATATCAGGCTTACCGCCAGGCCTGGTATCCTCCGGCAGGACGATCTCCGGAACTCCGTTAACAGCCGGCACTTATTCGATTGATGTCATGGTAACCGACCCCGCCTATGGCACAAGTTCCGAATCATTCATCATTCTGATAGAGAAGGGCAGTTACGACGTGACGGTCAGTATATCGTCCGGCCTGGTAGAGGGCCAGACCCGAGTTTACGTGGACAATGTTCCCAGGGCTACGCTGCGGGGAGGTGAGTCCCATAGAATCACCAAGCTGGACCCCGATACGACATCCAACATATCGGTAGACAATATAGTTACGCCATCGGGGCGCAACGATATCCATTACAGGGCGGAGTCCAACTCGTCCACCGTTAGCAAAGGTGTCAGCTCTCTGACATTCACCTACTATCCCGAGTACGATATCGAGGTCACCAGCAGTCCCGTCGGCATAGTGTCCATGAGCGGCTCCGGCTGGCACCGCGAGGGTAAGCCCCTCAATATCAGCGCGCCGCAGGAGGTGGCTAAGGACGCTGAATCCCAGTACAGGTTTGCCTACTGGCTGACTCCCGCAGGCGACAAGAACAGCTCGACCACTCTCAATACCATTGTCGAGGCGGCCGGCAAGTACATCGCTACCTATGATTTGTATTACAGGCTGACCGTAGATTCGAAATACGGCAACACCACGGGAGGAGGATGGCAGAAGGCCGGCAGCACCGTTAAATGGAGCGTTTCGCCGGAAGAGGTAGCCATGCCCGGCATCGCCGGCTTCTTCGGCGGCAAGTTCAGGGCGCTGCTTACCTCGGGGACCGCGTTGATAGAGGGGCCAAAGACAATCACCGTGCAGTGGGACCCCGACTACTCAACCCCGGCCCTTACCATACCCATCACCATACTGGTAATCGCAGGCCTCATCTACGGCATCTATATCCTGACCCGCCGCGGGCGCGTTCCCCAGCCGGTCAACCCCTACGCCACACAGGTTCAAACACCGCCACCGCCTATGCAGCCGCCCCCCGTATATTACCCGCCCTATCCTCCCGCACCGCCGCCTCCACTGCCGCCGCCTCCACCTGCCATACCAACTACAACGGTGGTCATGATCGGGGACGGGCTAAAAAAGCCTCTGGGCACGCGCGAGCAGCTTATGGAAAAATTCAGCGAGCTTCTGCAGAAATATGAGGAGGAGCTCTCTCAGGGACGGGAGCTGCAGTCGCCGCCCATGCAGGAGCTGCCTGAGATGACCACCCTCATCGATAAGAAGGAATTGCCCGCGCCCGAGTTCGCCGGCACGGTTGAATCATCCGCTAAGGAAGAGTCGACCGTGGAGGAATGCGGCTCAACCTCCAAGAAGTTGCTGCGCACCGTCGTAACGCCGTGGAAGAACGCCGCCATACGACCCATCACCATTATTCCCGGAGATAAGAAGAGCGCGGCCATGGCGGGCGGGAGGACGGTTACCTGGACGCGCGAGTCATACAACGAATGGGAATTGAATATCTGTAAGCTGCCCCTGGGTAACACGGGAATTCACAAAGGCGTGACGGAAATCGTATACAGCCTGATCGACTCTATCAGTGAAGACACCAACTACGGGCCCAAACAGCCTCTGAAGCCACCCATCCCGCACTACACCGACGGCATGCCCGAGATCAATATACCTGCCTCGCAGATCATCCCCTCCGACCAGTTGCCTGCCTGATCAGCCGTAAACTGCGCGTCCCGCCGAAACGTTTTATAATCATTATCAGCCGATGTTTAATCGCTTTAAAAGCGTGTTGAGCGCCTTGCTTGCAGCTGCAGCGGTCTTGCTATCGATTCCCGTGCTATCGCTGCCGGCGCAGGGAGGGCGCATGATCTGGAGCACCGTGGACACGCCCGGCAGCCAGTTCAACACCGTGGTCAGCCCCGGCGAGATCGACTTCCTGGCGCGGTCCAGGGACGGACGCATTTTTTACGCTGCCGACACTGCACAGAGCAGGCTTTACCGGTCGGACGATACGGGAGTCAGCTGGCTGGAGATCAGCGGCAGCCTGCTGGGAGCCGGGGCCGAGCTGCCCGTCTGGAACCTGGCCGCCTCCCCGGATAACCCGCAGTTTATAGCGGCGGTAACCAGCTCGGCCAACCGTCCCAGGCAGGTTTACGTTTCCCAGGACGGGGGACAGACCTGGAACGATACAACCTTCCCCGCTGCATCCGACATAGCTGCACTTGACGTATCACCTGCATATGGAGGTTTCGATATAGCGGCCGGCACCCGTTCGGGAGGGGCGGGCAACGTCTACATATTTAAGTCGGGCGGCATGGGCGGCGCCTGGGCGGAACAGGGGTTCAGCGGAGATGTGCTCGCCTTACGCTTCCCATCTTCCTACCGGGCGGATCCCTCGATAGCAGTGCTGTACTCCACCGCCGCAGGCACCTATTTCAACTCCGGTGTACATGACCTGAATGCCAATACCACCAGTTGGGATACCGTCTTCAGCGGCAACCCACCCGAGATAACTGTGAGCGGAGCCGGCGGTTCACCTAAAGCCGGCCAGGTTGTGAGCGGATGCCTTCAGCTCACAGCCGACTACTCCGGGCAGGCGCCGGCGCTCTGCCGCGTCTATCTCAGCATCGATGCACCGGGCGCCAATGCGGGCATCTTCAGGGTGGACGATGCCGCGGTCTACCAGCTCATGCCGTCGCAGTCCAACCGCCGCATCTCCAGCATAGCCTATTTCGGCACCTATTCTGGCGGCAAGCTGCTGGCCGGGGCGGTAACCGGGGACGCTGCGCAGGGCACCGTGTTGACCTGGTTCACCGATACGCCCATGACCTGCCCTACCGCCTGCTGGTACCAGACCGAGAAGCCGCCTACCGGCGCCGCCGGCTCCGGATATGGCAATGCCATCGTACTCTGGTCGCCCGACGGCGGCCGCGCCTACTGCGGGACAGCATCGGCGCCGCTCACAGGTCCGGCTGCCTGGCCGGGAGCCTATCTTGCAGGCGCGCAGCTGGACGAATCGGCTTTCTCATTCAGCAAGGATAACGGCAGGACCTGGAACCAGCTCAGCCTTATCGACACGCAGATAAGCTTCCTTTCGGACGTGGCCGTTAAAGCGGACTCAAGCATAATCTACCTGGCATCCATCAACCAGTCCGGCGCCGGACTGGACAGCGTCTGGCGCTCGGGCGGATCGGCCACAGGCAAATCTTGGGCGCGCGTGCTGTGTTTCCCCACCGCCCGCAACGATATCATACTGCGTATGAGCAACTACGGAAACGACAGCGCTGTTTTCATGGCTTCGCGCGGCACGGACGATTTGCGCCAGTCGCAGGACGGCGGCCAGACCTGGAAGGCGCAGCTTCCGGCCATAATCGTAACAGACTTCTCCGTAACATTGATCGATAACACGCGTTACCTTTATGTGCTCTCCACCACATCCGTACGCAGGGCAAATGTGTCCTCCCTCACGCCCCAGTGGTCTCAACAGGCACCGGTCGGACTGAGCGGCTGCCACACGATTTTCGCTGCGCCCAGCGGCATCCTGGTGATCGGGGGTGACGGCTCCGACAGCAGGGTGGCAGCCTCCTCCGGCATAGGCCCGTTCAAAGTGACTTCGGACCTGCCGTCCGCGGGCAATATTCATGCACTGCTTGACTACAGGTTCGGAGATACTTCGATTATTTACGCCGCCGGCGACGCAGCCGGCAGCGACATCTATTACTGGGTCGTCGGCTACAGCCGCGACTGGGATATCATGGGATCACCGTCCTCCGGCTTCTGGGGCCTGGCCCAGATGGGAACGCTCTACGGGGCTTCTTCCTCAGGGGCCGGCTCCTCCGTCGACAGAACGCTCTATCCGGAAGCACTGGGCCCTCCCGGCATCGAATGGGACGTGCTGACCACCGGGCTGCCGGCGGGTGTGTCTTTCACACGGGAACCGGTCTCACTCAAGCTGTCGGCGGGCGTTAACCTCTGGGCTATAGACAACAGGCCTTACGATTATATTGCCGGGACGGGCAGGCTGTGGACCTTCTGCGACTGTCTCTCTCCGACACCCAACTTCAGGCTGCCGTCTCCCTCCCCGGTACAAAAGGAAACCTCTCCAAAGCCATCTGCGCCTCCCGTCCTTCAAGCACCCGCGCAACAGACCGAGATTCCCGTTACGCCAGTACCTGGGCCATCGGATAACAAGCAGTCTCAGCCGCCTGCCGCATCTCCAACTCCCGCAGCACCTCCGGCCGACAACACATTACAGCCCACCGTCGCCGATAACAATACATTCAATCCTGCTGCGATATTTGCCAATGACATCTTCGTATGGATATTCATTGTAGTAATCGTCCTGATCATTGTATTGATAATCGTGCTGATCGCCGGCTCGGTTTCGCGCAGGCGCATTTAGCTGACGGCACGCTATCAGATGATTCCCCGCTCAGGCCCCCGGTTGCGGATGCCGCAGGGCTCTGCGCCTGGCGATCACGGCCTGGGCGGCCTCGCGTCCGCGCTTGAGGGCGGTAAGATAGAGCGCCCTCAGGTTCTCAGACTTGAGCTTCTCCCCTTTGGCGCACCACTGATAGATGGCCTGTCCCACGGTATACGTGCCGGCATAGGCCACCGCGATTTTGGGTATAACTCCATATGCAGGTATGAGCCCCACCAGCATCCTGGCTGCCTGCCTCCAGAGAAAAGCGCTACCCACCACGGCAGCCATCTTGGGAGCGGTTTCCTTCCAATCTCCTGTCAGGCCCATGGCCAGGGATATCTTGTAAGCCATTATGGCCTGGTTCTTGGTCAGTATCACGATGTCAGCCACGTTGAGCGGCACGTCGAGAAAAATATTGATCTCGGCCAGGCCCGTGGCGAGGCTGTATGTGCTGTTAACCATGCACGTATCATCGATCAGCTTGCGGCAAACGGATTCGCGCAGCATGGGGACGTTGCGCGCAAGCTGTATCTCCCGTCCCGGGCAGGCGCGCAGCATGGCCGGCGCCAGCGCCCCGATGAGCAATTGGCGGTCGCCCGGATTCACGACCACTGCCTCGGCGCCTTCCCAGTCCCGGCCGCCGGTCTGTACTGCCCTGCCGTCCTGCGGCAGGTCTGTCCGGCTGTAACAGACTACCACCGGGATTTTATCGCGCCGCAGCTGCTGAAAGGCCTCCATCTCATGCAGATGCTGATCGGGTCCGCCGACCATGAGTATAGCCAGCGTGTGCATGCCGGGCGGACGCTCATCGTCCAGACTGTACTCCCGTATATGTGACACAAATCCGATCTCCTGCGCGCACGGCCCGGACAGCAGCTGGCTGACCAGCAATAATTTATCCACTCCCTTTCCGCCCAACACCGCCAGATGGAAAGGCAGTTCGGACTGACGGCGTATGGCGTTAAGGTCTACCTCGCGCAGCAGCTTGAAACCGGCCAGCAGGTCAGGCCACTTCGGCATATGTGCTCTCCACAGCCTAAAGTGTAGCGCAACAGCGTCCGGACGGCTATAATCGGGCAGCGGCGCCGTGTTAAAATCTGTAATGGTAGGGGCGGGTTTAAAAACCCGCCCGGATTAAATTCGCAGGGAGCATCGGATCTATGCAGAAAAAAAATGGGCAGGCTATCCCTCTCTCAATTAAAACAAAGAAGAAAAAACTGCTGGCCGACCTGGAGCTGCTTAAAGCTAAGGCGCTGGAGCTGGGGGCGGCGGGCGCCGAGATTATCAGGGCCGACCGGCTCGTTGTGGACGAGCGCGTCAGGCTGAAATGCTCCATACCGCGCTGCCTGCGCGCCGGGGAGACGCCGAATTGCCCGCCGCATGCGCCCGACCTCGATCTCGTCAGAAAAGCACTGGCAAGATACTCTTACGGCATACTGATCAAGACACTGGTGGAGCCGCTGGAGGACTACGAGCCGGGCAAATCCAGGGACAACGGCGGCGCCGACCGCAGCCTGCTCTTTCATAAGAAGACGGCGGATATTGTCTACGCGATCGAGCGCATGGCTTATCAGCATGGATACGCTCTGGCCATGGGACTGGGCGGGGGCTCCTGCAAGGATTACCTCTGCCGCGGCCTCATCTGCCAGTTCAAGGATAGCGGCAGGTGCCGTTTTCCTCTCAGGGCCAGGCCGGCCATGGAAGCACTGGGCATCGACGTGGTGGACATCATCGGCAAGGTAGGATGGAACGCCTATCCGCTGCTGGGCGATCCCAGCGAGATCCCCTGCGCCACCTCCGTGGGGCTGGTGCTGATCGACTGAAACAAGGAGGATGACATGGCCAGAAGCGCAATTGAGATAACCGAGGAGTTCCTGTCGGACGATCCCAAGAAATGGGGTAAGCTGGCAAGCGACGTCACCTACAGGCGCCTGGAGCTGCTGCTTTTACGCGATATATTGATGGAGCTCAAAAAGTTGAGCCCTGGCAAATCCGACTAACCTTTTCCATGGCACCTATTAGGCACAAGGCTATCTGCGCAGGCGGCCACGGTTGCCCCACCAGCCGCCGCCGTAAGCGGATATGTCGATAATGAATCCCAGGATAACCAGCGCCCACGCGAAGGGATTGGCCATGCCCATATACAGATAAACGATGACATAGAATAACGCCGTGTAGGGCAGAAAGATAATTCCCAGCAGTGGAATGACGAAGTTGGAGCCGAAGACCCTGGTGATCATATCTGAGAACAGCCACATGCAGACGAGTGCGAAGCGCGGACCGATTAAAAGAAAAAGCGTGACAAAACAGCACATGTTGCCCCCTCCTTGCCTGATGAAACGATGCATTATTATGACAGATTTTAATTTATTGTTACAGTGCTGTATTCTGATACATCGGCCCGGCATATAAAACGCCGATATTTTAAAATGTCGTGGAAAATATATTGAAAAACTGGAGATCATCCCCGCTCCTGGCGTTAACCGCGTTGGTGGGAATCACCGCGGTCTGGGGCTACACGTTTACCATCGTGCAGGCGGCCGTTGAGCAGATGCCGGTCATGGACTTCATGGCCTGGCGCTTTGCCGCCGCCGCGCTGGCAATGCTTTTGATCAGGCCGACATGCCTGCGCGGCATTACACGCCGGGAACTGCTGCGCGGCGCCCTGCTGGGAATCGTGCTGGGGCTCGGCTATATCACCCAGACATACGGGCTGCTGTATGCCTCCGCGGCCGTATCCGGATTTATCACCGGCATGTTCGTGGTGCTGACTCCGGTCATGGCCTGGCTCATTCTGCGGCATAAAACAGACGGAAAGACCTGGCTGCTGGTCGGGCTTGCCACGGTCGGTGTGGCCCTGCTGAGCCTCAACGGGTGGTCACTCGGCGTCGGGGAGCTGCTCACCCTGGCCTGCGCAGTGCTTTTCGCCGTACACATCGTCGGCCTGGGGGAATGGTCCCCTTACTACGATCCCTATAGGTTTGCCTTCCTGCAGATCGCCACCGTCGCCGTGATCTCCATCCTGGCCGCCCTGCCCGATGGTTTCACCGTACCACCATGCGGGGAGGTTTGGATAACCATCGGTATCACGGCGATATTTGCCACCGCGCTCGCCTTCGTGGTGCAGACCTGGGCCCAGTCCCTGGTATCCCCCACGAGGGCCGCCATCGTGATGACCATGGAGCCTGTATTCGCCGGCCTGTTCGCCGTCGTGATCGGCGGAGAACAGCTGACCTTCAGGACGCTGCTGGGAGGAGCCTGCATTGTAGCGGCCATGCTCATCATCAACCTGAGGTCAACGCGAGCCGCTCCGGGCGATGCTTGACTCCCTTTAATATTCGGTTTCCCCTGTATCAACAGGGGGCAGCTTTTGTATTATACTGTTGTATAGATTTGAACTGGAGCGACAACATATATGATGAAAGGCTTTTCCGTCCTCGTATACGTGATACTCACCTGCCTGATGCTTTGCGTATTTGTTCTGGCCGGCGCCTGCTCCAAGCAGGAGCCGGAGGGGTTCGCCGTTTACCTGACTGAAGGGGATGTGACCCCTTCACAGATGGAGATGCTCAGCCACGTCGATATAGCGGGACAGCCCGTCATCTCGACCCGGGACATAATTTCCTACAACGTCATAACGCATGAGATATTGCTCACTGCTGATGCATTCGACCGTATCTCCCGCATTGATGTCCCGGTCAGAGGCAGGTCGTTTATAGTCTGTGTCGACCGTCAGCCTGTATATTGGGGAGCCTTCTGGACACCGTTATCGTCCCAATCATTTGACGGCATCACGATAATGAAACCGCTCGGCTCCCCTGATGCAAAGATCATCAAAATCGAACCCGGCTATCCATCGGCTTCTTATTTCAATGGAGAAGATCCCAGGAACAACCTGAACATCATTAGGTCATTGCAGCAGGCCGGCAAATTGTCGATCGTAACATCTTCTTCTCCGGTAGACAGGCTCCCTCGTTCCCTTAAAGGATATGAGCTCTATTCCTGGCCCGTTAACGGTCTGTGGCATTTCGCATTGATCACCGGCACCAATCGGGACAAAACGCTGGATGAAATAATCAGCACGGAAAACATCATCTCCCAGGACGGATGGGTACATATGCATGCAGTGGGATTGGATGCCGTCAAGACCCTGCTCAGCAGGGTTCCGCAGGACGAGTATATTTCCTGGCTGGGCAAACTGCCCACGCAGCAGAATCCGCAAAACAGCGAGGGCATCACGCTTCCCGCATCCTCGGTTATTGAGACTATAGAGAGGTACGCGTCAGAATACGGTCTAAACCTTGAAGTAATATCTCGTTAGCCCATGATTCATCATTACTGCAGTATATGGAAGAATCATGGATCACCACATATGCACCCATTTTTTTATCTCTGTCAAAATTATGATGGTCTTTTTCTCAACCCCCTCGAGAGAATTGACACGGTTATTGAGAAATTCCGAAAAAGTTTCAATGGATTCAAACCACGCCCATACGCCTATATCGTAATTGCCTGTCGCCAGAAGCACCTGCCTGACCTCATCCATATCGGAAAAATAGTCTGCAATACGATTGAGCTCACAGTTATCCACTTTCAGGGCTATCACCGCAGTAACCATCTTGCCTGTACGAACGTTGGGGAAAGCCTGAATATGTATTATATTGGCGCTCAATAGATTATTAATCCTGCGCCTGATGGTGGCGGGGCTGATATTCAGACTTTTGGCTAGGCTGGCGTTGCTTTGATGCGCGTTCTTTTCCAGCGCAGAAATAATTTTCAGGTCGGTATCGTCCACCGGTTTCCCGATGGTTGCCTGAACACTTCCTCGAGTATGCGGCAAATTAACAAAAGCGTATTTCCTGTATTCTGTGCAGATAGCTGTATTCGTTTCCAGCACTCCGTTCATCGTATACAGTACGGTGTTTAAGAATCTGGAATACGCTTCCACAGTGACAAACCAGCAAACCATGATCATGTTGTAATAGCCGGCAGCCAGAGCCAGAAATCCCACTTCTTCCTGCCTGACCAGGAGTTCGGCTGTGCGGGTAATTGAGCTGTTCTCAACTTTCAGTAGTATTGCGACCGTTAACGAAGTCCTGGCACGGTTGATCTGTACCGCCTGAATGCGTATCATGTTATCCCTTATCAGCCTGCTTACTCTGCGCCTGACCGTTGGCGCACATATATCCAGCGCTGCAGATAACTCCCTGCTGCTCTTAGAGGCATCCTTCTCCAACGCAGCGACTATTTTTTTATCAATGTCATCTATGCTCTTCATCGTTTTTATCAGTACCACATACTACTTATTTTGCAGAAGAAATGATCAATTTGATCATCTTTAATATCAATTGCACAATTTTACTATATATTAATGAACAAATCATTGACTTGTTAAAAATCAGTGCTATTATGCAAATATCGTCGACGGACCAATCCGAACCCGGAATATAAAAATAGTCTATTCATCGTGCACCGGGAAGATGAACTCATTACTTGAAGATATCAGGGTTTTAGACCTGACTGACGAAAAAGGCTTTCTCTGCGGCCGCATACTGGCCGAGATGGGCGCCGACGTCATAAAAATTGAGAAACCGGGAGGCGACGACGCCCGCAGAATAGGACCGTTTTATCATGACGATCCTCATCCGGAAAAGAGCCTGACCTGGTTCGCTTACAATTTTAACAAGCGCGGTATAACTCTGGATATCGCCTCCAATCAGGGATGGACCATCTTCCTCAAGTTAGCCAAAAAGGCGGACATCGTGATCGAATCGTTCCCTGTCGGCTATCTGGAGAAAATAGGTCTTGATTACGTCGTACTTAAAGCACTCAATCCACGCATCATAATGACCTCCATATCGCCTTTCGGACAGACCGGCCCCTATAAGGACTTCTCTGCTTCCGATATCGTCGTGCAGGCCATGAGCGGCTATCTGCATCTTTGCGGGGACCCCGATCACCCCCCCATGCGTATAAGTATCCCCCAGGCGTACCTTCATGCCGCCGGGGAAGCTGCCACGGCCACCATGGTTGCCCTTTATCACCGGGAAAACAGCGGTGAAGGGCAGTATGTGGATGTTTCGGCGCAGCAGAGCATGGTAAGGAATACGGTAAACGCCGTTCCACTCTGGCTTACCTACGGTGAGATACTGGAGAGGTCCGGAGCGTTCAGAGTCGGCCTGGGCAAAAACCTGCGCGCGAGACAAACCTGGGCCTGCAAGGACGGTTTCGTTAACTTCCTCTTCGTGGGCGGTATACTGGCATCAGTGGCCGGATCATCGGGACTGACCGACTGGCTTGAGGAAGAAGGCGTCTCCACCGACTATAAGAGCAGGCTGAAAGATTTCGACATATCCAAATTCACGCAGGCAGAGTGGGAGGAGATGGAGGCGCCTGTGGCCGGGCTGTTTTTAAAGTATACAAAACAGGAACTGTTCGACGAAGGAAATAAAAGAAGAGTCAGCATCTGCCCGGTCCATTCGCCGCAGGAAGTTGCGGATTATCCCCAGTTGGAATCAAGAGGATTCTGGGCGGACGTCCGGCACGATGCACTGGATGCTGTAATCAAGTACCCCGGAAGCTGCATCCGGTTTTCAGACCTGCCGGCCACCGGGCTGCGACGGGCGCCCCTGATAGGCGAGCATAATATGGATATCTATCGTGATGAGCTGGGCTTGTCAGCCGAGGAAATATGCCGCCTGCAGAAGGCCAATATCATTTGAATGTGAATCTGTTATGAGTAAATTACCGCTGGAAGGCATCAAGGTACTCGATTTCACCTGGGTAATAGCCGGCCCTCTGATAACTAAATGCCTGGCCGATTACGGGGCCACTGTCGTCAGGGTCGAATCCATGGCACGTCCCTGTTTTCTGAGAGTATCCGGACCATTCAAGGAACGTGCTGTCGGGCCTGACAACACTACCTACTTCGCTTACTTTAATCCCAACAAGTACAGCGCATCCTTGAACCTGAAAAAGCCGGTGGGACTGAGAACCGCCAGAAAACTGGCTGACTGGGCGGATATAATAGTTGAGAATTACGTGCCGGGCAAACTGGCAAAGCTCGGCCTGGATTACGAAAGCATTAAGAAAACGAATCCGGACATTATTATGCTCAGCACCTCCGGACAGGGTCAGACCGGCCCCATGGCCGGGATCCCTATGACTGGCATGATACTGGTTGCTCTGACCGGATTCATGTTCTTCAGCGGATGGCCGGGCGAAGACAGCACCCAGCCTTTCGGGCCTGTAAACGATTTCGTTACACCTTCTTTCGCCCTTCCGGCGATTCTGGCTGCTCTGCGCCGCAGGAAGTTAACCGGCCGGGGATGCTCAATCGATCTGTCACAACTGGAAGCGGGAGTTCAGTTCCTGTCACCGGGTATGCTGGACTACACGGTAAACGACAGGCAAACCGGAAATGTGGGCAATTCATCTCCGGAAGCGGCCCCACATGGCGTTTACCCCTGCGCCGATAATCGATGGTGCGCCATAGCGGTCTTTTCCGACAACGAATGGAGGATGTTCTGCGCAGCCATGGGTCACCCCGAGACAGCGAACGATCCTGTGTTCAGCACTTTTACAGGCAGGAAAAGAAACGAGGATAAGCTGAACGAAATGGTCGGCCGGTGGACCATTAAATATACGCCTGAACACATCATGCAGACGCTGCAAAGCGCGGGCGTTCAGGCGGGGGTGGTTCAGAACTCAAGGGATGTCTGCGCGGATCCACAGCTCAAAGCGCGCAATCACTTCTGGAGCATAAAGCATCCTGTCATAGGGGATTCGATCAGTTTTGGCGAACCTGCCATACTATCGGAAACACCAGCCCAGCCGCTCAGGCCCGCCCCGTGCCTGGGGGAACATACGGCATTCGTTGCTACCGAATTGCTGAATATGTCCGAGCAGGAGCTTGTCGAATTGTTGTCGGATGAAAACTGATATCTGCATATCGGTAATAGCTTAATAAACCGGCTCAACAGCGCCGCAAAAACGAGGACTGGGATGGATGCAAGTTATATATTGGCCGACAATATCGCCGCTACTGCGATAAAGGATATTCCATCGGAAGTAGTGGACATAACCAAGAAATGTATCCTGGACACGTTCGGCTGTATTCTGGCAGGTTCCGGTTTATCCCAGGACAGCAAAAACGTGATCGACCTGTTCATTGAAACAGGCGGGAAGGAAGAGTCCACCGTAATAGGATTCGATAGGAAGCTGCCTTCCTGGTCGGCGGCTTTTGCCAATGGCGTTCTGGCACATGCGCTTGACTACGACGATATAGTCGACGAAGCCGGAGTCCATCCCACCCTGTGCACCGTACCGGCCGCCTTTGCCCTGGCGGAGAAGACGGGCGGTGTGTCCGGCAGGGAATTCATCGCCGCCGTAGCACTGGGGAACGATCTGATATGCAGACTGGGAACTTCCATTAAGAGAAAGCAGGAGGGTTTGGTGCTGGGCTTCCGGCCGGCTCCTGTGCTGGGCGTTTTTGGAGCAGCAGCAGCCGCCGCCAGGATACTTAAACTCGAACGGGACCAAATTGTGGATGCTCTGGGTATCGCCTTTCACCAGGCCGCCGCAGGCACATTTGAGGTATTCCTCAGCCCCGGAGACCCTAAAATAAGAGAGCTTTACGGGGGAAGCATTGGGATGCAGGCGGCCCTCGCGGCGCTGATGGCGCAAAGGGGTGTCACCGGTATAAAAACCAGTTTCGAAGGTCCCGCTGGCCTGCTCCACCTGTATTTCCAGGGTAAATACGACAGAGATTATCTGGTGGGTGACCTGGGTAAAAGGTATGACGGCTTAAACGTGGGATTAAAAGCCTGGTCGGCCAATAGAATAATTCATAATCACGTTCAGGCTGCTCTGGAACTTACGCGCGAGCATGATATCGATCCGGCGGACATCGAGCAGATAATACTTTATGTTACCGAGATACAGAAAAGATACGCCGGAGAAGACAGGAAAAAACCTGCCACCGGCACGGAAGCAAGGATAAGCCTGCCTTTCTGTGTAGGCGCCGCCATCGCCAATAAAGAACTGCGTCTGCAGAGCTTCGCTTCGGACGGCCTGTCTGATAAAGTTGCCCTGATGCTGGCTCAAAAAACAGTCACCGAGGATATCAGCTACGGCGAGATCAAGTCCTTTTTCGCACCCGGTAAGGTCGCCATCAAACTTAAATCGGCGGCTGTTTTCACCCGCCAGATCAACCACCCGTTCGGCCATCCACTCAATCCCATGCAAATGGACGACGTCATAAAAAAATACATGGACTGCGCTGCGTATTCAAGATCTCCCGAACAGGCGGCACATATTTTAAAGACGCTCGATCAGCTCGAAACCGTCAGGGATATCAGGGAGATCACCGCATCATTCCAATAAACGAAACCTCAAATATAATCTGCGAACAGGGGGAGAAGTGTATGGAAACTATCGAGTGCCTGATGACGCGCAGGAGCATCCGGAAATACACCGACAAGCCTATAAGTAATAGCCTGGTGAAACAGCTGCTGCAGGTGGCGATGGCGGCGCCTTCCTCAGCTAACGAACAGCCATGGCAATTCGTTGTTATCAAAGACCGTAAGACACTCCGTGAGACCTCCGCAATCCACACATTCTCATATATGCTTGATCAGGCGGCCCTGGCCATACTGGTTTGTGAAGACCCGACTTTTGAATTTAACGCGGGCCGCGGTCCGCTCGACTGCTCCGCCGCCATAATGAGCATCCTGCTGGCAGCCCATGCCCTGGGGCTGGGGGCTGTCTGGGTAGGAATATACCCGGTGCAGGAGCGCATGGAAAAAACGAGGAACTTGCTTGATATACCGCCGCATATTATACCCATTGCACTCGTTTCCCTTGGATATCCCGATGAGATACCTCATTCTGAGGACAGGTTTAAAGCAGAGAGGGTCCACTATGACCGCTGGACCCGCTCGACAGCGCCCTGATTTGCGCAGCTCGGCCTCTATACGGTTAACATGCTTTTCTTCATCTTTTTCATAGCGGTGACAGCTATCATTGCTATCATGCTGGCTGCCGATGCAATGATGAAAGCGACTGTATAGCTATCGGTAACATCGAATACCTGTCCGCCCAACCAGGAGCCCAGCGCGGCTCCGACCCGCGTAGCCAGCAGCATCAATCCCACCAGCGCCGATACAGCTCTGAGTCCGAATCTCTCACTGATCAGCAATGTTAATAAAGGCACCTCTCCGCCAAAGGCAAAGCTGAACAACGCGGCAAAAACATACAGCATCCACAACTGTCCCGAGAAAATCAACCAGATCAGGCTGGCAGTTTGTATCGCCATACACAGGATCATGGCATTGATACTGCCGATTCTGTCCGATCCGCTGCCAACCAGTACGCGACCGAAAATGCCTCCGATGCCTATTACGGACATGACCGTGGCAGCCGTTAGAGGAGATATCCCGATATCGGTGGCGTAGTTCACCAGATGCAGGAAGATCATGGACCCGGAGCTCTCGAGCATCGATCACCTGAACGAAGAGATCGCGGAAAAGACCGGCTACACTATTGAACACCATCGCCTTGACTTTTTCGGTCTCTGCCCCGCCTGTCAGGCGAGGGCGTAAAAAATATTCTGCTTTACATAAGAATTATTATTTGATAGTTATCATAATCCTTAAATATTGTTTATTTTCATATGTCGATTACTATTAATAGCGGAGAGCGAGACAGGACGGGAGACA
>JAEAME010001466.1_pt1 | contig 16296 bp, 11 predicted proteins | sample 8958731 | NCBI WGS metagenome assembly JAEAME01 (sample SAMN16933194, study PRJNA681113) | bioreactor sludge metagenome | isolation source: anerobic bioreactor sludge (Control) | place: India:Bengaluru | collected 2018-10-24 | reverse complement strand
TATTCAAAAGTGTTTATACCGTTTAAAGATAAAGGATTGAAGGTATTTGCCATTTATTCCATGGATAATAAAAAAGATTGGGAAGATTTTATAACAGAACATAGCCTTGACGGCTGGATAAATGTTTGGGATGAAAATCATTCCTCAAGATTTAAGATTCTTTATGATGCCAGGTATACCCCGGGTGTTTATATTTTGGATGAAAATAAAACAATAATAGGTAAAAAAATGAGCGTTGACCAAATTAGAAACTTTTTAGAGCAGCATTTAAAATGATTAGGCATAACAAGATGACGAATAATTATTTCACCACATTCATAGGCAATTTTATGGTTACGTGATACTATTTCAAAATATCTATCAATTTGTGAAAGTCTACTTGCACATTTATTATTTCCATATTTAAAATCAGTAAGATACACATCAAAAACTCCATTTAAAAGTTTCATAGTATCAAGACTACAATACATGTTAGAATTCCAAATTTGCGGAAGATTAACATCCATTTTTTTTAAAGTTTTAAGAATATAATAAATATTTGGAGTTGGTTCACCCCCGACCCAATTCACATTGCGTGAGCCTTGTTGTTTTCTACTACAGATAATATCTGCAAGATACGAAGGCTCAATATATACTCCACAATTTTTTTGACTAATATCCCAGTTTTGACAAAAAACACAACTAAATGTACATCCTGAGAAAAAAATAGTATGAGATGGAACAAGAATATTTTCTTCACCCGTATGCAAAAACTCAGATGCAACTCTAGATTGCTTAACACCGCATTTACCCTTAGTTTTATTTCTATCAACATTGCATTTATTTTCACAAAAATTGCATTTCTTAAAAATACGACTTGCAAGTTCAATTTTAAGATCAAGTAAACTAATATCTGGCTCAGAACAACACAATCTAAGTTTTTTTATAAGATCTTCATGTTTTTTCCATAGGTCTTCATTTGATTCAGATTTATCAAATGATGCAGGACTATTTTTACATAATATGTATCTAGCATACTTATCATTATTTAATATATCAAAATAATCAGAAAGTAAATTTCTAACAATATTCATTAATTATAGATAGATAAAAAAGATTAATTTAAATTATTTCCTCAATAATAGGCATTAATTGCGCATCTTTAAAACCACGCTGTTGCATAGCACCAGATGGACATGTTGCAACACATGCACCACAACCCATACAAAGAGCTTCATTTACTTTTGCATGATTTATTTTTTTACCATTCTTTACTTCTTTTACAGATTCAATCGCCTTATATGGACAAACAGAAATACAAACACTACAGCCAGAACACAAATCCTCATCCACAAAAGCAGTATTAGGTTCAGCCGAAAGACTAGATTGGGCAAGAAGAGTAGCAGCTCTTGCTGCAGCAGCCTGTCCTTGATAAATTGATTCAGGAATAAATTTGGGCGTATGACAGTTACCAGCAAAAAATACACCCCTTGTACTAAAATCAACAGGCCTAAGTTTTACATGTGCTTCTAAAAAGAAACCATCGCTATTAACAGGTACTTTAATCATTTTTGAAATATTCTCTGTTGAACTATTAGGATCAAGACCAGTCGATAATATTAGATAATCCGCAGGAATCTCAAGATTCTTTGAAAGCATTGGTTCAAAAACTTTAACAATTAACTTATCATCATAATTAACTACAGGTTTTTTAGATGCATCATATTGCAAAAACATTACTCCTTTCTCACGAGCCTGCTTATAATAAATTTCACGAAAACCATATGTCATTAAATCCCTATAAAGAACAAAAACTTCAGCACGAGGATTTATTTCTTTTATTTTCAAAGCATTTTTGAGTGCTTGCATACAACATATACGACTGCAATAAGGCCTTTTATCATCACGTGATTCAACACATTGAATCATTACAAAAACTTGACCATCATGTATTTCCCCAGATTTTAAATCAGAAAGCATTTTTTCAAGATCTGATTGAGTCAAAACTCGTGTATCTTTACCATAATCAAACAAGCTAGGTATATACTCTTGTGCACCAATTGTTACAATAATTATACCATGATTAAAGTTTTGAATACCCTTAGGAGTCTTAATTTTCGATTCATAACTACCAACATAGCCGTTTAATGAATCCAGATTTGAACTAGTATAAACTTTAATTAGTTGATTTTTTTGAATTTTTTCAGTTGTTTCTTTAAGTGTTTTTTTAACATCAATTCCATCAACAGTAAAAGAAATATTATTTAGAAAACCACCAAGAACAGGTTCTTTTTCAACTAAGGCTATTTCATAACCTTGATCAGCCAGAGACAAAGCAGCACTCATACCGGCGATACCTCCACCGATTACTAATGCTTTCTGAGTTACAGGTATTTGTGATTCACATATTGGTTGCAAAAATCTAGTTTTTGCAACAGTCATCTCAATTAGTTTTTTTGCTTTTTCTGTAGCAAGAGTTGGTTTATCACTATGCACCCATGAACATTGCTCACGTATATTTGTCATTTCAAAAAGATGAGGATTAAGACCTGCCTCACGTAGACTATTTTTAAAAAGTGGTTCATGAGTACGAGGAGTACAAGCAGCTACTACCACACGATTCAAGTTATGTTTTTTTATTACATCTGCTATCTTCTTCTGAGTATCCTCAGAACATGTATACAAATTAGCATCTGCAAAAACTACATCATCAAGATTTTTTGTATATTTTACTATCTCATCTATATTTAGAACCCCACCTATGTTTATCCCACAGTGACATATAAAAACACCAATACGCGGTTTCTCAAGACTAACATCTCTTTCAGCAGGATATTTTTTTTCTTTAACTAAAGTATTACGAACATCTTTTAGTAAGGCTGCAGCGTTTGCAGCAGCAGCTGATGCATGCATAACACTTTCAGGTATTGCTTGAGGTTCTACAAATGAACCAGCAGCAAAAATACCTGGTTTTATAACTACAGGATCTATTAGTTCTGTTTGAATAAAACCAAATTCGTTAACATTAAAGCCAAGTTTCTCAGATATTTCATCCCGACGAGACTTGGTCATACAAAGACCAACTGATAAAACAACAAGGCTGAAACGTTCTTCTTTAAATTGCCCTTTATCATCTTCGTATCTAATTGTTAAATCATTTGTTTTAGGATCTTGTGTTATCTCAGAAATCCTAGAACGAATATATCTTAAGCCTTGTTCCTTTTTTGCTCTATCTATGTATTTATCAAAGTCTTTACCAAAGGACCTTATATCAATATAGAAAACAGTTGGCTCAATATTATTATCATGTTCTTTTGCAATTATCGCCTCCTTTGCAGTATACATACAGCACATAGCAGAGCAATACTCATTTCCTACTTGTTTATCCCTACTACCTATACAATGAATCCAAGCGATTTTTTTAGGTGGTTTTTTATCACTAGGTCTTAATATCTTACCATCAAAAGGTCCTGATGCAGATAAAATTCGTTCAAATTCAACACTTGTTATAACATTTGGATATTTTTTGTAACCAAACTCTGGTTTAATTTCGGGATTAAAAGGATTTGAACCAGTAGCAAGTATTAATGCACCAACAGAAAGTTTAAGATTTTTTGATTTCTCATTATGATTAATAGCACCAACTTTACATTCTTTTTCACATCTGCCGCATTCTACACAACCACGATGTTTACCATCACCCTGTTTATCAATTACATAAGAATTAGGAATAGCTTGCGGAAACGGTTTATATGCTGCTTTTCTAATTGACAGACCAAACTCAAATTCATTAGGAAGTTTTACTGGACAAATTTTTGCACAATCACCACAACTTGTACATTTTTCAATATCAATATAGCGAGGTTTTTGTGTAGCTGTAACAGTAAAATTCCCAGGTTCACCTTCTATTTTTGAGACCTCAGTCAAAGTAAGTAGTTCAATATTTGGATGACGTGAACAATCTACAAGTTTTGGTGAAAGAATACACATCGAGCAATCATTTGTTGGAAAAGTTTTGTCTAATTGGGCCATAATCCCACCAATTGTCGGGCTTTTTTCCAGAAGAAAAACTTTAAAGCCCATATCTGCTAAATCTAAAGCTGATTGCACACCGGCGATGCCTCCGCCTACAACTGCAACGGCACCTATTTTCTCTGTTTTTTTCACCATATTTATTCTAAGACCTCGCATAACCATTATTTTCAGCAATTTTGCGTATTGCTGACATAAGTTTAGGGATTTCCACACCTTGCGGGCATTGCGAAATACAGCGATAATGAGTAGAACAAATTTCAACAAAACGATTATCAAAAACTTCTTTTTTATTACCTAAAAGTACATTTTTAATAACCTTTCTAGGGGAATATAAATCATTAAGTTCCCGTTCCGGGCAACCAGCAGTACAAGTACCACATGAAAAACACTCATACAAATCTTTACCAGATTTGTCTTCTACTATCTTATATTTAAAATCAAAATCCAGAGTTTTTTTGGATTTTTTACCAGTTACATCCTCAGATTGTTCTTCATTTAATCTTGCATTACGAACAGCATTCATAACTTCTTTAACATTTACTTTTTGTGGGCATTTCTCAAGACAAAGATAATGAGAACTACATACCCAGACAAACTCACTAGATAAAACTTCATCCTTTAAACCTAACAAAGCTTTACGAATTATAACACGAGGATTCCATTCATCTTTGACATCCATTTCAGGACAACGAGCAGTACATGACCCACAAGCAAAACATTTTAAGAGACCTTCTCCACCTTCCTCTTTTGCTATCTCGAATTTAAAATTTGGATCAATGTTTTTCGTGTCAATAACATGCATATTTATTTTTCTCCAACCTCTACATATTCATCCTCACGATAGACAATCATCGGAACTTTTTCAGATGGGTTTTTACCAGGATGATATTTGAACTCTTTTTGGGAATTTTCAGCAGTTGGAATAAAAACATCCATAAGATCTATACCCATTGGACAACCCTGCTCACAAAGACCACACTTAACACATGAAAGAATCATATGGTTCATACGTCCTAAATGAAACAATAATGAGTCATTAGGTATCTTAAACAAACCTTTACTTTCTGATTTTTTAACATACTTGTATGCTTCAGCATCAAATACCGCTGAATCAAACAAGCATTCCTTACAGTAACATATAGGGCAAACATTCATGCAGTTATGACAATTTACACATTTATCAAAAAAATTGGTTAACGTTTCTATATTGCTATCCTTTGTTTTCTCTTTTATAAAAGATTCTAATTTCTTTGTTCTATTATCAATTAAATCTTTTATTTGTTTTTCTCGTTTTATAACATCTTTTGCTGAATCCAGTTTCAAATCTTCAATAATTTTACCACCGGCATCACTTACTTCTTCAATCAGTATTTCTTTTGTTATATCCATCCCAAAAACACCGATGATAATATCGGCATTAATCGGAAAAGGTTGATTACAAACTATACAGGCTGATCTTAGGTATTGTTCTGATTTATCATTATTTGATTTAAAATCATCAATTATAATATCCAAAGGTTTCTGTTTCTTGACAATATCAGAATATACATTAAGTGGGAAAGTACCAAGACAATCTAAACCTATAATTATTATATTATTTAGACTAGCTTGATTAAGTTTAACTAGTTCAATTAAAGCCCTAATTTGACATGGGTGAATAACAATACCAATAGGTTTATCAGAAGGTTGAAACTTAGTAATTTTAGAAATCATTTTAGCAGTGGAAACAGGTAGTAATGGTGAAAATATATTAGTATCAAGTTTATTTGGATTTGATATCAAAACAGGAAAAACTACTTTTTTTGATGGAACATTTTGAGGTAATAAAAGTGCAGATAATTTACCTGATTTTAACAGTTCTTTAAAAAAATCATTAAGAGCACTATTTATATCACCGTTTTTTACTTTCAAGATTTTTTGTTTAGTCATATTTTCACCTTTTAAATATTCCATTTTTTAGCAATTGGATTCGGTCCAAGTTTTTTTATCGCTTCAGTCATATCCTTCATTGTATCAGCAAATTTTTGTCCCTCTGACGCAGATATCCAGCGAATCCAAACTCTTTCCTTTTCAATCCCAAGTGTCTTAAGAATATTTTGAAGCAAAACCATCCTACGACGGGCTTTATAGTTACCATCGATATAATGACAATCACCAGGATGACAACCGCCAACAAAAACACCATCTGCACCCTCTAGAAGTGCACGTAGTATATACATCGAATCAACTGAGCCTGAACACATAACACGAATAATTCTAATATTGGAAGGATATTGTATACGACTGGTTCCTGCTAGATCAGCTCCAGCATATGAACACCAGTTACATAAAAATCCGACTATTTTTGGTTCAAAATCTTTTGTATCACTATTTTTTTCATCACTCATTTTTTCTCACTCCAAACAAGCATCAATCATTGACAATAGCTGTTTTTTTGTAAACGTATTCTGCTGTGATGTACCACTTGGGCATACAATTGTACAAGCACCACAACCCTGGCATAAAATATCATTTACAACAGCAAGTTGTTTTTCTTCATCAAAACTTATAGCATCATACGGGCAAATCTCAATACATTTTTTACATCCTACACAATTTCTAGTTCTAATACGGGCAATATTTCCTTTTGTTAGCAAAAAATCTTGTGAAAGAATAGTAGCTGCACGAGCTGCAGTTGCTTTTGCCTGTAGTATTGATTCTTCAATGAAACGTGGGCTATGAGCAAGCCCGCATAAAAACAATCCATCTGCTGAAAAGTCTACAGGTCTGAGTTTAACATGTGCTTCACTATAAAAATTATCAATATTAAGTGGCACTTTGAATTTTTGTGCAAGAACTTGATTTTCTTGAGGAACAATTCCAACACTTAATACTAATTTATCAGGGTGAAGAATTATTTCTCTGCCTAATACAATTTCCTTTGTATTAATTGCCATTTTATTTTTATCTAGCTTGATATTTGGTTCTTCATCGTCATTAAATCTTATAAAAATAATTCCTTTTTTTCTTGCTTTGCGGTATAATATATCTTCTCTAAAACCATATGTTCTAATATCACGATATAAAATATATACAGTTGCGCTTGGATTTATTTCTTTAAATTTTAATGCATTTTTTATAGCTTCCGAGCAACAAACTCGACTACAATATGGATGATCATCATTTCTTGAACCGACACATTGAATCATCACAAGTTCTTTTATATCCTTTATAAATTTGTTATTTTCAAAAAGCTGTTTTTCAAAATCAGTCTGTGTAATTATATCATCTGATTTACCAAACTTATATTCATGCGGCACATATGGTTTTGCACCAGTTGCAACAACAATAATACCATGCTCTAAATCAATTGGTTTTTTATCTTTAATTAATTTTGTTTTAAAGTTACCAACATATCCTACAACTTCTTCAATTTTTGAATCAGTAAAAACCTCAATTCTTGGATGTTTTTCAACTTTAGAAATTGTTTCTTTTAAAAGTTTTTGCGGGTTTTCATCTCTTATTCCTAAGTAAATATCTGATAGATTACCACCTAACTGTTTTTCTTTTTCAACAAGAAATACTTTGAATCCTTGGTCAGCAGTAGAAATTGCTGAGGTCATACCAGCAATACCTCCACCTACAACTAGTGCGTTTTTTACAACTGAAACTTTTTGATTATAAACAGGATAAAGATTTATCGATTTTGCAACAGCCATTCTAACTGAATCAATTGCTTTATTTGTTGCAGCTTCATGATTACTTTTATGCACCCAGGAATTTTGATCCCTTAGATTTGCCATTTCAAAAAGATGAGGATTAAGACCTGCTTCTTTTAATGTATCTTGGAATAAAGGTTCATGAGTACGAGGAGTACAACTAGCTACTACTACTCGATTAATTTTGTATTCTTTTATTTTTTGTTTTATTTTTTCCAGGCTATCTTGAGAACATGTAAAAGTCGTATCATCTGAATATACAATATTTGGAAGTTTTTTTGCGTTTTCAACTACTTTTTTTACATCAACTACACTTCCAATGTTTATTCCACAATGACATACGAATACACCTACCCGCGGTGTTTCATTTGTTATATTTATTTCCTCAGGGTATATTTTTTGAGTTATTTCAGAGCCCCGGGCTTTAAATATATCACTTGCTGCATCTGCAGCAGCTGCACTTCCTTGTGTTACACTTTCTGGTATATCCTTTGGTTCTGTAACTGTTCCACTTGCATAAATACCCTGGCGTTTTGTAAAAGTTGGATTATAAGTATCTGTTTGTATAAAACCATATTCGTTTAGATTAACCTCAAGTATTTTTGACAAGTCATTAAGTTGACTACAAGGTTGAAGACCGACGGATAGAACTATCATATCATATTCTTCTTTTTTAAGTTCTCCTTTTTCATCAACATATCTAATCATAAGATTCTTGGTTTTAATATCTTGTTCTATACGTGGTATTCTACAACGCCTGTATTTTACACCATATTCTTGTTCAGCTCTGCTAAAGTATCGGTCAAAGTCTTTACCAAAGCTTCGCATATCCATAAAATAAATATGAGCATCTAAACCGGGTTCATGTTCCTTTGCAATAACTGCTTCTTTAGTTGCATACATGCAACATACACTGCTACAATAAAGTCTGTCACAACTTTCGTCTCTACTACCAACACATTGAAGCCATGCTACTTTCTTTGGTGGTTTTCCATCAGATATCCTATGGATATGACCACGGAATGGACCACTTGCAGATAACATCCTTTCAAATTCAATGCTTGTTAAAACATTTGGATATATTCTATAACCAAGACTATCACCTTTTGGAGGCGTGTATTCCTCAAAACCTGGACTTATTATAACAGCTCCAACATTTAATTCTAAGGTTTCTTCTTTCATATCATGAAAGATTGCGTCACGAGCACAGTTTAATTCACATTGTAAACATTCGCAACATCCCGCACAGTTCAAACATCTTTTAGATTCTTTAACAACTTTTTCAAGGTTATAACCCAAATCTATCTCATCAAAACTAGTTATTCTTTTTTTAACAGTTAACAAATCAGGTATTTCCCTTGGGAAGGAAAATCGTGATGCTTCTTTTGGGATATCCGCACTTTTACAATCAGGTTTTTCACGGTTTTTTTTAAGATCCTCAGAATTTATATACCTATCAATAGAAATAGCTGCTTGATGACCCATACCAATAGCATCAACTGCTGAAGTAGGACCAGTAACAGCATCTCCACCTGCAAAAACTCCTTTTATATTTGTTTCATAACTTATTGCATCAACATCGATAAGTCCATCTTTAGTAAGTTTAATCTTATTTTTTTCAAGACAATCGGTTTTTACTTTTTGACCTATTGCAAATATTACTATATCACAATCAATATCAAATTCTGAACCTTCGATAGGTTTTGGACTACGCCTTCCACTTTCATCAGGAGCACCTAGTTCCATTCTTTGACATTTTAAGCATTTAATTTTTCCTTTTTGCATTAGCTCTGATGGATTTGTTAGATATTCAAATTTAACTCCTTCTTCTTGTGCCTGTTCGATTTCATCAGAATGCGCAGGCATTTCTTTAACAGTTCTGCGATAAATAACTGTTACATCACCACCTAATCTCAAGGCTGTTCTAGCTGAATCCATTGCAACATTTCCACCACCTATAACAAGAATTTTTTTGTCTTTGAACTGATCTTTTTTTAGTTTTCCACTATTTAGATCATGTAAATATGAAACACCTTCAATTATGCATTCTTTTCCACCTGCAAAGGATTTCATATCAAGTAGCTTTCCTTTATGCGCACCGATTCCTATAAAAAATGCTTGATATCCTTGTTTTTTAAGATCCACCAGATCAAAATCTTTTCCAAAAACTTGATTATTTTTAATTTCTATTCCTTTTTCTTTACATACTAAATTAATTTCTTTATCAAGGTAATCTTTAGGCAACCTGTATTCAGGTACACCATAAAATAGCATACCACCGTTTCTTTTATTTGCTTCAAAAATTGTAGGTTTATATCCTATATTCGAAAGATCATTTGCACAAGTTATTCCTGCAGGACCACTACCGATAATAGCAACTTTTTTACCATTTCCTCGTTTAATTTCTGGTTTAAGTACTTGTTTTTTTGCTAGTTTTTCATCTTTTTCTTTATGATATTTTTCAAGTTCGTCGGGATGCTTATAAATATAATCCGCAATAAATCTTCTTATACGACATATTGATAAAGAATCATCAATATCTTTTCTGTTACAATCAGTTTCACAGGGATGATAACATATCCTACCAAGGCTACCAGGCAGCGGCATTTTTTCTTTTATTAAATCATATGCCTCCGTAAATTTTTTTTGAGATGCAAGTGCAATAAAGCCTTGTACATTTAAATCTGCAGGACATGAAAGTTTACATGGTGAAACACCCAAATATTTAGTAATAGCAAATCCATTTGGAATCGCCTGCGGGAAAGGTTGATATATTGCTTTTTGTAATGCTAATCCTTCATCAAAATTTGATACAAGATTAACTGGACAATGTTCAACACAATCACCGCAACCATTACATTTTTCTAAATCTACAAAGCGTGGATGCTTTGTTACTGTTACACGAAAGTCTCCTACATCTCCTTCAAGTTTTGAAATCTCTGCATTTGTGATAATGTTAATATTTGGATGACGACCTGCATAAACAAGTTTAGGTGCAAGTATACACATCGCACAATCATTAGTTGGAAAAGTTTTATCAAGCTGTGTCATTGTCCCGCCGATACTAAGTCCTTTGTCAACGATATAAACCTTAAAACCTGATTCAGCAAGATCAAGTGAAGATTGAATTCCTGCTATACCACCACCTATTATCAATACTGAACCATGTTTTGTAGTGGATGTTTTTGATTTTTTCTCTTCACTCATTTTTCTCACTTATAGTATATCATCAACCATATTCAAGAGTTGTTTTTTTGTAAAATTCTTATGAATAGATGCATTACTAGGACAAGCAACAACACATGCACCACAACCCATACAAAGAGCCCCATTAACTTCAGCTATTTTTGTTTTCTCATTTAGGACTCTTGCCTCATATGGACATACTTCTACACATAGGCCACAACCAGTACATACTTCTTCATCAACCCAGGCGATAAGCGGATCAATTTCTAATTCTTTTTTAGAAAGAATACATGCTGCACGAGATGCGGCTCCACTAGCTTGAGAAACTGTATCTTGAATATCTTTTGGTCCTTGACAACATCCTGCTATAAAAATACCGTTAACAAATGTATCCATTGGTCTTAGTTTTGGATGTGCTTCTAAAAAGAAACCATCACCGCTTTGGGTTAGATGCATAAGCCGTGCAAATTCAGCTGCATCATATCTGGGGACTAGTTCAGGTACTAAAACGATTAGATCTGTTTTAATTTCAAAAAGTTTATTTGTTGTAGTATCAAAAATATCAATTTTCTGGTATGATCCCATGTTACGAACTTCAGATGGGCGACCTCTAAACATATTTGCTTTATGCCCACGTATTTTTCTATAAAATTCTTCGTATCCTTTACCATATGAACGAATATCTGTATAACATATATTTATTTCAACGTCTTCCCCTAATTTTTCTCTTAATAGATACACATGTTTAAGTGCACTCATGCACCCGATACGACAACACCATGTGCATTGTGTTTCATCCCTTGAACCAACGCATAGAATAAATGTAATGCTTTTTGGTTTATGTTGGTCAGATGGTCGTAAAATTTCACCTTTTGTTGGGCCTGATGAGCTAATCAAGCGTTCAAGTTCAAGAGTTGTTATTACATCAGGAGAAAGATAATAGCCATATTCATACATTTTTTCTGGATTCATCAGGTCATAACCTGTGGCAATAATAATCGCACCTACTTTTAATTCAACTTTTTCTTCTTTTTGACCAAAATTTATTGCTTTTTGTTGGCATGCTTCTGCGCAAGCTGGTTTATCACCACATTTACCACGGGTTAAAAACAAACAAGTTTTGTCATCTATTAGAACTTTTAAAGGCACTGCTTGTGGAAATGGTATATATGCTGCTCCACGCTTGCCCATTCCCATGTCAAATTCATTAGGAATTCTACCTTTTAATCTGCATGCAGCAGCACAATCACTACAACCTGTACATTTAGATAAATCAACATAACGAGGTTTATTTTTAATTTTAACAGTATAGTTTCCAATACTTCCTTCTACACATATAACTTCTGAATAGGTAAACAGTTCAATATTTGGATGATTTGCAACTTCCATCATCTTAGGTGTTAAAATGCAAGATGAACAGTCAAGGGTTGGAAAAGTTTTATCAAGCTGAGACATTCGCCCACCGATACTAGGCTCTTTTTCAATAAGATAAACCTTAAAACCTTCGTTTGCTAAATCCAAGGCTGCCTGTATGCCAGCAATACCTGCACCAATTACCATTGCGTCAGGATTAACTTTTATTGTTGAGGATTGCAATGGTTCCAAAAGTTTTGCTTTTGTAACACCACTTCTAATTAGTGATTTTGCTTTCTCAGTTGCTTTTTGTCTATCGTTATGCGCCCATGAACAATGTTCACGTATATTTACAATTTCAAGTCTATATGGGTTTATTCCGCCATCAGTTACAACCTCTCTAAAAGTATGCTCATGCATACGTGGTGAACATGATGCTACAACTACACCATCAAGTTTATGTTCATTAATAGCGTCTTTAATAAGAGTGGCACCAACATCAGAACACATGTATTTGTAGTTCTTTGCTACTACAACATCTTTAAGATGACTAGCGTATTTAGTCAGCTCTTCAACATCTACATTTAGTGCGATGTTGATTCCACAATGGCAAACAAATACACCAATCCTTCTCATTTTTTTAAATCACCATAATTAATCAAGTTTTAATTTATCCACAGGGCTAAGATTAAACTCTAATCCAAGTTTTTCTTTTTTTAGTCCAAATGCTAATCCAATTAGCTGAGTCAAATAAAATACTGGAACATCAAGTTTTGTTGCGACAATTTCACCAGCTTTAGTTTGTTTTGAATCATACTGTCTATGGCACCATGGGCAAACATCTACAAATGCATCAAAACCTTGTTGTTGAACTGCTTGAAGCTTCTGGCCTGTTTTTGTTAAGGCAGATTCAGGTAGATTGGTAGTAAGCAGCCCCCCGCAACAATCTAATTTTTCAGGGTAAGCGATACTTTTTGCGCCAAGTACTTTTAGTATCTCTTCGATTTTTTGAGGATTTTCAGAACTATCTGGCCTTCCTATTTCGCTAGGTCTTATAAGATGGCAACCATAATGCACTGCTACTTTTAAGTCATTTAGAGGTTTTTTTACTAAACCTGATATTTTTTTAAGGCATTCATCATCATATAAAACATCTATAATACTAAGTATTTTTGATTTACCAGTGTATTGTATATTTTCATCAACAAGAAAACTGTTAATACGCTCTTTTGTTTTTTCATCTGAATCTAGAATTCTTTTGCATTCACTCATTGCCAGATGACACATCGGGCAAGGTGCAAAAATGTCAAGATTTTGGGCTTCAGCGATTGCTATATTTCTTGCCGAAAGAGCAATTGTAAGCATTTGGTTTACACTTTTCATTGGTTCTCCACAGCATGAAAAACCATTTAGATCCACAAGTTTTATATAAAGTAAAGGAAAAATTTCTCGTATTGATATTTCATATGCATATTGTTCTGTTGGTATTACACAACCAGGATATAGCGCATATTTTTTCATAAATATCTTCCGTTAAACTTTTTCAACTGCAAGTTTTGATAAAACCATTTGGAATTTTGTTATATTAATTGGTTTAGATATTTCAGGTAGTCCAAGTTCTGTTCTATTTTTAGTTTTATTATCACTTGTTGTAACACTTTTTATATCTTGGATAAGACCCATTGTAAGTATAGATTGAAGCATTGCTGTATAGTTACCAGGTATTTGTTTTCCGCTTGCAACAGCCATATTTTTTAGTGCAAATAAGACTTCTACGGGTGCTACTTTTTGTGGGCAGCGTTCTCTGCATTTAAAACAACTCATACATGTCCAGATAACCTCTGAGTTGGTCATTTCATCTATTAGTCCTCTTTTTAAAAGAGCAATTATTTTATGTGGTTCAAGTTCCAAAAGTTTATGTGCTTCACAACCTGAGGTGCATTTTGCACACTGGTAACAATAATCTGTGACTTCATCTTTTAATTTAAAAAGTCTTTGATTAATTTCATTTTTTATTGATGTTTGAGATTCGCTCATTGATGTTAAATCTATGATACTCAATTAATTACCCCCAACAATTAACGTATGTTAATTATTTATATTTTTGCAATTTTCTTATCTTAAATTGATATTTAAAATCTACTAAATTTAAAATTACTTTTTATTGACTTTCTGAATATCGATATTACCATTTTTAAAAACAATCCAGCGAAGCTTGTCCCCATTCTCAAGTTTTAAAATTTCAACAACCTCAGAGGGAACTGTTATTCTTCTTCTAGAACCTCTAATAGTTATAGCCGTTTCCTTAATACATTTTATTTCTTCCAGATCTACTTTCATATTTATACCATTCCTTTAAGTAATAAATTTGGCATTGAAATATTTTGTTATAATACCAATATAATTTGGTGATATTTTACAATTTTTAACTTATTTCTCCTTTTAGATAAGCTTTCATCTCAGATGTTTTTGGATTATTAAAAACCTCATCAGCAGATCCCTGTTCAACAACCTTACCAAAATATAAGAATATCACATTATCAGCTACTCTTTTTGCTTGACGTAATGTATGAGTAACAAGAACTACTGTATATTCTTTTTTTAGTTTTAAAAGTAATTTTTCAATCTGTTGCGCAGAAATTGGATCTAGGGCTGAAGTTGGTTCATCGCAAAGTAGTACCTCGGGTTCTACTGCTATAGCTCTAGCAAGACACAAGCGTTGTTGTTGTCCTACTGAAAGTCTTGCTGCAGGATCATTAAGTCTGTTTTTTACTTCTGACCATAGACCTACCTCGTTTAAGTAATGTTCGACCATCTTGTCTAACTCTTCTTTGTCCTTTTTGCTGTGGATTCTAAGACCATACGCAACATTTTCATAAATTGACATTGGCAAAGGATAAGGTTTTTGTGAAAGAAGTCCCATCTTTTTTCTAATATCAGGTATATCATCTCCTCTATAATTTAATATATTTTTGCCATCAACAAGAATTTGCCCAGAAATTTTTACCTCATCGTTTATCTCTAATAAACGGTTAAATGATTTTAAAAGAGTAGTTTTTCCACAACCTGATGGACCTATTATAGCAGTGATCTGCTTTGCAGGGATCTTTATATCTATGTCCTTAATAACATTGTGTATGTTGTAATAAACATTCAAATTTTTAGTTTCTATATGATAAATTTCCATATTAATTCCTTCTATTTTATTTAACTACATATTTTTTAAATCTTCTTGTTAATAATCTTGATGCAAAACTAATAGCAAGTACAATTATTAACAGAATAAAAGCCGCAGCGTATGCTTTTGGTTGCCCTGATGGTAAAGAATAAAGGTTAAAAATCATAGTTGGAAGTGCGGCTGTTGAATCAAAAATTGACGAAGGGATTCGATTTGAAAAACCAGAGGTAAATAATATAGATGCTGCATCACCTATTCCCCTGCCAAGACCTAAGAGAATTCCTGCAAGAATACCAGGAAATGCCTGTCTTCTTAAAACCTTCATAGCAGTTTCAAATTTTGTTGATCCTAAAGAATATGATACTTCCTTCAGACCAATCGGAACCATCTTTATTGACTCATCCATCGATCTAGTTATTATTGGAATCTCAAGTAAAGTAAGTGCTATGATTCCAGCAAGCAATGATGATCCTACACCCAAATATATCATAATCATAAGACAAAAAACTCCATAAATTATTGAAGGAATGCCCCAAAGAACATCTAAGGTGAATCTAATAAAGTTTGAGAAAATCGAAGGAGTAAAATCTCTCTGAAGATAAAGTGCAATCATTAGACTTATTAAAAATGCAATACCTGTAGCAGGTAAAGCAAGATATATAGATCCGACAATCGCATTTAGTATACCCCCGCCAAGAACCTCACCTTCTTTTGGTGTCTGGGTTATCATTTCTATATTTATTGATGAAGCTCCATTGAAGATTACAAGTGCAAAGATTATGAATAAACTTCCTAGTACAATGCCTAGGGAGATTATCATTAGAGTTTTGAACAGTTTTTCTTCAATGATACGTATATTCAATAGTT
>JAEAME010001465.1_pt1 | contig 16314 bp, 15 predicted proteins | sample 8958731 | NCBI WGS metagenome assembly JAEAME01 (sample SAMN16933194, study PRJNA681113) | bioreactor sludge metagenome | isolation source: anerobic bioreactor sludge (Control) | place: India:Bengaluru | collected 2018-10-24 | reverse complement strand
GCGAGGCATTCCCCGGCACCTCTCTTCAGAAGTGTGTTACGCATATGAAGCGTAACATGTTCAACAGGGTCAGGCATGGAGACAAGGGTGAGCTGGCCAATGACCTGAGAAGCGTTTTCCGTACCGGTGATGCCTCATACTCTCCGGAACAAGGCTGGAATGCCTGGCAGGCGTTATGCCGCAAATGGGGTAAGCATTACAGAAGCATTGGTGTGATGGGGACAGATCCGCTCTGCCGGTACTACTTCACTTACCTGAATTACGACCCGATGATCCAGTCGATGATCTTCACCATCAACTGGATTGAGCGGCTGAATCGGGATTTCAGGCGGGTGTTACGGATGTGCGGCGCCATGCCGGATGAAGAGTCCGTCATAGTTCTGATGGCTAAAACGGCCATGGATAAGTTCATCTATTACACGGCTTTAACTTATATAGACCATGATGAAAAGCTGTTTCCAAATGAGAAGAACAACTTTCCTGATCTGACAAACAAAGTAACAGAATAGCAGGCTCATGTCAAGGCTGTACAAATCCCTCCCTGCGGTCGGGAGCCTTGACAAAGACCCGCCATTCAAAAATTGATGTTTAACAGTTCAGGAATGCCAAAATAAAAAGTACTTTAGTGATGCCAAGCTAAAAGGGGCAACCAAGGTCGCGAAACAGTCAAAATGTAACACCGCCTTTTAGGGAGTATTATATATGATCTTTAAGAAATCTTAGTGGTGAGAATTGAAAGAATAACCGAGAATAAGAAACAGTTCCTTGACTTGTTGTTGTTGGCAGATGAGCAGGAAGATATGATTGACAAGTATTTGCCGGGTGGCGACATGTTTGCTTTGTATGACGGTGATTTAAAAAGTGTTTGTGTTGTCGTGCCGGTAAACAGCCAGACCTGCGAGTTGAAAAACATTGCGACCTATGAGAAATATCAAGGCAAAGGGTACGGTAAGGCTTTGATCGGTTTTATCGTTGATCATTACAAAAACGACTACAAAACAATGCTTGTCGGAACAGGTGAAACCCCGGAAATCCTGACGTTCTATGAAAGTTGCGGATTTGTTAAGTCATATCGCGTGAAGAATTTTTTTACTGACAATTACGACCACCCTATGTTCGATGGGGACATCCGGCTTGTAGATATGATCTATCTTAAAAGGGATTTATTCTAATAGCAGGGATGTATAACATAGAAAGAACAGATAATGAACGCATTGGTACTGCCGCCTATTGGGGTTTTACGCAGGGCATACTGGCGTGCAAAACTGAAGCTTCGTTATCTCCACAAGAGGTATTCCCGGTTCTGCTGAAATTCTTTCACCAACCGTTCCTACCTATAAAACACGGATCTTTAGCCTCATTTTGAAACAATTGAGAATCAATTTTATTATCCATGCACGAAACAGGTGCCAATGTCAATGATCAATCCCATAGATATTGCCTTTTTCCACAGGATGTAGAATAACAACGAAATCATGTGAACCGATGGACAGAATGGTAAAAACTAACCTGATGGCTTTGTTCGCTTTGACGTTAATTATCCTTTCCCCGCAAGAAGTCCCGGCACAATCGAATTCACTTAACGGCGATAATCCGGAGGTTGGGGAAGACACGGTCTTCTTTGATTGTCCAAATGAATATGGGATTCAAGGGTTGGGAGAACATTACCCGGAGTTTCCCGGAGGCGAGGATGCATTGATCAGATTTATTACGGACAACACTGTTTACCCGCAGACTGCGATTGATGACAGCATTACAGGCAAAGTACTTGCAGTTTTCGTGGTGAATACAGATGGATCAGTTGATGATATACGGATCTACAGAGGAATTCGCAGTGATATTGATAGCGCCTGTTACCGGGTTATCAAAGCAATGCCTGACTGGAAACCTGGCGGGTTGGTGAGAAAAGCAGGGAAAGGTTTTTATTTGACAAAGTATAGAATCAGTTATTCGCTCCCTATTATGTTTACCCTTGATACTCTTACGACTCGGCAGGGAATTATCATAACCCCCAAAAGGAAGCCTGAACACGGAACGACGCATTGATTTATAAAAGAACTTTTGAAAAACTATCCAGGCCGTTAAAAGGATTCCATGGGGTTTGCAAGACCGGCAAATGAGTCGCTGCCGAATGCATCCTGCCGTCATATCCTGAATGGGAGTTACCGGAGGATTTCGTTAAATTATTGTGAAACCCCCTTATGGGTAGAAGGGATTCTTTTCTTGTTTGAGAGGTCGGCGGCCTAAAATTGGCAGTCACTGCATGCTTTGATATGAAAATGGATGCCCGGTCCTGAAAGAACCAATATGGGGTTGTGAAAGAAAAACAAAGCACCTGTCCGGATATTGGTCCGAGAGGATAACCCTTTTGTTTCCTTAGGATCCGGATAATTGAAAGATAGTTTTACCTTTATATTTTTTCTGCCGGAACACCAGGGGGCATACATTATTGTTTTGTTTTTGCTATGAAGCGATTCACCTGTTTATTCGTTGTCGGGCTGTTTTTCGCAGCGGTCAATTATGCCGCTGGCCAGGATCTGAAAATCAACGATCTTGAGTATTTTGAGGCACAAGGTGTCCATATTCTCGTATACAATAACCTCTTTACGGGAGGTTTTAACGATGAGAAGACTGCCGGCATCGAGTTGATCCATCATGGGGTCAGAACTGCGCAAGGCGGAGCCGTGCGACTATCCAACACTCCTGAGCAATGGGATCTTGTGCCTGCCATACCGACCCGGAAGGTGGACCGTGCGTCAAACACCATTGAGGCTACCCTGAGGTATGCCGATTACGATTTTGAATCGCAGGTGGTGGTAACTGCCAGGGGTAAAGGGATTGAGATTTCTGTTTATCTCAATAAGCCCGTTCCCGTCGCACTGGAAGGGAGCGCCGGATTTAACCTGGAGTTTCTGCCTTCCCAATACTGGGGAAAGACCTACCTGATGGACGGGCGCATTAACCGGTTCCCGCGCTATGCGGTAGGCAATACCGTTACTAGGCCGAACAGTGAAAAACCAAAGCAGTATAAGGGTTACAAGACTTCAGACGACAGGGGCACAGGCCGGTTCATCGATCCGCTTCCGCTCGAAACCGGCCGTACCTTTCTGCTGGCCACGGATGATCCTGAACGTCTGGTAAAAATTACCTCACCCGATATAGATCTTATGCTTTTCGACGGCCGTGTGCTGGCACAAAACGGCTGGTTTGTTGTCCGCAGTTTGCTCCCGGCAGGAAAAACGGGAAGGGTGTTGACATGGACCGTCGAACCCAATGCCATCAAAGGCTGGATCCGAACGCCCAACATCGGTTTTTCACAGGTGGGCTATCTCCCGTTCCAACCCAAAGTTGCTGTCATTGAACTTGACAGGAAAGACCCGCCACGTGCCAAAGCATCGGTATTTAAGGTTGGCGGCGACGGCAAGCCAACCAGGGTCTTCAGCGGTAAGATCATACCCTGGGGCGATTATTTCAAATATCACTATGTAAAATTCGATTTTAGTTCCATCAACACCCCCGGCGTGTATTATATTCAGTACGGCGATGTTAAAACGAATGATTTTATCATAGAAAACAACGTCTACGATAAGATCACCGATGCCACCAGCGATATCTGGATCCCCATCCATATGAATCACATGGTTGTCAACGAGGCCTACAGGGTTTGGCATGGAGAGCCCTTTCAGGAAGGGTATCTTCAGGCTCCGCCCAACACCGATCACTTCGACCTCCACGGTCAGGGCCCGACAACCGATACCCCATATCAGGCGCTGGAACTGATCCCGGGGTTAAACATAGGCGGCTTCTTCGATGCCGGGGATTTTGATATCGAAACAGGTTCGAACATAGCCGTGGTGCAGAATTTCGTGCAGACCTGGGAATATTTCAGACCCATGCGGGATCAGACCTTTGTGGATCAGAAACAGCGGTATGTAGATCTTCACAGGCCGGACGGGATCCCGGACATTCTGCAGTTTATCGAACACGGTACTTTAAACCTGGTAGCCCAGGCGGAGATCGTCGGCCACATGACCCAGACGCTCTCCAACGCTGTGCTCGACAATTACCATCACCTGGGTGACGCTGCCTCCATTACCGACGGGCTCCCATACAATCCGGACCTCGGCCCTTACGAAACAGCCACGGACGGCCGTTCAAGCGGCGTGAGGGATTACATGTGGGCCTTTACCAGCCGAAACCCCGGACTCGATCTCCGGGCGGCCACTATGTTCGCCGCGGCAAGCAGGGTGTTAAAGGGATTTAACGACGATCTGTCGGCAAGAGCGTTGCAGCAGTCCATACGGCTGCAAAAAGAGGCATCGGAGTTATTCTCCGGTCTGCCCCGGAACCCCTTCGCCCGGGGCGAACGGTCGGCCGATGCGGCCACCCATCTTCAACTCTACATCTCAACCGGTGAAAAACGGTACATCGAAAAATTTCAGGAACTTCTGTGGCCCGCACTCGAACGCAACGTCCCCTTCAACATTCTGACGGCTTTGGACGCCATACCGCACATGGACGTTTCGTACAAGGAGAGGCTAAGACCTTATGTGGTGAAATTCAATGAATACATCGAAGGATACGAAAAGGATAATCCCTATGGTGTCCCCATCGGCATGGGTAACTGGGCCGGCGGCGGAGCCCTGCTGAACTTCGGGACCACCGTTTGTTTCGCCAGTAAATATTATCCCGACATTGTGGACATCAGTCACGCTTATAAAACCGCCGGCTTTCTGTTTGGTTGCCATCCTTATCACAACTATTCGCTGGTGGCTACGGTGGGAGCCGCCCGTCCGAAGGCTGTCTTCTATGGAAATAACAGGGCCGACTTTTCCTTTATCCCGGGAAATGTGGCGCCAGGCATATTGTTCAGAAAACCTGACCATTTTGAAAACTACGACGACTGGCCGTTCCTGTGGGGTCAAAACGAAGGCACCATCGGGGGAAATACCAGCTACCTGATTTTCGGATCGGTTTTGAAGAGTTTGGTGAAGTAGAGGGTTTTTCATTTTTTAATACCGGGGCGTAATGACTTTACGAACACCGGTTTCTCAGTTCCGGTTGGCATAAACACAGCGATCTCAAAGAAAATGTGAACGATGGGCAACGAAAAGAAAACAATTTGCGATTTTGACCTGAATAAGATTCATGATTATTTTATAAATGGTGAACGGCAAGGACCGGGAAGTCACGCGATTACGCGAAAGGCGTTGAGTTTTATTGACGGTCTTGACGAAAAATCAAAAATTGCCGATATTGGTTGCGGTACGGGGGGGCAAACTAGGGTCTTGACGCACAACACAACCGGTCAAGTTGCCGGCGTTGATTTATGTTCTGATTTTCTCGGTATATTTGACCAAAACGCACATAGCCAAAATCTTCAGGATAAAGTGAAAGGCTTTGTCGGCAACATGGATAACCTTCCCTTTCAGGAAGTATAATTGGACCTGACGTCAAAGCAAGATGAGCACCTTAATTCATGTTCCAGCGCAAAACCGTCATAGAACTCATGCAATCAGGATAATACACAAATGAGGGGCCAATGCCGCGGTGAATGCCGGCGAAAAATGCGAAAAAGCGTTCTGGATTTCTTTTTAAAAAAGTATATAATAATTTTATGAGAACCAAGTATGATTCAACAACCTGAACCCGGTGAAAAGATTGCTGAATTACGGAGGGCAGAAGGTTTCAGTTAAAAAAGTTCCAGCATGAGCGTACAAAGGAAAACTATCTTATTTGCGGTAAGCTTTGTTGTCCTGACAGGATGGGGTTTGCAGGCACAAACCTTTTTTCCGCGGCGTCCGATGGATGATCCCACCAAAAATGATACGGTAAGAAGCATTGCTTCCTACTTCACTCCGGCTGCAGAAACTGAAAAAACGCCGGATGCCGACGGATTCATTCAACGTTGGCTGCTTCTGGAACCTATCAGCAAACCCAACCGCAGCAATACTGTTTTTACAGACAGCTACCTGAACAAAGCGTTTGACACGCTCTATTTCCGACACCAGTTTACCGGTCTTCCCCAAGACGGGGAAAAGGTTAACGTGGGAGAGCAGGAACTGACCTGGCATGCATTGGACAGCAGAAATTTCAATGTGAAACTATTCCGTTTCGCATACGGATTGAATAAACCGGTATACGGCGTGTTATTCTGGGCCGTATCCATTGTCAACTGCCCTGAGGAGATGAAAAACGTAAGAATGGCTGTGGGGTCGAATTCCGCATCCAAGTGGTGGCTTAACGGAAAGGAGGCAGTGTTGCTTTCCGGAGACCGGCGAATGGTCATGGATGATGGCGTCTCAACCCGCCTGACGCTGAACAAAGGAAAGAACATCATCCGCGGAGCGGTAATCAATGGTCCCGGGATGAGTGATTTCTGCGTACGTTTTCTGGATGAAAAGGGAGAACCGGTGAAAAACCTCACGATTACCTGTAGATGAAGCAAATGTTACGAAGTGTCAGAATTCTGAATGCTAATGAGGGTACGATTATGAATGAAAAAAGAATACTAACCGGCGCTGCAATCCTGCTATCAATCTTCTTCCTCTCAACATCAAACGCACAGGTAGGGAAACCTTTTATCCATGATCCGTCTACCATCATGGAGTGTGAGGGAAAGTACTATACATTTGGCACAGGCAGGGGCGGATTGATATCAGAAGACGGCTGGGTCTGGAACGGGGGCGCAGAGAGACCCGGCGGTGGAGCCGCCCCGGACGCCATTAAAATCGGCGATCGTTACTTAGTGGCATATGGGGCCACGGGGGGAGGTCTGGGAGGCGGACATAACGGTAAAATATTGACCATGTGGAATAAGACGCTCGATCCCAATTCCCCCGACTTTCAATTCTCTGAAGCTGTCGTGGTTGCCCAGTCCGACGGCATCGAGGACAATGACGCCATCGACCCGGGACTTCTTCTGGATCCGAACGATGGCCGTTTGTGGTGTTCTTACGGAACCTATTTTGGTTTCATCCGTCTGGTGGAACTTGATCCCCGAACAGGGAAACGCGTGGAAGAAAATCAAGCCATTGATATTGCCATTGACTGTGAGGCCACTGACCTGGAGTACCGCGACGGTTGGTATTATCTTTTGGGCACGCACGGAACTTGTTGCGACGGTGCCAACTCAACCTATAATATTGTGGTCGGCCGGTCCGGTAAGGTAACCGGTCCCTACCTCGACAACATGGGAAGAGACATGTTAAAAGGCGGCGGTAAGATGGTCGTTGCCGCCGGCGGAAGAGTTGTCGGTCCGGGACACTTCGGACGCGTAGTGCTTGAAGATGGGGTTGAAAAGATGTCGTGCCATTATGAAGCGGATCTGGATCAGGGCGGCCGCAGCGTCCTGGGCATCCGCCCGTTGGTTTGGAAAAACGGATGGCCTGTGGCGGGAGATAATTTCAGGGAGGGCACTTACGAAATTGAATCAGAGAGAAGGGGTTATGCCCTGGAGCTGGTGGTTGACTTTGTACGAATGCCCGGCAGAATGCGCGGGTTTCCTCCCAGCCATGACGAACCGGTAAAGCCCGTACCATCCCAGGAACTGGCTGACGTCATCCATACCTGGCCAACCGGAAACATCGGCGTAAGAATAGGGGACTATATGTTCCGCCCGCATCAGAAATGGACCGTTGCCGCAGTGCCGGAGGCAGGAGGTTACCTGGGAGCTCCCTGGTATAAAATAGTGATAGAGGGAACAGAACGGGCGTTGGCAGCCACTGCCGGTGCTGAAGTGATTACGGTTCCGGCATTTACCGGGGCACCGGAACAGTTGTGGCGAATCGACCAATTAACCGACGGAACCTACAGAATAATGCCTAAGTTCGTTCCAAATTCAAACGAAAAATTGGCCCTGGTATCTGTGGGCGACAGCACTCCTTCACTTGCCAGGTTTGATATGAACTCAGACAATTCCAAATGGAATTTTAAAGCCCATTGATTATTCCTTCAGCGGAAGATTTTTCTGGAATTTTCCCTGCCGCCGGGGAATAGAACAAGAGGTCGGACATGACTGACATTAACCATTTTACATATCATGAGACATTTCGTTAATTTCATTCTCTTATTTGTAATTGGATCCGGATTTTGTTTAACCGGCTGCAATCCAAAATCCGACCTGATACAAAGCCCGGTTGTTAAGACTACTTCAGGCACCATATCCGGAAGTGTTGACGACGGAATTTTTACGTTCAAAGGAATTCCCTATGCAAAAGCCGAACGATTCAGGCCGCCTCAGGAGCCTGATGCCTGGGAGGGGATTCTCGAATGCAATGACTTCGGGCCGGTAGCCCGGCAAATCGTTCCATGGTATCCCGATTCCATCCAGGATGAAGAAAAACTGTTCAGCATGAATGTATGGACACAGGGGATTTCGGATGGCAAAAAACGACCGGTAATGTTCTGGTTGCATGGCGGCGGATTTCATGTGGGTGCCAGCAACGATCCGATGACCTACGGAAAAGCATTGGCTGCAAAAGGAGATGTGGTCATGGTTTCTGTAAACCACCGGTTAAATATCCTCGGTTTTCTTGATTTGTCGGCATGCGGCCGTGAATATGCCCAATCAGCAAATGCGGGCATGCTCGACATTGTGAAAGCTCTGGAGTGGATTCAAAAAAACATTGAAAATTTCGGAGGTAACCCTGCCAACGTGACCATTTTCGGCGAGTCGGGAGGCGGAGGGAAGGTAGGCACCTTAATGTGCATGCCGGCGGCAAAAGGTTTGTTTCACAAGGCTATCATCCAGAGTGGGACTTTGCTGAATGTGATGACTCCGGAAAAATCACGGGCCCTGGGGCTGGCTGTGCTAGAAAACCTGGGACTGATACCCGCCGAGGTTGAAAAACTCGATGCCATCCCTTACCTTGACCTTGTCAAAGCCGGAAATGATGCCATAGCCGGAATCTCCGGTCCCAGAAAACCCGGATCTCCCTCCATGTTTGGGTTCGCACCTTCCGCCGATGGGGTTGTTTTACTGCAGCAACCCTTCAGTCCCGGTTTTGCGGACATTTCAAAAAATATACCTCTCATGATGGGGACCACACTCAATGAACTGATCCGCACCGCTTATGCCGAAAAGGAGCTGACCACGGAACAGGCAAAAGAGCGCCTGGGAAAAGCATATGGCGACAGAACCGGGCGATACATTGAGCTCTTCGCTGAGGCCTACCCCGATTATACAGCCCAGGACCTTCTCTCTTTGGATACCGTTTTCAGACCTTACACCATAAGAACTGCTGATGCGCGGGTTATCCGGGGAAGCGCCCCTCTGTATCTCTATCTTTTAGCATGGAAAAGCCCGGTCGATGACGCATCCAGAGGCTCTTTTCATGGACTGGACATTCCTCTGGCATTCAATAACGTGGATCTGAGGCCAGATTGGACAGGCAATGCGGAAGAAGCCCGGGTACTGGCCGGCAAAATGAGCTCCGCCTGGCTGAACTTCGCAAAAACGGGGGACCCAAATGTGGAGGCCATGCTTCCAAAATGGCTCCCATACACTGTGGAGGAGGGGACCACCATGTATTTCGACAAGGAATGCAAGATCGTACACAACCACGACAGAGCATTGATGCGTTTCATTAAACCTCTTGAAATGCTCTAAACGCCATGTATGAACTCTTTCAATTATTCCGGCTCTGAGCTTTTCCCTTGTGTGGACCCTGTTGATTATTGTAAATAACATGAACAGGATAGTTTTAAATACAGGTTTATGGTCAGCAATAATCTGTCTGACCGCATTCGTTGTCTGGATTATTTCGTTTGCCGGAATAGCAATTCAATCACCTCTTTACCAATGGACAAACCTGGAGAATCACATTGATTACATCCGTAACAATGGTCAATTCTTTCATTACCTGGCAAAATCCTTTATGATTGTTTTCAGTCTGGCATACATGGTATTAACCATGGTTTATTATGAATTCACCCCGGTTGAAAGAAAAGTGCTGTCAAAAATTGCAGTTGTATTCTCCATCATGTTTGCCCTGGTCTCATCGGTTCATTATTTTGTTCAAGTAAGTTCCGTCCGAATGGCAATCAATGAGAATCATTTTTCCGGATTGGAGCATTTCATTCAATCAAACCCGACCTCGTTTCTCTCGTCAGTAAATATGCTGGGCTGGACTTTATTTTTAGGGCTTTCCACTTTTTTCTTATATGCGGGATTATTCAAACAATCAGGAATAAAAGGCATTAGGCTTGGATTACTGGTCAATGCCGTTTCTTGCCTGTTCGGTGGGACCGGCTATTTATTTCAGATTGACCTATTAACATTTGTTTTTTGAATCTGGGTATTGGTATAGGAATCATGATAATGACAGTTGCGTCCATCCGATATCTTATTGCTTTGAAACGGGAACGTATCTGAAGCACATTTGAAAAGAATTCAAGATCGCCATTCTGGGCGTTTGGGCAGTTTGATCCCGAAACAGATGGGCAGCACTAATCCGGATTGGTAATGGCAAACAGGATAGATGTCTGCAATTAGGTATCGGCCGGATTGCACAAGTTTAAGCAACATGCAAAGAGAAACGGAGAGAAAACAGAATACATTGAACATAAGTAGAATAAAATCGGATGATATCACATCTGTACGTCCTGTCGCCCTGATTACCGGTGTAAGCCGGAAAATCGGAATAGGGGCGGCCATTGCCGGAAAACTGGCAGAATCTGGTTGGGATATCGCAATAACGTATTGGCGCCCGTACGATCAATCCATGGAATGGGGCAGTAATCCCGATGATTTGGATTCAATTGCTGCAACGCTTGAAAAAACCGGTGCCCGGGTGGTTTCAATGGAAGCGGATCTTTCGGATATTGAAACGCCGAACAGGATTTTCAATCTGATTGAAAATGCGATGGGAACAGTTACTGCACTGGTACTGAATCATTGCCACTGCATGGAGAGTGACATACTTTCAACTACGGTGGATAGTTTTGATATGCATTTTGCCGTGAATGCCCGCGCAACCTGGCTTATGATAAAGGAATTTGTCAGTCGTTTTCATAATGAACCCGGTACAGGCCGGATCATCTCCGTTACCAGTGACCATACGGCCGGGAATCTCCCCTATGGGGCAAGCAAAGGAGCAATGGACCGCATTGTTCTGGCATCGGCATGGGAGTTCAGATCAAAAGGAATCACTGCAAATGTGATTAACCCCGGGGCTACGGATACGGGATGGATGTCCGGGAATTTGAAATCCGGAGTGAAAAGAAAAACTCTTCAAAACCGTGTCGGGCTGCCCCGTGACTGTGCCAATCTGGTATCTTTCCTTTGTTCTGAAGAAGGGGGTTGGATTAATGGACAATTGCTTTACAGCAATGGGGGATTGGAATAGAAAACTAGGATGCCTGAATGCCTAAAACACACTGATAACAAATGGTGTGGGAGTGTTTGATTCAGAGTTACTGCACCAAATGTCATTTTGCAGGCAGTCAGAAACAGCGCCCGCACTCCCCATCTGGTATAGGCACATATGTTTTGTGGTAAATCTTATGTACTTATTTGATTATGAGTCCCGTTAAATATATAATCTTTGATTTCGATGGAACTATTGCCGACACTATCGATATCGCATTAAAAATCTATGATGGAATTGCTCCGGAATATGGTTGTAAACCAATCGGAGAGCAAGACTGGAAAGCGTTCCGCAAAAGGAAACTGAATGATCTTCTTGATGAATATGGAATAACCAGAGTTAAATTGGTGTTATTATTACTTCGGATGAGAAAGGAGATGAGCAGGCACATCCGGGAGTTAAAACCTGCAAAAGATATGAAGGAATCCCTTCTGCAAATAAAAAACAGCGGATTCAGATTAGGAATACTGACTTCAAATTCAAAGCAAAATGTCCAGATGTTTCTGGATAATAATGACTTATCCGGTATTGTGGATTTCATATACAGTGGAAAAAGCCTTTTTGGTAAAGATAAAGTGATGATTAGTCTTTTTGATCAGGAACGGTTATCCCGGGAGGAAGTAATATATGTCGGGGATGAAATACGGGATATTGAAGCATCAAGAAAGGTCGGAATACCTGTTATTGCCGTATCCTGGGGACTAAGCGATACGGAAGTCCCGGGCGCCTTACAACCGGATCAGATTGCCCATACTCCCGGGGATTTATTGGGGTGTGTTCAAAGAATAATTTGGGCCCAGAAAGGCCGGAGGAATTGAGCGGTACCGGAATTCCGCAGTGAAACATAAACGGAGGTATCTATGAAGTTTGGTAATTGTATCATTTGGGCCGGACTTCTGTTGATCTTTGCATATGGTGTGTTCCGCCTCATCGTCCGGCGTGACTATATTACCAAAGGCCGGCTGAGCAAGCTTTCATCAAGTCTGCAGCTGATCGTCTTTTTGGGATTTTTCAGTTCCGGATATCTGTTCAATCCGCCGGAATGGATATGCTTCTGGAGGTTGAGCGCTTCATCATTCAGTGGTCTCTCAGTAGCCGGTTTCTTTGTCATATGCTTTGGTTTTTTGGTTGCCTTCGGAACCATGTTGTGGTTTGGCATCGGACGGGCTTTCGGGGTTCATCCGGATGGTCTGAAAAAGGCAGGGCCCTATAAGATAAGCAGGAATCCGCAAATTATCGGAGGATTTCTTCTGGTAACCGGAACATCCATGCAATGGCCTTCGCTGTACGCAATAGGTTGGATACTGATGTACGCCATCATCACCCATTGGATGATTATAACCGAGGAAGAGTATCTTCATCGCGTATTTGGGGAGGAGTATGAAGCCTATTGTGCGGAAGTGCCCCGTTACCTGTTTTATAAGAACAGGGTAAAAGCCAGGGCTATAGACTGACAATACAGAGCCGGACGTTGCAGGCATCCGCGAAAAAGCAGGAACCTGCCTTACCCTGGTTATCGATGGATAGATCTCCGGTACCTGCACAAAAGTTCCCACCCTGCTTAAAACCTTTATCTTTGTGAAAGATTCAACTTTAAAGGCAAAGTTAACAAATGCATAGCGCGAAGAGAGCGGACCATGACCCTCCCCTTGCCCTGTCGGAATGGGGATGGCGATACCATCATGCCGGTATCCCCACCGGCTTGCGGTTTGAGAATGAGCGATACCTGCCCGAATACGGGTTTTATGTTTCAGGTTTCGATACCAGTCCTTACGGGATTGAATGGATGCGGTTTGAGGAGAACAGTCCGGTGCATGAGATCATCCGGAAGGTGCCCCATATCGCCTTTGAAGTGGATGACCTGGAGATTGAACTCTCCAGACCGGGTCTGAGTCTGCTGTCACCCCCCAACTCACCCGGTCAGGGCGTTCGGGTGGCCATGATTATTCACAACGGCGCTCCGATTGAGCTGATCCAGTTTGAAAAGGAAGGGCAGGGAAAGCGAAACCCCTGACATACTCAACCTACGGTTTTGAAGACCCGGTTGTGTGTGATTATTCTTCATCATATGAATAAAATGTTCGGTATGAAAATCAATGCATTGCTTCCATTTGCGGCGGCGGTTTTTTCACTGATTGCCTCCGGCATGCAACATGCAAACCAAAACGCGGCCAGATCCAGGATGGATTTGAAAAAGGACCTGCTCCTGTTGCAGTATGACTGCAAAACGGATGTGGACGATCTTCACTCGGTTGCGGCTTTTATAACCCTGATTTCCGGGCCTCTTTATACAAAGGTCGGATATCATGCTGTGGCAGGCACCTATGGCATCCAGGAAGGACTTTATGTTCCGGGGGATGAGCTATTCCGGAAGGCATTCGGGGATCACTGGACAGATGCGCACCATGACAAATCACTGGCTGTGGAACAGGTTGCCGGAATTGTGCAGGTTGTCCTTTCGGGCAAGGGAGATGTGTGGATTGCAGAGGCCGGGCAATCGGATTTCACGGCATTGTTGGTAAAACAGATTCAAAAGATGGTCCCCGGTATCAATACGCGGAAGCGAATTCATGTGGTTCAGCACAGCAATTGGAATGAGGAGGTAACCTCACCCGGAAGCCTTGGATTCGTCAGGGAAAATACTGATTATCGGAAGATACCCGATGGCAATGTGGTGGGAAACGGAACGCCGGGGTTCCGCTCGCCTGATTTTTCCGGTTGGGCGAACCGGATGAAAGACCGACGTTTGGCTGAAGTCTGGCAAATGGCGGTCGATATTGCTAACAGCTACAATGGCATTGATGGCCGTTACAACAACGGGGCCGTGACAGCCGGCGGACTTGACTTTTCAGACCTGGCCGAGGTGTGCTGGATCCTGGGTCTGGAGGACGACATCAGGGATAGCGCACATTTTTTTGATTTGTTCGCGAAATGATCCTTTAATTTAACAGAAAAAGGGTCCGGAATAGGGGGGAATGGCATAATTTCGAAGAGTTATTGCGGTAAGGGGGGAGGTCTGCTTCAAAGAACTTCTTCAGGAGGGATGCCCCCGGCGCCTAAGAATCCCGGCTTGGCTGCAGACATGAAAGTTGGCCCTGGCGATAACGGAAGGCAGTATTAAACAAATCTGCCATAACCCGGGAAACATGGAACGACCATGGTCCCGGCCACAACAAGGCTGTTAGGTATCCTCCATGAGAAACAAAATTCGGCTTAACAAAGCGTATCCATTCCACGGCCGTGACAAGAAAAAACAGGCCGGTAATATTTTAAAAACTTTTGATCTATTTAAAATGAAAAGTATTCTTGGAGAGATGCTTGTCAACCGGGATGTGGTATCCGCGAAAACTGAAACAGGCGCAGTGCCTTTTACCGGATCCGGTTGGATGGTTCCGGTCGCAGCATCCTTATGTTTGTGGGGGCTGATTTCCTGCCTCAATCCAAAGGAGAAAGGGCCCGCAGATCCGATCATTATCAGTGAGCAGGGAAGTTTTGCTGCAGGGGGGAGGGTGGTCACCCATGCGGGAACATTTGATCCCTACCACCCGGCTACGGACGGCCAGACGTTTCATGGTGACCACGCCTGCGTATATTATCAGATTCCCGTGAATCCGCGCAAATATCCCCTGGTGATGTGGCACGGGATGGGGCAGTCATCCAGAACCTGGGAAACCACTCCCGATGGGAGAGAGGGATTCCGGGATATTTTTCTGCGAAGGGGGTTTTCCGTATACCTGATTGATCAGCCCCGCAGGGGAAATGCGGGGCGCAGTACGGTGGCTGCCTCCCTTGAGCCAACTCCGGACGAACAGCAGTGGTTTTGTTTTTTCCGGATCGGCATCTGGCCACGCTATTTTGAGGGAGTGCAGTTTGCGAGGGACTCTGCTGCGCTCAACCAGTATTTCAGGGCCATGACACCCGGCACCGGGCCGGTCGAACTGAAGGTCATGTCGGATGCGGTTTCCGCTGCGTTCGACCGGATAGGTGCCGCGATACTGGTCACCCATTCTCATTCCGGCGGAATGGGATGGATGACGGCCATGGCTAACCCGGACGTGAAAGCCGTGATTTCGTACGAGCCGGGCAGTAACTTTCCCTTTCCCCCGGGAGAGGTGCCGGCGCCACTGCATGGTTCAGCCGGTACACTCGAAGCGCTGGAGGTTCCCCTGGATGATTTTTTGAAACTTACCCAAATCCCGGTCGTGCTGTATTACGGCGATTTTATTCCGGAAAAGCCAGATGCCAACCCGGGACAGGACGCCTGGCGCGTACGGCTCGAAATGGCCCGGCTGTGGAGGGATGCCGTTAACCGGCACGGAGGTGATGTTGCACTGGTCCATCTACCGGAAATAGGAATCCATGGAAACACCCATTTCCCCTTTTCAGACCTTAACAACATACGGATCGCCGACCTGATGCATGAATTTCTGAAGGATAAGGGGTTGGACTGATCTCAAATTTTTCAACATTACCTCTGCAAATGTTCAGGAAGAATAGTCCGGGCCTGCTATTCCCAAAAAAAAAGAGGCTCTCATCAAAGAATAGCCTCTCTTGCGGTATGTTGTCCTGTCAGGGCTCGAACCTGAACTTTTCTGATCCAGAGTCAGACGTGTTGCCAATTACACCACAGGACAATTTTTAAGTCTCTTTTCAGTCCCCAAAAATACAGCTTATTTATATATAATGCAATCTTCAGCACTTTTTCCGTCCTGCTGCGGTCCGGCATCCCCCTTTGCTGTAGCCCGGTTTCCCTCCCGGCGCCAACTCCGGTTGTCAGCTATTCCCTGATTTGCATTGTTTAAAGAAAATCATCGTTTCATTCTTCCACTTTGGGCGTATCCCTTTGTTGCGGGGCGACCACCTGTTCCATGGGTTTCTACCTGCCGTGGTACTTCGTTGACCTGTCAGGGCTCGAACCTGAACTCTTCTGAACCAAAATCAGACG
>JAEAME010001464.1_pt1 | contig 16315 bp, 16 predicted proteins | sample 8958731 | NCBI WGS metagenome assembly JAEAME01 (sample SAMN16933194, study PRJNA681113) | bioreactor sludge metagenome | isolation source: anerobic bioreactor sludge (Control) | place: India:Bengaluru | collected 2018-10-24 | reverse complement strand
TTACAAAATTGAAGATGTGTTGAAGCTAATCAGGTGACCGTTTTTGAACGGTCTCAAAAAGAATTGAAGAAGACACTGGTATTAAATCATTAACCATTGACCGTTCACCTGTTGGTATGACACAGGAAAATATAAAGAATGGTATAGTTGGTGAAGCAACTAACCTACCAATCCCAGATAGAGTTGCCGGTGTGGTTCATGTTAAGGATCTTCTTGAACATCTTGATGACAAGCAATTGTCAGAACTCGCCAATGAAGCAAGGCGTGTCCTAATTGAAAATGGAAAATTAATAGTAACCGAAGAAAACCATCGAACTGGTTTTCCTGTATATGAGAAGCCATTTGTTGTCACGAAAATAAAATTGAATCCAGTCTTCGCTAAAGAAATGTTTGAACCAATATTACCTGGTGAAAATTATAGTCAGATGGTAACTAGATTAAAGGACAAGTATGGAGAGTCCGTTACGGTAGGGTTGCCATATTTTGTAAGATCTAGAAATGAGATAGTAACGAAACTTGCTGAATATGGATTCAGGTGTGAAAAAACCTTCAAATGGAAGGCAAATTCCAACGAGCGAGATCCTATGAAATCCCATACCCCAAGAAATATTTTAATATTTTCACAAAAAGTTTAATAACATTGGAGGCAATTCAATTAGGTTGTGAATTGTTTGAAATCTATCACTTTTCCTATTATCCTTTCTGTTTAACCAAATAGCCGTAAGGCCATTATCTACCAAATATTCACAAACACTTTCTTTATCATCAACAATGATTGCTTCTTTTGGAATTTTTGAGAGAGATTCAGAGTTAGTTTTGTGATCAAAAATAAAAACTAAATCGTTCTCTATATATTTATCTAATTCCATCGATTTGAATTTATTGTTTTGGAATCTTTTTGTTCCTTCAGAATAAACACCTAAACGATATTTGTCTTTCAATTTTTCAATAACTTCAAATGTTTCTGGAAAAACTGAATCTTTATAAATATAAGAAAATTCTTTTCCATAATAGATATTCAATAAAGGTTTTATCTTCTTGATACCAAAAGTGGAAACAATTAGTCTTAATCTTTCTTCAGAGGTTATGTGCTTCGAACCAGAAAAAGTATTCTCCCAAAATTCTTTAAAACCCAACGATCCATTATTATCAATAATATCTGAGAAATTTCTGTATAACAGATTTATCAAATGATCCGTATCAAAAATCGTTCTATCAATATCAAACAAAATAATACCTTTTTGCATAATTAAGAAGAAACGTAATAAGTGTTGGGACCCGAACCAATCTTTTTGAGAATTTTTAAATTTACCAGTTTTTTTAGTTTGTCCTGAGCTGTTCTTTTTGGAATATCTAAAATATCGATAACATCATCACTGGTGATTTTGCCCATACTAACCGTGAAATCAACAATTTTGAGTTCGTCCCTATTTAATACTATTTGCTTATTAGATTTACTTGAAGATGACAATATCAAATCTTTTACCCTTTGAACCTCAAAAAGAAAACATTCAGTAAAATACTCAAGCCAACCTGTCAAATCCGCATCTTCTCTGCTTTCAAAAGTTTTCCCAGTTTGCAGATTATCATAATATCTTTTTCTATCATTGTTATAAAAATCTTCCAAAACAAATGATTTTTTGAAAATATAACCTGCTTGATACAAATACAATAATGTCAAAAGTCTAGTAGACCTACCATTGCCATCAGGAAAGGGATGAATTGAAACAAATTGATAATGAAAGATTCCAGCTTTAATAATTGGATGAATATCATCTTTTTTGTTCATCCAAGTTACTAATTCATTTATTAGAGATGGAACTTTTCCAAATTTTGGAGGAGTATATATAAGTTCTTCATTTCCAAATGACATATTTACAATATAAACTGGACCATGTCTAAAAACTCCAACCTTGTTTTCATCAATAAGACCTTTGATTACAGATTTGTGAACATCTAATATTGTTTTCTCATTAAAAAACTTTTCAGACTCATGAAATTTATCGACCAATTTTAGTGCCTGTAAATAATTTTTAACTTCTAATATTTCCCGTGACTCCGCTATAACTTTTTCTCCTTTTGCCAAAGCTCCAACTTGATATTCACTAAGTGTGTTACCTTCTATACTTGTTGACGAATGAGCCATACCTACAGTTGCCACTTTTTTCAAAAATATCTCCCTGGCAGGCATGATATTACTTTTCTCAACCAATGACTTGATCTCCGAGATTTTTGTCAAATCAGACAAGATTTTATCTGTAATTCTGTATTTTGGATTAAACATTAAATTAATTATATCATATCGCGCAATAATCGCGCAGAAAATCGCGCAACGAATTAGCCGATTGTAAAGCTAGAAATGTCCTTAGAAGTCTTTTTTGTCATTATTAAGTGTTAACCTAAAAAATTAGTAGATTTTAAACTTTGCTATCACAATGTCTTTTTTATTTTGTGATTTATAAAATACTTCCATTCGAATCACTTCAATGAAACCACAATCATAATTCTCGTTTTCGGGATTAATTAATCTAACCATATTGCAATATCCGGCTGGTGCATCAACGTAATGGGCAATCAACCACTCCACCAGAGGACTGTTTATATCCATATCTGAAGCAAATTCCGTATCTATTCCATCCGAAGGAAGCATCTTTTTGAGAAAGTTATGTTTCCAGGTTACAAGTAAAGGTGTCTCTGTCTGTTGTTTACAATCTGGACATTTACCAATAAATTCTCTTTCCGGCATACTTTTACAAAGAAATATTTGGCAGATTGTTTCTAAATTTATCTAATTTACCTATCAAAATTTTTATTAGAATTATCGTTCACTAATCTTGAAGTTGGGAAATGGGGACCACCTTGCCCACCATTTTCATCAGGTCTTGAAAATCCACCTCTAGAAGCACCCCTATTGAATCCTCCACGGCTACCCCCTCTTGAAAATCCTCCGTCACGTCTTGGGCCTCCGAAAGTGCTACCACCTCTGTTGCCACCAAATCCACCTCTGTCTCCACCTCTAAATCCACCTGTTCTTGGTCTCTCTTCTCTTGGTTTATCTTTTGCAGGATCCATGTTCATGGAAAGATTGATTCTACCCTGATCATCAATTTCTTTAACTCTAACTTGTACTTTTTGTCCAATTTGAACAACATCTCCTGCGTCTTTTACAAATCCTTCAACTCCCATATCTGTTACATGAACCATTCCATCTTTTCCGGGTAAGATATTTACAAAAGCTCCAAAAGGCATGAGTCTGACAACTTCCCCTTCATAGATTTCTCCTGCCACAACTTCTTTGGCAAATCCTTCAACCCAAGCAATTGCCTTCTCCATTTTTTCTGGATCAACTCCTGAGACACTGACTCCTCCATCATCATTTACATCAACCTGAGTTCCAGTATCAGCCATTAACTTTTTAATGTTTTTGCCAGATGGCCCTATAAACTCACCAATTCTTTCAACTGGGATTTTAACAACTTTGATCTTAGGTGCATATTCAGAAACTGTTTTTCTTGGTTCTTTAATGGTTTCAAGGATTTTCTTCATTATTTCCTCTCTTGCAACTTTTGCTTGGGCAAGTCCTTTAGAAAGAACTGGAATAGTAATATTTAAAGCTTTACAGTCCATTTGAAGAGCTGTAATTCCTTCTGCGGTTCCTGCAACTTTAAAGTCCATGTCGCCATTGAAGTCTTCTATCCCCATTAAGTCTGTCAAAACTTCAAACTTTTTCTCATCTTCAATGATGAGCCCCATGGCAATTCCTGCTACAGGGGACTTTATTGGGACTCCTGCATCCATTAAAGAAAGGGTGGACCCAACAACTGATGCCATTGAGGTTGAACCATTTGAGCTCATTACTTCAGATACTACTCGGATTGCATATGGAAAATCTTCTTGAGATGGAATAACTGGAAGAAGAGCTCGTTCTGCAAGCATTCCGTGACCAATTTCGCGTCTATTTGGTTGCCCTACACGACCAGTTTCTCCTGTTGCATAAGGAGGCATGGAATAGTGATGCATGTAGCGCTTTTCTTCTTCTCCTTCTGCAGATTCCAGTAGCTGTCCCATTGATTCACTTCCAAGGGTGGCAACAGACATAACTTGGGTTTGTCCTCGAGAAAAAACTGCACTACCATGAGTTCTTGGCAAAATTGCAATTTCTGCAGAAAGTTTTCTAAGTTCATTTGGTTTTCTGCCATCAGGACGGATACCTTTTTCAAGAATTTGTTCTCTTATATGGTCTTTCTTCATATGATCTACAATTTCTAAAACAAATTTCTTGTCTTCAATGTTTTCAAATTGAGCTTTTATAGCTTCAACAAACTCTTCATATTCTCCTGAAGGACCATCGTGGTTGGCCATATTTTTGACAAGTCCCGACATTTTATCTCCAACTAATTTTTTAACTTGAGATTCAAGCTCAGCTGAAGGTTTTGGTTCTTTGTAAACTTCTCTTTCAACTCCTTTTTCTTTAGCCAACTCTTCAATGAGTTTAAGAACTGCCTTTGATTCTTTCTGAGCAAATTCGATTCCACCAACGATTTGTTCTTCAGTTACTTCACTAGCTCCAGCCTCAACCATGAGGACTGCATCTTTTGTAGAAGAAACTGTCAAATCCATTGATGAAGTTGAAAAATCTGTGGTAGTTGGATTAACTATATATTTTCCTTCATTAAGACCAACTGCAAGTGGAGCAATAGGACCTTTCCAAGGTAAAGTTGTAAGGTGGATGGCTGCACTTCCTGCAATGGCACCAAGAATCTTTGGATCATTTTCTCCGTCAACTGAAAGAACCATGACAACAAGTTGAACTTCTTTTTTGTAAGTTTTTGGGAAAAGTGGACGAACTGAACGGTCAATTAAGCGCCCCGCTAAAACCTCTTCATCAGTTGGACGACCCTCACGTTTAACCCAACGACTTCCTTTGATACGTCCTCCTGCATAGAGGCGTTCTTGGTATTCAACTGAAAGAGGGAAATAATCCATTTCCATTTTAAGTGGAGCTACAGCCACAGTAGCAAGGACGACTGTGTCGCCCATTCTGGCCATGACTTCTCCAGCAGCTTGCTCAGCAAGGTTGCCTGTAGTTAAGGTAAGTGTACGTCCACCTATTTCGATGGATTTCTCAATTTTTTTCATTAATTAATTCTATATTATTTATCTAACTTTAACTCTGTGAGGAGTTTCTTGTAGCGTTCTTCATCACGTCTGTGTAGATAACTTAAGAGTCTTCTTCTTTTGGCTACCATTGAAAGAAGGCCGCGCCTACTGTGAACATCTTTTTTATGCTCTTTAAGGTGACTTACTAATTTGTCTATTTTTATTGAAAGAAGCGCAATTTGAACTTCAGGAGAACCTGTGTCGCCTTTTTCGCGAGCAAATTTTTTAATTACGTCTACTTTTTCGTCTTTAGCTAATGCCATATGTGTGTCATGTGTTGCGAAAGTAGGGTTATTTCAAACCAAACCTTGCAAACATCTTAGGTATTTTAACACAGGCGAATCTAAAAGGCAAAGAGGAACTATTTATTCTCCTGTAGATATCTATTTCTCACAATTCTATAAGTAGATTCAACAGCGTCTATTAAATCATTTTCTGAATTTACAACGGAGGGCCTTCTAATACCAAAGTTTCTGTCGGGAGAAAGTGAAACCATCGATGAAGTGTCGATTCCAAATCTTCCTCCATCTGATTCCGAACTTACTTTGACTAGTGGATAACCTGAAAGATAATTTTCGTCTTTCGGATTTAAAACGACTTTAAATGTAAATGGTTCATCTTTAGACATCCATTGATAAATATCTACAAATTCAATGGTAACAATACCTTCATCAAAAACACTCATCCGAAATATCTCCTTTTTATCAACTAATTGAGTCAAACTTTTTTCACCAACACTTTTCGATAAATTCAAACAACTAAGACGAAGTTTTTCATAATTTTCAAAGTATTTTTCTGAAGCAACAAGACCTTCTTTTTGGTCATTACTAAATGGAACGAATTGTGGAGATTCCATATGAAAGTATATTAAAAGATCTTCATCTCAAAGTAAATCGCTATATAAATTAGCTCACGTTAGTTCCCTTAAATATTTTTGGTTGGAGCCAATCGTCTGGAGGGTTTTCAACCATTGCTTCTTTATTTTCAATTCCTTCGACTGGCTCTGGGTTAGTTACTTGTTCTGGCATGGTTGGCTCAGTTTTGACAACAGGGGTTTGTGTGGTAACAACTATTGGTGATTTAACTGGCACTGAAAATGGTTTTGTTGGAATTGATCCTGGGGGAAAATCAATTGGACTAAGTTTGATTCTTGGTCTTCTTTGTCCACCATTTTTAAGTAAGTATGCAAATGTTTCAAAAGTTTCTGCTGTAACTTCTGGAGAGCTAAAATTGCTACTTCCTTCTTCAATTCCCATTACAAGGTTTGTGGCAGAGTCAGTATCCATTACTAAATCATTTTCTTTGATTAAGTTTGCAACTAGCTCACTAGTGGTTGCACCTGGCTTGGCAAATGACAATATCTCACGAGTTGATTCAAGAACTCTGGTACCTATATGAACTACTTTTGCACTTTTAAGTTCATCAGAGCCCAATATTGGGAAATGGGAATCATTGGCTCCACCTACTAAAATAATTAGGTCTGCAGAAACTCCTGCATAACTAACATTTATCTGTTCTTTTTGAGGAGAAGTAAATCCTGATTTTGGAACGACAGTTAGCTTAAATTCTCCATTTTCAATATCATAACTAACTTTGTCTATGTTAGCGGCTTCATATCCGGTAAATCTGATTGTTAAATTTTTCTTACCTAGTTCTTCTGAGATTTTGTTTACGCCAATGAGTCTATTGAATCCAACCATCATTGGGGATGGACAATAGATTGATACTTCTTTTCTATCATGGATTGAAAGATAGAGAGAAAGTCCGGCTGCAATTTGATCAAAATATGGTTTTGTGGGAAGAACAACAAGAACTCCTGAAGCTGCATCAATTAGCGAAATTAAGCTATTTTCCATTGCGCACGGATACTAACACATCCCCTATAGCAAAATCAAGTTGGGGATCTGTTATAACTCCAAACTCTTCAGATTGCCCTACTGAAACTACTTCAATTTTTTGTTTTTTAACTGAGATTGCTTTACCTTTTCCAATTTCTCTTGTGTCCCGTGTAAGAACTAAGGTGTCTCCTTTTGTAATTCTACCTTCAAGAACTTTACATCCCGCAACTTTTTTATTGTTGAATGGGAAAGTAGCTAATACTTGAGCCTTCCCAACTATCTCAACTCTTCCTTTTTTCAAGATCTCTTCAAGTTTCTGGAGTAGCTCATATATTATCTGGAACCTTTCAACTCTAACTCCTTCAGCTTCTGCAAGTTTGACAATGTCCGCAGGAATTTTACTTTCAAAAGCAAAGATATATGCATTTCCAGTTTTGGCATCAATTACGTCGGAAGAGTTGATATCTCCAACACCGCTACCAACAACTACAATTTTAGGTGGAAGTGAAGCAATAATTGCCTCCAAGGACCCCGCATTATCTGCTTTAAGAATTAGAGGAATCTCATCGTCTTTGAGACGCCTAAGATCAAAAATCCCCTTTGCTTTTGGTGCTTCTTTGGTAGCTTCATGAGGTTCCATAGTAACCAGTGCACCAACTTGAGGAACTTCATTAAATCCAAAAACCTTGGCAGGTTGCCCAGGCAAGACTTCACGGATTGAGACTCCTTTATCATCAAAAAGTGCTCTGACCTTGCACTCTACTTGTTCTGCAAAGATTGTATCCCCAACTTTAATGCTTCCATTTCTAACTACTACCGAGGCAACCGTTCCCATCTTGTCTCGACCCGATTCTATAACAACTGCCTCAAGTGGGGCCTTAGCGTCTCCCTTAAGCTCGGCAACATCTGCCATGAGGGCTAACATTTCTAGTAGTTCCGTTATCCCTGTATTGGCTTTTGCAGAAACTGAAATAAATGGAGTGTCTCCACCCCTTCCTTCAAAAAGTACATTTTCTTTTTCAAGTTCTCCTTGAAGTTTTTCAGGAATTACCCCTGCTACATCTGCTTTTGTTCCTGCAACTATAAAGGGAAGGTTTGAATCTCTAATGATTTGAAGGGCTTCAAGAGTTTGAGGGGCAACACCATCGTCCTGTGCAACAACTAAAACTGCAATGTCTGCAACTTTTGCACCTCTTCCTCTCATTTTGCCAAAGGCGGCATGACCGGGGGTATCAATGAAGGTAATGCTTTTTCCATTTTTAGTGGCTACAACCGAAGCACCAATGCTTTGAGTAATTCCTCCTGCCTCACGAGCTGTAACATTGGTTTTTCTAATTACGTCTAGTAATGTTGTTTTTCCATGATCAACATGTCCCAAAATCACTACTATTGGAGATCTTGTTTGTGTGTTTGTATTTGTATTTGCTTCCATATTTTTAAAATCCGTGGAAGCAGGAGTCTAAATTACGAAGATATTTTTACGAAATTTACCAAAATTTCCATGTTATTTATTATCTTCAGACTTCACTTCTTCCACTTCTGTTTCGTCTATTATCACTTCCTTCATTTCTGGAATTTTAACTGCTTCAACCTCTTCGGATTTGGCTTCTTCTTGTACGCCTTCTTCCCCATTTTCTTTTGCTTTTTTGGCTAATTTTTTAGCTTTGGTTTTGGTAATTGTTTTAACAGCTGGGGCTACCACTTCTTCTTCAACTTCTTTTACTGGTGCTGTCTCCATTCCATTTCCTTCAACTTCAATCCTGTATCCTGTGAGCTTTGCTGTTAAACGAACATTTTGTCCATCTTTCCCTATTGCCATTGAAAGTTGATCTTCAGGGGCACTAACTGTAGCAATTTTTGTATCTTTATCTATTTTAACTGTCAAACTTTCCGCAGGTGAAAGGGAGGACTTGATGAGTTCTGAAACGTCATCACTCCAAGAAATAACGTCAACCCTTTCTCCTCCAATTTCATTGGTTACTGCTTGAACCCTAACTCCTTTTTGACCAACACAGCTTCCTACTGGGTCCACCCCAGATTGGCTTGAATAAACTGCAGCTTTTGTTCTAACCCCTGGTTCCCTTGCAATTGCTTTAATCTCAACTGATCCTGAAGCTATTTCAGGAACTTCTCTGGCAAAAAGTTTGGATACAAACTCAGGTGTGGAACGAGACAAAAATATTTCTTTACCATGTGGGGTTTCAGTTATTTCTTTTATTAAGAATGTTAAGCGCTGATTTAGACTTAATCTTTCGTTTGGAATTCTATCTTCTGCAAGTAAGATTGCTTCTGTTCTTCCCAAATCAACTCTGACATTTGGGCCATCAAAACGAAGTACAAGTCCAGATACAAGTGAACCAACTTTTTCTTGAAATTCGTCCATGATTACCCCTTTTTCTGCCTCACGGATTTTTTGATGAATAACTTGTTTGGCAGTTTGGGCTGCAATTCTTCCAAAGCCTGGTGGGGTGACATCACGTTTTCCCTTTTTGGCTTCTTTAATTTGTTCAGGAGTTGCATCAAGAGCTGGCATGTCCCAAGCAAAAACTCTTGTTTCACCGTTTACTGGATCAATTACTGCATCGTAATCAAAATTATCAACTTCAATTCCCTGTTCTCCTGCATCTCTTTTATATGCAGCAATGATAGCTTGCTTTATGGTTTCAATAATCACATTAGCATCTAGCCCGCGTTCGCTGGCTATTGCTTTTAGTGCTTGGCTAAATTCTGTTCTTGCTGTTTGTTGCATATTTCTTTTAAAAAAAATGGCGGGACCATTCCCACCAAACGTAATTTTACTCTATGAGGCACCTTGAAGTCAAACCTTATAAGCCTTCTTCTCTCATTTCTTCAATAATTCTTTTTTGATCATGAGTTAGTTTTTCAGGGATAACAACATTTATGCGAACATATTCATCCCCCTTTCCTCTTCCATGAAGATGGGGAACACCACGTTCACGAAGACGCATCATTGTTCCACTTTGGGTTCCTGGTCTGATTCTTAGTTTTACACTATCCTCAACTGTTGGAACTTCAATTTCTCCTCCTAAGGAAGCTAAAGAAAAAGGAATTGCTACAGAAACGTAAATATCATCATCCTGACGCTCAAATAGTTTATCTGGCTTGATATTTATAGAAAGTGTAAAGTCTCCAAAATTAATTCTTGCTCCTTCATATATCCCCGCAGGTATTTTTATCTTTCTTTTCTTTCCACTGATACTTACCTCTTTTGAAACTCCTTTTACTGCTTCCATGAAAGTTAAATCTATTGAATAACGAGGAATTTGTTGTCTTTGAGATCTACCAAAAGGGTTTCCTCCTCCAAAAAATTGTTCAAAAATATCAAAGGGGTCACCAAAATCTACATTTCCAAAAGGGCTGCCCCCTCCTTGGGTATATGTATATGTAAAAGGTCCTCCTTGCCCACCAAAACCTGCAAAAGGATTTCCACCTGGGGAACCTCCTGGAGTAAATGCTGCAGAACCATATTGATCAAAGGCTGCTTTTTTCTGAGGATCTGAAAGAACTTGATATGCTTCGTTTATTTCTTTAAATTTTTTTTCAGCAGCTTCTTTATCATCTTTATGTCTGTCTGGATGCCACTCTAAAGCCTGCTTTCTGTAAGCTTTTTTGATTTCATCTGCAGAAGCTGTTTTTGATACCCCCAAGATATCGTAGTAATCAGTATTTGTGGCCATTTAATTGAAGCTTAACTCACAACTTCACCCTCTTCAACCTTTTCGTCATCTTTTTTCTCTTCTTTTGGTTCTTCTGCTTTTGATTCACCTTCATCTTGTGGTTGTGATTGACCTTTTTGATCTCCATACATAGCTTGTCCTATTTGAGAAAGGGTGTCTGACAGGTCTTTTGTTGCTGATTCAATGTCTTCTTTACTTGAATCTTCTTTCCCTGCTACTTCTTTTACTTTCTTTATTTTTTCTTCTACTTGTTCTTTTATCTTTGCATCAACCTTGTCTCCCGCATCTTTTATGGCTTTTTCAGCTGTTGCAACAAGTGCATCTGCATTGTTTTTAGTTTTGACAATATCTGCTTTCTTTTCATCCTCTTCTTTATGTTTTTCAGCCTCTTCCTGCATTCTTTTAATCTCATCGTCGGATAGTCCTACCGCACCTGTGATTTTGATGTTTTGAGTCTTTCCGCTTGCTTTGTCTTTTGCTGTAACTGTTAAGATTCCGGAAGCATCCATGTCAAAAGTAACTTCTACTTGTGGAACACCTCTAGGGGCTGGTGGAATTCCATCAAGAACAAAGGTTCCTAGGGTTTTATTGTCTGCACTCATTGGACGTTCTCCTTGGGTAACTACAATTTGAACCTGAGTTTGATTGTCTGATGCGGTTGAGAACACTTCAGTTTTACTTGTTGGAACTGTGGTATTTCTTGGAATCATTGGGGTTGCAATATTTCCCATGGTTTCAATGGCAAGAGTAAGTGGGGTGACATCGAGTAGAAGTATGTCTTTAACTTCTCCTCCCAAGACTCCACCCTGGATTGCAGCTCCAACTGCAACAACTTCATCTGGGTTAACTGATTGATTTGGATCTTTGCCAAAGAAGTTTTTAACCACCTCAACTACTTTAGGCATTCTTGTCATTCCTCCAACCATGACAATTTCGTTAATATCATGGGCATCAAGTTTGGCATCTTTCAAACAAAGCTCAACTGGTTTTAAGGTCTTTTGGATAAGGTCATCAACAAGGCCTTCCATCTTTGCGCGGGTTAACTTCATTGTAAGGTGAAGTGGCTGACTATCTTTTTGAGTGATATATGGCTGGTTTATCTCAACTTCGTCAGCCGCTGAGAGTTCAATCTTTGCTTTTTCTGCAGCATCTCTTACTCTTTGATATGCTTGTGTATCTGCTTTTAGGTCTACTCCATTCTCTTTCTTAAATTCCGAAACAATGTGATCAACGATCACCGCATCAAAGTCGTCTCCTCCTAAGTGGGTGTCCCCATTTGTGGCTTTAACTTCAATTACCCCGTCCCCAATTTCAAGAATTGAGATATCAAAAGTTCCTCCACCAAGGTCATATACTGCAATTTTTTCTGAATGTTTTTTATCCATTCCATATGCAAGAGCTGCGGCGGTTGGTTCGTTTATAATACGTTCAACTTTTAGCCCTGCAATTTCTCCAGCTTGCTTTGTAGCTTGGCGTTGGGCATCGTCAAAATATGCAGGAACTGTGATAACTGCGGAATCAACCTTCTCACCCAAGTACTTTTCTGCATCATTTTTAAGTTTCATGAGTACCCTCGCACCAATTTCTTGAGGAGTGTAGTTCTTGCCTTCTACCTCAATATCAGCCATTCCGTTTTTACCTTCAACAATTTTGAAAGGAACCATGTCGATAGTTCTTTTAACTTCATCATCTTTGAATCTTCTACCCATTAGTCTTTTTGCTGAAGAAACTGTATTTTTGGAATTAAGAATCATTTGGCGTTTTGCAACATCCCCCACTAAGTTTTTAACAGGTTCAACAACGCTGGGTGTGGTGTTTTTGCCAGTGTCTACCGCAGGGATAACTTTAGGGCGACCCCCTTCCATTACCGCTACACAGCTATTTGTTGTTCCTAAATCAATTCCAATTATTTTTCCCATATTTTTTATTTATTTACTTTTACTTTTGCGTGTCTAACTACTGTTCCGTCATTAAATTTCCAACCAGTGAGTACTACTTCAGCTATTTTAGCTTCACCTGAGTTATTATTATCGCTCTTTGTGTCAACAACTTCAATAGCTTCCATTGTGCTTTCATCAAAGGTACTTCCAATTTCTGGTGTAATTTCACTTAAACCTTCTTCAGCTAGTACCTTTTTAAATTCAACTATACTAATTGCTAGCCCTGCGTCCTGCAAGTGAGACTGGGTAAGTTCAATATTATCCAGTACCGGTAACAATTTAATAATTATTCCTACCGTTGCAATTTTACCTAGATCACTTCTTTCTCTTTCAACTCTTTTACTTAAATTGTCATAGTCTGCAAGAGTTCTTGCCAACATTCCTTTGACAATTTCAAGTTCTTGGTGAACTTTATCGACTTTTTCTTCTTTTATTTTCGGTTTTTTATCTTTTGTCATATTATCCATTTGCAACCTCCTCAATTAAGTTTCCATAATACCTGAGAATTGGAATCACTGTTCCATAATTTGATCTTGCTGGTCCAATTACTCCAATTGCCCCTGGTTTTCCTCTTACATTGAAATGTGTTGCAACAATCCCTGTTGGTGTAAGTCCCGGAATCCCCAATTCTTCCCCAAAAAGTACTTCCAGAGGGGAGGTGGACTGCAAACCAAAAAATAGTCTATCGAGCTTATCAAACTCATCAAAAACTGAAAACAAACTTTGACAAACTGCTGTCTCAGCAAATTCAGGATTATTAAAAATATATGAATGTCCAGCTTGCCAAAATCTGTCCTTTTTGTCTTTGATAGCTGCAACCGCCAACGATCTGGTTCTTCCTGCAAGGGCGCGGGTAGCCTCATCCATCAGCTCATCAAGATCATCCCTTGAATCCCAAACTTCTTCTTTGGCTTTAACTTCATCAACTAAACTCATTTGTTTCTCTTCCATTAACTGATTAATATAGAACTTCATGGCAAGTGGAGTTGGAATTCTTCCTGCTGAAGCATGTGGTTGTTTAAGGTATCCTGCTTTGGTTAGAGCAACCATCTCACTTCTAATGGTTGCGGGGGATACCCCAAGATTATATTTTTTGTCCAATGCTTCAGACCCCACAGCCTCTGCTGTAGCAATATATTCATCAATTATTGTCTTTAAAATTTGTGTTTGTCTGCTTGTTAGTCCGTCTGCCATATTAGTTTTAATTAGTCACACTAAGGTGATTAGCAGTATCTTAGCGCGAGTGCCAATTCTTGTCAAGGGGTTATTTATTGAGCCTGGTTTTCTGTAATTGGAGTTATTGGCTCCTGTTCTTTTGGAGGAATTGGTGGAAGCATTCTTTTTGTAATTATCTTTTTTCCAATACTTAAGAAATACTTTGCTTCGGGAACTCTAAAAAGAAGTGATATTAATAAATATAGAATTGCTCCAACTAAAAATGTTGCTATAACTAGTATTATTAGGTTTCCGGTATATCTAGTATCAAGCACAAATTTTTCAAAAGGAAATGTGTTTGTAGCGTCTACTCCACTTAGGAAAGAAAGTCTTTTTACCCAAACTGATTTATCAAAAATCTTAAGTATTAAAAACATTACCCCACCTGAAATAGTTGCTGCTACAAAAATCTTTATTGTATGAAAAATGAATTTCGGGTTTACAATCTCTCCAACTTTTTTGTTAATTAAGATTAGAAGAATTATTGCTTCAATTAAAACACTTACTGCAAATGAAGCAGCTAGGGCCCAAACTTCAAGATGAAATCCTTTTACAAGAATAAAGTCTCCTATTACTAAGATGAAAAGCCCAATGAAAGATACTATTACAGGAGTCTTTGTATCATGTAGTGCAAAGAATGCCCTTGAAAGAACAGACATTAGGGTTTGAAACACTATTGAAATTGCGAATACCGAGAGAACGGTTCCTGTTTGGATTGTTGCCTCCCAATTGAAAATTTTTGTTCCATAGATAAGTCTGACTACAGGAATTCTTAGGGCAATGAGAGCAGCAGATAAAAACAATGTAAAAAACATTGCTTGGTAAATCGCAGACAAAAGTATTCTTCTATATTCTTTCCAATCCCCATCCACCCTAGAAAGCATGGGGAGAACCGCTTTTGCAAGTGACGTTCCAAAAAGGCTAACTGGAAGAAGTTGAATTGAGTTAGCAAAAGTATAGTAGGTATAGGAAGCTTGAGAAATAATTGAAGAAAGAAAAAGCTCTGCACTTTTTCCTATCTGGTCAAAAGCTAGGTCAATTACTCTGGGGAGAGCCAGGTGACCAATCTTTTTTACATTCTCGTCAGGCCTCATGTCCCAAGTAAATCTAAATCCGAGTTTCCTAGAAAGAGGATATTGAATAACAAAATGTGCAAAAGCTCCAATCACAACTCCAACTGCAGGAGCCATTAAGCCAAGAGTTGGGGTGAAAACAATGGTACCCAGAATTATTCCTAAGTTATAAAAAATAGGAGCAAGGGCGGGGACTAAGAAACGTCTCGAAGACTCCAGTACCCCTGTTAAAACATAACTGACCACAAAAAATCCCTGTGCTGCAAAAAGTATTCTGGCATAAAGAGCTATTTGAGCATTCCCCGCTGGTCCATACCCGGGGGCAATAACAGAATAAATTTGGGGAGCAAAAAATGCAATTATGATAACCGCCACAATAAAAATAACAAGACCTATTGAAACCACTTTTCCAGCCAACTGCCAAGCCTTCGCTTCACCCTCACGTAGGGCCTTGGTAAAAACCGGAATGAAGGCAGAAGAGAATGTTCCGAATACCAAAACTTGGAATATTGCATCAGGAAGACGAAACGCGGCAAAAAAAAGTGAAAGAGACTCTGGGGTAAAGAAACTAGCAAGAACTCTTTGCCTGATAAGGCCCAGGACCATCGATACTCCAATCATTACCATGATCAGGGTTGCTGCCGAAAGCACTGAATTCTGTTGAGAATTTATTATTTTTTTACCCCTCGCAATTAGATCTTCCATTTTAGCTTTGTTTCGATTATACTCACTGTATGCCTATAACGACAACCGCCAAAAGAGCCTTAAGAAGCTCAAAAAATAAAGCATCAGTCAATAAGCTTATTGTTAAAAAGCTTGAAGTTGCTATTAGACTTGCCAAAAAATCAAAAAATATCAAAGAAGTAACAACTGCAACTTCTTTTGCAGATCGTGCTGCTAAAAAGAGAATTATTCACAAAAATAAAGCTGCAAGAATAAAGTCCCAACTTGCAAAACTCATTGCCAAGCCTGTAAAAACTGTGAAATCGCCTTCAAAAAAGAAATAAGAAAAGTCCTCTATCAATAGCTTCTTTCACGCACTAACATATGTTATATTGATTTAATTAGAGTGACTATTTATGCCCAAAAATAAAGCTATTAATTTACTACCCCAAGAGGAATTTAATATATCCACAACCGGCAGAGTTTTAAAGTGGGCAACTGGAACTTTTAGAATTATTGTAATAATCACAGAAATTGTAGTCATGGGAGCGTTTTTGTCTCGTTTTTGGCTGGACGCTCAAAACTCAGAACTTGCCAACTCTATTAAAATCAAAAGTTCCCAAGTTGCTGCACAAAGCGCCACAGAGACTCAGTTTCGGAACATTCAATCAAAATTGAATATCTTTGGAGCAGTTGCTCAAAACCACAATTCCTCACAAAGGATTACG
>JAEAME010001462.1_pt1 | contig 16326 bp, 11 predicted proteins | sample 8958731 | NCBI WGS metagenome assembly JAEAME01 (sample SAMN16933194, study PRJNA681113) | bioreactor sludge metagenome | isolation source: anerobic bioreactor sludge (Control) | place: India:Bengaluru | collected 2018-10-24 | reverse complement strand
CTTGAAAATATAAGGTTTGAAATAAAAAATAGGAGTGTCTTATTGACACTACCTTAATGAAGGAAGGAGTGAGTTTTATGAGTAAATTTTGTTCAAGCTGCGGCACGACTCTGAAAGAAAGTGCAAAATCTGACTTAAGCCCTGCTTATCAGTTAGCAGGCGAATTTACCTTGTCATCAGAATTGATTCCCACAGACAGTGGTTTTGTCAGAGAAGGTCTGATGTCTTTATTAAAAAGCTGCATAAAAGGTTTAGTATCTAGTTTTAAGCGAAGCCTAAGAGATAAAAAACGATTAGGTATTGTTATTGCTTTTGGGCTTATATGGCTGTTTATAAATATTTTAGTGACTTTGGACTTTTTTCCATTACCTGTTCGGGTGCTTTCTTGGTTGACTGCAGCGCGTGGTAGTTTGATTGGAGGTAGTATAGGAAAAGGGATTGTAGTAGCTTTATTTTCACAAATAATTGTTGATAAAGGGGTGTTTCAAAGTCTGAAAAATGGTTTAGGTCAACTTTATGTTATAGTCAAGGATAACATAAGAGTCTTTGCACCATTACTTATGGGTATAGGGGTGTCTTTGATTGCCTGCAATTTTATGGTTTCCTCCTATATACAAAATACCATGGTATGCGTTGCAAGTTTTTTACTTTCAGCTAAGTCACTTGAAAGCAATGGTTTTTTATTAAGGTTATGCTTGACAATATTTCCAAAGGCTAATAGTACTGCTATTATGAAGTTTATTGGTGGTTGGACGATTGGATTTCTAGTGTTTACAGCAGTTAGTATATTGCCTGGTGGAAAAAATGGTTATGTATTTGGTATTCTAATATTTATTGTGGCTTGTGTGCTATTGGCTGTGAGTAGAAATAAAAAGGAGGCTGAACTATAAATGAATTTTATAAAAAGATGCTCGGCTATAACTTTGTTATTGATAAGTAGTTTAATGTTTATTCTAACTGTATATGCTGACGATAGCGAATGGGAAGGTTATCCTTATGATACAGAAAACAAATATCTTCAATTTACTGGAAATAATGTGAGAGACCATATTTCATATAAAGACTATATTAAAGAAAATCGTGAGAAGTTTTATAAAGTTGGAATTGCTATATATGCTTTTGATCCAGAATCTGGTAATACAGGTGAACTACTTGAAGAGGATGTTATCACTTATACAATGAAAAATTTACCACAAGCTGACGATTGGAGTCTAATACTGTATCAAAAAGAGCCTAAAATACTAAGTGGTGGTGAGGGGTGGATAAGAAGTTCGTATAGTTTTGATTTTACAGAAAAAGGTTGGATAAACAGTTCGAGTGATATTTTTTCATCGACTGAAGAATTAAAGAAATTGTTAAATTCTAGTTGGGATTTTGGAAGTGAGGGGGATAGTAAAACAACAAAATCAATATCTGAAACCATTATGTTTGGATATTCGACAGTTGTTTCTACGTACATTGTATCGGATTTTACATCTCAACCATTTGAGGGATGGGCTAATTATGACGAATATACAACATATTATATTGTAATAGATGATATAAAACTTCCAGAATCTATATTTGGTTCAGGTTCAAGCTATATGGTTATGAGCTTTTCTACGAGAATTAGTAGTTCAGTCCAAAGAAAAACAGAGGATGTTTCAAGAGATACATTAATTGCACAATGTAAAGCTACATTTGATGAGGTAAAGTTTTTGCAGAATGCTGCTCTTAATGATTTTCTCAATACTTCTAGCATCAGTGTTGAAAGAGAAGCTAATGTTTTAATTGCTGATTATAAACATATAAACAATAGCAAAAAAACAGGAACTGTAAATACTCGAGCTGACAAGGATGTTGGTGAAACAGGCGTAAGCATTCCTGAAGTGTTAGCAATTGTCATCATTGGTAGTGCAGCTGCTATAGTAGGTGCAGGAACAAGTAACAAATCAGACAAAGGTGAACAAAAGAAGAAAAGCCATTATAAAATGTGCTTGCGTAAAGATTTTGGAGATGCTATCCGGTATGATGCCCAACCAGTAACTGTATATGCAAGGATTGTGGAAATAACATCAGAAGGAGAAGAAATCGATAGATCAGATTTAAGTGCTGCAATTAAAATGGTTTCTGGTGGAGGACTTAAGGTAGAAAGCACTGCTATTGCAAGTAATTATATGGGAGCGTTTGTATGTGCAGAATCTATACCAGGTGGGCAAAATCCAGACAGTGGTGTTTTAAGTATACGCTTCAATGGTGAGGGAGGTTCTTTTCAAAATAATGTCACTTTTCGTCTAGTAAAGGATGCATATGTCCATTTCCCAGAACAAGGCAAGATGCTAACCCCAACTACATACATGCTTTATGGAGATAATGGAGATTATGAGGTTCCCATAGAGCTACTAGACTTTACTCTTACACCTCAAAAGGTAAGACTAGAGCTGCTTGGTGATCAGCCATTTACAGCAGAAGCGGAGAAGATAGATGATACCCATTATAGAATTCGCATACATAACACAAGTTCTATACAAACAGATAAAGCTCAGCTTCAGCAGAATTATTTAATTACAGTTTATGCAGAAAATGAGAAGGAGAGCGCTCATGACAGCTTTGTTGTCAATTTGCTACCAGAGGGCTTGTCCTTAAGACCATTCACTGGTTGTCCTATTGATGAAAATGGAAGATTACGTGTGGTTTGCAGTCTTGCTCCTGAACAGGGTGAGAATGAAGTAGAGATTGAACATACACATTTTCAACTAGTATTAGCCGTTTCTCATACAGATGAAAATGGTAGAAAAAGTGCTATCCTTATTGAATCAAACAACATGAGTTGCCATTTTGAACCTATGAAAGCACAGTCTGAAAAGTTACAAAATATGCTTAAAGCTTTTGTTTATGAGATAAATTATACTGAAGCAAAGAGTGCAGGAATTTTCCGTATTTGTCCTATGCGCCAGCTTCCTCAGGATGAAAGGCTAGATTATGATGTTACACTTCCTGTTTCTTGTGATTATGAAAACCGTATTTACACTCTAGATATTCCTATTTGTTTACTTGGTGATAGACTTTTACCAATGGCAGAAAAAAGTGAAGAAATCACACTACTCATCAAGCGTATAAGAAAATTTGTAGATGAGGAAGAACGTGCTGCATTGATTCGAGAATTTAAGAATGATCTACCAAAAATGTCTGCAACAGATGTAAGGCTACTTTCTAAATCGTTGGTTTATGCTACTCAAGTAGAAGTTTATAAGGCTAATAGGCATCTGTTGAATGCTGAAATGCTAGATTGGGTATGTTGGGGACTTGATTGGTATAAATGGATTGGAGATCAGGCTATCTCAGTTATTATTTCAAAGCTAAGTAACAATTATGCGCCTTTTGTCGAAGCAGTTGTGATGCCTGCTAAGGATTTACTCGTGGAACACATGGGTATATGGCTTGCTGATTATATAAGTGGAGCACCGTCACCAGGAGCAGCTTTTGATTTTGAACAACTAGAAAGTACCGGTCTTACTATGATTGAAAATATACTAACGAACTTAATTGATGGGAAAACAGAGCCTAAAAAGGCAGCACAAGTTCTTTCTATATATCTTGTAATCAGAACAGCACATTCTTATTTTTATGATAAAAATGAAGATGGATCACCTATTGGAATTTATGGAGCAGTTGCTTCGGCATTCGGTGATTTAACGGCGCAGTCATTTAAGATCATAGTAGGAACAAAGCTAGAGCAGCTTGCTAAAAATCCTACAACAACAAAAATGTTTGGCCGCTATGTAGATGAGTTTGTCAAGGGACTTTTCCCAGCGGAGTTTTACAACAACGGAGGAAAGTGGGAATTTGATTTAATCAAAAAATATATAGAAGAAATAACTGTTCTAAGCTCAGCAAAGTTATATTCTGGGATTCAAGAAGGTGCAGAACAAGATACGATTGTTGGAGACATCATCATTACTTTAATTGAGGACACACAAAATCATGGAAAATCGGTAAAAATTGCAGTTAATCCATTAGAACTAGGTAAGGAATTCTATGACTATATTTTTGACAAGCTTTTCAGTATGTTTACCTTTGTGGATTCTGCTTTTGAATCTCCAAAAGATCCACCTTGTATGTTGGCTTGAATTGTGTAAACTGATTATACACTTAATTCAAATGTACAATTTTCACATCAAAAGGCAATTTATGAATTAGGGTACACAACAAGAGACATGAAGGAAACACTAAAAGATACGGTAAACTGGCTAAAGGAAAACGGCAGAATTTAATAATAAATTACTTACAGCTTCTTAATCTGAGATAGTAATATTAAAACAGATTAAGAATAGGGTTTCCATCAATGTACATTTTTATTAATATTAACAATACTTTTACAATATGTTTTTTCTTAGTTATGGCTTAAATGTTCCCTTTAACGAAATAGTTAAAGGGATTTTTGCATATAGATATAAAATATGTTAAAATGTATAGAAAAAATTAAATGGAAAAGATAATTTTATGAGTACCCCAAAATTTTATAGTAAGATATCGTAATTATTTATATTAAAAAGTAACATTTTCTTAGAATACATATTAGGAGGAGGCTTTATAATAGTGAGTATGAAACGAGAAATTGACCAAATTGCTATAACAGCAGCACATGACGATGAAAAGTTATCTGAGTTTATTAAGCAATATGAATATTTTATAATAAATACTGCCTCAAAAGCTGCTAAGCATTATATATCTAAAAATGATGATGAGTGGGCAATTGCACTAGCTGCATTTTCGGATGCTGTGAAAAAATATGATTACGATCGTGGTAGTTTTATTTCATTTGCTGAATTAATTATCCGTAATAATCTTATAGATTACTATAGAGTTCAAGGAAAACACAGCAAAGAGGTTCAAGTTGAGCAGATTGAAGACGAAGCCATTGTTGAATACAATGATAATAATCTGAAATTGGAAATTGAAGCTATTACACAAGTTCTAAATAGTTACAAGTTTACCTTTATGGATTTAGCTGACTGCTCTCCAAAGGCAACTAAAACTAGGACAGCCTGTGCTAAGGTTGTTTCTTACATATTGAAAAATCCACTATTAATGAATGAAATGCGAGCATCAAAGCAATTGTCGGTTAAAATTATAGGAAAGAATACAAACATACCCCGAAAAATAATAGAACGTCATCGTAAATATATAATAGCAGCAGCTGAAATACTTCACGGAGATTATCCTTATCTCGCGGAATATTTAAGCTACATAAGAGAGGAAGGTATGAGATGAAAGCAACTGTATTGGAGATTAAAAAAGGCTTTGCTGCATTAATGCAGGAAGATGGAACTATTGTAAAAACGAAGAGTAGAAATTTAAAGATTGGAGATGTGGTAAACATGAAAGAAGTAAAAATACATAAAAAAGGTAGATTCACTGCAATTGTGGCAGCTGCTGCGATGTTTGTTATGCTGTTAGGTGGTGGAGCCTATGCTTATTCAACTCCTTCTTACTATGTTAGTCTTGATGTTAACCCAGGGATAGTAATAGAAGTAAATATATTTGAACGCGTTATTAGGATGGAAGCAGCCAATGAGGATGCAAAAGAAGTGCTTATAGGACTGAATTTGAAAAATAAGGACATCCAAGCTGCTATAACATTGACTGTTGATCGTGTTGCGGAATTAGGCTATTTTAATGGAGAAGAAGGAAACATTTTGATAGCAGCTACTTCAAAAGATGAAGATAAGGCTGAAAAACTGGCTAATAAACTTCAAGATGCAGTAGAAAAAGATATTGAAGAAAATGATGTAAAAGCTGAAGTAACAAGCAAAATTGTTGGTTATGAAATGGTGCAAGCAGCAAAAGAAATTGGAATGACACCAGGTAAATATAATATAATAGTTAATTTGCTTGGAAAAGATGCAAATGATTATGCTGAAACTTCTATTAAAGATATTATGAAAGAAATTAAGGCATTAAAGAAAACAGAAGATAAAGTAAAAGAGGAAGAATCTACAGATAAAGCAAAAACTGAAGATGAAAGCGATGAAACATCTGATAATGCAGGAACAAATGAACAAAATGATGCAGGAAAAACAGAAAAAACAGATAAAAATGAAAAAACAGAAAAAAATAATGGAAAATCACCAGTAGATAATCCTGCTTCAGATAAAAAAGAACAAAAAGAGGATGTAAAACAAAACAACGGAACAGAAGATAAACCTGAAAAACCAGAGGAATCTGATAAACCGGAAAAGGCTGAAAAATCAGAAAAGTCTGAAAAAACTGAAAAAACTGAAAAACAAGATAAACCTGATAAGCCAGAAAAGCCTGAGACTCCAGAGAAACCTGATAAGTCAGAAAAACCTAAAAAGCAATAGAAACTGGTAATTCCTAAAATGTTTAACAATTAGAATTTATAAGTTGTGAATGAACATATATAATAAGACCTTGGTAGCAATTTTGTTTATTGTTGCTAGGGTCTTAATTTTTTCAAATAAAACAAAATCAGAAACAACAGAATAAAGCTGCCAATGATGTTAGAATAGTTGCAATTTTGATAATAGACTGATATAATTTTTTGTGTGAGAAATACTCGACATTAATCTAATACACTCGGATTGAGTTTATTGTAGAGGAAGTTTAGACGAATGAACAGTTTAAGAAACTATAATCTTCAATATCTTGTATTATATTGATTTATGCTGTATAATACTTATAAAATTACAAATTAATATAGTATATTATCTAATAAATATTTACCATATAGTAAAAGGAAGGTTTTAAGATGCTAAAAATATGTCCTTATGCTAAGCTTTGCGGAGGCTGTAGCTATCAAGGAGTTGAATATATTGAACAAATAAAACAAAAACAAGAATACCTAAATAAGCTACTAAGTCAATTTGGCAAGGTGGAGGATATAATAGCAGCTCAAAATCCATATCACTATAGAAACAAAGTACATGCAAGCTTTAGACTTGTAAAAGGGAATGTTTTAGTAGGTACTTATCAAGCAAATAGTCATAAGCTCGTAGCAATTGATAGCTGCCAGATTGAAGACGAAAGAGCTGGTGCTATAGTTCAATCTATAAAGGACCTAATTAAGTCATTTAAACTTCAAGTATATGATGAGAGTACTGGAAGAGGACTTTTCAGGCATGTATTAATTCGTACAGCACATAAAACAGGACAGGTTCTAGTAGCACTGGTATTAGGAGATATTATTTTCCCATCAAAAAATAATTTTACTAAGGCTCTCTTAAAACTACATCCTGAAATTACAACTATTGTGATGAATATAAACAATAAAAAAACTAGTATGATTTTAGGAGAAAGAGAAATAATGCTATATGGAAAAGGCTATATAGAAGATATACTTTGTGGCAAGAAGTTTAGGATTTCACCAAAATCTTTCTATCAGGTTAATCCAATACAAACAGAAATACTGTACAACAAAGCAATAGAATATGCAGATTTAACAGGCAAGGAACGAGTAATAGATGCTTATTGTGGCATTGGTACCATAGGAATAATATCTAGCGATAAGGCAAAAGAAGTTATAGGAGTAGAGCTTTCCAAAGACGCCTTTAAGGATGCAATTACTAATGCTAAAGCTAATAATATTAGCAACATTAGATTTATCAATGCTGATGCAGGAGAATTTATGACAGAGCTTGCAGCTCATAAAGAATCAATTGACTTAGTTCTAATGGATCCTCCAAGAGCAGGAAGTGATGAAGCCTTCTTGAACTCCCTAATAAGTTTATCACCGAAAAAGGTAGTATATATCAGCTGTAACCCAGAAACTCTAGCTAGAGACTTACAACACCTTAACAACAAGGGCTACAAAACACAAGCCATCCAGCCAATAGAGATGTTCCCATTTACGGAACACGTGGAGACGGTAGTATTGATGTCAAGGGTAGAGAAGAAAGAGTGTAAAAAGGTAAGTAAATAAGGCTTTCCGTGATTTGAGATCTGGCATTAAATCAGGAGGATAATCACGGTTTTTATTTTGTGGGAACTTATCCAGGAATAGCAGAAAGTAAGGTTGAGTGGATAGATTGACTTTTGGGCTTGTGAGTTGATAAGATAACTGACAAAAACGGAGTGAGTTGATAAAATTGTTGTCCTAATTCTCAATGATGGTTATAAAAGAACCTTTCAATAATGTGAGTTTTTCTTTCTGTTTCGTTTAGTAATGTGTTATACTATTATTAACTATATTTTACATCCTTGAAGGTGTGCGATTCATGGTGATTAGCTATGATAATCTGTGGAAACTATTGAACGATAAGAAGATGAACAAAACTGACTTAAAGGATCAAGCCGGCATTGCCTATAATATTATCGCCCGCCTCGGCAAAGGGGAATCGGTAAGCATGGAGAGTATGTACAAAATCTGTAAATGCCTCCAGTGTAATATCGGTGACATTATGGAGTTTAAATTCGATTGACATCGTTTAAATAAAATGAAAGGGGCGAAAGTTCATGGGAAGAAGTCATTTGTCTGAAGAGGACATCAAATTAAGGTATATCACACCTGCTATACAGAATGCGGGATGGGATAACAAGCAAATACGGATGGAGTACGCTTTTACAGCAGGGCGTATTATTTTGCGTGGAAATATTACGGCAAGAGGAAGAAAGAAAAGTGCTGACTACCTCCTGTCCTATAAAAACAACTTCCCTCTAGCCATTGTGGAAGCAAAGGACAATACACAGCCTGTAGGTGCTGGACTTCAGCAAGCCATTGACTATGCCAAGTCATTGGATGTGCCTTATGTCTATGCTTCAAATGGAGATGGCTTTGTGGAACAGAACCTCATCACAGGTGAAGTGAAGGAACTGAAGCTTGAAGAGTTCCCATCACCAGAAGCGTTGTACCAAAGATATAGACTTGATAAGGGGTTTGACGAGGCTGAAGAAAAAGTCATGCTAGAGCCTTATTATTACATACCGAATTATAAAACCCCTCGATACTATCAGCGTGTGGCAATTAATAGAACCGTTGATGCAGTTGCCAAGGGGCGAAATCGAGTCCTTGTGGTCAGCGCCACAGGTACCGGTAAAACCTTTATGACCTTTCAGATTATCTATCGTTTGTGGAAGTCTGGCTTGAAGAAGAAGATTCTCTTTTTGGCAGACCGTAATGTCCTTGTGGATCAGACCATTACCGGTGATTTTAAACCCTTTAGTGGAAAGATGATCAAGGTGCAAAATAGAAACCTTGATAGCTCATATGAAATCTACATGGCGCTGTATCAGCAACTTGCCGGAGATGATGGAGAAGAAGCCTTTCGTCAGTTCCAACCAAACTTCTTTGACCTTATTGTCATAGATGAGTGCCATAGAGGAAGTGCCAAAGAAGAATCAGCATGGAGAAAGATTTTAGATTATTTTTCTGAAGCTACTCATGTGGGATGTACCGCTACTCCGATTGAAACCAAAGAAGCCTCCAGCTTCAGCTATTTTGGAGAGCCGATTTATGAATATTCATTGAAACAGGGAATTGATGATGGGTTCCTGGCGCCATATAAAGTGATTCGTATTGGTCTGGATAAAGACCTTGAAGGCTATCGCCCAGAAGCGGGCAAAGTGGATAAATATGGCTATGAAATTGAGGATCGGGAATACAATGCAAAAGACTATGATAGAAACCTAGTTATTGATGATAGAACGAGAGTGGTAGCATCCAAAATATCCGAGTTCTTGAAAAAGACTGATCGGTTCAGCAAGACCATAGTCTTCTGTGTGGACATTGAACACGCTGAGCGAATGCGTCAAGCACTTATCAACGAAAACAAAGATCTCTATGCAGAGAATGATCGATACATCATGTGCATTACCGGTGACAATGATATAGGAAAGGCGCAACTGGAGAACTTCATTGATGAAGAAAGTACCTATCCGGTTATTGCAGTGACGAGTAAACTCATGACCACAGGTGTGGATGCCAAGATGTGTAAACTCATTGTGCTGGAGAATAACATCAACAGCATGACTGAGTTCAAACAGATTATTGGTCGAGGAACACGCCTTCTTGAAGATTACGGCAAGACCTACTTTACCATTATGGACTTTAGAAATGCCAGTAGACTTTTTGCCGATCCGGAGTTCGATGGTAAACCGGAAGTGGTTATTGACCTTGGTGGAGATGATCCAGTGGATGAACCAGATACACCAACAGATGAAGGTGAAGAAGGTACTGGAGAAGATACAGGTACTGATGGTGTTAAAGAAGACGATGGTGAATATGGAACAGGTGACACACCGCCTTTTGATGATGAAGGTGAAGACAAGCCTAGAAAGTATTATGTCGGTGATGTGACCGTTCGTGTTCTTTCAGAAAGAGTTCAGTATGTCGATAAGGACGGTAAACTCATTACAGAAAGTCTTATTGACTACACCAAGAAAAATATACTTCAGCAGTATTCAAGGCTGGATGAGTTCCTGCGCACCTGGACAGAAGCCGAGAAGAAACAAGCCATCATTGATGAGCTGCAGGATGATGGAGTGCTGCTAGATGCAGTTCGTGAAGAACTGGGAAAAACGGAGCTAGATGATTTTGATCTCATCTGTCATATTGCATATGACAAAGCGCCACTAACCAAGAAGGAACGAGCGGAGAATGTGAAAAAAAGACATTATCTGTACAAATACTCAGATGTAGCCAAAGAGGTTATTGAAGCCCTACTTGATAAGTATGCCAATGATGGCATCAAGGAAATCGAAGATACAAAGGTGCTTCAATTGAAGGAGTTCCAGAAAATAGGTAGCCCCATGAAAATAGTAAAAGCCTTTGGCGGCAAAGAAGCTTACCAAAAGGCAGTGCAGGAATTGGAAAACGAAATATATTACGCATAAATAGAGAAGGCAGGTAGATAAAATGGCGATTAGTAACTTTGTGAAACGAATCCAAGATGTGATGCGCAATGACTCTGGTGTTAATGGTGATGCTCAGAGAATCGAACAAATCGTGTGGATTCTGTTCCTAAAAATATATGATGCAAAAGAAGAAACATGGGAACTGTTGAATGACAACTATACATCGATTATTCCTAAAGGGCTTAAGTGGAGAGATTGGGCAGTAGATAGAAAAGATGGAGAGGCACTCACAGGAGATGGGCTTCTTGATTTTGTCAACAACACATTGTTCCCAACTCTTAAGAATTTGGAAATTGATGAAACTACACCTATGAGCCAAGTCATTGTCCGTTATGCCTTTGAAGATGCCAACAACTATCAGAAAGATGGTGTACTTCTAAGACAAGTGGTGAATATCATTGACGAGATTGACTTTACCGAATACAAGGAGCGTCATGAGTTTGGTACCATTTATGAATCGTTCTTAAAAGACCTTCAAAGTGCAGGTAATGCCGGTGAGTTCTATACTCCAAGAGCGGTGACGGACTTTATGGTTAAAGTAGTGAAACCTGTCCTAGGTGATAAAATCGGAGACTTTGCCTGTGGAACCGGTGGCTTCTTGACCTCTGCTTTAAATGAACTAGATAAACAGGTAGGTAACTCATTGGAAAATAGAGAAATCTACAATAAATCCGTTTATGGTATTGAGAAGAAGGCACTTCCACATATGCTTTGTGTCACCAATATGCTCATCCATGATATTGATGATCCAAATATCCTTCATGGCAATGCACTAGAGATGGATTACAAAGATATGCGGAAGATGGAGCCTTTCGATGTGATTCTAATGAATCCACCTTATGGTGGAAGTGAGAAAGACAGCGTGAAGTCTAACTTCCCAACGGAACTTAGAAGCTCAGAAACAGCAGATCTATTTATGAATGTAATTATGTATAGACTTAAGAAAAATGGTAGATGTGCTGTAATCATACCAGACGGGTTCCTTTTTGGTACAGATAACGGAAAGTTTAATATCAAGAAAAAGCTGTTCAGTGAATTCAATCTTCACACAGTTGTAAGAATGCCACACAGCGTTTTTGCGCCTTATACACCTATAAGAACTAATATCCTGTTCTTTGATAATACAGAACCGACCAAGGAAACCTGGTTCTATCGTGTGGATATGCCAGAGGGCTACAAGAATTTCTCCAAGACCAGACCGATTAAGCTAGACCATTTCAATGATGCCCTTAACTGGTGGGAGAACCGGGAAGAAATCGAAGTGGATGGATTCCCAAAAGCTAAGAGATATTCCATTGATGAAATTGTAGAAAGAAGCTACAATATTGATCTTTGTGGATTCCCTCATGAAGAGGAAGTGATACTTGAACCTATGGACTTGATTCAAGAATACCAGGAGAAACGAGCATCCCTTAATGCAGAAATCGATCATGTATTAGAACAGATTACTTCTATGCTTGGAGGTAATTAAATGAATGCACAGGATTTGAAAAATAGTATTCTTCAACTTGCCATACAAGGGAAACTTGTAGAACAGAGAGAAGAAGAAGGAAATGCTAGTGAGTTAATAAAGCAGATAAAAGAAGAAAAAGAAAAGCTAGTTCAAGCCGGGAAGATTCCTAAAGAGAGAAAGCTGCAAATTATTGCAGAAGAGGAAAAGGTATTTGACGTACCTAATAATTGGCAATATGTAAGGGTTCAAGACATTGCCTCATATATTACTGATTATGTAGCTAATGGCAGTTTTGCAACATTAAAAAAGAATACTAAATCCTTTAAAACAAAGAACTATGCATTATTTGTTAGGACTATGGATTTAACATCAAATTTTAAAGGGGAATGCTCATATATTGATAAAGCATCATATGATTTCTTGGAAAAATCTAAATTATTCGGTGGAGAACTAATATTACCCAATATTGGAGGTTCTATCGGTAAAGCATTTATAATGCCAGATTTAAATATGCCAATGTCTTTAGCACCGAACTCTATCATGATAAAGTTTTTACATCCGGTAATGAATAAATTTTTTTCGTATATTATTCAATCTCCATACGGAGCAACTTTTTTGAGAGATACTAAAGGTGGCACTGCAACACCTAAGTTCTCAAAAACCGAACTTAGAAATATGGTTATATTACTACCTCCATTAGAAGAAATCATTCGCATCGTAGCAAAGATTGAAGAACTGATGCCTTATGTAGATAAATACGATGTAGCCTATTCTGAAGTGGAGGAGCTGAATAAAAAGTTCCCGGAAGATATGCAAAAGTCTATTCTGCAATATGCCATTCAAGGCAAGCTAGTTGAGCAGCGAGAAGAAGATGGAACGGCAGAAGACCTTTATAAGCAGATTCAAGAAGAGAAGAAACAGCTGATTAAAGAAGGTAAGATTAAAAAGCAGAAAGCACTACCGGATATCAAAGAAGACGAGATTCCGTTTCATATTCCTGAGAGTTGGGAGTGGGTACGATTCGGTGAAATGGTTAACTTTAATATGGGAAAAACTCCGCCAAGAAGCGAACCTAAATATTGGAAGGATGACTATAATTGGGTATCTATAGCTGATATGATATCTGATGGATACATTCTTGAGACAAAAGAGAAAATAAGTGAGATTGCTTTAAACGAAAAGTTTAAGATGTCTTTGGTTCCCAAGGGAACGCTACTAATGAGTTTTAAATTAACAGTTGGAAGAGTAAGTATTTTAGATATTGATGCAGTACACAATGAAGCAATAATATCAATATATCCATATGCAGATTTAGAGGAATCAATTCGAAATTATCTAATCACTATGTTACCATTGCTTTCTACTTATGGAGAAACAAAAGGTGCAATAAAAGGAAAGACTCTAAATAGTACTAGTTTAAATAATCTGTTGATTCCCCTCCCCCCACTAGAAGAACAAAAACGAATTGTTGAGAAGATAGAAGAACTTCTACCATATACAAAACAGCTGATAAAGAAGATAGACTAAATCCCCCAGGGGTGGTCTAATCTCTACCACTTCTCAAAATGGTGACCGCGCCAGGGTCTTGCGTGAAAAATCGCATAATTCGATAGGGGGGATACCCCCGATAGCATCAAATAAGCGCCACATAGCCTTGTAAGCCTTGATATTAAAGAGTTTACGGGTTATGTGGCTATTTTTATTTCGTTTCATAGTATCCGATTTTGCTGAACTTTGGGCGCTTAAAACGTTGATTTAAGCCCATTTTTCAGCCCTAAAATGTACGATTTATCTTGCTATTACAGCCCAGTTGAGTGATATATGTAGTAACAAAATTACAGGAGGTGTTTTAAATGAAGGCATTATTTGGTCGAAAGTTTTATAACATTGAGGAGCTGCGAGAAGCAACGGAAGAAGCAAAGAGAAAAGGTGTTGTGGGTTCAGACTATACCATTATCCGGGAAGTAAAACTCACAGATGAACAGTTCAAGAAATTCACCAGTGACTTTTTGGCAGATCAGCCATGGATTGAAAAAGGCGATGGCGGTCATAACAAGAATGGCGAGCTTCGCTGCATCAGAGTCATCAATCTTGAAACGGGAGAAAAGATATTGACGAATCCGGAAGGCTTTGAATATCCCCGGTACATATCAATAGAAGAATGATTTGGCGGGTCTTAGGACTCGCTATTTTCATACAGAAATGACTTGCTATTGTGTGGTTTTAGAGTGATATATAGTGTAACCAAATAAGGAAAGGATGATGAACATGGAATTTAAAATCACATACGAAATCAAAGGACAACGCAGAAAAGAACTGGTGCAGGCAATCAGTGACTATCTCAACACCATCCCTAAATACCTCAGTGTCCCCACCTGCGCCTATGAGATTGGCGAACTGACCATTGACCGGGAAGGGGCTGTGATCATTAAGGACACCATGACACCAGCAGAAGTTGACACCATGGTTCGTGACCTGGAAGCACAAGGATTTCTACCGACAAACTACGGTGAAAATGCCTTTGATGGCATTAAGGTATCCATGCCAAGTAGGGCAGATTTAATGCGTCTAATTGATAAGTCGTCTAACTGTATCGCTGAGCCTACTGTCTCGTATATAGAGTTCTTAGGTGATGATGTTACGCCAGATCCAACGAAAATCCCACCGCTTAAAGCCTTGCACAAATTTCGTTGATATGTTTGGCCTTACATCTTCCATATAATATAAGCAGACATATTATCGACCATTCACCTACACCGTTGCGCTTAAATAATTTAGACCATCAATGGTATGACTTTGCTCTTCGAACGCACTCAGGAAAGACGGTAGAAGAGGTAAAAGCATTATTACAAAGTTATGGTGCAAATCTATTATAAAGAATATAAATTTTCTCTAAAAACCGTACACGAAGAGTACGGTTTTTATGCGATAAATCTAGGAGCCATACAGGGTTCACAGAAATGTGAACTCAGTATGGTTCTTTTTTTGTGCCATTTTATTTAGAATTTTACAATTTTTTAACATACTGATAGTGTACGTTTTCGCTGTTTATATCTGCTGTATTATATGAATAGACAAGCAGAAATACTTTCTAAATAACAAAATATCACAGGCCTGATTAGCTATAGGGGCTGGGATACAAATATTGAAACTATCATTGCGAAAGCAGTGATGGAGCAATATGGGTACCCCTTATTTTCCTATGGCCAAATTAGGCTTTTCTACTGGTGTACTTGTTTGCAAACTCAATATTTGTATTCCACTCCTTCTGCAAGAAACAGGCAGAAAGAAGAGGAACTTTTAATGAAAATTCGTAAAACAAGACAGGAAAAACGCAGTGATTACAGCTACCCAATTAATGTACAAGTAGGTAGCGATAAGTGGGAAACAAAATTTATTACTATTAGACCAGGAGAAGATGGTGTAACGGAAGCCGATATTAAAACCTTACATTCATTTGATGATAGCGAGGTCTATTACAACAATAAAAATATGCATCCTAAAAAAACAGATGAAGAAAAAGCTAAGATTAAAGAATTTGAAACTACCTTCATTGCTAATTTCAAAAAGCAACATGGTTATGAACCTAATTCATCTTATGTTAAAGATGCTATCAAAGAGGCCTTCCCTACAAATTGGAATTTATCTCTTGATTGGGAGCTGGAAAATGAAGGTGGAGAAGATAAAAGTAAGCTCGCACTTGAAACAAGTGTAGAAATGGACCAACCAAATCCCGCAGTAGATCGTCTATATGAAGTTATGGAATCTATGACGGATAAGCAGCGTGAAGTGATTCGTATGGTCAAACTGGAAGAACGTACATTAACTGAAGTTGCAGCCATTCTTGGTACAAGCATTCCTAATGTTAAAAAGCACTTAGATAAAGCCATTGAGCATATCAAAAATAATTATTACAAATAAATTTAATAAAATTTTAGGGCGAGGTTAAAATCTCGTCATTTTTCTTTGCGCCCAGCATGGGCGACAGCTTGACGGTGAAAGTCCGTTATGGAGCTTGGTAG
>JAEAME010001459.1_pt1 | contig 16361 bp, 14 predicted proteins | sample 8958731 | NCBI WGS metagenome assembly JAEAME01 (sample SAMN16933194, study PRJNA681113) | bioreactor sludge metagenome | isolation source: anerobic bioreactor sludge (Control) | place: India:Bengaluru | collected 2018-10-24 | reverse complement strand
CGCCTGTATGGCGGGGCCGCTTTGTTTCAGCAGGTTACAGCAGCATTCGAAGGCGAAACCGTGTGCTATAATGCTACTAATAGGTAAGGTATGTCCGTATGCAGGAAGAGGAATCACCTCGCATAGTATCAGGCAAGTTGGGCCCCGAGGACACCACTCTCGATGTCAACCTCCGTCCCAAGAAGCTTGACGATTTCATCGGGCAGCAGAAGGTTAAGGATAACCTCGATATCGGGATAAAGGCCGCGCAGAAGCGCGGTGAGGCAATCGACCATATCCTGCTTTACGGGCCACCCGGTTTGGGCAAGACCACGCTGGCTTTCATTATCGCCGGCGAGATGGGCGTGAACATCAAGGTCAGCTCGGGGCCGGCAATCGAACGGCCCGGCGACCTGGCGGCCATACTGACTAATCTTCAGAAAGGTGATGTGCTATTTATAGACGAGGTGCACAGGCTGAGCAGGATAGTAGAGGAGATTCTTTACCCTGCCATGGAGGACTACGCCCTCGATATCATTCTGGGGAAAGGGCCGGGGGCCAGGAGCCTGAGGTTGAATTTACCTCGCTTCACTCTTATCGGCGCCACCACACGCTACGCTGCCATGAGCTCTCCGCTGAGAGACAGGTTCGGCTCGGTGCACAGGCTGGATTTCTATGATGTTGATTCCATCGGCTCGATCATCCGGCGCTCGGCACGCATTTTGAAGCTGAAGATAGATGACGCAAGTATAGATATTATCGCCTGCCGCGCCCGCGGCACACCGCGCGTGGCCAACCGCCTGCTCAAGCGCATCCGCGACTATGCCCAGGTGAAGGCCAACGGTGTGGTCACTCAAGATGTTGCCCTCGAGGCGATGAGCAAACTGGAGGTGGACCAGATCGGGTTGGATGAAATCGACCGCAAGGTGATGCGGACCATCATACAGAAGTTCGACGGCGGGCCTGTCGGTCTGGATACGATCGCAGCCTCCATCAGCGAGGAGGCCGATACGATAGAAGGCGTTTACGAGCCGTACCTGCTGCAACTGGGGTTTTTAGAAAGGACCCCCAGAGGGCGCATGGCCACCCGTCTGGCCTATGAGCACCTCGGCATAGCTTATAAGAAGGGGCGCTCTCCCCAGGGTTCGCTCTGGTAGGGGCTGGCGGTAACGAGCCCGTATTTGACAGCGCATAAGTATTCCTATAAACTATTACTCATTAAAAGTCCTCTGGTGGTCAGAGCGAGGCGGAACCACCCGTTCCCATCCCGAACACGGAAGTGAAACGCTTCAGCGCAGACGATACTAAGGGAGGGATTCCTTGGGAAAATATGCCACTGCCAGGGACTTTTTTTATTGCCCTTTTTCTGTAAAGTCTGCCTTTTTACACTTCAATTGAAGCTGCCGTACTTTGACTTGCCTCATACTTCAACATATAATTCATAGTACACAGAGCCTGTCAGGGCTACGTCTGAATCCCACATTTCGAGGTTACTATGGCCAGTAGATTTGAAAAATTCTCGGAGCGTGCCCGCCGGGCGCTTACACGCGCCCAGGAAGAGGCACAGCATTTCGGGCACAGTTATATAGATACAGAACACATATTGCTGGGACTGATCGCTGAAGAGGACAGCGTGGCCAGCCAGGTGCTGAATAACCTGGGTGTGGCAACCAGCAAGGTGCGTTCCGCCGTTGAATTCATCGTGGGACGGGGCGGACGTCCCAACAGCAACGAAGTCGGCCTGACGCCCAGGGCTAAAAAGGTCATCGAGCTGGCTGTCGATGAGGCCAGGCGTCTCAACCACAGCTACATCGGGACCGAGCACCTGTTGCTGGGGCTGCTCAAAGAGAGAGAGGGCTCGGCTGCCGGTGTGCTTGAGAGCCTGGGAGTCACCTTCGATAAGGTGCTGGCCGAGGTTAACAAGCTGCTCAACGCGGCGGGAGGGCAGGCCAGGGCGGTTACCAAGGAAGGTGCCAGGACCCCCATACTGGACCAGCTCGGTGTGGACCTGACCGGCCTGGCGCGCCAGGGCAAGCTGGACAATATCGTCGGCCGGGAAAAGGAATGCGAGCGCATCATCCAGATACTCAGCCGCCGCACCAAGAATAATCCCGCGCTCATCGGCGAGCCCGGCGTGGGCAAGTCAGCCATCGTGACCAAGCTGGCGCAGCAGATCATAACGGGTGATATACCGGAGCCTCTCAGGAACAAGAGGCTGGTTACACTCGATATAGGATCGCTGGTAGCCGGCACCAAGTACCGCGGCGAATTCGAAGAGAGGCTTAAGAAGGTCCTCGATGAGATTAAGGGCGCCGGCAACTGCATCGTTTTCATCGATGAGTTGCACACCATAGTCGGGGCGGGCGCGGCCGAGGGTGCCGTGGACGCTTCAAACATACTCAAGCCGTCGCTATCCAGGGGTGAGATACAGTTCATCGGCGCCACTACCCTGGACGAGTACCGCAAGTACATTGAAAAGGATGCCGGATTGGAGCGCCGCTTCCAGCCTGTGATGGTGGCCGAGCCGACCGTCGAACAGACGGTAGCCATTTTGAAAGGCATCAAGCACCATTACGAGGATTACCACAAGCTGATCATCCATGACGAGGCATTGAGCGCAGCTGCCTCCATGGCATCGCGCTATATCTCCGATCGCTTCCTGCCTGACAAGGCCATCGACATTATGGATGAGGCTTCCTCGCGTGTCAGGATTAAGAAAGGAGTGGTCCCCATCGGGATTGCCGAGGCGCAGAAGGCGCTGGAGATAGTCAGGCGAGATAAGGACAACGCCATCGGTTCGCAGCAGTACGAGATGGCAGCCGAGCTGCGCGATCGCGAAGTGCAACTGCAGGCCAAGATAAAGGCCATGGAACAGGAGTGGCAGGACACGCAGAAGAAGGAGACCCCCATTGTGACCAAGGAGGATATCGCCGAGGTCGTCGGCATGTGGACCGGCATACCCGTCATCAGTCTTACCATGGACGAGTCGGAGCGGTTGCTCAAGATGGAGGAGGCCATTCATCAGGATATCGTGGGACAGGATGAGGCCATTATAACCATCGCCAAAGCCGTCCGCCGTGCCCGTGCCGGGCTTAAAGAGGCCAGGCGGCCTATGGGCTGCTTCATATTCCTGGGCCCCACCGGCGTGGGCAAGACCGCGCTGGTCAAGGCGCTGGCCAAGTTCATGTTCAAGAGCGAAGAGGCCATGGTCAGGCTGGACATGTCCGAGTTCATGGAGCAGCACAACGTCGCCCGCCTGGTCGGTGCGCCTCCGGGATATATCGGTTATGAAGAGGGTGGGCAGTTGACTGAAGCGGTCAGGCGTAATCCTTATTGCGTAGTTCTCCTCGACGAGATCGAGAAAGCGCATAAAAACGTTTATGACATCCTGTTGCAGATCATGGACGACGGCCATCTGACCGACGCCAAGGGCAGACGGGTGGATTTTCGCAATACCATACTGGTCATGACGTCGAATGTGGGCGCCGAAGAGATTAAGAAAAACAAAGGCCTGGGCTTCAGCGTGCACTCGGACGAAGTCAAGGGCAGGCAGGCTGCCTACGAACATATGAAAGATATCGTTATGCGTGAGATGAAAAAGGTATTCAGACCGGAATTCCTCAACCGCATCGATGCTTCGGTGGTTTTTCATGCGCTCAATAAGGAACATATTCGCCTCATAGTCGACCTCATGCTTCGGGAGGCGGTTAATTCCATGAGGGAAAAACAGATCATCCTGGAGATATCCGACGCCGCAAAGGAATTCATAGCGGAGAAGGGATACGATCCTGATTTCGGTGCCCGGCCGCTGCGGCGTGTCATTCAGCAGGAGGTTGAGGACCGTCTATCGGAAAGTGTTCTGCAAGGTAAATACGAGGCCGGCTCCAAGATTTTTGTCGACTACGATGGGACAGAGATAATCATCCGTAAGCTCGAAAAAGCAGTGGCGCCGGCCGCTGAGAGCAAGCTGCTGGCGGGCGAGGGCAACCATCTGCTGGGCACCAACAATCCCTGAACTTCGAATAACTACAGGATTTTAAGAGGGCGTGACCGGTTCACGCCCTCAGTCTTTTTCGCTGCCGGCTCTGTCTGCGCCTGTTTCCGGTAACCCAAACAGGCAGAGCGCAGCCACTAAAATGGCAGCCGACCATAAAATGAACGGCCAGGCGAAGTTGCTTACGGTCAGCAGGCCACCGACGATGGGCAGCAAGAATCCGCCTATATTCTGGCTGGTCACGGCCAATCCCAGGGACGTCGCTTTATAGGCGGGATTGACTCCTTTCAGCTCGAGAATTATCGTATAGCACAGTGCCACCACGCCCATATAAGCAAATCCAATGAGCGGGACCATGACCCAGAGGAATACCGTGTTGGATATCGTTAGAAGGTAAGTGCCGGCGCCCATGATAACGGCGCAGGCTATGATTAATGCTTTTCTACGGCCGATCCTGTCCGAAATTAAAGGTACCAGTAGTGCCCCTGCAATGCCGGCAAAGAAAAGAGTCGATGATATCGAGTCGCCTACATTGCCGGGCAAACCGCTATTGGCTAGGTACGCCGGCAGATAACCCATAATTGCCGTAAAGGAGCCCATAAGCATAACGTTCACAATCAGGATAAGCCACATATCTCTGGAGCGAAAGATAACGCCAAGTGCTTCATGGAGAGCAACAGTTTTTTCATCACTGCCCTTATGGGCACTGTTCTGACGGGGTACTTGTGTCCCTGTCATCAGAGCGAGCCAGGCGCAACCGAGGATGAAGCAAACAGTGCTGTAAACGAAAAGGACATTTCGCCATGATCCGACCAACGGTAATATAAAGGTTGCTCCGAGCGCCGTGGAAAGCATGGCACCGATACAAAATCCGGAATTGGTAATCCCGACTGCCAGGCCAAGCTGGCCCGGAGGAAAATACAGGCCTGGGACTCGGTTCACTGTGGGGATTGCCGCCCCGACGGCAATACCGCAAAGCAACATTGACACGCAAAGGCTGATGTAGTCAAAAGACAGTGCCCTCAGGCCGTTGGTCAAGGCGACCATGAAACACAAAATGCCGATGACCTTATACAATTTGAAACGGTCACCGGCCAGACCTCCAAGGAACGAACCAAATGTCATGCCGAGAGAAAAACAGCCCCATATCACTCCAATTTGCAGAAGAGTCAAATCCAGTTCGTTTGTGATACTGCTGAAGAGGACGGGCATCGCTATGAAAGGTATTCCTACAATACCGATAAAAACTGTTGTATTTAGTATAAGGATTGACCATTTACTTAGAGCATGTCTCTGCTTTATCACCGGTTATCTCCCTCTAGAGTGATCTATCAGAGCAATCCTGTCCGGTTTGAATTTGTTTGATGGGGTTACCTCTATTTATGAAACTCGATGCTTCAGTACTTTACTGTAGATGTTACGTCTGATTGCGAGGTAGGCGCTCTGTGAAATTCTGCGTCCGTAATATGCCACCTTTCCCAGACTTCCCGGGATTATCAGAAATTTGCCTTTCTCAATCCCGTGCACTATCTCTGCGATACCTTTATCGAACGGTGTGCTCCAGAAGCTCCACACCTCCTGTTCGTAACCCCTGTCGAAACCGTAATAATGCGCGTTTTTGAGAATATTGGTCTCGATAGGCGAAGGGCAGACTATCGTCACCTTCACGCCCTTCCTCGCGACCTCGTTGTAGAGGGCTTCGCTCATGCCGGCTACGGCGAACTTGCTTGCTCCGTAGTGGGTCTCGGCCGGGCTGCCTGCCAGGCCGCCCATTGAGGATACATTGACCACGTGCCCGGAGCCTTGCTTTACCATTGCCGGCAGGAATGCCATGATCATGTAAACGGTGCCCCAGAAATTGATAGACATGATCCTTTCCCATTCCTCAATGGGCACATCCAGGAATTCGCCCACAACCACGACCCCCGCGTTGTTTATGAGCATGTCAATGCCGCCCATCTCGGAGTTTACTTTTTCAGCAAGCTCATTCACCCGGGCACGGTCGCTCACATCAACTGTATATTTATGGCATCGAGCGCCGGTACGCTCTACTTCTAAGGCTGTCTGATCCAACGCGTTGCGGTCGATGTCGACCAATGCAAGCGCATGGCCTTTCTTCGCGAATGAAAGGGCCATTCCTCTGCCCAATCCTTTGGCTGCGCCTGTAATAAGAATCCTCATCTCGATGACCTCCTTAATTTAATACAACAATAGTTTGATCCATGGCACGCCCCCTATTAATTAACAGGTTAGATGAAGATGAAAAAAGCAGTCAAAACGGAACGTGTTCAATAGCTAATTGCTATCTATGGCTTGAGTAAAAAATTCGACCGCCGGTCGAATATTCGAAATGTGCGGAGAAACAGATACGGAGGGTGATTAATCATACAATAAAATATGATTAAACCAATTACTTCAGTGTGGGAGTGCCAGCAATATCTGGTCCGAACACAGCTCGCCCCTGGATTGAAGAATTAAAATCTCTAACCAGGATAGCGGTATAATGTATTACAGGGTCTCTCAAATACAAAACCGACAAATCTGTCACAGTAACATTCAGCCTTACACTTTTGATTACTTTGGCTTAGATAATATAAAATGATCTAGATTATAATTATGCTTATAAGAAAGGGAAATAATTCATGGGGACAATAAAAATTATTAAGGGACACCTCAAGCGAAGTGATTATTTTGATAAGTTTGTGACAATGCAGGATATACACCAATCCTCTATCATATTTGCGCAGGCGTATATTAATTGGCATAAAGCTTTCAGAAAGACATTGTCTCCATTTGATTTGACTGTGGCGCAGTGGATGGTGCTTCATTCATATATATTCTCCAGATCTCCAATGTTTCCATCTCAGATTGTAAAGCGGTTGTCCATCGAAGGCACTTCGATCAGTACGATGCTAACCGGAATGGAAAACCGAAGGTTAATTAAAAGAAGACGAAGTAAAACCAATATGAGGACCGTTGAGATATATTTAACTGAACAGGGTTATGAACTATTGAATAAGGTCGAACCTCGTATAATAGAGCTCACAAATCACGTGTTTGGTGCTTTATCCGAGTCCAAACGTAAAACGACCATTCGTTTGAGCCGAGAAATTCGTAATAAATGTATTAGTTGGATGGGCAAGGAACCTGGGGCCGCAGAACTTATTTTCCATGAAATAACACAGTTAATGCCGGTGCAAGATATAGAAAATCATGTAAGGTCACGGCGCAAGCCCCGGACTTCACCAAGATAGGTTGCTCATCTCTTCACTTTTGGAAGACACTATACCTTTATCAGAATTTTTCATGAGCGACGACCCGTCTGCGCACAAATACAAGCAGGTTACATTACTACATGAATCTGGTGTGCACGAGAGCAGTAAGAGGCTATTACATATTATCTTTCTACATAATAGAATACTCAATGATCCTCAAAGGTTTGCGACTCTACACGCCTTCGTGCACACCAAAATGTCCAGTCTTACAGTTCCATCTCCTTGAGATCTGGAGCGATGATAAGTTTGGGTTCGGTGAGAGCCTGAATTTCATTGATGGACCAACCCGGCGCCGTCTCCTTGAGAACAATACCTTTATTGGTTATTTCCATAACCGCCAGATCGGTTATTACCAGGTTAACGCTTTGCAACGCGGTCGGTGGCAGGGTAAGATTCTTGACTATTTTGGGCTGGCCGTCTTTTGTCGTATGCGTCATCATGGTCACGATAACTTTTTTTGCGCCCCAAGCAAGATCCATGGCACCACCAATCATTAAATAAATATCTTCTTTACCCACGCTGTGGTTTGCCAGGTCGCCCTTTTGTGAAATCTGGAGCCCGCCCAGTACCGTATAAATACGGCCGCTCCGAATCATGGCAAAAGATGTGAGAAAATCAAAATAGCTCAACCCAGGGGCATCTGAACAAAACCTGCCAGCTGCGTCCACCTTTCCATAATCTGCCTCCTGCCAGTTTTCTTCTGTTAAAAGAGGGCCATAGCCGAGAGACCCATTCTCTGCTTGGAAGTGGACACCTTCGGGGACATACAGGGCGCACATTTGAGGCAATCCCAATCCAAGATTGCAACAATCGCCGGACTTTAATTCCTTGGCCGCCCGCATACCGATAACATCTTCGCTTAACCTTTCCTTCATTTTTCCTCTCCTTTTTTAGGACTGACCATGATCTTGCGGAGCACCTCATCACTCATGATGAACTTGATAAGATCTCTTTTATGCTTATCGCTTCCCACATCACCTTCCTTGATCTTGACAATCCGATCTACGTAGACTCCAGGTGTCACAATCATTTCAGGATCGAGTTCTCCTTCATCCACAATTTCATCTACTTCCACAATAGTCAACGTGGAAGCCATTGCAATGATTGGATTAGATCCGCGGGAGGCTTTGTAATATATGAGATTGCCAAAGGTATCAGCTTTATATGCCTTGATTAATCCTACATCAGGCTGAATCGGTTTCTCAAACATATATTTCTTTCCGTCGATTGTTCTAATTTCCTTCCCGGATTCCACTGAGGTCCCCACACCTACCGGATTGTAGAACCCCCCGAGTCCCATAGCCGCGGCATGCAGCCTCTCTATCCAAATCCCGTGCGGGATTACCTCGGTTACCAATTTTCCGCTTTGAACAACATCGTCAAGAAAACCCTTGTCCGCTATGCCAAAGGCGCGGGCACCGCCAATGCCGGGGGTGATCAACTTCTTTAATTTCGGTACGAGACTGACTGCTCCGGGCAAAATTTTCTCGAGGTTACCCGTGGGTAAAAAATTAGTACAAAGTAGTGTAATATCCTTTATATCCGATCGCATGATGGCTGCAAACAAATGCGACGGCGTTCCAGTTAAGCCCCACTGATGAGCCGCCATGCTTACACCGTCAGGAATCCCGGCTAGCGCTTCCTCGGCGCTACTGTATACCTTTCCATAGTCTTTCATAGATACCTCCAAATTTTCTTTTTACCATATGTGTATTAGTATGATCATGACAAAAATAGAGACTGCCTATCCATCTCATCAGGGCACATTTCATTCATAATCAGAGCAATAACCGTTAATTTGGCACCTCCTTGATATCTTTACGTGGCATTCTCCATCACCGGTTGGTAATTGAACGTTTAAAAGCATCTTCTATTGCAAAATAGTCTACCTTTGTTGCTTGCATGCCGAACGTTAGATCCTCGGTTTCCATTAATGCCGCTGTACAAATGAATAGTATGATGGGGTCCACCTCAGTACCGCGTCTTCGATCTTAATTTCTTATCGACATAAATATATTGCTGGATATTATATTTAATAAATATATATTAGCCAATGATATATATAACAGAGATGCCGCTATATTTAAAAGGCCCATTTACTTTGCTGGTATTTATCGAGTGGCCTATAACTTGCCGCTAAAATCGTGAAACTTCCTTATCCCGCAACCGAAATTCGGCAAATTTCTCATCTTGCATTATACACAGGCTTTCTTTTTTTCAGAAAGGCAGAGATAGCCTCTTTAAAGTCTTCTGTGTCAAGCATGAATTCTATAGAGCAACTTATTTCCAGAGCATATTTCTCTTCAAGGCGGGCATTCTCGTTTGCATTCATGGCTGTCTTAAAACCTCTAAGCGCCAGCGGTGGATTATTCGCCAGTCGCGTTGCGACCTCCATTGCCGATGTAAAAAGCTGCTCATCCGCGACAACTTTCAGCACTGCACCGTAATGTTTCATCTGCTCCGCCGTCATGATATCTCCTGAAAACGACATATACCTATGGAGTTGCTGCGGCACCATTCGTGAGATGAAACACGCTGCTGCAACGACACCAATCATAACCTCGGGAAGACCAAAACGGGTATTCTCGGACGCAATCAGGATATCACAGCAGGATGCAAGCGCCAGACCCGCACCAAGGGTCATACCTCTGACAGCCCCGATAACAGGCACCCCGCATTTATACACAGAACATATGCTTTCACTGGCGAATTTGGCATATTCGCGTGCACTCTGACTATCGGTTATATCCGTGAATTCTGTTAAGTTGTTTACGTCGTTACCTGTGGAGAAGTGCTTGCCCTCCGTCCGGAGAACGACAACCCAAATGTCTTTATTTGCATCGATAGACAGGAATGTGTCCTTGACTTCTTGGAAAAGTTGGCGATTGAAAGAATTTGCGGGCAGTTTGTTGATTGTAACAATACCAATATGATTTTCGGCTTTCAATGAAACGTAATCCATCCCTGCTCCTCATGTTAAGTTAACTACCCATTATTTTTATTTTCAATCCATACCTGTATTAATATAATCTTGGCAACACTAGAGACTGCCTGATTATCTCACCATTACATATATTTCAATCGTAATGGGAACAAAAAACGTTAATATGGCTTCCCTTTAATATCTTTGCAGGTTCTCTCTACCACTAATCCGATATCCTTCATGCTCCCTACACCTGTAGTGGCGCATTTGAGAGCAAGTTCTACTGTAAAGTAGTCTACCATTGTTGTCTCCACGCCATACGGAAGATCACCGGCTACCATTTATGTCGCTCTATAATAGAATAGTCCAATAGTCTCGTTCTCAATTTCAGGTCGGTACTATTATCTTTATTAATATTATCTTATTTAATAATATATTCGCTAATTATGATTATACCAGAAATGTCAATACCCCGCATTGCGTCATAATAATTGTTACCGAAAAGGAGGTTGTTGCGTCAAAATTAATGTTACCGTAGGGGGTTAATGGTAACATGACACGGCAGAGTATTTTGGAATATGTGCAGGCAATCAGGTCCAGGTATTTTCGAGTTACAAAAAGAGGAAAGCGAAAGATACTGGATGAATTTGTGCGGATTACGAATATGCATCGCAAAGTGGCCATCAGATTATTGAATAGAACGAAGCGGGCCGGGAATGGCAGATATCGAGGTCGACCTCGAGAATATGGTGCAGAAGCAGCAGTAACCTTAAAGGCAATCTGGGAAGCGCGTGACTTGAGAGAAAAGACGAAAGTTGATAACTATTAACTTAAGTTTGGAATCCTTTGCAATACGCCAATGGCAAGATTCGTTCAGAGATAGGAAAAATCAAAAGATAAAAATAGGGTGGGGATTCGAATAACTACCCTTTCTAGTTGCTGAAGATCAATCTGCTAGAGTTTTTAAAATCGTGATCGTTGCCTGCTATGACTTGATAAGAGCGTGCTCCAGCATCTGAATGGCTGTATCCTCGAGACGGGGTGTATCGCATTTCATCCACATCAAACACATCCGCGCCACCCACTCAACAATACCGGTGACCATTTTTGCAGCCAATAACGGGTCGTATTCTCGCAGCCTTCCTCTGCTGATGCCTCTGGTGATGGCGGCAACCAGAATTTTCTCCAGCTTCTGGCTCGCATCGGGTTCTTTGATACTGTCCATGCCGAGCGTGCATCGGATGTCCATCAAACGTATGATGTCGGGATTCTTGGATGCGTACAGGACTACATTGTGCACACATGTTCTGATCTGCTCAGGCCCTATCGAATCTGTGAGAGACTTCTTTAAAATTTCAGATACACTTGTGACATAACCATTAACCAGAGCATCCGCCACAGCCAGCTTGGAGTCAAAATAAAAATAAATCGTTCCGTGCGCAATTCCGGCCTGTTCTGCAATCTGGTTCATGCTCGTACGGGCATAGCCCCGCCGGCTGAAAAGATCCCGCGCCGCAACAAGTATTTCGCTACGTCTGCCCCGTACCGCTCGTCTTGCCATCGTATTTAAAGCTGTTTGCCGGGCATTAATACTAACAACACCATATGAAGGCTGTCAATCTTATGGTATTAATAAGACAGCGGATTAAGGAAAGTTGTGCCTGTTTTTGCTATCATTTGCTGGCTGGTGTGCAAGCGGATAAGGTATAAAATTGGAAAAGCAGAAGTTCAAAACAGTCTTCGTCTGTCAGAAATGCGGCAGGGAAAGCCCCAAGTGGGAGGGGCGTTGCCCCGGTTGCCAGGAATGGAACTGTCTGATCGAGACCACCGTTACGACCGGTAAACGCACAACTGAGAGTAAGCCGGATACAGCGGGACGACTGCTGGAGCTGGTCAAGCTCAAGCGCGACGACTACTTCCGCGTCAGCCTGAACATCGGCGAGCTTGATCGTGTATTGGGTGGCGGGCTGGTGGCCGGTTCGGTTGTGCTGGTCAGCGGCGATCCGGGCATTGGAAAGTCGACATTGCTGCTGCAGGTATCGGATGCAGTCACTAAGAACAGTGAAGGCCAGGTCGTTTATGTATCGGGAGAGGAATCTTCGCAGCAGCTCAGGATGCGCGCCGAAAGGCTGGGTGTCGGGGGCGGTGGACTGTATGTGTACCCCGAGACGAACATGGACAACGTCATGGCCGGGCTGGAATCGATGCAGCCGTCGCTGGTGGTGATAGATTCCGTTCAGACCGTTTACCTGGATGAGATCAATGGCGCTCCGGGCAGCATCAACCAGATCAGGGAGTGCACGCTTCGTTTGCTGCGCTGGTCTAAAAAGACCGGTGTGCCGGTCTTCATCTCAGGGCATGTGACCAAGGACGGGTCCATCGCTGGTCCTAAAGCCCTGGAGCATATCGTGGATGTGGTTCTCAGCCTGGAGGGCGAGTCCTTCAACAGCTACCGCATCCTGCGGAGCACCAAGAACAGGTTCGGCTCGACCAACGAGGTAGGTGTATTTGAAATGGGCGGCGCGGGACTTACCGAGGTGGCTAATCCCTCGCAGTTTTTCTTGGAGTCATACGAACAGGGCGCCATCGGCGCCGCAGTCGTGCCGACACTCGAAGGCAGTCGTCCCCTGCTGGTTGAGGTACAGGCGCTGACCAGTTCCGCTGCCTATGGCCCCCCGCGGCGCATAAGCAACGGCGTCGATTTCAACAGGCTGCTGCTTATTTGCGCCGTGCTTACTAGGCGTGCAGGTGTGGGACTGTATAACCAGGATGTGATAGTCAATGTAACGGGTGGGATAAGGATATCCGAGCCGGCCGCCGACCTGGGGATCGCCATGGCCATCGCCTCCAGCTTCAGGGACGCGAGGTTGTTGCCCGGCACGGTGACGGTAGGTGAGATAGGATTAAGCGGCGAGCTCAGGTCGGTGCCGCAGATGGATAGAAGGATCGCCGAGTCCGCCCGGCTGGGATTTACCAGGTGCATAATACCCACAGCGGTGAAGAAGATTCCCCGCGCATCGGACGGCCTTGAGATTATCAGGGCAAGCAACATAGCCGAGGCGCTGAAGGTCGGCTTGGAGAAAAAGTCCACGAAAAAGGACCATGACGATGAGTGAATCTTCCGGAGGCGTGGTTGCCGTTGTCGTGGGCGCCGGCAGCGGCAGCAGGATGGGCTCGGAGAAGACGTTTTTGAATCTGGCCGGCAAGCCGGTCTTAGCCTGGCCCGTTGAAGTGCTTCAGCACAATAAGAACATCAGCGAGATTGTTCTGGTCTTACATAGTAATAACGTGGATGAAGGCAGAAGGCTTGCGACTGCCATGAGATGGACCAAAGTGAAGACCGTCTGCGCGGGAGGCAATTTACGGCAGGACTCTGTAAGGAAAGGGCTGGCATCGATCAGGGACTGTGAGCTGGTGCTGGTGCACGACGCCGCCCGTCCTTTCCTCACAGACAGGCTGATAAATGAAGGCATTGAAGCCGCCAGGTCCGGCGGCTCCGCCGTCGCGGCTGTGCCGGTCAAGGACACCATCAAGCAAATGGATGAAGAAGGGATGGTGGCGGCAACGTTATCGCGCAACCGTCTGATGGCGGTTCAGACGCCGCAGGTTTTTCGATTTAAAATATTGAAGGATGCCTACGCTTCGCTGGCCGGCGAGGTCACGGACGATGCAGCCGCCGTTGAACGGACCGGCCTGAAAGTGAAGCTTTATAGCGGGGATTATGAGAATATTAAGATCACAACACGCGAAGACCTGGTGTTGGCGGAAATAATAGCTGAGCGAAGGTGATAGTATGAGAGCAGGCATTGGTTATGATGTTCATCCACTGAAACCGGGGCGCGACCTTATTCTGGGAGGAGTGAAGATTCCTTTCAAAAAGGGACTGGACGGCTACAGCGATGCCGATGTGTTGGTGCACGCCATCATGGATGCCCTGCTGGGTGCTGCGGGATTAAAGGACATCGGGCACCAGTTTCCTTCCGACGACCCGCAGCATAAGGACGCCGCCAGCATTCATATGCTGGAACATGTAGCCCGCAAGGTGGCCTCGGCGGGCTACAGCATTAAGAATATAGACAGTATGCTGATCGCCCAGGAGCCGAAGGTGGCCCCCTATATAGACCAGATGAGACATAACATAGCGCTGGCCCTGCGCATCGAGGAGGATCAGGTGATGGTCAAGGCCACCGCAACGGATGGGCTGGGATTTGTCGGCAGGGGCGAAGGGATGGCCGCCTATGCTGTGGCGGCGCTGGGTGAATAATTACTCTTAAAAAGGAATATCGCATGAAGATCTACAACACTCTCTCAGGGCAGAAGGAGGAATTCGCACCGCCGCATGACGAGGTGAAGATGTATGTCTGCGGCGTGACGGTTTACGACGTCTGCCACTTCGGCCACGCCCTCTGCTATGTATCTTTCGATGTCATCAGGCGCTACCTGGAATACAGGGGTTACAGGGTTAAATACGTTCAGAATTTCACCGATATCGATGACAAGATCATCAACCGCGCCAGGGAGAGGGACATTCCCTGGCAGGACCTTGTGGAGAAGTATATCGCCGAGTATTACGCCGATACCGATGCCTTGAACATCAAAAGGGCAACCGTCTACCCCCGCGCCACGGAGGAGATACCCAGGATACTCGAGGTTATCAGGGTGCTGATCGAGAAGGGCCATGCTTATCAATCGGAGGGCAGCGTTTATTTTCGCGTCAAGAGCTTCCCGGGCTACGGCAAGCTCACCCACCAGAGCGCCGATGATATGCGCGTAACGGCGACGGCCGAGGCCGAGAAAAAGGAGGACCCGCTGGACTTTGCCCTCTGGAAGGCAGTCAAGCCGGGCGAGCCTTCCTGGCCCAGCCCGTGGGGAGAGGGCAGGCCCGGCTGGCATATCGAGTGCACCGCAATGTCCACCGGGCACCTGGGCAACTCGCTGGATATACACGGCGGAGGACAGGACCTGATCTTCCCGCACCACGAGAACGAGATGGCCCAGTCGGAATGCTATACGGGCGTTATTCCCTTCGTGCGCATCTGGATGCATAACGGCTTCCTGCAGCTTGGTGCCGACAAGATGAGCAAGTCCCTGGGCAACCTGGTCACAATCAAGGAGGCGCTGGCGCGCAACAGCGCCGATGCCATACGGCTGTTTATCATAAGCTCCTATTACAGGATGCCGCTGCGCTACAGCACAGAGGCGCTGGACGCCGCCGAGGCCGGCATCGAGCGGATGCGGCAGGCTCTCAAAGCGGAAGGCAAGCCGGGCGGACCTGTTTTGGACGCCGCTCCGTTCAAGGCCCGTTTTATCGAGGCTATGGACGATGATTTCAACGCGCCGCAGGCGGTGGCAGCCATGTTTGAGCTCGTGCGCGAGATCAACCGCGGCAATGAAAAAGGGCTGGATGTCAGTGCGGCGCAGGACATGCTGAAAGAACTGGCCGGTGTGATCGGGTTTACGCTGCAGGAAAGCAAAAATCTGTCGGCGGAGCAGGAAAAGGAGATAGAACAGCTTATCGCCGCGCGCAGCGAATACCGCAAAGCCAAGGAATGGAAGAAGGCCGACGAGGTACGCGACCGGTTGGCCAGGCTGGGCGTGGCAATAGAGGATACTTCCAAAGGCACGGTCTGGAAGATAGCTAAGTAGTCAGGTACGTGGAGGGATTGATCAGCTTGATCGTATCGCCCACCTGCGCACCCAGTACTGAGGCCGCGCTGCCGTCCCTGTAAGAGAGCTCAAGGTAGTCATTTCCGCCGATCAGGGCCATCAGTCCGCTTCCCTGCGAATAATACCTGCTGGTATTGTCAATGCGCTGGTTTCTGACCTCGATCGCTGCTCCTCCCTGGGGTATATGGCGGCTGCGCAGGTTGGTGATCAGGTTGCCGAAGCGGTCGATGTGAATGATGTGACCCACCATGCGGCCTGAAGCGTCCTGAAATGGGGTGGGAATGGGGAAAACCGTCAGGCTGTTGGTGCCCTCACCGAATTCCGTAATGGGCAGGTCCAGCGAAAGATGTGCGGCGACCGGGGCGAAGATGTCCCTGCCGTGGAAAGTGGCGCTGACGGGATGCCTCCAGTACTCTTTACTGGTGATCGATACAGCCTGGCATTCATCAGGTATTGGATGGCTGGCTGCCTGGCCCACCCTGACGCGGTGTTGCTCCTGCGCCTCGGTAATATCGTGGAGTAC
>JAEAME010001458.1_pt1 | contig 16376 bp, 16 predicted proteins | sample 8958731 | NCBI WGS metagenome assembly JAEAME01 (sample SAMN16933194, study PRJNA681113) | bioreactor sludge metagenome | isolation source: anerobic bioreactor sludge (Control) | place: India:Bengaluru | collected 2018-10-24 | reverse complement strand
ACCACCAACAGCTCAAATGATCCTTGAGATAGTTTATTTGGTCACCCTTTTAAAACTTGATGTTTAGAAACTACTCTTCATGAAAAATTGTTACGTGTTCACTTTTGGCAATTAATTGATATAGGCTTCTTCAACATTTACCTTTGAGTTTGGCAAAGATGTGGGCTTCCGAAAGCTCCACACTCACATAAAGCCAACTAACTAATTGCACTTAGTGGTGACTTCGTTTATGTTTGTGCCTGTTTGGGCGCAAGGAAGAATGTAACAAGTACAGCCACTAAAACTAGCAAACCAATGGGCAGAAACACCCCAAACATTATATCGCCGATTTGGTTTCCAAAAACTAACATGTAAACCACCGAAATGACTACTACTGCTAACCAGCAACTAACAACGGTTGCACTTCTATAATCCAAAAAGTTCTTCTCCTTAACTCTAGAGAAAGTGATAAGGACTATTTATAAGTTGACAAATGCCCTATGTGTGTTGATCTCTTGAACTTAGCAAAACTCTAATATCCATAGATTAGATGCTTGATAATTATGATTCGCTTAGTCGATTTGGGTAACAAAATCGAAAGCACAATTAAGCCAGAAAATATCCGAAAGCAGTCATTAGCGAATATGTGGGTAGAGCTTGTAGATCCAACTGAAGATGAATTACGTGCAGTATCTGACGCCGCTCAACTTCCGAAGAGTTTTTTGAGCTTACCCCCAAGTGATGGGGTTGTTGATCTGCGTTTAGAGATGGGTTTTGCAGTAGTTTACTTCTTAGTTATGCATGATGTTCTTTCAACCAAAGAAGCCTACCCGGTTATCATAGCTTTTTCTAAGGACTTTCTAATTACTGTTACTCGAAATGAGATTCAGTCGATAATCAATCTTGCTAAGGACCGTCTAAGCAAAAGTAAGGTTGACCCGCCCGCGCAAGTAACTTATTACATCATTGACGAAATTGTTGCCAGCCACTACATTCACTTGGAGAAACTAGAGGACCTCACCTCAGAGATCGAAGAGGAAGTTGTTGAGAGAACTTCGCAGGATACTCTAAAGAAGATTTTTAGTCTTAAATCTAACATGGTCAGGTTTAACAAAGTACTCTGGTATGAACGAGGATTAGTTTTCAACTTGCATAAATGCGGTGATAACTGCATGTCAGCAAAAGCCCGCGAGCTTTTTGAAACTACACACGAGGATTTAACTAGACAAATCGATATCGTCGATACTTACAGAGAAATCCTCTCAGACGCAATAAACGTGCATCTGTCAGCAGTCTCAAACAAAATTAACCTATCCATCAGCAGCTTAACAATCGTCATATTCTATCTAACAATAATAACAACAATCACATCCTTCCCCAACACGGTAGCTACTTTCTTTGGCATTTCCCAATTCGGCAACACCAACGTGTATATCATCACCGTGGCCTTGATAGCTTCGTTGATTCTGCCTTTTGTTTGGCTTTGGCGAAAGAAGTGGCTCACCAGCAAAGCTGCCCTGAGGCAGACTGCTTGAGCCATCCGCCTAAACCACCGACTTATCGAGGCAGAAGTTTAAGTATCACAACTAATCCCTTCCTAATAAGTCATTTATTTTTGACTAAAACTTGAGCTTCAAGCCCTAAGCTGTTATGTTATTCTTGTGGCTGTTTCTATTATGATGCCTCTTCTGCCAAGAGTGTATGTTAATCTTCTTGTGGGTATAATGGTGCCTGACATTTTCTTGATGATTAGCTGACGAATCGTTGCGTCCGCGGCCCAGCTTATGGAGAAGTTTATTGAGCCCTCCGCGTAGTGGTTCATGGTTGTATCCGCTATCGGTTCTTGCATGCCTTCTGTGACTAGTAGCATTTGGAAGTTTTCGCTGTTTCTGTTCTGATGTGTCATAGCGGTGATTAAGTTAACTATGTCTTTTAGTTTGTGAGTTAGCATAAGCTCTGATGTTGAGTCTAGAGCTATTGACCTTCCTTCGCTCATTTCTTTTAGGATAATGTCTGTTAATTCGTTGGGGGCTGTGTTTTTGAGGGTGCGGAACTTCCATGAGTCTGTTTCTTCGAAGGGCACTGTGTCCCATCCGTAAGCTGACATGTCTTCTCTGACGCTTTCTGCGGTAGCGTTGACGGTAAAATAAGTGACTGGGCAGGTTTTTACCCTGTTGAATAAAGTCTGTTTTGCGAAGACTTCGTTTCCTGAGCCCGGTGCCCCCGTTAGAAGTATAATTCTTGGTGGTAAGCCGCCCATTAGGAATTCGTCTAGTCCAGCGATGCCGGTCTTCACGGGTTTCATGAATAGTATACCTTGTGTAGGAATAGATGATGTTTAGTTTATAACTTTTCTAATGTTGAAATATTGATTATTTGTAAACAATTTTTTATGAACTTCATATTATTATTTCTGATATATATTGTTAGATAATAGAGTATTAATCTATCATACTTAATTAAGCAAGATATAACTAAACACAACACTCAAACAATAAAGGAGTAAAAAAAGAAATGAACTTTGCAAAAAACATAAGAAAGTTCCGTAAACAAACTCGGGCAATTTCGCCAGTAATCGCCACTCTATTAATGATCGCAATTGCAGTCGTCGCATCGCTTGTCACATACGCTTGGGTTATGGGATACATGGGCTTCCAAACAGCAAAAACAGGTAACGCAATCCAAATCCAAAGTGTATCTCAAACAGGCGAGGTCTATGTCCAAAACGTAGGGACTGGAACAGTTAGCATAAAGGACATATGTCTCTACATTGATGGTGCAGCATACGCCACAAATGCTACAAGTGCAGTTGATTTAGGTGAAGGTGCTACTCTTACATTAGATATTGCAAACGGCTTTACCTTTACTAAAGGTTCACACACATACACTGTAAAAGTCACAACTGAAGATGGAACTTTCAGCCAGATGGACAAGAACTTCCCTCTATAAGTTGAAAAAATTCCCATAAAATGGGAATACCAACCTTTTTTATTATTTGAAGATAACAAGTTTGAAATTAAGCTAACAGGGGATGAATTGAAAGTGGGCTCTCACTCGGAACAAATCAAAAAAGTATTCAATCGCAAAAAGTCGGTGGAAGCTGTAAAACCAGCAAATATCCCCGCTGAGACTTCGACTGGAAAAAAGGGCATTTCTAAACTGTCACTCAGAAAGAAAGGTCAACAAGTTATTCCTGCAGTGGCCGTCCCTATGGTAGAAACCTCCTCGGGCCCTGATGATGCTAACCTCCAGGTTTTAGAGACTTATCCACTCATAGAACCATTTGCCTATGCCAGCTTAGTTAAAGATGTCGAACGAGGAAACATCCTATACATGGTGAAAGAACCTAAACTCACTGGTGAAGATGAAGCTAATCTCAAAAAGCTAAAAGAAATTCTCAACCAAGTAATTACAATGAAGCCGTCCGATCTACAATCAAAGGAAACAGCGACAAAATATCTAATCGAGAAAAGCAAAGAGATTTTTAATGATTATGAATTTAAAATCGATGAAGCAACACAGAACAAATTGCTATACTGTGTTGTTAGGGATAATCTGGGTTTTGGAAAGATCGATGCCTTAATGCATGACCAATTAATTGAAGACCTCTCATGCGATGGCGTTAATGTGCCACTCTTTGTTTGGCATCGAAAATCCGAATCTATGCCAACAAACATAAAGTTTCATACTGAACAAGAGCTTGATTCTTTTGCGCTGCGTCTAGCATATATGTGTGGCGCTCACGTATCAATAGCTCAACCGCTACTAGATGCAAGCTTGCCAGACGGGAGCAGACTTAACCTAACTTTTGGCACTGAGGTTACACGAAAAGGCTCTACTTTCACTATAAGGAAATTCAAATTAGATCCGTTTACTGTAACCGACCTCGTTACCTTCGGTACGATCTCAACGGAAATGGCTGCCTTCTTATGGTATGCAGTTGAAAATCGTGTCTCAATTCTAGTAGCCGGAGGTATTGCTGCAGGAAAAACTACTCTTTTGAACTGTCTAAGTATGTTCATTAAGCCTGACTTGAAAGTTGTTTCAATCGAGGATACTCCTGAAATTAACCTCCCCCATGAAAACTGGATTCCGGCCACCACAAGAAGCCATTTTGGTGCAGCTTCTGAAACATCAGATGTAACGCTGTTTGATCTTCTTAAGGCTTCTTTAAGGCAAAGACCAGACTACATTATCGTAGGCGAAATTAGAGGCGCGGAGGCATACACCCTCTTCCAGGCAGTTAGCACAGGTCACCTTGGTATGTCAACTGTTCACGCTGAATCCGTTGAATCAGCGGTATACCGTTTAGAATCCCCACCCATGAATATCCCAAGAACCCTCATCGCAGGCATCGACATTATCCTAGTACAGAAACGGGTAGAAGTAAAAGGTAAACCTGCAAGGAAGACTGTTGCAGCTTCAGAAATCGTTGGCTTAGATCCACGTTCGGGAGAAATATTAACAAACGAAGTCTACAGGTGGAATGCTATTGATGGTACATTCGATTACACTGGTAGAAGCTATATCCTTGAAAAAGTCGCTGAAAAGACAGGTTTATCCATTGACGAAGCCGAACAAGAACTGAAGAATAGAGCTAAAGTTATCAGGTGGATGACAAAAAAGAACATACGAAACTACAAAGACGTCTCAGACATTATCCGCTCATACCTGGAGAATCCCCAACGGATCCTTGCCGAGGCTTCTAAGGATGAATAAGCGGCTCCTATCACTCTTTCTGCGATCGTCAAAGGTTGTTCCAACTTTTCTAGTAAATGAATTGAAGAGTTTAGAACTAAACTTATCCAAAGCTGCAGTTAAAATGACTTTTCAAGCATATCTAGGCCTGATGGCCTTTGCTATGATCATATCTATAATCTTGGGGTTTGTATTCTCTTTTTTGATTTTATCAATCAAACTTCCAATAGTTTCGGCATCTATTTTTTCAGTAATTGTTGCCTTATTAGCAGGCATCATTTCTTTCGGCGTGTGCTACGTTTATCCAATAATAACGATCTCTTCTAAAGTAAGAAAAATAGAGGCAAATATGCCCCTCACCGCAAACTTCTTGTCAGTACTAGCAAGTTCTGGTATGCCTCCTGAGCGCATATTCCGCTCGCTGGCTAATGTAGGCGACGAATTTGGTGTTGGTGAAGAGATCAGACGGGCAATAGCTGACACAGAAATAATGGGTTTGGACCTAAATGATGCTCTAAAACGAGCATCCGTACGCTCTTCATCTACAAAATTTGGTGCTATGTTGGATGGAATAGTTACAACTTCACATATGGGCGGCGATTTGGCATCGTTCCTCAGAGATGAGTCAGAGAAATTCAAAAAAACAAGAGTTACTGCCATGAAAAGTTTTCTCGACAGTCTAGCTGGTATGGCTGAGATGTATGTGAGTTTTATGATTGCTTTGCCCTTGGTGTTAGTTGTTATGCTTTCAGTTATGTCATTCCTAGGCGGTGGATTGGGTGTTTTCGGGGGGTTAGATCCTTCTACTATTTTGCTATTGATGACCTTTGTAGTCACACCTGCCGGAGTGATGATTATGATATTACTGGTTGATTCATTGACGCCTCCGAGGTAATAATAAATGGGGAAAATCTTGCCTAAAACCAAAAAGTTGGCTCTTGCTGTGCCCTTAGTAGTTGTTATGGTAGTCATAATTGCTATTGCAGTCATCAAATCATCAATATTGATAATGTATCTAAACGAGATTTTCTTTGCCAGTTCTCTTGCGGTAATTATTCCTTCAGCTATTCTTGATTTTAAACATCAAAGATGGTTATCAGCAATTGAAGACCAAATGCCCTTGCTCGTACGTGGTGTTGCAGAATCTCAGGAAACAGGTATGACTTTGATTAAATCTTTCGAAAAAGTTGTAGAAAACAAAATGGTAAGCGGACCACTAGCGAAAGAAGTCAAACAGATGGTTGTTCAAATGTCTTGGGGTACCTCTTTTGAAATGGCACTTACAAACTTTAAGAACAGCATAAACTCACCCATTGTGAACCGTTTCTGTGTATTAGTCTTGGAAGCTAGCCATTCAGGCGGCACAATAAAGAAAGTCTTCACTGCCACTTCTGGTTTCATGCAGGAAATGAGAGAAATCGATCGAGACACAAGCGCACAGATGAAGCCATATATAATCGTGATCTACGCTGCGTTTGCAGTGTTCATAGTTACTGCTATTTTGCTTGTAACTTCGTTTTTTGCCCCCTTGGAGGGGTCTGCAGATGTCATTAATACCCTGTCTCCTGGAGCGGGTACAAGCAACTTCAAGGATTTCTTCTATCAGAACATGATTGTTTCTGCCCTCACTGGCGGCTTGATGGCTGGGAAAATCGGTGAACGCAGAGTAGCCAGCGGTTTGAAGCACTCAATCCTTCTATTGGTAATCGGATACCTGATATTTGTGATGGCGATACCGCCGAGTTGGATGTGAAACAATGAATAGAAAGATAATTAGAAACACAAAAGGTGTCTCGACTGTTATTTCCACTATCCTTATGATAATGGTTGTTATGGTGGGTATGAGTCTGCTGTTTGGCGCTTTAATTGTGTACTCAGATAGTTTTCAAAAGGGCAGCGGAAGCGCAGTCCTAGAATCCATAACTGTAGAAGATGTTTACTTCAAGAGTTCAAGCACAAACTATGTTGAACTTACACTTTTCAATACGGGTAAAGTTGACCTAAAGGTTACTAATGTTTATATTGATGGGCAAATGGCTACACTTGATCCGACCTCGTTATCTATAGCACAAGGTGAACATGAGGTTCTAAAAGTGACACCAGCTGGTCAATCATTTTCTCCAGGTTCAGATTACAGCTTTAAAATTGTAACTCAAAGAGGAACCGGCTTCGAGGGAACATACATATGGTAAACACAAACCAAACCCGCAAGTTTTTAAAACGCTTTATGCTCAACCGGAAAGGCACAGCTGAAGTCATAGGCTCGGTACTTTTCATAATAATTATCATGTTTGCGTTCAGCAACATATACCTGTGGCATGATCAAGCAAATAAAACCATGAATACTCTGCTTTCAGACAAATTGAACTCCCAAATAGAAGTACATTGGTTACTCGAAAATGGCGTTGAAACAAGCAAGTTAGTAGTCACTAACACAGGCGGAGTCGCAACCAGTTTATCCAGACTCTGGATCGTCAGCGCCGGGCAACATATCCCTTATGAGCTAACAGGCCGAAATCTTGACGCTGGAGAGTCTATACAAATCGATGTTAGCGCCTCACCTATATCGCATACCAAAGTTGATGGTGACACCTATACAGTTCTTACTACCCTCGGTAACATGGCATCTCCAAGAGGCCAGATAATAATTGTTGATCAAAGCGGGGGAGGTGGCGGAAGCGGAAGTGATGCTATAGGCTCAATCATCGTTGCGGATTTTGGTTCTTTTAAGTATTACAATGTTAATCAAAATCAGTTTACCCTAACTTCGGAACAAAGTGGTTATCAAATAAGTACAGCTAACACAATTGTTTTCAAAGTTTTGCTTACAAATAAGGGCTTGGAAACCATCAACTTAGGTTCAACCAGTCAATTGTTTTTCATAGGATTTAAAAATAATAATAATGTTGGTTATTGGATGTTTAGTATTGTTAGTGTAGATATTACTGGTAACACAGGCACTCTCTCATCGACTTTTGACCCAAATGACTATGCCTTTGACTCAGGAGAGAGTATTACTGTGTACTTCAGTGGCAGCTTTAATCAAATTAAGGAACCACAAACCTGTCCGTTGAATCTTGCGCTACACGGTACTATCGGTGGGGATGCGTTTGGGCAGAATATTCCTTTTGTCACAACACGCGTTGATTTGCCGTAAATAATCGTCCTAATTTCTATTTCTGATGGTCTTTATCAAGATAAATAACTTAATACTCTAATGTTTGATAGTTGGAAGATCCTTTATTTTGTTACATTTATAAAGGATATTTAGTTTGTCCAGTCTAGTGTTGGTTCATAGTATGCTACAAGCGCTTCGCCAGTATAGCTGAACATTTGGTCTACTGTTTGTGTTGTACCTGCCGCGATGGACGCTAAGCCTCTTGTTATGTCTATTGCAGTTGCGTTTCCACTCTGAATTGCGTAGACATGTATTGTGATGTTGTTTGCAGTGCCGTTTCCCGTGTTCTGTATGGTTCCTGTAACATGCAGGAAAGGCGCGTGTGAGTTGGTTCGATTATCGACAATCTGTAAGTCCTGTCGCAGAGTTGGTACATATGTATCTTGAGGTTGATTATTGTTAATGCTTGGGTAATAGACTACTATTGCCCAGGTTAATCCAGCAAGAATTATTATAATAACTACGCCCAAAGCCACAGTCTTTTTAGTATTCATGTAATATCCCCAATTCTACCTATGTTACTTTCTCGGTATTGAGCATAAGAATTTTTCGCAACAGAAAGATGATGTGGAGTATCTCCAAGCTCCTTAGCGTCGGATTTATTTGGAGATTTCCGGATGATGCAGATGAAATCTAGAAAAAGCAGACTTTGGGATATTTTCCATATGACAATAACTATCAGAAGTAGTCATCCAGCAATTTTTACAGGCGACTACTTCTTTTCTTAGTTTGATTGGAACTTGCTTATTCTACCAGCATTTTTACTGGTCTAGTGGTGGCTATCCCGTTTAGTATCCATTCGCCAACCGTCAACCCAGTTAGTTGGTATGCGGCTGAGATGTTTGCCAAGCATTCTATGTCGTTTTTATCAGTTGTTTTTCCAACTATCTCATTGCCCATTGCTGAGAGGATTTTTCCGCCTAACTCGTAGGGGTGAGTAGTCAACAGGCAAAGCATTAGGCCGATTTTTCTGCCCTCCGCCACTGCTTCGTCAAGTGTCGCGCTTTTAAGGTTCTCTGCTTCTTCCACTACAATCATCAGAGGCGGAATTTTGTCTTCTAAGCGAAGCTTTATCAGGGATTTTAGTGCGTCTATATATAAAACACTTTTTTCGTCAAGAGACATTCCGCTGCCGTTTAAGCTGACTGCTTTACTCTTACGTAGGTCCTTTAGCAGGATATCCTTATCGATTCTAGCTGTTGTTGGAACGTTGTGTGCGACCTGGATGTATTCGCCGTAGGCATCTAGAATGACTATTTGTGTTGATGTTTTCTCTTGTAGGGCACTAACAATTTTTCTGGTCAAGTAGGTTTTTCCTGCCCCTGCAACAGCGGAAATCAGCGTATGCCTTGCTGTTAACTCTTGTGCGTCTATGTAGCATTTGATGTCTCCATCGTCTTTTTGTTCTTCTGCTGACAAACCTTCAAGGGTGCCAATTTGTAAGGGTGCTTTGTAGGGTTCGCCTTTCAAATTAATGTTAAGCATGCCTTCTAAGAATGTTCTTGTGGGTATGTAGACGCGACTGCCGGGATTTGGTGGAGCTAAAACTTTTGTGAGTGGTTTTTTTTCTTTTTTCATGTCTATGCCGCCGATGACTTGGGCGGTGGCGAGCATCTTTGCTTTTTTGTCGTTGATGGTTGAACCCGCAATTTCTTCATAACTGGCTATATCTACGACTATTGCTAAGACTTGGCATGTTTCCCCTACAAGTGGGTGATCACAGAGTATGTAGTCGTTTTTCTCTAAGCTTGCGCGGTTTTTTGGGGGGCTTATCAGAAATGTGAATTGGTCCGTGTGGGAGTCGTTGGATACGAGGCCGAAGTGTTCTCTTATTCGGACGTTTGATAGATCCATCAATGTAACCTCTGCTTCTCTGGTTATTTGATGGGTTTAGCATTTGAATTTATTGTAGCCAGAATTCAGATTAGAGTGTCTTCATATTTTAAATAGAGTATTGTTCTATGGCTTCTTATATAGTACTATAAGGGTAAGTAGCCCTAACTAAACTATTTCATAAATATTGAGGGAAAATAAAAATTGGCAAGAAAACGAAACATAAGAAATATCGCCAAATTCAAACGATCCATAAAAGCAATTTCTCCAGTAATCGCAACACTTCTAATGATAGCCATAGCCGTCGTAGCCTCACTCGTCGTGTACGCGTGGGTCAGCGGCTATTTAGGATTCCAAACTGGCAAAGCAGGAAAAGCAATACAGATTCCTAGCTTTGCACTAAATAGTGACAATTCCATGACTGTTTATGCACAAAACGTTGGGCAAGGCACAGTACAGATTGGTCCAGTTTACGTAGACAATGAACAAAAAGTTGACTTCACAAATGATGCAAGCAAACAAATTGGTGAAGGCGACACAGTTTCATTAACGATCCCCGGATCCTACAACAAAGACATTCGCTATGACATCAAAGTAACCACAACCGACGGCACATTCATAACAACAACCGGCAAACCAGCAAGCTCAGGCGACAGCAATCCACCTAGCCAACCAGTATTGACCATTGACATTGTAGGCAGCGGAACAGTTGCAAAAAGCCCTGATCAAACCTCCTACAACCTAGGCGACCCAGTACAATTAACCGCTACACCAGCAGCAGGGTGGGCTTTTGCAGGATGGAGCGGCGACTTAACAAGCTCAACCAGCCCTGACACCGTAACCATCGATTCAAACCCACAAGTAACAGCCACATTCACTCAATCACAATACTCCTTAACAGTCACTGCAAACCCCACAACCGGCGGCTCTGTTACCCTTAGCAACGAGGGTCCAGTTTACCACCACGGCGATGTCGTTACTCTAACACCAATTCCAAACACCGGTTACAGTTTCTCATCTTGGGCTGGCGACTTAACAGGCTCGGCTAACCCCGGACAGATAACAATCACAGGAAACATGGTTGTAACCGCCGAATTCGCAGCTGACCCAGTAACCTTGACAATAAACCAAGCCACAGGCGGCACAATCACCGCTAATCCAGCTGGACCATATCACTACGGCGACGAAGTACAACTAACCGCTACACCCAGCACAGGCTACACTTTCACCGCTTGGACAGGCGCCTTATCAGGCTCCACCAATCCACAAACATTAACCCTGAACGGCGACAAAACAGTCAGCGCAATATACACAATCAACCAATACACCTTAACCGTCAACATAGTCGGAAGCGGCACAGTCTCGAAGAATCCAAACCAAGCAACATATGCCCATGGCACAGTAGTTACATTAGATCCTTCAGCATCAGCTGGCTACACATTCCAAGGCTGGAGCGGCGACTTAACAGGCAGTGCAGACCCTGCCCAGATTACAATGAGTAGCGACAAAACAGTTACAGCCACCTTCGCCCAAGTTACATCCCAAACAGTAACGCTTCGTCCCAATAATGATGGTCGAGTCGATGATTTGAGAAACAGCGACGGCGGGGACGATAATGATAATTGGGAATACGTTGATGAAACAACTGCTGATGGCACAACAACCTACGTGTACTGCAATAGTGATAACAATTGGCGAGATGATACTTACGAATTATCAAATCCTAGTCTCACAGGAACAATAACTAACGTAAGAATTCATGTAATTTGCGCTAAAAACAACAATGACAACAATAATGTTCAAGCCAGAACCGCAATCAGAATAGGAAATAACAACATACAATATGGAACAGCAATAGATCTAACTACTAGTTGGGCAGAATCTTACACTGACTACGCGACTAAAACAGGAAATCTAGGAAGTGGCGTTTGGACTTGGTCCGACATTAATATCCTAGAAATAGGTGTTTCGCTGCGATCTCAAATGTACAATGACTGGGGCGAGCATTGGACTTATGCACGCTGTACACAGGTTTGGGTTGAAATTACCTACACCCCGACACCCTAAGACTGATAAGAGCTTTATTACAACGCTCCTATTTTTTCTTTTGTTTAAAATCCCAATCTGGCATCTTTACAATCTTCAAGAGCTAAATTCTGCTATTCAAGTTAGCTACTAAGAAATGAATATGAATGCTCAATTCCCAATTGAGAGCGAGCGTTAAATAACCAAACGGTGAATAAAACTGAATGATAACGCGTGAGATCCATTACCGTCTATATATCTAAAGTCCTTACTCAAATAGAGGAAGCTAAGGTTCCTTTTCCTGTCTTCTTTGCTTCTCTTCTTTCTTTAATAGTAATACGAAGTTTTTTAGAATTATTTTTCAGTGCTTCGGGAAATGTCGTTTCACCGCAACTTCTTCATCATTGGACTAGTTTCTACGTCTGCTCATTTCTCTCTTCAATAATCCTGTTAACTTTTTTTTCGAAAGAAAAAGTAGAAAAAGTAAGTAAGATAGTCTTAGTTGGCTTTGCTGTTGTCATAATCCCGCCAGTTATTGAGCATTTCACAGGTAGTATTGTACACTACAATTATGTGTTTAATTCACACTTGCCGATTTCACACCTAGATTGGACAATGATAGGGACTGCATTCTTTTCATTTTACTCGAATGCAGCTAATGTAATGCTTGGCCAAAAAATTGAGCTTTTTCTCTTTATTGTTTTATCCTCTTCCTATATTTTTATTAAAACTAGGTCTATCCTAAAAACTGCTCTGACAGCATTCGGCATTTATATGCTAGAGTTTTTTTTCATGACTTTTCCAAATTATGTCAGCTTTGGAGGCTTTCCGGAAGTCTACGACCACTCTCATTGGTATACCTGGGAGTATTTTGCTAGCTTATTTTCTATTTTGATATTAGCCCAAGTGATAGTATGGTTATACTTTTATGATAAAAAAATTACCCTAAGACTGGTAAAGAACCTTTTAAGAGAACGTAGTGTACACTATTTGGCTTTTGTTTGGTTTGGCTGTTATCTAGCAGGTGTAGGATTATACACGATACTGCTTTCTTCTTTGTGTATAATATTATTGTGGCAAGCTAATGTTGCAATAAACGATGTTTTTGATGTCGAAGGAGATACATTTTCAAAAAAAATAAATCCAATAGTTGAAGGAACTATCACTTCAAATCAAATGAGCGTAATAGCACTTGCTTGTATTTTGCTCTCTGTTTTTATAGCTACTTTTCTCAGTTATTCAGCCGCTGTAATTGCTGTTCTTTACATTGCACTATCTTTACTTTATTCGATACCACCATTCAGACTCAAGAAACTTCCAGTTATTTCAATCGGAGTCATAGCTGCTGAAATATTATTGGCGTTTACATTGGGGTTCTACTCTGAGGGAACAGAAGAGATTTTCCCAGCAGCAATAGCAAGTACCATTTTCTTCTGTTTCTTTTTTGCTGCTCATACCAAAGATCTGAAAGATTATGAAGGTGACAAAAATACTGGCGTCCTTACAATACCCGTGCTTTTTGGTTTGGAGCGTGGACGAACGATAATTGGCGTTTTTAATTTCATCGCCTATTTGTTAGTACCGTTTATGCTAGGCATGCAAATTCTAATAATTCCGGCGCTCGTCTTTGGTATATTGACCTTTTTTGTGGTTAGAAGGCCGCAGAGCAAGGAATGGCAGATTTTCCTCTTATATTTCCTGTATTTGGCGATTGTATTCTTTTTTGTAACAAACGCCTTTTCACCAGTCGGTGACTAAATTTTCCTTGCATTTTGGCGGTTAGTGAGCTCTAGTGGGGTATCCTGTTTTGCCGGCTCACCCGATGTCATCGCTTGTTGTTAGCATTTGTCTTCTGCTTTTGGGTTTTAGGACGCTTTTTGTTAGGTTGCTTTTTCTTCTTCTGCGGTATCTTTTTGGGATGGGTTGTGTGGCGTTTTTGGATGTGCTCCAGATTTCTATGCCTACAAAATTCTGGTTTTTATCCATATCGACGTAGATGTCTTCGCCTGGCATGCCGGTATCGGTGATTTTGGCATCTTTGAGTTTGATATATAGTATGTCGACATTTCGGTCGTATTCGATTTTCATTTGATTTTCACCCACACATTGGCTTTGAGTTTGTGGTTGATTATTTCTTGGGCGGATGATATGATAAGAGTTGTTATAACCTTGACCCTTAGCCTTCGGAGGGTTAAGCTACCAGTAATTGTTGGTCGTCGAGTTTTTGGAGGCAAGGTAGGCTGAAGATGAGAGGTCATAAAGGGGGTGGGTTCGAGGACGGCTTGTAGGATGGCTTTTTCGGTTACGCTTCTTTCTTTGGCGCGGAGTTTACCATGAGCTGTAAAATTCATGGATGGTTGGTATCTTCGGACTTCGATTATTAATTTTTCTTTTTTTTGAGCCTTCAAGTTATGGAGCTGAAGTCAACACTGAGAGGGCACCATAGTTTTAGGGTATCCATTTTGTTTTTGTGTTTAGGGTTTTGTAGTGGGGGTCGTCGGTTAATACATATTCTGCGGTTCCGCTTTTTACGTATGAAGCGATTAATGCGTCTGTGATGGGTACGTTTCGGTGGGCGAGGAGTAGTTCTCCCGCGATTAGTGCGTGTTTTTCGTCTAGGTCTATGATTTGCATTCCTTTTTCTTTTAGTATTCTCAGGCGGTTTTTTGTGGCTTCTTTGCCTATTTTTGTGCCTGCGACTTCTACAAATTCGGTTAGGACGATTGCTGGTGCTAGGAGGCGTCCTCGGAGTTCTCGTTCAAAGAAGTCTCTGGTTTTTGTTGATTCTTGGTTGGTGGGGAATTCGAGGTGTATTAGCATTCGGGTGTCTGTTATGCTTGTCAACGCCATCGTCGCCTTAATGTGTCAAGTTCGTCTAAGAGTTTTTTCTGTTCTTCTTCGCCGATGGGTTCGCGGGGTTCTAGGGGGGGTAGAGGTTTGAGTACAATTTCGTCGTTTCGGGTGGTGACTTCTAAGATTGCGCCTTCTTCTATGCCGAATTGTTTGCGGAGTTGTTGGGGGATGGTGACTTGGCCTTTATGTTTAACTCTGACACGGGACAACTTAACCACAGTCATACTATTGTGTAGTCTAACTTAAGAGCTTTCTGACCAACAGATAGAACGAAACAGAATTGCTGACGCGAAATATATTTCACCCTCAAAGAATCAAATGTCTAAAAACCAAAAAAAAGTAGACCCCGAATTGCGGCTTTAGCAGTAGATAAGAAATTAGCTGTTCTGCTTGCAGAAAGCTCCACAACCAGAAAGCCAAAAGCTACATCAGCCGGCAACAAAACAGACACAGAAACCAATCCCGCTGGTTGTTGTGTATAGGGGTTTTCTGCAACAACAACTATAGAAAACAGTTTTTTAGAATTTTTTTGTTCTATGTTTAGGGTGGTGAGGGAGGAAGTGGCAGTGCTGACACTGAGCCAAAGGTTGTCCCTGTTGGGTTGAACATAGTTGCGGCAAATCGGTCGGTGTACTTTTGGTGTTTGTTTCCGGGGGTTAGGACTCCTAGCACCCATCGATTAGCAGAAATATCCGTAAATTTTGCTTATGTTTCGGATAAAGGCTTTGTCGAGTAGAAGTTTGCCCATGCTTGATGTGGTAACTTGCAAGCCTAAGAGGCGTTTTCCCACTTTTGCCTCATTCCATGAAGTCTCAAGAATCACAATGTAGAGAGATAGTACCAATCCGTAATTAAATGGAAATAGGAACGGTCCACTCCACAATGTTCCGAAGGCGACGGGTGAAAAATAAAGCGGTGTAAGAAGTAGCCAGTATTTTATTCCGCCAATAACTCAGGTGATTATGCTGTCTATGATGAGTGCATTTAATCGGTGAATCCAGTGGTTCCAATTAATTTGTTATATAGCATTTGACATTTGTATTAGAACTACTAAACATTCGCTTTAGCGATTATTATTTATATTTTTCGAGTCCGATCATAAAGCAATTTATGGAGCTTGGATATATTGGCTTACTGTTTTCTTGGAGTTGACGAAGTCTCTTAGATTTTCGGCAGTTAGAATTCCTCTGAGTTCATTTTTTCCACGTTGTTCGTTGTCTTTTTCTAATCTATATATCTCCAAAAGCAACTCCCCCAACTTCTTAAGCTCTTCGGGACTACTCTCATAATCAATTCTGTCTCCATTGGGCTTTTCAATTCTTATGATGTATCGGATTGAACCCACACCAACATTTGCTGCAACTATGGAAAACTCGAAACTACCGCTGTTTATTTCGGTGGCTAATTGGTTTTCCCAACTTTCCATAAGAATTCCTTCTCCATATCTAGTAAAGTCTGGAGCAGTTTATAAGAATATATTAAACTAAAAAGGGCATCAACCAAGCGGGGTTAATTAGTAATGTTGTGGTTGTGTTTTTTGAATTTGATTAATATGTCCTTTGTTAATTTTGGTGAAGAGTACGCGCTTTAGCATCTGGCCTTGCAGCCTTTCTTTAGGTAGCAGGAGGCGCAGTTTTTTTCTTCGCCTGTATTCCAGCAAATATGCACTCTTGGCATACTGACCTCGAGGTGCGGTGTTGATTCTATTACAATTGTCTCGTGAAGTCGCCGAGTTTCTTGTATCTGCCTATTGGCTGATGACATATGTATAAGTCTCCATACTTAGGATATAAGTGTTTTGTTTATTAAG
>JAEAME010001457.1_pt1 | contig 16378 bp, 16 predicted proteins | sample 8958731 | NCBI WGS metagenome assembly JAEAME01 (sample SAMN16933194, study PRJNA681113) | bioreactor sludge metagenome | isolation source: anerobic bioreactor sludge (Control) | place: India:Bengaluru | collected 2018-10-24 | reverse complement strand
CCTTTAATATTAAACAACGCGAGAGTGGCGGAACTGGCAGACGCACTGGACTTAGGATTCAATAAAGGCACTTTTTGATAAAGCGGCTCCTGGCCTGAAATGAACAGTAACCAGTTATAATTACAAGTAATATGATGATTTTATCCTTTACGATATTTTCCATCCTTTAGGGTCTTTTAAGACCCCTTCTGCTACAATTCTGCTACATTTTTACTACAGTCAAAATTCCCGCCAACAGAACAATTTCAACCACAACCCCACCATAAGACGAAGTATCCATATGTCATGAACGCAACAATTATGAACAGAGAAAATCTGTAAGAAAAGCACAAAATTGAAAGTTTGTTGGACCTATTGCATCAACCCGCAAGAGATTCTCAGGATAGATAAGCTGGTATAAAGATAGTGCTATCTTTTTTTTCGAAATAATCCTTTGTCAGAACAAAGGAGTGTTTCGCAGGATGGTCTTTCAGAAACTCCCGTATCCCCGACGGTATCCCGGGACGGTTGAAGGAGGAAAACTTGACCTCAAACGGTGTCACATCATTGCCTTCGGTAATGATGAAGTCTACCTCATTCTTTGAGATTGTTCTCCAGAAATGAATTTCCTGGAGTACTGAGGTATTTTTGATAATATTGCTGAAAACACCGTTTTCTGCCAGAGCGCCGATATCCGGCCTGTCATCGGGATGACCGGTATTTCTCAGGATAATATTCCTCAAGCCCGAATCTATGAAGAATACCTTCTGCATTTTGCTGATTTCTTTCCTTGGATTCATGGAATAAGGTGAAACCATTTTTATAATAAATGTGTTTTCAAGAAGGAAAAGGTATCGTTCGAGTGTATTGCGGGCAATCTTGACCGTAGTGGATAGCTCATTAAGGTTGACCAGATTACCTATTTGAAGCGCCAATGCTTTGAGCAAGCTGTTGAAGCCTGTGATGTTATCTATTCTCATAATGTCTTTAATGTCTTTCTTGACATAGGAATTATAGATGTCGGTGAGATAGACGGCTTTTGTAGCATAATCGGCTTCGAGCACAGCCCCCGGATACCCACCGTAGACAAGGTATTCATTAAAGTGTCGGGCAAGATCATCCATGAAGAAGCGGACCGGAAGATCGCTCACCGAACCATCGCGGTCCATATGTCTTATGTCGTTTTTTGTGAGAACGTCGAGGAGTTTGTCCTCGCCCTTAAATAACAACATCTCCGAAAAATCGAGTGGATACAATTCAAAAACCGTTTTCCTGCCAGCCAGGGAATCGCTGAATTTTCGTCTGATCTCCAAAGTCGATGAACCGGAAACAATCATCTTAAAATTCTTCTGATGATCGGCAATAAGCTTCAAGAAGTTGGCTGGATTCTCCATGTACTGTATCTCATCAACAAAGATGTAATTCTCAGCGTCGACATCTGTGCCTGACGCCTTCAAATATGCAGTAAATTCCTTGACACCTCCATTGAAAATATCAAGCATTGAAAGGTCTTCGAGATCGAAATAATGGATTTTGTTTTCATCAATATCCCTTTCTTTCAGGCCTTCCATTATGAGGTACATTATGGATGTTTTTCCGGTCTGACGGGCACCCACAATGAGGATAATTCCTGGCTTGTCGAGGTAAGGAAGAATCTCGGCAAGAATCTTTCTCGGAAAGAGCTTCTGTTTGGTGATTGTCTTCATATCAATATAATTTATAATTTCCTATCAATATTATTAAGTATTATTACTATAACACTACTAATCTGTCAAGACTATTTTTAAAAGCAACTCGCTTGGTGAGCAATCAAAACCATCAATGAATTATTAAAACAGACGACTTAAAAGAGATATAAAATATTCTTGAAAAGCGACTTGAACATATATTACATTATGCTACAATTGTAACAGGAGGTATGTTGTGAGCATAGCAATCAGGATTGATGACGAATTATATGAAGAAGCAAAGCGAAGTGCAGAAGCGGAATGCCGCACCGTTCCACTGCAAGTAACTTATTGGGCCAAGATAGGGAGGGCCGCCTTAGATAACCCTGATTTGCCCGTTGAGTTTATCCGCGATATACTTGCAGCTAAGAAACAGGGAGATTTTGAACCCTTTGAATTCCGCGCGGAATGAATATAGTTCAGACGCCATATTCCAGACGCAGCTATAAAAAACTTCAGGCTAATCAGATCAAGCCGGTGAACGATGCGATACGCGAAATCCTTGTTGATCCATCATGTGGTGAAGAAAAGAAAGGTGATCTTGTTGGCGTGCGGGTATATAAATTTCGAGTGTTGGACAAACAATTTCTTATGGCTTATGAAAGCAAGAAAGACACCGTGTTTTTACTTGCCCTTGGTGTTCACGAAATTTCTACCGGGATCTGAAGAAATCGAAATAAGCTGAACGAACATAAAAAGTCCCGAAAAAATCCTCCATAAAGGCAATGTCAAGCATCATATTAATCCGATTAAATTCACAAGTATCACACTCTAGGATTATCTCTAAAACTAATCTTCCTTTTCATAAAAGAGGCGCTTTGAGTTTCGAAAAAGCTCCCGATAAAGTTCTTTGATCTCGTCTGCGTAATGTGAATAAGCAGGGCGGTTGGTAATGCTCGCAACCCTGGTAAGGCACTTCGCAAGGGCAAGAATCTTTTCAGCGCTTATGGAATGTTTGTTTATCGTTTCCCACATACTTGCGATGTCGGAAAAAAGTTTTTTAAAATTTCCAGCTTCGTTTCTTACTTTCTCATTGTTGGAAGAAATCAGCAATCTGATGTATTCGAAAATGCTTTTTCTACCTCGGAACATCTCCAGTTTTTCATATTCTGCATCCGATAATCTGAGTGATATTTTTCTCATATATACCTCTTTTACTCCGTCGGACGTGTCCGACGCTGTGAACATATATTGTCCGATACGTTCATATTGTTTATGGCCATGCTTTTACGGCTTGATTCACTCATATGCTGTCGGACTAACGGCAGACAGCTATAATGGCTTTTATCATAGCTCTGGCTGATATTTGTCCGACAGCATTGCAAGACACACCTTGCGTTAGGTGTGTCCCTCACGGTTGCACGACGTGCAGCCTAAAACAAACAAGAAATAAACGATAAAACGTGTATCAGGACGGGACCAAAAACACAGGAGAAAATCATTAACTGGCCTACGAAGATAAATGTGTTTTTCACTGGTAACGCGGATTGTCTGTGACCCTCAAAGAGTGATCAAACCAGTATACAGTGCAGATCCAAAGGTAAGATATTTTTATAGGTATTGACTCTTAAAAGGAGTTTCTAATTATCGAGACGGTGTATCCATGACGGAAAGAAGAAAGCGACAGCGACTTATTTGCGAATGAAAAAAAAGAATAGATATTTAGCAATCTCTTTAAAATTAAAAAGGAAAATAAACGGAACAAAATAACGACTAAAAAAGATAAAAAATTCTTGACAATTTAGAACAATCGATCTAATATAGGAACGAGCGACCGAACTACAATATTACGGAAGAGGATAACCAATATGGGAAAAGAGCCTTTTGAAAAGATAGATGTAGGGGCAGCAGGCATTGGAAAACAAGGAATGCACGAGTTGATGACTGCGGCCATCATGCCAAGACCGATTGCTTGGATTTCCACAATTGGGGAAAATGGTATATTGAATTTAGCCCCTTTTAGCATGTTTACAAATGTTAGCCTGAGACCCCCAATAGTTTGTCTTGGGGTAGGTTGGGGGAGAGCCGGACGCGAGAAGGATACACTCCATAATATCAGGTTATCCAGGGATTTTGTCGTAAATGTTGTTGATGAAAATTTGATAGAGCCGATGAACATAACTGGTGGTGAATATCCACCTGATATTGATGAGTTTCATTTAGCTAAACTTACCCCCATGAATAGTAAAATTGTGAAAGCCCCATTTGTGAAGGAATCACCGATAAATATGGAGTGTATATTACAACAGGTCATTGAGTTTGGAGAGAGACCAGATGGAGGCTCACTTATAATTGGTGAAGTGGTGTGGTTTCATATTAGAGAGGGTGTATACATTAATGAACGGATTCAAATGGACAAATTAAAGCATATCGGTCGACTTGGAGGAAAATATTACTGTCGCACTATTGACAGATTTGAAGTGGATCGCGTGAAAATCAATTTATGATAAACCGTGATAACTTCGTGCCCAGCATTCTTGCAGAGTATAGTAACAGGAGATAAGACATGAGCGCTAATATTGAGATTCTCCTAAGAAATGGTTTAATAATCGATCCGCTCCAGAATATCCACAGTATTGGGTCCATTGCAGTCCAAGATGGAAAAATAGCAGCTGTAGGTAAGGAAGTGGCGGATTATGATGCTAATAAAGTGTTGGAGATGGATGGCAGGGTAATCATTCCTGGACTCATAGATGCTCACTGTCATCCAGCAGATGGCTTATTGTCTGATGCAGACACACCTGACAATATTGGTTTACGTAGAGGTGTTACCACGCTATGTGATGGGGGTAGTGCAGGTGCGGCAAATTTCCACACAATGCGGCGTTTCGTCATTACGCCTTCACGTACCAGTGTGTTTTGTTTTCTTAACTTGGCCGAGACTGGCCTTGTGTCCCTGCCATGGAACGATGAGCTTTCGAATGTTCACGATATGAGTATTAGCCATAGCATAGAAGTGATAGAAGCAAACCGTGATGTCATTAGGGGTCTTAAAATTCGGGCTGTCCAAACTTTAGTTGATAATTTGGGAATCAAAGCAATTGAAGCTGCAAAGAAAGTGGCCTCTGATGTGGGTCTACCCATAATGATGCACATTGGCAGTGGAGATCGTGATAACTGTGGTCACAAAATGGATGATTTCTCAAGAGTGGCTGTTTCCTTAATGGAAAAAGGTGATATTCTTAGCCACTATCTTACAGCAGAAGCAGGTGGTATGATCCTTAAAAATGGAACAATATATCCAGAACTAATATCTGCGAAAGAAAGAGGTGTGATTTTAGATTCAAGCCATGGCTCGAAACATTTGAGTTTTCCCATCACACGCCATGCTCTTTCGCAAGGTATACCTCCTTCGATCATCAGCACAGATTTCTCTCCACCTGGTGCCTCCATAGTGCAATCGCTGGCAGTGACGATGTCTAAATTCCTCACCTTAGGTCTTACGATCGATCAAATCGTTGAAATGACCACACTCACGCCTGCTCGGATGTTGAGAGAGGACAAACACAGAGGCTCTCTAAAACCTGGGATGTTGGCTGATATTACAATTCTTGAAATCAAAAAGGGCGATTTTGTTTTTACTGATAGTTCTGGTGGAGAGATTATACACGGCGACACGTTGCTCGAGCCTATCATGGTAATGAAAGACGGTAATATATCACCAGCCTTTTCTGCTTATCACCTACCACCGCTCTATAAAAGAGAAAGAGCGGAAAAAAAATGATTTTTCGGCCATTAGCTGCGTCGATAAAATAACAAGGGGAGGATTTATGAAAGCTGCAGTTAAAGAAGCACCAAGACCAGGGATAAGTCTTTTAGACATGCCTGAGCCAGTTTGTGGCCCGAATGACATTTTGCTACGCATAAAAGCTGTTGCCATTTGCGGGAGCGACCTTCATGCATACAAGTGGGATGAATGGGCAGAAAAGACACTAAAAAAACTACCGGTGATCCTAGGCCATGAATTTATGGGTGAAATTGCCGAAATCGGTAGGAATATTGATGGATTTAAGATTGGCGAACGTGTAGCAGTAGACCCTGTGCTTGCATGCCGAAAATGTACTGCATGCCGTAACGGACAATTCCACCTTTGCGAAAATCGGGGAATCATAGGAACCGAGAGAAATGGAGCATTTGCAAAATATACCCTTGTCCCCCCGGATCTCTTATACAGGTTACCCGACAATGTAACCGATGAAGAGGGTGCATTTCTTGAGATTTTTGCCCTGGCTCTCCACGCTGTAGAAAGATCTCATATTAAACCAGGTGATACAGTTGTTGTTGTTGGTGCCGGTCCAATTGGGCTTTCCACTTTGATCTGTGCAAAGGCTGCGGGTGCAACAAAAATCTTTGTAATGGCGAGGAACTCAAATGTTAGAAATGACGCGGCTAAAATAGTTGGTGCTGATGCGGTGGTCAACACAACGAAAAGTGACCCCATTAAGGAAGTCTTGGAAATGAATGCTGGCAAGAAGGTAGATGCTGTCTTTGAAGTCTCCGGAAACCCAGTTGTAATTCCACAAGCTGTTGAGTATGTAAAAAAAGGAGGTGAGATAATTGTTATAGGCAGTCCTCCGAGGGTAAATGTAGAAATACCACTCCTTACAATGGTTCGTCATGAAATATCGCTTATTACGGTTCAGGGGCGCACTAATAGCAGTTGGTATAGGGCGATTAATCTTTTAGAAAGAGTTGGCGTGGCTTCTATACTTGGCCCTACAATGCCTTTGGAAGAGATCGAAGAAGCTTTTAGACAATCGATGAATGGAGAAGTGACAAAGCTGTTTCTGAAACCAGAGTAGATCGGAACCTTGAGATGGGAATGAAAACTACCTTGACGAAAACACATGCATGTATCACAAAGACACTTTACTTTAGACTAGTGAGTCATGTCTCAAACAAAAAAAAGGAGGTTAATATGAGAATCACATTCTTATCAAAGTACTACTTGGCGTTACTGGCGTTCGCATTATTACTGACAGGATTGGGAGAACAGACATTTGCGGCTGATAGTTATAAAGTTGGTATGACATGCCCGAGGTCGGGATTTCAAAAGTTTATAGGAGACTTGCAGGTTGCAGGTGTCGAGATTGCGATTGATGAAATTAATTCGAAAGGCGGGATAGATGGTTCCAAGATTGAGTTAATTGTTGAAGATCACCAGGCTAAACCAGCTACCGCGGTCACGGCTCTTCAGAAGCTGATCAACGTCGACAAAGTGCCTCTCGTCTTTACGACATACAGCACAACCCAGCTAGCACAGGCTCCTGTTGCGGACAAGAGAAAAGTTGTCATGATTAATACTGGTGCATCTGGGGCCGAACTAATCAATAGTGGCAAGTACATTTTTCATATTCAGCCGAATGCTATGAACTATTTAAGGATAGCTTTTAACTATATGTGCGAAACGGTAGGTATGAAGGAGAAACGCTGGGTGATACTCTACAACAACGATGCCATGGGAAGAAGTTTTAACACTTATGCAAGAACACTTCTTCCTAAATATGGCGTTAAGGAAATCTTTTCAGATAGTTGGGAAGCACAAGCGGTTACCGATTTTCGCTCGCTAGTGGCGAAGGTAATGAACATAAAGCCTGATGCCATATTCCTTGGAGGATACAACAAGGAAAATTCACTGTGTCTGAAACAATTGAAGGAAGCTGGATTCACCGGCAAGGTACTGCACGCTTGGGGAGGGGAACTGACGAGCAAAGAAGCTGGGGCCTCCGTAGTGGATGGGACATATTATGCTGAACAAATCATCCCAGACAACGAACGGATCAAAGCTTTGAAAGATAAGCTTCTTAATGCACGAAAACTGCCCATGTTTAGCTCGCAATCCGTCAACGCGTATGATGCTGTGTATCTGGTCGCAGAGGCAATAAAGTATGCGAAAGATCGCTACAAGACAAACTATTTCACGGGCGAGAAATTACACCAGGCAATTATTGATAAGAAACAATTTACCACGCTCTCTTCGCCTGGTACGTTGGATCCTAATACACTGACTATATCCAGAGAATTGGCTGTTAAGATGTTCAAACTCCAGGACGGTAAAATCGTGGAACAAACGGTAAAGGTTTATGGATCGGACGAACTCAATCGTTTACCTGAGGGAAAGGTCAAATAGATCCGATGGTATCAATGTAAATTACTGGATCAAACAAGAAATACTTGATGATTTGTGACTACTTTGAGACGAGAGGCTATATACAAAGGGGAGGTAAACAATGTCTTTGGTTTTGCAGTTGGTTGCTGACGGATTAGTTAGAGGAAGCAATATCGCTTTATTGGCTCTTGGGTTTTCACTAGCTTTCAGTGTCAGCGGTGTTTTTCATTTTGCCCACGGTGCTATCTATACGTTGGCAGCGTATATAGTCTATCAACTCTTCACGATTCTTGGAATGAACCTTGGAATTTCGATTGCAGCTTCTTTTGTTGTCTGCATGATGTTAGGTGCGATTATTGAAGCTGGTATTTATCGTCCTCTCCGGAATCGTGGCACAGACAGTTTGTTGATGCTCTTGGTTTCCATCGGGGTATTATTTATTATCCAGGCTATCATAGGCCTTATATGGGGTGACAACAGCCTTCACTTTTTCCCTGCGGATAAAATAGTTCAGAGTAAAACGTTTGAAATAGGTTCCGTGACAATGACCTACACTCGAGCGCTGACTTTTTTTGTCTGCATGGGTATTTATGCCATTATTTACCTCTATTTTCTGCGTCGAACGCGGGTCGGTGTTGCTATCCGAGCCTTGATGAGTGATCCTAAAATGGCACGAGTTGTAGGTGTCAATCATAATGCAATCATCCTGTTGACATTCGTTATAGCCTCGGCTTTAGCGGTACCCGGCTCCATTCTGGTAGGCTGGGAAGAGGGCTTTGTTCCGTCAAGTGGATTCACACTGATACTCTACAGCTTTATTGCGGTTGTGTGCGGAGGAATAGGTAGCATACCGGGTACACTCGTAGGCGGTCTCATGATGGGACTTGTAGCCAGCCTTGCGCACTGGAAGATTGGTGGACAATGGGAAAGCGGAGTAGTGTTTGCTTTTTTCCTCTTATTTATTATTGTTAGGCCCAATGGAGTTTTTGGTTATAAAGTGCGAAAGGCGGAGCTGTAATGATTGAATACGTAGAAACGATACTAATATTCGCAGTGATATTCGGGTTGGCAGCTATGTCATTCGACCTGCTTCTGGGTTATGCCGGCCTTACGTCTCTTGCCCAAGCTGCTTTCATGGGTCTCGGAGCTTATAGTACAGCCGTTCTCGTTACAAAGATGAATTGGGGATTCATACCATCCATGGTGGTGGGCATATTTATTGCGTCCACATTGGGATTGATAATCGGTGTTGCTGTCTTGCGCCTTGCGGGCGATTATCTGCTGGTAGGTTCAGTTGGATTCTTGTTTGCCATTCAATCTTTATTGATTGGCTGGGAAAGAGTGACAGGAGGAGCACCAGGTATTCCCGGTGTATCTGAACCGTCTATATTCGGTTTTGTCATTTCAGGTTCAACTCATTTTTTGATTTTGTGCCTCTTCATCGCTGCTCTTTGTTATTTCTTTTCTCTCCGTCTTGTCAATTCGCCTTTTGGCAGGTGTCTTAAAGCCATGCACGATGATGAAATTGCCACCTTGTCAGTGGGAAAGAATATAACCGCGATCAAGGTCTCTATCTTTGTGATTTCCGCCGGGATCGCTGCTGTGGCGGGTACGCTCTATGCCCATTTTGTTACCTATGTAGATCCTTATCATTACGGAATGCACGAAACGTTCTTTCTATTCTGCATGGTATGCATTGGAGGCATGAGGACGCTCAAGGGTGCGTTTGTGGGATCACTGATTCTCACGGGTATTCCGGAGATTACAAGATTTTTAGGGTTGCCCTCAGGTGCCATGGGACAAGTACAGGAAATCATTTATGGGTCAGTGCTTATAATAATTGCTTTTTTGCGCCCACAAGGCCTTGTAGGCAAGACTGAGCGAAGATTTTAATACCTTAGCACCAAAACAACGGGGTGAAAGAATGGGAAGCTCACAAATACCTAACCAAGAACTCATGGTAATAGACGGAGTATCGAAATTTTTTTCAGGTTTAACGGCAGTGCAAGATGTTTCTCTCAATATTAGTCCAGGGAAGGTCTTTGGACTGGTAGGACCGAATGGTGCAGGTAAAACTACCTTGTTCAATGTTCTTACAGGTTTCCTGAAACCAGATAAAGGTGAAGTTTATTATAAATCCAAAAGAATAACAGAGACACGACCTGACAAGATTGTCCGGATGGGAATCGCCAGAACATTTCAGAATGTTCGGGTTTTCCCAGGTCTAACAGCTTTAGACCATATAATGATAGGCTACCAGAATCAGATTGGCGAGACGGCTTTGGGCGGTGTATTCAGACGCTGGGAGTTTTCAGAAAAGGCAAACAGGGAGAAAGCATTCAATCTTCTTGATATGGTTGGGCTAAAGGATAGGGCTAATGATATTGCTGATGATTTGTCGTACCCCGAGCAAAAGATTCTAATTCTTGCACGGCTCGTTGCAACAGAGGCTGAATTTCTTTTAGTTGATGAGCCAACGTCGGGCCTCGATCCCGCATCTTTCAAGAAGATGTTGGTCTTCATCAGGGAACTTGTTGACAAGTGCGGTAAAACCGTCTGTATTGTTGAACATAACCTGGATCTTATTAGGGAAATATGTGATTGGATATTCTTTTTGCATCATGGTCAACTGGTTGCAAGTGGGACAATCGAGGATATTCTGAGCAGGAAAGACCTGGCGGAAATTTATTTTGGGAAAATGTGAGGGCAAGGATAATTCATGTATCTAACGTTAGAAAATATAGTGGCGTTCTATGGGAAAAAGAAAGTGTTACAAGGCGTTTCTCTCGATATTGATAAGGGTGAAATTGTGGCCCTGATGGGGCACAATGGAGCCGGGAAAAGCACCATTCTGCATGTCATTGCTGGTCTACATAGAGCATCGTCGGGTTCGTTACTGTTTGATGGTGCACAACTTGTTGGAAGGCGCCTGTCGAGCAATGTTAAGCACGGGATCACTCTGGTACCTCAAGGCAAAGCTTTTTTTGATGATCTGTCGGTACAGGATAATTTAAAAATGGCAGGATACTCATTAGAAACTGGCACACATTTGAAAAAACGAATGGACTGGATATACGAGATTTTTCCTGTTTTGAAAAACAGATTTCTTCAGTTAGCTGGAACTCTGAGTGGAGGAGAACAACGCCAATTATCCGTTGGGATGGCATTCATACTGAATCCAAAGCTTCTATTACTAGATGAACCCACTTATGGACTGGCACCTGTGCTTGCCGAGGAGCTACTGCATAGGGTATTCGAAATTACACAGGAATTCAGTACGAGCGTACTTCTGGTGGAAGATAATGTCAAAAAGGTTGTCTCCATTGCTAATCGTGTATATATCATGAAAAATGGAAACGTTGTATTCAGCGGTAATAAAGAATTACTGACGACCATGTCGGAAGAAAAACTATGGAGCTTCTTCTGATTATTTTTGGGTAAAGGACGTATGATTCTAGTAGATTTTAAAAATAACTGTGGTTTAAATCAATCACAAAATCAGAGTGATTGATGATCAGGAGGATTAGCATGAATTTGCAAGAACTTATGAAAGAATTAAGAGAACTATGCAGAAGAGATTCTGAATTTATTGCCAAATCCCGTTTCTTTCATGGAAATGTGCGGTTCGGTATAGGAAGTGAAGGCTTTCTGGTGCGTTTCGCGGATGGTCAATTTCTTGGCATCGATCCTGATAATATGATTACACAGCACTGGGATTATGAGATTGTAGGACCTGAGGAGGATTGGGCCAAACTATGGACGGGAGAGATGGACATTATGCAGGCCATTATGCCTGAATACAGCCACATCACGCCACGGGGTGATGTGGTAAAATTTTCAGCAGATTTAGGAACTATTACCCGATTGACAAGGCTTCTCCCCCTGGCCGCTATTAGCCTTGGAGTGAGCGCAAGAACAAATGATTCCCCTCCTGACGGATCTCCCAATCCATGGCAGACCAAACATGAGGTTCTCGGTAGATACGTACATATAAACGGAGTCAAAACATATTATGAGACTATTGGTAAAAAAGGTGAGGTGACGTTTCTTGCAATACACTCGGCCGGAAGGGATTGTCGCCAATGGCAGAACATTGGTGATATATTGGGCGACGTAGGCGAACTTTATGCGATGGACTTTCCAGGCCATGGAAAATCTTGGCCATTACCAGGCTTACGCTGTTTTGATACAACTGACGATATCGCATTCTTCGTCTGGTCGTTCAAAGAGGCTGTTGGTCTAAAAGGTCCCATTGTAGTGATAGGCTGTTCTATCGGTGGAAACCTGGCCTTTCAAATTGCCGCCGACCATCCTGATGAGATAGTTGCCCTTGTGTCTCACCAGGGTACTGCCCATTCAACATCACCCACGCCGGCAGCTCTGTTGCTCATGGACCATCCAAGAATCAATCCGTCCTATTCTCACGGTGAACAATCTTGGGCATTGACCGGAAAGCACACACCAGCGCCACAGAGAGATTACCTTAATTGGGATATAAAATGCTTGTCTTCAATTACACTTCAGTCAGACCTTATAGCATACTCCAAGTTTGATTTTCGTGACCGTATGACGGATGTACGCTGTCCATCTCTTCTCATCCGTGGCCAGGATGATTTTGCCGTAAATGCCGATATGGTGAACGAAGCAGCAGAGCTTCTTAAAAATGCGCCTGTTGTGGAAGTGATAATGCCCGAGGGCGTGGGGCACTATTCTCATGTAGAACAGCCTGTTGAGCTTGGTACTATAATTCTTTCCTTTCTCCGTAGGAATGGAATCGTAACTTCAGGACAGCAAATGTTGTGATGCTATTGACTTGGTTTTTTTGATATAAAAAAATCTTGTAAGAATGTGGTTATTACAATTAAATTTTTTTCGATCAAGGAGGTTTATATATGAAAGTTGTCAAGGTTGAGGCAATCCCTTTCAAGATTCCGTATGTGGCCCCATTGAAATTTGGGTACGGAGGATACTTGGAAGCAGCAGAACACGTTTTGGTAAGGATCCACACAGACGATGGAGTTATAGGGACTAGCGAGGCTATGGCCAGACCGTCTATTTACGGAGAATCACAGGCTTCAATCGTCTTTGCGATTCAGAACTGGTTCGCCCCTATTATCGTTGGTCATGATCCTGCACACATTGAACGAATATGGCAAAAACTGAATTTGATAGCGTGGAATCCAACGGCAAAAGGAGCCGTTGATATGGCCTTGTATGATGCAGTGGCTAGGAAAAGAGGAGTGGCTCTCTGGGAGATGTTGGGCGGATCATCCGATTCCTTGGAGATTGGTTGGACCATAAGCATACGCGCTCTACCTGAAATGATCCGTGAGGCTGAGGGGGCACTTGCAAAAGGCATGAAAGCTTTCAAGGTGAAAGTCGGATTGGAGCCAAGCAAAGATGTGGAAGTTATAAAAGCTCTTCGAGAACTTGCCGGGCCTCATTTTTTAATTTATGCAGACGTGAACATGGCTTATTCGGTGTCCACAGCGATCAGAACAATTAAGAAAATGGAAGAATATGGTGTAGGTTTTGTGGAAGAACCAGTGGTAAACTGGGACTGGAGAGGAAGATTACGGGTCTCAAAGGCCATTTCGATCCCAATTTTGGGGGATGAGAGTGTCTTCACACCCGAACAGGTAGCAAGAGAAATCGATTTGGGAGTTGTGGGAATAATCGGGATTAAGACACCACGAACAGGATACACACAATCTTTGAAGATTGTTCATTTAGCCGAGACGGCCAACCTCCCCTGTTTAATGGGAACACAGGCAGAGTCTGGCATCGGGACATTATGTAGCGCACAATTTGGTGCAGCACGAAACAATGTTTCCATCCCAAGTGAAATATCCTCATTTCTGTTCATGAAGGATGATTTACTTGCCGAACCCGTGCCGTTTAAAGATGGTGTTATTACTCTTCCTCCGCGGCCAGGAAACGGAGTCATCATTGACGAGAAGAAACTGGAGAAATATAGGATCGATTAGAGGAGCCTGTGAATATAAATTTTATGTTGGACAGATAATTAACATATCCATTGTGCGATATACTAAAAAAGACTTGACATATATTGTTCGGACCATATATAATCTAATAATAGATCGGTCGTTTGTTCTAAGAGATATAATGGTGCTGGATTCAGGTAGCAAATCAAAAGTGTAGAGTTATGTTGTGGAGAGCAAATAATCTTGGTTTCGGGGTAGAGTTACTGAACGGCGGAACTGTTTTATAGCACACCCACAAAGCTTTGTACTTCTTAATGTTTCGCTTAAAGCTAGTTAAGAGTGGGAGATGGAAATTATGCCATTTATTGAAAGACAAAACAAACCAAAGCTGCATTACCTATTCGATGACTTCACTGATCCGTGGTTCGACGCATCGTATATAATACTTCAACACGGATTCGGTCGATCTGCAAAATTCTGGTATAGGTGGGTTCCATATCTGAGCCGGTTTTTGAAAGTGGTACGTCCGGATTTGCGCGGCCTGGGAGAATCCTCAGCCGATTTTGAGCTAGAGAGCGGGCTAACGATTGACGCATTTCTTCAAGACCTAATTGGAATCCTTGATCAATTAGGCATCGATGCTGTTCACTATTGTGGTGAATCATTGGGGGGTCTGCTCGGGATTGTGCTCGCTGCGGAATATCCCGAACGCGTGAAAACCCTGACCCTCGTTTCCGCACCTCTTAACTTCAATGAAGGTCCGCTGAAGGCCCTTGCATGTGGTCATGCGAGTTTTGCGGATGCCTTAAATAAAATGGGATCAAAGGATTGGGCGGAGGCCACTAACTCGGCAGCTCGCTTTCCCCCAGACGCCGACCCTGGACTGCGCAGATTCTTTGTAGAAGAGATAGGAAAATCTAGAGTTGAAGTGCTTATCGCTCTAGCGACTCTTGTACCAGGAATCGATGTCACGAAGTACTTATCGCGCATTAAAGCACCGGTGCTTGGGATTTATCCAGCTGCTAAAAGTCCTCTCACGAACACAGACCAAGAAGACTTGCTCCTTCAGCAGGTTCGCGACATCAGAATCGTCCATATCGCTTCAAGCTGGCCCACTATCCATCACCTTGCTCCGGCAACATGTGCGACGGAGGTTCTCCACTTTGTGTCCCAGTTCGATGGCATACCGTGTCGCGAATTGTAGCTTTAACAAGAAGAAAGAAACAAAAGTTACATAGTGATGTCCACGGATCGGAAAACAGGTTTTTTGTGCAGATATAAAGAGTTACTATAATGAAAAGGAGGCTGCAATTATGAAAAAACTGTGCGTGATATTTTGTGTCTCACTCATTTTTTCAGGGTTTTGCGGAACTAGTGTCCTCTTTGGGGCCGATGAGAAGTATCCTGTAAAGCCAATCACCCTCTACGTGGGATTCGCAGCGGGCGGTGGAGGGGATATTACGAGCCGAGCATTGGCGGAAGTTGCCTCGAAGATTTTAGGACAACCTATTGTAGTGCTAAATAAACCTGGAGGCGGTGGCTCGGTGGCATTGGGTGAACTTAAGAATGCAAAACCTGATGGGTATACGATTGGTAATATGACAACCAGCGGAATAGTGACCGCTGCGCTTCGGAAGGTTACCTACCAGCCGGTGGACGATTTTGATGCGATTCTTCAAAGCAACAGGATTCTGTATGGGCTGGTAGTTAAGGCGGATTCCCCCTTCAAATCCTTAAAGGACCTGATCGCATACGCCAAAGCCAATCCCAATAAGATCCGATATGGTTCTTCCGGAGTCGGGAGTTCGGGACACCTAGTCATGCTACTTCTGGCAGATTTGTTTGATATCAAATGGATTCATATCCCCTTTGGTGGTGGAATGGAAGCCGTCACAGCACTTATGGGAGGCAATATCGACTGCTCAGTTCAATCCTCGGAATGGAAGTCTTTCGTCGACTCCGGCCGTCTTCGCCTACTTGCGACCCCTGATCCGAGTCGAAGCGAGGCCTTTCCTGAGACGCCCACCTTTATTGAACAGGGCTATAACATAACAGCCCCCAATACTTCCTGTTTTGTGAGCCCAAAGGGAATCCCAAAAGATCGCCTGAAGATTCTTCATGATGCTTTTCGTAAGGCAGTTGATGATCAAGGATTCAAGAAAGCTCTTGAGAAATTCGATTTGCCGTTAGACTACAAGAATAGTAGGGACACGGAAGTGATTATCAAAGCTATCTATGACATAACGCGCAGACTTGAAGGCAAAATTCAGAAATAATGCCATTCTAAAAGAGATATGTTGAAAATGGAGTATTGTGATAGTTCGTGCTGGCCCCTTCAACGATTGGCAGAGTTTGAATCCGCACATTTTATGAAACTATATGAGGAGATATAACGATGAAAAAAGTGTTAACTGTATTACTACCGTTATTTATTTGTTTTTGTTTATTGGGACTGGAAAATCTTTGGGGAGCTGATGAAAAATTCCCAACAAAGCCGATTAAGGTACTTTTCGGATTCGCTCCTGGTACAGGTGCGGACCTTGGTGTTCGCGCTTTGGCGGAAGCAGCCTCCAAGACCCTTGGGCAGCCAGTGGTTGTTTATAATAAACCTGGAGGCG
>JAEAME010001449.1_pt1 | contig 16392 bp, 9 predicted proteins | sample 8958731 | NCBI WGS metagenome assembly JAEAME01 (sample SAMN16933194, study PRJNA681113) | bioreactor sludge metagenome | isolation source: anerobic bioreactor sludge (Control) | place: India:Bengaluru | collected 2018-10-24 | reverse complement strand
ATGCAACACCACCAGCCGGGCTCCGACGCCCGCCAGGGCGGCCACCAGGAGGAGCAGCGGCGCCGCGCGGCGCGTATATGGGCTGAGGGGCATCAGGTACCTCCGTGGGTTGCCGGGTTGCCGTCGAGGGCCCGCCGCAGCTCGGCGGCCACCTCGGCGGGGGCGTCGTGGGTGCCGAAGCCGGCGGCGATTTCGGCCAGCTCCGCTTTCATCCGGGAATAGATGCCCGGATCCTGAAAAATGTTGAGAAACGTCCGGGCGAGGTCCTCCGGGTTGAGCCGGTCCTGCATCAGCTCCGGCACCACTTCGCGCCCGGCGATGAGGTTGACGATGGAGAAATGCGCGTTGCGCAGGATCAGCCGGCCCAGCCGCCACATGGCAGAGGTGGTACGGTAGACCATGACGAACGGGGTCCCCGCCAGGGCGGCCTGCAGTGTGGACGTGCCCGATTTGACGATGCCCATCCGGGCGTTGGCCAGGCAGCTGATGGCGCTGCTCTCAGCCAGCACGATCCGGTCCGGGTCGAGGCCGGCCGGCGAGCTGGCGAAGAACGCGGCCAGACGGCGCTGAACCGACTCGCGGATCGCGGCCGACGGAGTGGGCACGAGGAACCGGGCACCCGGCACGGCGGCGGCGATGGCGGGGAGCGCCCGCAGGACCACCGGCAGGATGTGCTCGATCTCCGCCCGCCGGCTGCCCGGCAGCACGGCGACGGGGACGTCGTCCGCGCCCAGCCCGTTCCGCGCCGCGAACGCGGCCGGCGGCTCGATCTCGCTCAGGGTGGCCGTGAGGGGGTGGCCCACGTAACGGACCGGCACGCGGTGCCGGCGGTAGAGGTCCTCCTCGAACGGGAAGATGCAGAGCATGCGCGCCACGCTCCGGCGGATGGTGCGGATGCGCCCGGCGCGCCAGGCCCAGACAGTGGGCGAGATGTAGTACAGCACGGTGACTCCGCGTCGCTTCAGCCAGGGCGCCAGCCGCAGGTTGAAGTCGGGGAAATCCACCAGCAGGGCGACGCGCGTCCCGCGGCGCCGGACTTCCCGCAGGCTGTCGCGGAACAGCCGCAGGTAGTGCCCCGTCAGCTTCAGGGCGTTCCACGGGCCGATGGCCGCCAGGTCGGCGACATCGGCCAGCAGTTCGGCGCCGCAGCGGCGCATGGCGTCGCCGCCGCTGCCGAAGAATTGTACGTTGGCGGCGGCCGGCAGGTTGTTGAAAGCGTCGAGGACCTGGGCGGCGTAGCGCTCGCCGGAGTTTTCGCCGGTGACGATGAGCACGGAGGATGGGGTGGACTGTCCGGTCACTCAGGTCTCCCCTGGCCGGTCCGGGCGGGCGGCTGCGGCGGTGCGGCCGGACCTAACATAGCACGGGGACCCCGGCCAGGCAATTGATTTGTCGGCAATTGGGCGTGCCGCGGGGCCGCTCAGGCGGATTCGGGTTCGATCCGGTAGATCCAGCCGCCGCCCACCACGACGTCGTCCCAGTAGAAGACCGCAGCTTGGCCGGGCGTGATGGACGGCTGGGGTTCCCGGAAGGTCACTTCGGCGCCGTTGTCGCCGCAGGGCCGGATCTCCACCGCGGCGGGCTGGAACCGCGACCGGATTTTCACCGTGGCGTCGATGGCCTCGTCCAGCGACGGGATGGCGATCCAGTTGCAGCGGGTGATCCGGAAGCGGCGGGCGTAAATGTCCTCCGCGCGGCCCACGACCACCTGGTTTTGAGCGGGCCGGAGCCCGATCACGTAAGTGGGGTAACCGAGGGCGATGCCCAGCCCCCGGCGCTGGCCCACCGTGTAGCGATGGATTCCCTCGTGACGGCCCACCACCGTGCCGTCCTTGAGGACGATGTCGCCGGGCGGGGCGGGGGCGTCCAGCTTCTCCTCGTCCACGAAGCGGTTGATGAAACCCGCGTAGTCGCCGTCGGGCACGAAGCAGATCTCCTGGCTCTCTGCCTTTTCGGCCACCGGCAGGCCGGCGGCGGCGGCCTGTTCGCGGATCTCCCGCTTGGTCAGGTCGCCCAGCGGAAACACCACATCCTGGAGCTGCTCCTGCTCCAGGTCGAAGAGGAAGTAGGACTGGTCCTTCTGCCCGTCCCGTCCCCGCAGCAGCAGGTGACGCCGGGTGATCTCGTCGAATTGGGTGCGGGCATAGTGGCCGGTGGCGATCCGGCGGATCCCCAGGCAGCGCGCGAAGCGGCGCAGTTTGGAGAATTTGATCAGCGTGTTGCACAGGATGCAGGGCGAGGGGGTGAGGCCCTTGAGGTAGGTCTCGACAAACGGCGTGATCACGCGCTGGCGAAAATCGTCGCGGTAGTTGACCAGGTAGTGCCGGATGCCCAGGGCGGCGGCCACGTCGCGGGCGTCCTGATAGTGGCGGTGGGAGCAGCATGTCGCTTGGCCGTTAGCCGGGGCCGCGGCCGGCTCCTCGAACAGGCGCATGGTGACGCCCACCACCTCGTATCCGGCTTGCAGGAGCCGGTGGGCCGCCATGGAACTGTCAATGCCGCCACTCATGGCGACGAGAATCTTTTCTTTACCCATCCGCTGGCCGTCCGGTGACGAAATCGTATGATCGTTCCCGTTCCGCCCTATTGGACGAGTGCAGACGCGCCACTGATTCAAAAAATGAGCGGCGGCGACGGGCCGGCATTGGCGCTCCGGTGATCTTCTGCTACAATCGGCTGCCGGCGATGGCCCGGTGCCACCGCCGCGTGCTTCGGGCAGGAGCGGATATGTCCGCAGCCGGCGGCCCCCTGGCGGGCCGGACCATCGTGATCACCCGGGACGAGGCCCGCGCGGCCTCCCTGCAGGCCGGGCTGGCGGCGCGGGGGGCGGTGCCGGTGCTTTGCCCTGTCGTGGCCATCGGTCCGCCGGAGTCGTGGACGGAGGTGGATGGGGCGCTGGCCCGGTGGGACCGGATCGAGTGGGTGGTGTTCCCGTCGGCCAACGCGGTGACGCACCTGCTGGACCGCATGGCCGCGCACGACCTGGGCGGAGACGCCTGGCGCGGCAAGCGGGTGGCGGCGGTGGGCGAGGCGACGGCGGCGGAACTGGCGGCGCGCGGCATCGCCGTCGCGGCCGTGCCCCGCCGGCACACCGGCGCCGAGCTGGCCCGGTTGCTGCTGGCGCGCCATCCCCGGCCGGCCGGCGAGGTGCTGATCCCGCGATCGTCCCGGGCCCGCGAGGAGCTGGCCGAACGGCTGGCCGCCGGCGGGTGGCGCGTGCAGACGGTCACGGCGTACGCCAACACGCCGGCCGATCCGGGGCCCGACATCCGGGAGCGCCTCGAAGCGGCGGACGCGATCCTGTTCGCCGCGCCCAGCGCCGTCGAGGGATTCGCCGCCGTGGCGGGAGCCGACTATTTTCACCGCCATCCCGGAGTCCTGGCTGCGGCCATCGGACCGGTCACCGCCGCCACGCTGGCCAAGTTGGCGCCGGCGGCGCTGGTTGTGGCCGAGCCGCACACCTCGGCGGGCCTGCTGCGATCCCTGGAGCGCTATTTTGCATCGAACCGCGGTGGCACGACGTCCAACCGCGCGCATCTTTCCGGAGGCAACAAGCCATGAGTTATGACTTTTTCCGATTCCGCCGCCTGCGGCGCACCGACACGCTGCGGCGCATGGTGAGGGAGACCGTGGTGCTCAAGGAGGATTTGATCTATCCGCTGTTCGCGGTGCCGGGCCGCGGCGTGAAAAAGGAGATCACTTCCATGCCGGGCGTGTTCCAGATGTCGGTGGACGTGCTGGCCGAGGAGTGCCGCGCCGTCCGCGACCTGGGCATTCCGGCGGTGATCCTGTTCGGCATCCCGGAGAAGAAGGACGAGACCGGCTCCTCCGGGTGGGCCGCCGACGGCATCATCCCGCAGGCGATCGCCGCGGTGAAGGCGCAGGCGCCGGATCTGGCGGTGATCACCGATGTCTGCTTCTGCGAATACACGTCTCACGGCCACTGCGGCGTGATCCGCGACGGCGACGTGGCCAACGACCCCACTGTCGAGAACCTGGCCCACCAGGCGCTGGCCCACGCCCGGGCGGGCGCCGACATGGTGGCCCCGTCCGACATGATGGACGGCCGGGTGCAGGTCATCCGCCGCACCCTGGACGCCAACGGCTTCACCCACCTCCCCATCATGGCCTACTCGGCCAAGTTCGCCTCGGGCTTCTACGGGCCGTTCCGCGAGGCGGCCGAGTCGGCGCCCCAGTTCGGCGACCGGCGCTCCTACCAGATGGACCCGCCCAACGGCCGCGAGGCGGTGCGCGAGGTGGCGGAGGACATCGCCGAGGGCGCCGACATCGTCATGGTGAAGCCCGCCCTGGCCTACCTGGACGTCATCCGGGCGGTGCGCGACGGGTTCGACCTGCCCCTGGCCGCCTACAACGTGAGCGGCGAGTACTCCATGATCAAGGCGGCCGCCCAACAGGGCTGGCTGGACCACGACCGGATCGCGCTGGAGGTGCTCACCGCCATCAAGCGCGCCGGCGCCGACCTGATCCTGACTTACTTCGCCAAGGATCTGGTAGCCCGCGGACTGATCCGCTGAGGAGGCGGCCATGGACCAGACGCGCAGCCACGCCCTCTTCGCCGAAGCCGTTCGGTGCATCCCCGGCGGAGTCAATTCGCCGGTGCGCGCCTTCGGATCGGTGGGCGGGACCCCGCCCTTCATCGAGCGGGGCGCCGGGGCCCGGCTCTGGGACGCCGACGGCAACGAGTACATCGACTTCGTGGCGTCGTGGGGGCCGCTGATCCTCGGGCACGCGTACCCGCCGGTGGTCCGGCGGCTGGAGGAGGCGCTCGGCAAGGGCACCTCGTTCGGCGCGCCGGTGGCGGTGGAGCTGGCGCTGGCCCAGGCCATTTGCCGGCTGGTGCCGTCGGTCGAGAAGGTCCGGCTCGTGAGTTCGGGCACCGAGGCCACCATGAGCGCCATCCGGCTGGCACGCGGATTCACCGGACGCCGCAAAATTCTCAAGTTCGAAGGCTGCTACCACGGTCACGCCGACGCCTTCCTGGTGAAGGCGGGTTCAGGCGTCGCCACGCTGGGCATCCCGGGCTGCCCGGGGATCCCCGCGGAGGTGTCGGGGCTCACCCTGACCGTTCCGTACAACGACGCGGCGGCGGTGACCGACGTGGTCCGGCGCGAGGCGGCGGACCTGGCGTGCGTCATCGTGGAACCGGTGGCCGCGAACATGGGCGTGGTGCCGCCGGCGGACGGCTTCCTCCCCTTCCTGCGCGAGATCACGGCCGCGCACGGCATCCTGCTGGTGTTCGACGAGGTGATCACCGGCTTCCGGCTGGGACTGGGCGGCGCCCAGGCCCACTACGGCGTGACGCCGGACCTGACCACGCTCGGCAAGATCATCGGCGGCGGCCTGCCCGTGGGCGCCTACGGCGGCCGGGCGGACGTCATGGCCCACGTCGCCCCCGCGGGCCCCGTCTACCAGGCGGGGACGCTCTCCGGCAACCCGCTGGCGGTGACCGCCGGCCTGGCCACCCTGGAGGCGCTGGAGCAGATGGAGCGGGACGAAGACCTGTACGCGCGGCTGGCGCGGCTGGGCGGCCACCTGGCCGACGGGATTCGCCGCGACCTGGAACGGCTGAACCTCTGCCTGACCCTGAACACGGCGGGCTCCATGGCCACGCTGTTCTTCACCGACGGCGCGGTGCGGGATTTCGCCGCGGCGGCCCGGTCGGACACGAAGCGATACGGCCGCTACTTCTGGGAGATGCTCCGGCGGGGGATCTACCTGGCGCCGTCGCAGTTTGAGGCTTGCTTCATCTCAGCGGTGCACACCGAAGCCGACCTGGAGCTGTTCCTGAAGGCCAACTACGAGGCCCTGAAAGTCGCCTTCGAGAAGTAAACAGTAAACAGTGAACAGTGAACGGTGAGATAGGCGGGGACCGATTACGCCCCCTATTCTCACCGTTTTCACTATTCGTGGCGCAGTGTCTTGATTGGGAAATGAGTAAACAGTGAACGGTGAGATAGGCGGGGACCGATTACGCCCCCTATTCTCACCGTTTACCGTTCACGGTTCACTGTTCACTATTCATGGCGCAGTGTCTTGATTGGGAAACGAGTAAACAGTGAACAGTAAACTGTGAACGGTGAAATAGGCGGGGACCGCTCCTGCCTCCTGTTCTCACCGTTTACTGTTCACCATTCACTGTTCACTATTCGTGGCGCAGTGTCTTGATTGGGAAATGAGTAAACAGTGAACGGTGAAATAGGCGGGGACCGCTCCTGCCTCCTGTTCTCACCGTTTACTGTTCACCATTCACTGTTCACTATTCGTGGCGCAGTGTCTCGATGGGGAAACGAGTAAACAGTGAACAGTAAACTGTGAACGGTGAAATAGGCGGGGACTGCTCCTGCCTCCTGTTCTCACCGTTTGCTGTTCACTCTTTACTGTTCACTATTCGTGGCGCAGTGTCTCGATTGGGAAATGAGTAAACTGTGAACGGTGAAATAGGCGGGGACCGCTCCTGCCTCCTGTTCTCACCGTTTGCTGTTCACCATTCACTGTTCACTATTCGTGGCGCAGTGCCTCGATGGGGGAGATCCGGGCCGCCCGCTGCGCCGGGTAGATTCCGAACACCAGTCCGACGGTGCACGAGACGCCCACACCCAGCAGGATGGACCACACCGTGACCACGGTGGCCCAGCCGGAGTAAACCGACACGATCTGCGCGATGCCGTACCCCAGCGCGATGCCCAGCAGCGACCCCCCGGCGCTCAGGCCCACAGACTCGAGGACGAATTGGCGGCTGATGTCGCGGCGGCGCGCGCCCAGCGCCCGGCGCAGCCCGATCTCGTTGGTGCGCTCCAGCACCGAGGCGAGCATGATGTTCATGATGCCGATGCCGCCCACGAGCAGCGAAATGGAGGCGATGGCGCCCATCACCACGTTGAAGATCTGCTGCGTCTGGCGGTTCTGGGCCAGGAGCTTCTCCGGTACTACGAGATTGAAGTCGTCGATCTGCCGGTGCATGCTGCCCACCATCGAGGAGACCAGCGCCGCCTGGACAGCCAGGTCGGCCCCCTCGGGGATCTGGATGACGATCTCGTCGAGTTCGTTGGCCACGGGATCGGGCTCGAACTTGGCCTGGTAGGCGGCCAGCGGGACATAAATGTCGTTGCTGGGATTCTCCAGCTTCACCCCTTCGAATTCGTCCTTCTGCAGGTACTGGTCCGCCAGCACGCCGACCACGGTGAACCACTCCTCGTTGATCTTGACCGGTTCGCCGACGGGATCGTTGACGCCGAACAGCTTGCGCCGCGCGGTGGTCCCCAGCACGCAGACCGGGTTGGCCTTGGCCTCGTCCACCGGGAGGAAGAAGCCGCCGGCCAGGAGCTGCAGGCCCATCGCTTGGGGATAGAGGGCGTTCACCGCCAGCACGCGCGAGTCGCTCTTGCCGAGGCGCGAGAAAATCTGGTAGGTCTTCACCACCTTTTTGCCGACGGCAAGCGAGCCGTCGGGCAGGGCCTGGCGGAGCGCCGTCACGTCGCGGCGGCTCAGACCGGGCGAATCCTGGCGGATGATCTTCTGCTCGTTGGGAGCGAACTCCTTGGCCTTGACCATGATGTTGCGCAGGCCCATGTTGCGGATCAGGGTCAGCGACTCCTGCTCGGCGCCGGCGCCGATGGCCAGCATGGAGAGCACGGCCGCCACGCCGAAGATGATCCCGAGCATGGTGAGCGTGGTGCGCAGCTTGTGCCGGAACAGATTCTCGACGGCGACTTTGAACGATTCACTGATGAGCATTCGGTTGACTCCCCGCGGGCTGCCGCCTAGCCGATGACGACGAAGCGCCGCCCGGTGGTCATGGTGGAAGCGGCGTTGAAGTCCGGCAGGTGGAGCTGCTGTTTTTCGTACGGGTGGCGCAGGGCGATCACGTCGCCGCCCCGGACGCCGTCGAGGACGAAGAAGCCGTGGTCGCTGTCGACGATGGTCACGGGGCGCTCGCGGTAGCCGTTGCGCGCGTCGCGGACGTACACGAGAAAGCGGTTGTCCTTCTTGATCACCGCGCACTTGGGCACCACGAAGGCGCCCGCCTGGCGGGCCGTCTCGATCTCCGCCGTCAGGCGCAGGCCGGGTTTGAGGCGGGGGAGCACGTCGGGCGGCACGTCGAGGGCGATCTCGCACTCGAAGTACTTGCGGGGATCCTCGTCGACGATCTGCTCGGCTACCCGGGCCACCTTGACCACCCGGCCGGTGAAGGCCCGGTCGGGCAGCGAGGCGATCCGGACGCCGACCGGCGCGCCCTCTTTGACGCCGGCGATGCTGGCCTCGGCCACCTGGATCTTGCCCTTGAACGAGCTGAGGCTGGCGATATCCATGAGCGGCTGCCCCGGCCAGACCTCGCCGCCCACCTCCAGGCGGTGGAACCAGCTTTCGCGGTAGATGACGACGCCGGGCACCGGGGCCTGGATCTCCAGCGACGAGAGGATCTCTTCAGCGGACTGGACCTCGGCCTGTGCCCGGCCGCGCTCAATCCCCAGAATTTTTTGGTCGGCCTGGTTCAGCGTGCCGCGTAGCTCCCCCTTGCGGGAGAGCACGCCCTTGCGGTACTGGGCCAGGGCGGCGTTCATGATGGACTCCTGGATCTCCCAGCGCGAAAAGATGTCCTCGTCCTTGCGGATCTGCCGCTGGGCGAACTCGTACTCCTGGTCGGCGCCGGTCTGGTCCAGTTCCACCAGCCGGGTGTCGGTGCGGGCGTCCTGGCTGTTCTTGTCGAGGCGGTGGTCGTAGCTGGTGACGGTGTTCCGGTTCTGTTCCAGCGCCAGGGCCGCCTCGCTCCGGTCGAAGCGCACCAGGGTGCTACCGGCGGGGAGGAGAGTCCCCTCGGGAACGAGCCAGGCGATCTTGAGGGACCAGCGGGATCGACTGCGGGGGCTGGGGGTGTTGATGGGGACGGTGTCCAGTCCCGTGAGCGCCCCCTGGGCCGGCACGACGACGCGGTATTCGCGCGGCTGGAGGCTCAGGGTGGGCACCGGGTCGTCGTGCGCCGGGTGGAGCCACGCGGAGATCCGGCGGCTGACCGGTCCGCCGAACAGGTAGCCGGCGGCCGCCAGGGCGGCCAGGATCCCGAGAGCGACGAGCGTTTTCTTGATCACTGGGAGGCCCTCCCGTTGGCGCGGCCGTTGCCAGCGGCCGCGCTGGCGGTTTCGACGGGTCGGCTGGCGACGCGCTCGCCCTCGGACAGTCCGCTCGTGACGATGGCCATCAGCCCGTTGTTCCGGCCCACCGAAACCTCGCGCCGCTGGGGCCGGCCGTCGCGCTCCACCCACAGGTAGGAGCGGCCGCCGGCGGTTTCGATGGCGGCCAGCGGCACCGCGAGCACGTTCTGGAAGTGGTCGATCTCCACCTCGAGGCGGGCGGCCATGCCGGGGCGCATCCGCTGGGGATCGACCGTCTCCAGCTTGACCGTGAAACTGAGGGACTTGATGGGCCGGTCCTGGGGGCCGGCGGTCAACGAGTCGGCGATCTGCGTGATCCGGCCCCGGAAGACCTTCTCCGGGATGCCGTCGAAGGAGACCGCCACCGGCAGGCCGACGCGGATCTTGTTGGAGTCCACTTCGGCGACCTGGCCGCGGACCACCAGGGTGGTGAGGTCGGGCAGCGAGATGATCGTGTCCATCATGAACACGTCGCTGCCCACCTGTTTCTTCTCGTTGTTCCAGTCGCTCTTGTGGATGACCACGCCGCCGATGGGGGCGGCAACCTCCAAGGCGGCCAGGGCGGCCTGGTAGCTCTGGACGCGCTCCTGGTGGAAGCGCTGCTTGTCCTGCAGGAGGCCCAGCTCCAGCCGGGCGTTCTCCCGGACCGCCGCCAGCTTCTTGCCCAGCATGGCGGAGCGGGCCTTGGCCAGCTCCAGCTCGTACTCGGCCTCCTGGACCTTGATGGAAGACTCGAACTCGCGCACGTCGAGGAGCTTGCTCTGGGCGCGCACCTCCTGGGTCTTGGCCTCTTCCAGCTCCAGCTCCAGGTCCTTGACCGCGGACTCGCGGGTGGAACCGGTGCGCAGGATTTCCTGCCGGGCCTTGTCCAGCTCGGCGGTCTCGTCGCGCAGGTAGCGGAAGATCTCCGACGGATCGAACTGGACGAGAAAATCGCCTGGCCGGACCTGAATGCCCTCCTCGGCCAACCGGATGATCTTGAAGCGCCGCACGCGGGGCAGGGCGGGCGGGCCGATGTCCACGGCCTTTTCCGCGATGACCTGACCCGAGCCGGCGACGGTGAAGGCGAAGTCATCCCGCTTCACGCTCAGCCATTCGACGGCGGCGTCGGCCGACGCGCCGGCGGCGCCGGCTGCCGGCAGCACGTCCTCGCCGGCGCGGATGTCGCCCCGGACGGCCGCCTCGGTGGCGTTGGCGTCCAGTACCTCGACGGGGACGCGGCGCGGCGGATCGCCCGGTCGCAGGAGAAAGGCCTCGCCGCGGCTGTCGATGTGGACGGCCGCGCGCGGCACCACCAGCGTCCCGGCCCGGGTCACGGGCACCCGGATTCGGGCGGTCATGCCCGGTTTCATCACGGCCGGGTCGGGCCGTTCCAGGGCGATCTTCATCCGGAACGACCGCAGTTGGGACCGGAAGTGCCGGGTGCTGGCCGCGTCGCTGAGCTGGGCCACCCGGCCGCGGAAGGTCCGGTCCGGGATGGCGTCCAGCACGATCTCGGCGGGCAGGTCGAGGGCCAGTTGGAGGAGGTCGGTGTCGTACACGCGGGCATCCACCTGGAGCGTGTCGAGGTCGGGCAATTGCAGGGCCGCGGAGCCTTCGAAGATCTTGTCGCCTACCTGGTACTTGCGGCTGCTCTCCCAGTTGTCCGCCACCTGGACCAAACCGTCGGCGGGGGCGGTGATGGTCATGGCGTCGATCTCGGCCTGGATCTTGCGCAGTTCGATGTCCGCCTGGTCGAACTGCAGCCGGACCACCGCGAGTTCCGCGGCGGACGTCCGGGCCAGGTTGCCCAGCCGTTCCTCCACTTTGGCCAGCGCCAGCCGGGCCTTCTCGAGGTTGTACTGGTAGGTCTCGTAGTCAGCCCGGGGCAGCAGGTCGGAATCGAGGCGGGCATAGAGCTCGGCCACCTTGACGTTCTTCACCGCCGCGGCCTGTTCCAGCAGCAGGTCCTGGCGGCGGCTTTCCAGGTCCGCCTCTTTCTGGGCCACCTGGACCCGCGCCTCCTCGCGCTTCTTTTCCAGGTCCAGACGATCCAGCTCCAGGCTCGACGTGTCGAACCGGACGAGCACATCGCCCCGGCGGACGGACGCGCCGTCGGGGACGATGGAGGAAATGGTCATCCCCCAGATCCGGCTGGCCGGGGCGTGAACGGTGATGGACCGGCTCGTTTCCAACTCACCGGTGAAGGTGAGGGGCTTGACGAAGTCACGTGACGCCACGACGTAGGTCCGGCGGGCGGGCGCAGCCGCGGCCGCAACCGCCAGCATCACCGCCAGCAGAATGGCCGCGTGGCGCGCGGTACGGCTCCGGCCGGCCGGGAGGCGGAGTCCGGACTCCTGGATGCGGATCGTGTTCAACGGCAAATGCTCCTCCCCATGTGATGGAACACAGATTAGTACGCAGTTGTTGTGGTCAGGTTTCAAGAAAACCGGCCAGGCGAACAGCGCCGCCCGCGGTCATCCGCGGCGGGAATCCAGCGGAAATGAAGAGGTTGCTCCCGCTGACTCGCGGCCGGATGCCGCCATCAGACCCTGGTCCGGTGGCTCTGGAATTCCGCCGCCAGCGTCTGCCGCAGGCTGTCGAGGCGCCGGGTCACATCGAGCTCGGCCTGCCGCAACGCGTCCGCCCGATCGGCCACCTTCCGGTCCTCGGTCTGGTCCGTGCGGTTTTCTTCGGCCGTCAGGCGGCTGCTCCGGACGGCGTGGGTTTGCCGAAACGCCGTGCGGTGCAGCGCGTCGGACCGGTCGATGGCCGATTGGCGGATCTGGTAGGCCTGGCCGAATGCATCGTCGCGAATCTTGCTGGCGCTGAGGCGGGCGGTGGTCCGGGTGTCCTCGGCGCGGCCCTGCACCTCGGTGCGCAGCTCGGTGATGCGCAGGTCCAACTGGGCCCAGAAGGCGGTGGCGTCGTCCCCCTCCTTGCCCGTCGCTTCGGCTTCCGCCTGGCTGCGCAGCTGATCGATCTGCCCGTCCAGCCCCTGCAGGATCTCATCGGCCTGGGCCAGGCCGATGGACTCGATGGAAGCGGCGTCGCCCTCGGCGCGACGCACCAGGTCTTCGGCCAGGCTGAAGGCCTTGCTCAGGAAGCTCTCGGCCTGGGTGTGCATCTTCTCGATGAGTTCCTCGGACTGGCGCACCGTCGGGGCGCCCACGAGGGCCGACGTCTTCCCGCCGACGAGCCGCGCCATGGCCACTTCGGCGTCGAGGGCTTCCTTCTCCAGACTCAGGGATTCAGTGAGCAGGTTCTGGAACTCGGCCAGCCCCGGCTCCCCGCGGCCGGCGTCCGGCGTGGCGGCGGACGGTTCGGCCCCGAGGAGCGACTCGGCCGTGGGCACCGTCGGGCTCCCGGTGACGAGCTGGTCGGCGAACGTCCCGGTTGGAAGCAACGAATCTCCGTCAGGGAGCTTTGACGCGGCGTCCCGGGGAGCGAGGGCGTCCGGCTCCATCTCGGGCAAGCCGGCGCCGAGGGTATCGGTTCTTGCGATTGAGGTCATGGCGGTCCTCTCCTGATGGTGAATGCCGATGGTGTGAACGCCATCATGATACTACTTATCGGCCCAGGGCGCATTTTGTTGCCTGTGCCGTGCCAGTCATTCCAGGGGAACCGCCGAGACCGCGCTGAGGAACTCCAGCGGCTGGTCACCGAACAGCTCGAACACGACGATCCGGGATTCCGGCGGCCCCTCCAGCAGGATGTAGCCGCCGAAAATGGCGGTGAGCCCGGCCATGAGCTGGTCGAGGAGGAAGACCTGGCGCTCTCCGGCCGCGGTGTTGAGGACCCGGGCGTCCTGCAGGATGCCGAACTGGTCGAAGGCGGAGATGGTGATGGCGCACGCCTCGGTCCCCGTGTTCAGGCAGGCGATGCCGGTGAAGAAGGCGGTGGTGTCCAGCAGGCCATTGGCGATGTGGCCCATGAGGTACCGGTTCGCCGGTCGGGTCTGCAGCGGCAGCGACGAGGAGAAACGGCCCGTCGCCGCCTCCTCGAACGTGATGCACCCCACGATGCGGTCGTCCGCTCCGGCCTCGATGACCAGGTAACCGGTGGCAGGGCCGGTCAGCGTGAACATTTCCTCAACGTCCAGCAGGCTCTTGCCGTGCGCCGGCAGGTTGATGGTTTCGGTGTCGCCGATCTGGACGCCGTCGTCACCGAACAGGGCAGCGCCGGCGGTGGCGGGTTGGCCGCCGGTGTTGACCACCGTCAGCACCGAGCGGTACGGCACTCCGCCGATGTCGCCCACCGCCACATGGGGGCAGTAGCTCATGGCGGCGGCCGCGTCCCGGCGGATCCCCTCGAGCGCCGACACGGTGATGGCGGTGCCGAACAGCGCGCCGCCCACCAGCGGCCGGTCGGAACTCAGGATGAGGTAGTCGGTGGATGACAGCCCGGGGAAACAGGTCGCCGGTGACAGCTCCACCCGGCCGTAGCCCGGGATGGCGAGCCGGTGGCTGCCCGTGAACTGGCCGTCGGCTTCATAGCGCTGGAGCGCCGCGCTGGCTGGGTGCCGGCTGGTGTTGATCAGCGCCAGTGTTGTGTCCTGGCCCTCACCGGCCCGGATCATGGGGAACAGGATCTCCGTGGCCGCCTGGCGGATGTCCGCCAGCCGGGTGCCGTCCAGGTAGTGCAGGCTGCCCCCCTCGTTGACCAGCCAGAGGCCGTAGGTGTCGGGCCGGGTGCTGAAGCCGCGCACCCAGCGGCCGGGCGCCTGGGCCGCCGGTCCCAGGAGCGTGTCCAGGTAGCGGGCGAACTGGGTTTGGGACTCGATCGACTCGGTGGTGGACGCGAGCATTCGGCCGGCGTCGTCGAGCAGCTCCAGGTTCAGGAGCGATTCCTGGTCGGCCTGGTTCACCACCGAGAACGACAGGTCACGGCTGCGGGGGAAGTGGAATACGTTGACGCCCGTCTGCTGGATCGCGGTGACGCCCGCCCGGTCGCTGATGCCGCCGTGCCCCGTGCCGCCGGCGACGGACAGCACGCTTGAAGCCGCCAGGCCGACGGTGCCGGACGGGTCCACCTCCAAGTCGCCGAACAGATCGAGGCTGTACGCGTAGGCGAAGCGGCCGTCGGCATCGGTGACGCACATCGCCAGCTTGCGCGAGTCGGTGAAGCCCAGCAGGATGTCGGGGCCGTTGAGGCCGTCATAGTTGTCGGCGGAGAGCGCCGAAGGCACGTTCTGAAAGTAAATGGTCTGCCGGTCGGCGCTGAACTGCCGGTCCGGCTCCGCGGTGATGACCACGAGTTTTTGGTTGCCGGCGCTGGCCACCGCGAGATCGGCATAGCCGTCCCGATTGAAGTCGTCGGCGTCCAGGTCCTTCAAGGCAGTGCCGACGGTGGCGAGGATCTGGTCGCCCGTCAGCGTCTGGCCGTCGCTCCACCAGACGGTCACCGATTCGTCTTCGGCGTTGGCCACCGCCACGTCGGCGTGCCCGTCGCCGTCGAAGTCGCCCACCGACAGGCCCACCGGCGCCGCGCCCGTAGCGTATTCCGCGTTGGTCTGGAACGCGTCGCCGAACACAACGTACAGCTTGTCCGCCCCGGCGTCGGTGAACAGGTAGTCGAGCCGGCCGTCGCCGTCCAGGTCGTGGAGCAGCGAATCGGAGGGGACGCCGGGGAGCGCCGCGACCCTCACCGGCAGCGCCTTGGGCGGCGGGGCCGGGTGGCCCACGAGCGCTGTCGCGGCGTACACCCACAGCCCGCCCGCTGTGTCGCTGATGAGGACCTCGGGGGCCCCGTCCCCCGTGACATCGCCCGCTGCCACTGTGACCGGCTCGTACGCCAGATCCAGCCAGGCCAGGCCGTCGAAAACCCCCACCGTCTGATTGAACGTCCAGTACAGGCGGCGGTGCACCCCGGAGATCCCCACCAGGTCCTCGCGTCCGTCGCGGTTCAGGTCGATGGTGAGCAGGTCGGTGATCTCCGGGCCGAAGTTGGCCATTCGGGGATATCCATCGTCGAAGTAGCCCGTCCACCGCATCAAGGAGACACCGGCGGGCGAAAAGGCCACCGGGATCGCGCGCTTTTCGGTCTGGGAGAAGGCGCTGAAGTCCACCGGCAGCGGGTAGTCGGGCGCAGCGAATGCATACCCCGTCAGGTCCAGGTAGAACAGCGTGGACGCCTGGCCGTGCACGCCGGCTGCGCCCCAGTTGCTCGCCGCGGTGGCCGGCCATACGTCGGCCCCCAGTCCGATGGTGATCCCCAGCGATCCACCCGGCGTGTCGGGGGTCCAGCCGGCGGTGCTCTCGGTGACGCGCAGATCGATGGCCGTCTCCCCGGCCACGTACCGGAACAATTGCACGGCGTGGGGCCCGATGTCGGCCGCGCCCTTGTCCGGGGCGTAGCCCACCACCGCCAGGTCCCACACCTGCTCGCCGGCGGCGGGCAGCGGCGCGGCGGTGGCGCCGTCACCGGTGGCCAGCGTCTGGCTCAGGCGGATCCCAGGCGGCAACTGGATGCGGATGATCGCCGGCTGGTCGGCTGAGGCGTCGGGAAACGTCAGAGGATCCAGCTCGAGGGTGAGTGCGGTGGCCGGCACGGCCTGGGACGGCGTGTCGGGGAAAACGCGCCCGCTCTGATCGGGATTGAACCGGAGCCGGATGCAGCGCTCGGTGATCGTCAGGCTCACGGGGATCGTCTGGGGGGAGTTCGTTGTCCAGGTGCCGGTGACGGTGATGAGGGCGGTGTAGGCGCCCGGCGCCAGCCCGGTGGTGCTTACGGCCACGGTCACCGTGTCCGTCTCGCCGGCCGAGACGCCGCTGGCCGGGGTGCATGCCAGCCACGCGGCGTCGTCGGAGACGGTCCAGCTCATGGCGCCGTCGCCGGTGTTCTGGATGGTGAAGCTCCGGTCACCCACCAGCGCCTCCTGGGCGCACTGGATGGCCAGGCTGGCGGGAGCCAGGGCGATGGTGGCCAGCCCCGGCAGCTGGACCATGGTGGTCTCGGACAGATCGCTGGTCAGCGTGTTGGCGTTTTGGGCGTGGGGATCGGTGACCGTCCGGGCCGCCAGCGTGACCGCCTGGTCGGGCGTCAGCCCGTTCACGGTGAACGAGGCGGTGCTCTTTCTGGCGGTGCTGCCGGCCAGATGGAACGGCCCGCCGCCCGTCTGGTAGTAGACCCGGTAGCGGCCGGAGTCGGCCGTGTACCGAATGGGGGTCCATGTCAGCCGCGCCGAGTAGGGAGTGAGGGCGGCCGCCGACAGGTTGCCCGGAGCAACGGTCTGGGTAGTCTC
>JAEAME010001455.1_pt1 | contig 16410 bp, 11 predicted proteins | sample 8958731 | NCBI WGS metagenome assembly JAEAME01 (sample SAMN16933194, study PRJNA681113) | bioreactor sludge metagenome | isolation source: anerobic bioreactor sludge (Control) | place: India:Bengaluru | collected 2018-10-24 | reverse complement strand
AAAGAACAAAATACTAATCAATTAAAAATCAGTGGGATTTAAATGCCCACTACTGACAATTATTTTATCTTTAATATGTTTTATATTATTACCGGATGACCATTATCCTGCCGCAGGATGAAAAATCATCAGTTTTTAATGTGCACAGATAATTGCCGGCAGGTAAATTTGTTACATCGCTTTTCAGTTCGAATCGTCCGGCCGGGTATGTTTGATCAGTAAGGATTTCAATGAGTTGACCAACTAGGTTAAAGAGTTCGATCGTGACTTTTCCGCCTTTTTTCAGCCCGAAGGTAATTGTCACCTGGTTCGAACATGGGTTGGGATAAACTCCGAACAGTCCGTATGAATTCGTCTGGTCGTTCCCTGGCGTGCCGGTGTAATAGATATAAACCGCGTCGAACATGGAAGCTCCGTTCCCGCCGGGCCGCTCAGCGCTCCATGCGGTTGCACCAACTCTTTTTTCGAAGTTCAGCGCCACTCTCGGGTTGGGATCCGCCAGGTTGGGATTGTCATTATACCCGGGCGAAACAACTGTCCAGTTACCGGGATTGACCATATTGAAATTTTTAGTGACAAAGGGAAGCTTTAAGGTAGTTGCGTTGAAATAGGTGGCTATGAAGGTGGAGTCATAGAGATTAAAGGCAATATCGGGTTGAAGCTCGTTGTTTCCTGAAGCGGAAACGTTCAGCATCTTGAAATGATCATTTGACGCGGCGCGCAGGTTGTACCCGCCCGATATTTCATACTTCTGGTATGAAGGATTAAATTTCTCAAAGAGGACAACCTGGGTGAGGTTGGCGCTGTCGTTATCCGTATCGGAGTACTGGCAGGCAATAACCGGATTCCGGCACTGGTTGATTGCAGAAGCATCAAGGCTGTCAATACAGACTGGGATTGTAAAGGGACTGTTAAAATTCGGATCGGAATGGGAGGTGTAAATATGCCCGAGGTCCGAATCCGGTTCCTCCTTCTCCTCCCACACGGCATAATAACGGCCGCTGCTGTACGACGGGGAATATCCATAGGCAAGATCTACCTTTCCGAGGTATTTCTGGGAGGTCGTCACCGTATACGTGTTATCAATTGATAATCCGCCGTCGCTTGAGGAACAAAAAACCAGGTAATCCAGGTCATATTCGGTTTTTGTGTATAAAAATGCGATACTGTTGGGATTTGAAGAAGTTGCGGGAAATAAATAGTCTGATGATAGAGCAAGATCATGGATTTGGTAAGAATCAACCCAGAAACCGGCAATACCCTCCCCGGTCACACCGTTAAAGACCATCAAATTAACATAACAGTGACCCGTAATGGTGTCTTTATAAATTATCCCTGTAAACAATTTAAGATCATCCAGCGTAACCCCGGATGTGACCAGATCTATTTTAATGATCGTTGGAAAATGTTGACTTGTTAGAAAAATATTCCATGTCTTTCCGTTATCAGTCGATCTGTAAAAATCTATCCACTGCTTACCTTGTTTGAAGTAACCAAAAGAAGCGTACAACCAGCCGTTAAACGCTGAGCAAATTGACAAATTTCGCTGGTTCTGATCGGGTTGATCACTGATAAAGATATCATCGCCGAATATTTCCGTCCGGGAGGTGTTCAAAGGAATTACCGGATCAGCGATTTGCCTGCTCTGAGCATATACTGCATGAACCGAAATGATCGTCAATGCAATTGAAAGGATAATGCTTTTTATGTTCATTTTTTAAAATTTAGCTTAAAATTAAGATAAATATTCGAGATTAAGTTATAATACATATAAAAATATAACAAATATTGTGCCATTGTATTATCTCTTTACAAATCAGTAGATTGAAAAAATGGAAATGATGAATCAGCTTATTTAGTGTAAAAATATTTTACAAAAAATGTCAATATTATATACACTTCAAATATCCATACGAATATAGTTAATGCAAACCGCGGATGATAAAATTGATATTCCATTTGGCCATTGAAATCAAAAATTATTATCAAATGAAGTGTTAAGCGGCTTGCCTCCGCATCATTGATTCGTTTGATGGGATCGTATGGTAAGTTTTTGAAAAAAGTGATGTGACCGGTACGCTGGGTTCAGTACTTGAGACTTCCGATATTTCCCATATTCCAAAGTATCCATTCCTGGCGTCCGGACAGATAGGCTGTCGGAGCGCCCGGATTTGATCGGAGCGGGTTGGGCAGACAGGCGGCGATCAGCGCCGATTCACCCCGGGTGAGCCGGGAAGCCGGTTTGTGAAAATATTTTTGAGAGGCTGCCTCCGCACCGTAAATTCCTTTTCCCATTTCAATCACATTGAGATAGACTTCCAGGATACGTTTCTTACTCCAGAAAACCTCAATGAGAAAAGTAAAGTAAACTTCAAATCCTTTTCTTACCCAGGAACGCTGCGGCCATAAGAATACATTTTTAGCGGTCTGCTGTGAGATGGTACTGGCTCCCCTCACTCTCTTTCCCTGTTTCTTTTCATTGTACTCCCTGGCTTTTCCGATTGCATCGAGGTCAAAGCCATGATGTTCCATGAACCGGTTGTCTTCCGATGCCACTACCGCCAAAGGAAGGTCAGGGGATATCTTATCGATCGGCATCCATTGCTTGCTTAATTTCAGTGATTGACCATCCATCGATTGTCCGAAAAGACGGATTACCATCAGCGGAGTTACAGGCGGATTTATGAACCGGTATACCATTACCGACAGGATGGAAGATCCAAAGAAAACAACACCTCCGATCCAGGTTATTTTCCAGACTCCTTTCCAGAACTTTTTCATGATTGCAGCCTCTTCTTTTTGTTCGCAAAGGTCTTCAAATGTAAGAAAAATTCATAATTTTGCGCTTCATTTGTGAACTGAATTAACGTTACTGTCATGAGCAATTACATTGGGATTCGTATTGAAGATAAATATGAGATGGAACGAAGGGCGCCATTGACGCCTTCGCATGTGGCCCGTCTGATCAAACAGAAGAAACTGGATATTGTAGTCCAGTCGTCGGAGAAACGTATTTTTAAAGATGAGGAATATCTCCGTGCCGGTGCAGAAGTTGCCAATGACCTGAATAAGTGTTCGGTTATCTTTGGCGTTAAAGAAATTCCCATCTCCTGCTTCGAGCCCGAAAAGACCTATGTGTTTTTTTCCCATGTAATTAAAGGACAAAAATATAATATGCCGATGCTGCGGCGCATGATGGAGTTGAAATGCAACCTGATCGATTATGAACGGGTCGTGGATGAACAGGGTAAGAGACTCATCTTTTTTGGCCGTTATGCAGGCATGGCAGGGATGATCAATTCACTATGGTCGCTTGGCCTGCGTCTGAAAGAGGAAGGTTACCCTACAAACCTGGCACGGATCAAACAGGCAAGATATTACCATTCGCTCCGTGAAGCAAAAGATGATATTTCGGCGATCGGGCAACTCATCGCCGAAAAGGGAATACCCCATGAATTCCGTCCGTTCGTCATTGGTTTTACCGGTTACGGAAATGTCTCCCAGGGTGCCCAGGAAATATGCGGTTTCCTTCCTGTCAAGGAAATTTCTCCTGAGAAATTTCTCTCACTCCATCTCCGGAAAAAATTACCGGATAACCTGATCTATAAAGTGATCTTTAAAGAAGAGGATCTGGTTGAACATGTGGATGGCGATCCTTTTGATCTTCACGACTATTATTCAAATCCTCAGAATTACCGGAGCAAATTCGAGAAATATATCCCCCACCTTTCGATGCTGATCAACTGTGTCTATTGGGATGAACGTTATCCGCGACTGGTCACCAGGTCGTATCTTAAGAAACTTTTCGCAAAAGGAAATCCCCGGCTGAAAGTGATCGGCGACATCAGTTGTGATGTCGAAGGCGCCATTGAATGCACCTTGAAACCGGCAAAAATTGAAGAACCCTTATTTGTTTATGATCCCGATACGGAAACCATTGCCGATGGTCATACTGGTAAAGGTATGCTGGTCATGGCAGTCGATATTTTACCGGCGGAGATCCCGCGCGATTCATCGAACGGATTCGGAGATGTGCTGGTGAATTTCGTCAAACCCATTTCCGACGCCGATTTTTCAGTCCATTTCGATGATGTCGATTTGCCCCGGCCTATTAAAAAAGGACTTATCTTACATCAGGGAGAGTTAACCCCTGAATTCAAATATATTGAACAATATCTCTAACAAACTATACTAAAAACACGGTGATATGAAAAAAGTCTTAATCCTCGGAGCAGGAATGGTGGTCAAACCTATTGTTACTCATCTTTTAGGGAAAGGTATCCGGGTTACGGTTGCCACACGTACGAAATCAAAAGCAGCAACTATGATCGGCGATCATCCCCTGGGGAAAGCGATTGCCTGGACGGTAGAGGATCAGGATGGTTTGGATAAGATGATCGCAGAGCATGATCTTACCGTCAGCCTGCTTCCGTATGTCCATCATGTGATGGTGGCAAAGCTTTGCATTAAGAATAAAAAGAATATGGTGACCACCTCCTATGTCAAACCGGAAATGCGTGCCCTCGACGCCGAAGCTAAAGCGGCAGGGATCATCATTTCAAATGAGATGGGCCTTGATCCCGGCATTGACCATATGTCGGCCATGCGGATTATCAATCATGTGCACAATAAAGGGGGAGCAATCCAGGAGTTTTATTCTTTATGCGGTGCCCTGCCGGCTCCTGAAGCAACCGGTAATCCTTTCAAATACAAATTTTCATGGAGCCCCAAAGGAGTGGTCATGGCGGGAAACAATGATGCCCGCTTTCTGAAACATGGAACCATCGTCGAAATACCAACCGAAAACTTGTTTAAAAATCCTTTTCAGGTTGATTTCCCCAAAGTCGGGATTCTCGATGTTTACCCCAACCGCGACTCCATTGCCTACCGCGAAATTTACGGAATACCCGAAGCCAAAACCGTATTCAGGGGAACATTCCGCTATCCGGGCTGGTGCGAAATTATTGACGTGATGAAACGTCTGAAGCTTATCGCGTACGATAAGTTCAATATGGATGGAATGACCTATGCCGGATTACTTGCCCGGCAGATCGGGGTAAAAGCTTCGGCCGGCATCAGAAAATCAGTAGCTGAGTATTTGAAAATTCCTGCCGGTGCATACGCTCTCGACGCACTGGAATGGCTGGGATTATTTGAAGATAAACCCATGCAACGCAAAGAAGACTCTACCTTTGAAGTGGTATCCGACCTGATGATCGGAAAAATGAACCTGGGCCTGACCGAACGCGATATGGTGGTGATGCAACATACATTTCTGGCTGTTTATCCCGATGGCAAAAAAGAGGTAATCCGTTCGCGAATGCTGGATTTCGGAACCTTGGCCACCGATACTTCCATTGCGCGAACCGTTGCCCTCCCTGCCGCCATCGGTGTGGAAATGATCCTCAAAGGGGAGATCAAAGTTAAAGGGGTTCATGTTCCCGTTATTCCCGAAATCTATAACCCGATCCTTGATAATCTGGAGAAATTGGGTATTAAAATGGTTGAAGAATATAATCTGCCAATATCAGAGATGATCAAGGGATGAAAGTGAACAAGGTCAGGTTGATCAGCATTAATCAAACATGGGAATCGGAGAAATAATTATTTTAATTATCGTTGGCGTCGTCCTTTTCGCCGTATTCAGTATGCGTAAAAAGCAACCAGGAAAAGACGCTGACCAAAACAGCAACCCTGGCTCTTCTCCCGGCCAGCAAGATACACAGTATCAGAGATCGGGGAGGGGAGGCGGTTATGGAAAATGGATCGGGGGTGGATTGGGCTGGGTTTTCGGCGGACCTATCGGGGTTATCCTTGGATTGGCTTTAGGATCAATGTTCGACGGGATGAACAAGGGTAAATTTGCCGGCCAGGAAACCCCGAGGGGCGACTTTACCATGAGTCTGCTGGTCCTCTCTGCTGTCGTGATGAAAGCCGATAAAAGAATTGTCAGATCGGAACTCGACTTCGTCAGGAATTTCTTTATCAGCCAGTTTGGCGAAGAGGAGGGATCACGGCAGATCCTGATGCTACGCGAAATCCTGAAACAGGAAATCAATGTTCAGGAGGTAAGTCGCCAGGTGGGGCAATACATGGATTACCCTGTACGTCTGCAACTGATGCATTACCTTTTTGGAATTGCCGCCGCGGATGGAAATTATCATCCTGATGAAGTCGACATGATCGAAACAATTGCCGGATTCATGGGAATCTATGCTGCCGACTTTACCTCCGTAAAAGCCATGTTTGTCAAGAGCGCCGGCTGGGCTTATGACGTTCTGGAGATCACTTCCTCCGCTACCGATGAAGAGGTGAAAAAGGCTTACCGTGAAATGGCAAAAAAACATCATCCCGATATAGTATCCACGCTTGGAGAAGATGTCAAAAGAGCCGCCACCGAAAAGTTCCAGAAGATCGGCGCCGCATACGAAGAAATTAAAAAACAACGAGGACTTAAATAATCATCCGGACTTCTTTATTTGATTCCGGTTCTTTCCATCTCTTCAAAAGAAAGATCCATCAATTCGTATCCTTCCCATCCACTGAAATCAAAGTGCCACCATTCCGTGGGGTAGACAGTGAATTTGTGCGAATTCATAGCATCGATGAGGATTTGCCTGTTTGCAAGTACTTTCGGAGGTAATGTCAGGAATGACGAACTTGCTTTAATGGTGAAATCATCAAACGGAGTTGGCATATCCAGTTCCTTTCCGGTCTTCAGATCGATCAGACTAACATCGACCGCACATCCCCGGTTATGACGCGATCCCTTCCATGGAGCGGCAACGAACAGGGTATCCCGATAGGTCTCATAAAACAATAACGTTGCGGCATAGGGCCGGTAAGCATCATAAACTTTAAGTCCCAGTCCTTGTAATTTAAGATCTGCCTGAACGGCAGCAAGAGCCCTGGCAACCGAAAGTCTCGCATAGGCTTTTGCCGAAGTATAGATCTTTTTATGAGTAAAATTATTACTCGTTGCATAACGGATGTCCGGTTGAATTCCGGGTACATAAATCTCCAGGTCCACCAGTTTCTTTAAACTGTCGGCGGAAACAACACTATCGTAAGCGGATATTGTTGAAATAATTGGCAGATGGTAAGGATTTTCTTTAATGGTTTGTGCAGGAAGACTTTGAATCAATCCCGGAAGAATGAACCACAGAACTATTTTAATTTTCGAAATAAACCTCATAAATTCGTACGTTTTTTACTTGTACAAAGATCGAAATTCTAAATGATGATGGAATATGCAGGCTAAATTATTTTCACCGGCTAAAATCGGCCCACTCACACTTCGTAACCGATCTATCCGTTCAGCAGCGTTTGAAGGAATGTGTCAGGGTCATACTGTTTCTGAAGATCTCATCAATTATCACCGTTCGGTTGCTAAAGGCGGGATCGGAATGACAACCGTTGCTTATGCGGCGGTTTCCAGGAGCGGTCTGTCTTTTGATCATCAGCTTTGGCTGCGGAAAGAGATCGTCCCGGATCTGAAAAAACTTACCGATATCATTCACGCGGAAGGAGCTGCAGCATCCATACAGATCGGACATTGCGGTTTAATGGCAAAGCGATCGGTTTCGGGCGGCGTTTGCTTGTCGCCAAGCGGAGGGTTGAACCTTTTCGGACCAACCTGGTCACGCGCCATGACCCAGGAGGATATTAATTCTGTTGTCCGTGATTTCGGAACCGCCGTTCACCTTGCCCGGGAAGCGGGATTTGATGCGGTGGAAGTCCATGCAGGTCATGGATACCTGATAAGCCAGTTCTTATCGGAATATACCAATAGAAGAAAAGATATCTATGGCGGCTCATTCGGGAACAGATGCCGTTTCATGATCATGGTCATCCGGGAGGTGATGAAGGCAGCAGGCAATGATATGGCGGTACTGGTAAAGATGAATATGAGGGATGGATTCAGAGGAGGAATGGAATTGGATGAATCAGTTGAGGTGGCAAAGATTCTTGAAAGGGAAGGCGTTCATGCGCTTGTCCTGAGCGGCGGATTCGTATGTAAAGCGCCGATGTATGTGATGCGGGGACGAATGCCGGTTCAGATTATGGCACATGGTATGAAAGAGAAACTATTGAAATTTTGTGTATACTGGTTCGGGGAATTGCTGGTCCGGCCCAGCTCGTTCAGCGAAGCTTATTTTCTTGAAGATGCCATTCAGGTGAGGAATCAGATCAGAATACCCCTCGTTTATGTCGGAGGATTGGTTTCCCGGGAGAAGATCGACCAGGTTCTCTCCGCCGGTTTTGAATTTGTCCAGATCGCGCGGGCTCTTATTAACGATCCTGAATTCATCAATAAGCTCCGGACAGGTGAACTCGCCGTTTCCGAATGCAATCATGCCAATTATTGCATTGCGGTTATGTACTCCGGTAAAATGGTTTGTCATAAGCATCAGGAACATCTGCCCCGTAAATGGAAGTTGATGTTGGATGGGAAATAATCGTCTCCGGTATATGAAAAATATCCTTACACTTTTCCTTCTGGTTTTTACGATACAATGGCAGGTCGTGGCTCAGGATCCTGAAACGACCGTAACGGAGACCGATCCGGTCATCCTTGCTAAACTGGAACAATGGAAGGATCTGAAATTCGGCTTGCTCATGCATTGGGGCCCATATAGTCAGTGGGGGATCGTGGAATCCTGGTCGCTCTGTTCGGAAGATGAACCCTGGTGCACCAGGAAAATGAAAAATTATACGGACTATTGCAGGGCCTATACAAATCTTCAGCGAACTTTTAATCCCGTGAAATTCGATCCGCGACCTTGGGCGGCCGCGGCAAAATACGCCGGTATGAAATATGTGATTTTCACAACCAAACATCACGACGGTTTCTGTATGTTCGATACGAAGGAAACAAGCTACCGCATTACTGGCCCCGACTGCCCGTTCCACCTGGATCCGAGATCGGATATTGCGAAAGAGATATTCAATACCTTCAGGAAGGAAGAGTTTTGGACGGGTGCCTATTTTTCAAAACCCGACTGGCATTCGAACGACTACTGGGCTGAAGAATGGGCAACTCCGGATAGAAATGTCAACTATAATACCACGAAATACCCCGAACGATGGAAACGCTTCTGCGATTTTACCTTCAACCAGATCCGGGAGTTAATGAACCGCTATGGGAAAATGGATATCCTTTGGCTGGATGGGGGATGGGTCAATCCCGGAAATAACCAGGATATTAATATGCCCGCGATCGCGGCAATGGCCCGGTCGTACCAAAAGGATCTGCTGATCGTCGACCGGACAGTAACCGGAAAATACGAAAATTACAGAACCCCCGAACAGGAAATTCCGGGAAAACCACTCGGTTATCCATGGGAAACCTGCATGACAATGGCGACTTCATGGTCGTATGTGCCTGGGGATATCTACAAATCTTCCAACAAGATCATTCATATGTTGGCTGAGATCGTCTGCAAAGGGGGTAATTATCTGTTGAATATTGCTCCCTCCCCTGAAGGGAAATGGGATGATACGACCTATATCCGGTTGAAGGAGATCGGCGACTGGATGAAGATCAATGGCGAAGCTATCTATTTTACGCGGCCTGTTAATCCTTACCGGAATAAAAATATCTGCTACACATCCATCCGCGATTCTTCTGATGGCAGGATCAGTAAAATTTATGCCATATACCTGGCTGATGAAAATGAACAGAGAATGCCTTCAACGATCCTGATAGAAGGTATTCCCGGTAAATATCATGGTACCGTTAGCCTGCTGGGATATTCAAAGAATCTGACTGTAAAGATGGAAGGTGAATCGGGCATTCGGATTTTTATACCGAAAAAGATCAGAGAACATCCTCCATGCAACCATGCATGGACGTTTAAAATAACTGCCAACAAGTAAGAAAGATCAGAGTTTCTGCCATTAATAACTTGATCTAAGGTTCTGTGTTCTCCTTTTTCATCTGTACCATCATTCTGGCATCCCTGTATTGTTTTTGACGACGATTCAGCTCTTTTAATGACGAATAACTGGTGGCAGGGATATAGGACGATTTGATGCAATATACCGATTCGACGAGAATTTTATTTTCTGCAGTTTTGCTTGTTGTTAATGAATAGGTGAATAAATCGTTATCAAACAGGGTATTTATCGCTTTTTCATTAACTAATGTTACAGGTTTTGAGAAAATATACTCGACTCTTAGTTTATCCGTATAAGGAAATGAAAGATAATAATCCAGATTCCGGTTTTCCAGATCGGTGGAAATAATGGAATGATTCAACCAATCGCCAAGTCCGATGGAAAAAACACTATCATCGATCATCGTGATAATTGCCTTTTGTGACCCTGAACATCTGAGAGTATAGCAGAAAGGAGGCAATGGCTCAATTTTTTCAAAGCTGACACTATCAATCCTGGAATTTTCCAGTTGTTCCTCCCACACCATTTGATAATGGACTTTCAGGGAATCTTTACCGATGATCTGTGCCTGTTTTCTATGATACGTGGATAGGCAACCTTTATAGGTTGAATTTACAAAGAAATAATTAGAGTCATTGAGGTTGGTTACCTGTGCATACCGGTCATAAAGATTGGTTTCACAATTCATAGCAGGTAAGAAGTGTTCAGAATAATCGAAAGCATTGTCGATACTGACAAGAAAAGCTTTTGTTCCCATGAGATTAGGATCGATTTCATCAATTTGGAAGATCTTATAATCAGTTTTTGGATAGATATAATGTAAGATGCCATTTTCATCCTTAAAGGCCAGGTAGAGGTCTGTATATAAATCACTGGTAATCCAGTTCACATCAAGTATTCCATCGAATTTATTCTTGGCAAAAACAAAATATCCCGGATAGCCGAAATACCTGAAGAGATCTTTGTACAGAATAAAGAGGCTGAAGCGGTCACAACTCCGCTGCCATAAGTAATATCCCGAAGAAAAATTTTCCCATTTTTCGCTTTCTGTCAGTTTAATACTGTCATTGATATAGGAGACTGCCTTGTAAAATAAGGATAATTTGCCGCACGTATCACATTCCTTCTTCAGAAGAGATATCCATTCGTTAAAGTATTCTTCCTTTTTATTTCTTGGGGAGGAACGGTCAATTCCCTTGACTGTTCTTTCGAAAGCTTCACCCCAACTGTCCGGCGTCAGCTTTGTAATCATGCCGAAATTACTTGTGAGTCGTGCTCCGGTGATCATGTATCTGCAGAAGGGAAGTTCATTCTCGGGAATACCATTTTCAAAACCGGCGATGGCTGGTAGATAGGGAAAATTCCATTGGAATAGTGAATCCCTGCCCGGCACAACGGTAGCTGATACATTTAATCCATTGTATCCCTGAATCTTAAATTTTACCTTATTTTTGAACCGGAGGCTCGTGTGTGAATTTAATATGGGTATCTCTTCGTGGAAAAAGATATCTATCGGATATCCTCCGCCAACCGGATCGGTCATCTTTAGTGAAAAACTTACGATGTCACCAATTTCGGCTCCCGGTACACTTAATCGTAAATAACCTATGTTTAGTCTTGAATCACCATATGGGTCGCTGACTTCATGAGTCTCGGTTCTTTCTTTCACAATTTTTCCGTTGGGTTTGATCAGATATACATCCAAATTATCGATCTCCGTATATACTGTTTGTGGAATGGAGACTTTGGTATATTCCAATCCTTTTTTACTAAGTATCTTGATCTTTTTCTGTATGGTTGTCGTCTTCAACAACATTTCAGGAAAATCTTGATAGGGAGCTATCCTGAAGATGATTTCAGTACTTTCAGAAAGTATTACTGCATCGTGGTTTTGCAGTGAGTCGGGCATTATGGGGATCTGAGATAACCAGTTTGTCGTGTCTGGAATTTGTGATCTGGCAGTTATACTGAGAACAATCAGAAAAAACAGAAATATCGTTCTATTTAAAAATGATCGCATTATTACGGGTTTTTGAGATAAATTCGGAAAACTTTTTATAATCAGGGCATTCTTCTTTTGAAATTAATAGTTTCTCACACCGGAATTTCGATTTAATAGCGATTGTCTGATCCATTTTTTCTGTGTTGATTTCATAGTAATATCCATCCTGATCATACAGCATGGGCTTTAGTACCGCACTTTGAAAGAGCGGGTCTGTTTCTATCCGGATATCCGTACTTCTGAGGGTTTTATAGTTAAGAATGACATCTCCTTTGTAATCTTTACAATGAAATGAGATCATTGGGATTGGTAAAAATCCAAGATTAATGTAGGTGCTTGATCCGTTTTTAGCAATTAGCACAGGAGAGACAGATAACCGGCATGAAATGACAATACTATCGGTTGTCTGGACCATGTTGGGATGATCAATGGAAACCCCTTTCATAATCTTGTTGAGTATTGAACTCGATAGCAACGACCATTCGGTTTGGGTAGTTTCTGTATAGAGATATTTGAGATATTGCATCGCTGCTCCATAAGCCGTATAATGAAGTGTTCCGGTGAGACTGTCATTATTTAACCGGAGTGCGAAAAGAAAATACTCCCGGTTCATTTCCGGTTCACTCGGGGCAACGGTTTCATATAATCCGTTCTCAGTATCTAAGATAAGTACCTTACTACCCTGGATTCCCAATGCTGGTATCCACCAGGATCCTGATTTAGCCGTGGGATCAAGAAAAAGCCACCTATCATTCCTTTTAACCGTACAAATCATATGATTTGCAGCTGATAATGAAGGGAATGTCATATCGGTAAAATGAATTCCTGTTGAAGCCAGGGCTAATTTTGCTTCAATACCCTTATATCGTAATGCCTGACACAGGAGGAATGCCATGTCTTTGCAGTCGCCTTGTCTGGTTCTCAGTACTTTATTAACATTGTGCGGAATATAAGCACCATAACCGATCAGAACATCTAAATATTTGATATGATCTCTGACATAATTGAACAGGGTTTCTATTATGGTATCCTTTTCGGTCTTTGAGCCTGTCAGGCTGTCAATCAAAGCTTTTGATTTTTCGTTCAGATTTCCTTTTGGCCGGATCTTTTTCATTACCCAATCATTATAATAACCAGTTTCATTACCGTAAAATTCCCTGGGTGTAACAATGGTCAGCGCGGTGCATCGGTGCTTCTTTATTTGGAACCATGGTTCTTCATTGCTGTTCGATTCTTTATAAGCAGGCACGCCGGTCAGGTAATAAATGATCTCATGCTTCCCGATGACGGAGTCGAACTTGAAATAGGAAAGAAGTTCCGGGTAAATAATTTTATAGCGAAAACTGTAATCGTGAGGAACGGTTATCTCATAATAAAAAGTGTCGATGGGAAATGGATTGAAAAAAAGCATACTTGATTGCAGGATGAGATCCGTAGTTTTAATCTGATAATTGACCTGGAAAGGTTCTTTTTTCGGTAATTCAATCAAAACGGTTCGCTGGCAGGAATAGAAATGTTCTACCGGGGTCTGAATATCACTGACATCTCCTTTTCGAAAAAGTTTCCATTTTCCTTTATCCGTATAATAGCGGGTTTCGTATTCCGTTACCTCTTCAAGCGAGGTATAATTGACATAATAATTGGAATAATCGGGAATAGGGATACTCTGTACAGTGACGTTACTGACAAATCCTTTGGCCGTATCAATGATCTGAATGGATTCCCGGTATATACAGGAGGGACCTTTTGCCTTCTCCTGACCTATCAGGACTGAACATGTTCCGGATAAAAACAGGATCAGGAAAATCAACCGTCGAACACCTCGAACGCATTCCCTGCAGTGTGTTATGGGGTTATAGAGCAAAAAATCAGAAATTCCGCCCGGATCGGAGAATCTCCACGCACTAAACCGGACTTCTTCAACTTCAACCGGACTTTTGTCAAAGGTAATTCGCGATGGCAGATCAATCATGAAACCTCCATGAAATACCGAATTTGAAGGCGGCGTCAGGCATCGGGTAATTGGGAACCGTATAATAGTACTTATCCATGAAACTGGCATTGAAATGTGAGTACATGACAAAAAACCTTGCCCTTTGTATTTTCAGATTGATGAAAACATCCATATAAATATAGTCTCCGATCTCTTTCCGGTCCTGTATATAAAATGAATGGGTAGCCGGCATATAGCTGTCTGCATAGTAAGGCGTATTATAAAAGAAACTTAATCCGGGTTGAAGGATTGCAGCGCCATGAAACAGCGGTTGAGAGTAATAGAGAGCCAGGCTCCCCATAAATGCAGGGACGCGCAGTACATTGGTTCCCTGAATGGTCTGGTAGACCAGCTTGGCGGTTATATTAAATCTCCATAAATCCAGATTTGTATTGAGATAGGCGTAAAGATGTGCGAATCCTCCTTTAAATTGTTGCGGAGTTGCGGAGGAATCAAGATAAACATAATTACTGATCCGGTTCACGGTAAATCCTGCTTCCAGAAATTTCAGGGAGTAGTTTATTCCTGCAGAGATCAGGCCTTGTTTCTCCCAGGCAGTATCCCATTTGAAATTGTTGCCAAGGTAATGTTCATAAAACCATCCGGGTTTTTGCAGGGCATAATCGCCTGTGAGGGTGATAGTCCCGATATTTTTTGTGGTTTTTCCAAGAATCTGGCTAAGCCTGATCCTGAGACTCATATCAGATTCATTATAATCACCGAGAACATAATCACCTCTCGCAACAAGGCGAAGACTGGGAGTGGGTTGAAACGAGAATGTCGCTTCAGGGATCCACTGTATGAAATAGTGCCTGGTTTCATGGGAGGAGAGTTCGATATACTGCTGTCTGATTCCTACTTCAAGCTGAATAACACGGTACTTTTTCTCTCTGTTATAACTTGGATTGCTCCAGAAGATTTCATTGACGAATTTTGTAACGGTGACAGAATCAACGGTCGACAGGCTATCGAGGAAGATATTTTCATAAAATCCACTGTTGGGCTGCCCGTCCAAATAATTCTGAATCTGCCGGTTATATTGAAAACTGTAGGTCAGTCTTCCCAGTTCAAACCGTTTTTTAGAACCCTGGGCAGTGTCTTTTTCATTCACCGGATGACGGGTAAGATCGTAATAGTGCTTCATATAGAATCCAATCTCTCTGACCCGGGTTTGTGCTTTCTGGAGGTTCACGGCAAATACCTGGCGGTTTGTTTCAAGGTTCTGTTCAAAAAGGCTGTCGTATTTTATTCCACCGTTTTCATTGTTTTTGATGCGGTTCAACAGGAAATTTGCAATGACACCATACCTCTTATTTTTTGTGATGAATTGTGTCGTCAGAACAAAGTTTATATGATTGGCCTTTTGCTGTAAATAAGCACCGGGAGCGCTCATGACCCTGAAATCAAATCCCAGGTTAAGGCTTCGGTACAGGTTCCGGCTGAATATGGCATGGAAATTCTGTTCTTTTTTGGCTCCCTGATCGTACCATAACTCGGTATAAGTTTTAAAAACTTTATAATATTTAACGCTGTCATTTTGATAGAGGTAGGCGTCAAGATTATGAACTCCGTAATCAAATCCGCATTCCTGACGGAAAGGGGAGGGGATGAGCGGCAGACTGCTTAGTCCGATATTCCCAAGGGTTGCATAAAACGGGGATTGTTTATAGAGAGGATCATAGTTCTGGAATCCATTCAGTACGGTATCGTTGGGATGCAGTTTAAGCAGACCAAGTTTTTCGAAATCATTATAAAAGAAGGAAACGATGGTAGAATCCCGTGATGGTCTCCGCTTCAGGGAGTCGACCGTTTGTGCAGTAACAAAAACAGTTAAAAAGCATAGAACAGAAAGGAGGTAGTATCGTTTAGTGAAAATGTACATCCCGTTCGCAAGAATTTGCGATAAAGGTACAAAAAGTACTTCAGGTTTCAGTTTGGATTATCGGGAAGAAAACAACGATTGAGGATGGGAATAAAAAAACCCAGGGAATTCCTGGGTTTTATAAAAAAGATCGGCAACGACATACTCTTCCACTTGGTGTAGCAGTACCATCTGCGCTAGTGGGCTTAACGACTCTGTTCGGAATGGGAAGAGGTGAACACCACTGCTATAGTCACCGTAAGATTTTAACACAACACCGAATACTGTTTCGGTGATTATGTGACATATATATGAAAGAAAATACAACGGAATCGAAAGATCAACACGTAGAAGAAAGCTTACGGGTAATTAGTACTGCTCGGCTTTGACATTACTGCCTTTAGACCTGCAGCCTATCGACGTCGTGATCTACGACGACCCTTAAAGGAAACCTCATCTTGGGCTAAGTTTCGCGCTTAGATGCTTTCAGCGCTTATCTCATCCAGACGTAGCTACTCTGCGATGCAGCTGACGCCACAACAGATACACTAGCGGTCTGTCCAACTCGGTCCTCTCGTACTAGAGTCAGGTGCCCTCAAGTTTCCAACGCCCACAACAGATAGGGACCGAACTGTCTCGCGACGTTCTGAACCC
>JAEAME010001454.1_pt1 | contig 16424 bp, 22 predicted proteins | sample 8958731 | NCBI WGS metagenome assembly JAEAME01 (sample SAMN16933194, study PRJNA681113) | bioreactor sludge metagenome | isolation source: anerobic bioreactor sludge (Control) | place: India:Bengaluru | collected 2018-10-24 | reverse complement strand
CTTCAACTCCTTCGGCATTTTTTCAATGGCGTAACGCAGAGCAGTTCTCGGCATTGCCTTTTTATGAGCCATCACGTAGTCAAAGACTTCTTGCTGGTGCGCCTGACTTGCCACTTTCAGCATCCAGCCATATCCTTTTTGTACCATATCGTCTTCATCCAGAAGAAGAATATCGGCAATTTGGAAAACATCCGTCAGGAATTTTCCGTTCTTGGCAGGGATAATAAGGGACACGGCAGAGGCGCGGCGCACCCAGCGGTTAGAAGATACAGCCCATTTTTTTAATCTCAACAGGTATTCCGGATACATCTCAACAAATGCGCCGACGGTATGGTTACAGAGCGTATCGCAGGCAGCCCAATTGCCGACGTATTCTTTTACCCATCTTTCAAAAACTACAAAATCTTTGGGCTCATATTGTTTCCGAAGCGCATAGGACCAGGTACAGGCAATAAATGACTCCTCCATATATCCTGATTTCCACAGTTCCTCGCAGAGCTTGAAAATCTCCGCTTTGTTCTGCTTCTTAATCTCTTTGAAATACTCCCTCGCGATCTTACTTACTTCGGGGGTTTTCATTCCATACATTTTCACCTGCTCTTTGAAAAACCTCTCCCCGCTTTTTTTAATATCCTCATCCGCCTTCCCCTTCAACTCCGTTCTGATTTTTTTAATAATGTTGTCCATATCTTATCCTTTTTACTTTTTCTGCCGGATTGAACAATACATATCCGGTCAAGGATCTTTTGTTCCCCTTCTATGCTGCTTTCCCAATCTCTTTTGCTTCGTACTCCGGAAACATAATGATAGCCGGATGAATATTGAAAGCTTTAGCCAATTGTTCGGCCCTTTTCTTTCCTATATCCACCTTTCCATTCTCCAGAAGGCTAATGTTGGTAGCGCTTATGCCTGAAAGCCGACCAAGTTCCGCCTGTGTCCAACCTTTCAGCTCTCTGAGCATGCGGATGACCTCGCCCGTTGTCAGAGTAGTATGGGGTTTTGCCACAAGGAACTCATTATGTTTTTTCTTCATAACTTCCTCCTAATAGTCGTGCGGTATTATCTCTAGGACAAAAACTGTCACAATATTATGTTCAACTGTATAAATTACTCGATACTGTAGTGATAATCGAGATGATCTCTGCCCTTTTCTCACTCCCTGTAATTTCTCATCATGAAAACCTGGAAACTCTTTTAGCTTATCAGGCCCGTGACGGAAAACAATATTTTTCCAGAGTTCATATTTCTTGACTATATTAATGGGCAGTTTTGAACATGTTTTTGTTATGTCTCTGTATTCTCTGATATGCCACATTATCAATAATAATAACTTATCAAAAGTAATAAGTCAATAACAGAATTACTTGTGATGTCCCTATTTACCTAGTCCATCAGAAATGGTCAAGGAAAGTAAAAGCAACAACCTTAGTGTCTTCGCAAAAAGTTATTGAATAATTGAAAGACGTCCCTCATTGCTCGCAATAATTTGTTAAATGTTATGTTTACTTATCCCAAATTGTCAAGAATAGAAAGCATATAAATGCCTTTCAGCGAAGCTGCAACCAATTCTATATTCAGACGCAGTATCCGCGGACTCAGCGGGATAGCTGAGGGCCGCGGTTGAAATGGACGACGGCTTGGAGTGGAAAGATGAATATGCGATGGACTGACAGGTCGTGTTGACCGGAGATCGGGTTACTTTCTGAAAATAGGTTTGCCGGGTACCCACGCGTGGGAAATAAATTAGGGAGAAAACCAATTAGCACGTGGGTGGTAAATGTCGGAGGGCACACAGCGCGGCAGAACATGCATAGACGCTTTTCCGAACAAGCCGTCGTCCGCGAACAAAACACAATTCAGAACTTCACATTGTCACAACTTATCAATTGCCTTCTTCACTCCGCGGAGTTTCTTCGGCAACCTCCGTGGATTACCTCTCTTCACTCCCTGCGACGGCCCATAGTCATCGTCCTCGCCCTTCACAAACGAGTACGCCGCTTCAGCCATCATCTCATTCAACTTCACCGGTGTCAAAAACGGCACCCCATGCGCCTTCGCCTCATCGATGATCGCCCTGTCCGATGTGACCACCACCATCCCCGCGCTTCTCTGCCGTATCCACGCGATCATCACCTCATCGGCCGTCTCATTCTCTCTCGAATAAACCACATCAATACCCTTGTAGCTTTCCCGCTGCCTCGTCAGCGAAAAACTCCTGTATGCATCGAAGACAACCGTTATCTTCCCGCCTTTTGTTTTCTTATATTGGAAAAGTCTTTCGAGAACTGTCCTGCGGAGCATATCGAGATTCGCATCTCCCCGAATGCTTTCCGACTTTAACCTGTTTAAGTAATTATATCCGTCAATAACCAAATGAGCCATATACGCACCACAAATTTTAAATTACAAATCTCAAATTACAAACAAAAAGACAATCTGAAAAGAAAAAACTTTTGAATTGCTGTTTATAACTTGTGATTTGAGCCTGGAACCTTGAGCCTTTTACCTGGCTTTATCGGCTTTTCCCGCCTGCCTGTTTTTTCTTGCTGTAAAAGTCTTTTAAAATTCTGTCGAGGACACCGTTAATAAATTCACGGGAGTCTTCAGCGCCGTATTTTTTGCCTATTTCGATGGCTTCATCGATGGCTACCTTGGGCGGTACATCTTCGGAATAAAGCATTTCGTAGATACCGAGCCTGAGGATGTTGATGTCCACATACGTCAGCCTGTCAAGCCTCCAGTGCTCGCTGGCGTCTTTAATAAGCCTGTCTATGGTATCCCTTTCCCGTTCTATACCAGAAAGGAGTGACCGCGTATAGTCTATGACATCCTGCTGGTAGGGAAATGATTCACAGTATCTTGCCAGTGCGCGATCAGTGTCTTCGCTGTTCGTCTCCATCTGGTAGAGCATTCTCAGCGCTAATTCTCTCGCTTTCCGTCGCCGCACAAGTTATTTTCCTTTATGAGGTTCACCATTTCAATCGCCGAGGTAGCGGCGTCATAGCCTTTGTTGCCTGATTTTGTACCGGCCCGTTCTATTGCCTGCTCGATATTATCGCTGGTAATGATACCGAATGAAATCGGTTTTTCAATTTCGAGGGATGACTGGGCGATTCCTTTCGATACTTCCGCTGCCACATAATCAAAATGCGGTGTCGCCCCTCTGATAACGGTGCCGAGAGCGATAACCGCATCGAAATCTTTTTTCTTCGCCAGGAGCTTTGCCGCAAGCGGTATCTCAAAAGCGCCGGGGACCTTAAAAATCTCAATCTGTTTTTCATCCGCTCCGTGCCGTTTCAACGCGTCAAGGGCACCTTCAAGTAGTCTTTCCGTAATGAAGCTGTTGAACCGGCTTACCACGATAGCAAATCTGAAACCTTTTGCGTTGAGTTTACCCTCTCGTATCATATTCGCTCCTTATATGTTATTGAGAATATGACCAAGCTTCTCCTGCTTGGTCTTGAGATAGGCAACATTGTCTTTCGTTGGTTCCATCTCGATAGGCACCCTTTCCAGAACGGTAAGTCCGTACCCTTCGAGACCTTTTATCTTCTTCGGGTTATTGGTGAGGAGCCTCATCTTCCTGACGCCGATATCTGCCAGTATCTGAGCGCCTATGCCGTAATCTCTGAGGTCCGGAGAAAAACCAAGCGCTAAGTTCGCTTCCACCGTATCGTGACCTTTGTCCTGGAGACAGTACGCCTTCAACTTATTAATAAGCCCGATACCCCGCCCTTCCTGCCTCATATACAGGAAAACACCTTTCCCTTCACGCTCGATCATCCTCATCGCGGCCTGAAGCTGTTCTCCGCAGTCACACCTGAGCGATCCGAGGACATCTCCCGTAAAACACTCCGAATGGACCCGGACAAGCACCGGATCATCAGGCTTGATGTCGCCCTTGACAAGGGCAAGGTGTGTTTTTTTATCAACATCATTCTCGTAGCCGATAAGCGTAAACTCACCGCCATACCGCGTTGGAATACGGGTCTCTACGGCACGCCGCACGAGCTTCTCTTTTCTCATCTTGTATTCGATAAGGTCGGCAATGGTTACAATCTTCAGACCATGCTTGTCAGCAAATATTTCCAGATCGGGGAGCCTCGCCATGGTGCCGTCTTCGTTCATGATCTCGCAGATAACCCCGGCAGGCTTGAGCCCGGCAAGACGGGCAAGGTCAACGGAAGCCTCTGTATGGCCTACCCGGACAAGGACCCCGCCTTTTCTCGCCATGAGCGGAAAGATGTGGCCGGGTCGGGAAATATCGTCCGCTGTCGACTTATCATCAATGGCAACCTGGACAGTACGCGCCCTGTCATGAGCTGAAATACCTGTTGTAACGCCATGCTTTGCCTCAATGGAAACAGTAAAGGCCGTTTTGTACTGGGAAGTGTTGTTCTCGACCATCAGGGGAAGCTTCAGCTCCCGCACCCGCTTTTCCGTGAGAGACAAACAAATAAGGCCGCAAGCGTACCGTGCCATGAAGGTAACTGCCTTCGGCGTAATCTTCTCGGCGGCGATCATGACATCGCCTTCGTTCTCCCTGTCTTCATCATCGACGATGATAACCATCTTCCCTTCATGAATGTCCTGAAGGCCCTCATCGATGCTTGATATTGCCATGTGATTATTCTCCTTTTACAAATCCATGCCGGTACAGGAAATCCATGTCGATGCCTTTATTTTTATCTTTCTTAAGAAAACTCTCAACATATTTTCCTATAATATCGGTCTCTATATTGACTCCATCCCGCAGATTCTTTTCGCCTATTGTCGTTCGAGAAACAGTATACGGAATTATGTTAACTGAAAATATATTATCATGTTGTTCGTTGACTGTCAAACTCACCCCGTCGATGGCAACGGAACCTTTTGTGACAATAAAGTGTGAAAGTAATGGAGGAATTTCAATGACGAACTTTATTGAATCGCCTTCTTTTTTCTTCTCGACAATGGTACCGGTACCATCAATATGGCCAGTCACGAAATGGCCGCCAAACCGGCCGTCAGCAACCATGGCCCGCTCAAGGTTTACATTCTGCCCGGTTTTCTTGTTCTTTAGGGTAGTGCGTTGCAGTGTTTCATGAGAGGCATCAACGGAAAAGACAGCGCCGGAAAGCTTCGTCACTGTCAGGCAAACACCGTCAACGCTGATGCTGTCGCCTTCCCTGATTGTGGCAGGGTTCAGGGCCGTCTTCAGTGAGAATTCCCACCGGCCTTTCAGTTTGTTGATACCGGCGATGGAGCCGACATCTTCAATGATTCCTGTGAACATAACCTTCTATACAGATATTATCTTTGAACCGTTTCATCGATACGATATCGATCCGGTGAGCATCCTTCAGAAAATCGATACCTTTGCCGCCTATGAGGCTGAAGGCGTTCTTGCCACCGATCAGTATGGAACCATAGAAGAAAAAGATTTTATCGATGAGGCCCTCCTTAAGAAGCGCGCTGTTGACTTCCCCGCCGCCTTCAACAATAACATCTCTTATCCCCCGCTTATACAGCTCATCGCAGACATGTTTGAGGGAGACCCTGCCCGCTTCGTCTTTATGAACTTTGATGACATCAATACCCATCGATTTCAGTTTCGCTTCTTTGTCCGCCCGGGCGTCTTCACCGGTGAGTATCAATGTAGGGTATTTTTCTGAAGTCTTCACAATATCACAGGCCAGCGGAATACGAAGCCTCGAATCAAGGACAATCCTGGCGGGTATCTTCTTTGGCCGTGCGATTTTCGGAATAAGCATGGGATTATCGGCTATGACCGTATTAATACCCACCAGAATACCGTCAGCGACAGCACGCATATTATCGGTGAATTTTCGTGACTCTTCATTGGAAATCCATTTGGAATCACAGGTCTTGGTGGCGATTTTACCATCAAGACTTAAAGCGGCCTTTAAAGTGAAAAAGGGTCTCTTTCGTTCCATGGAGCAAATAAACGCTTCGTTGAGCCTTTTTGCCTCTTCTTCAAGGAGCCCAATTTTCACATCTATGCCGGCTTTTTTTAATTTCTGCAACCCTTTCCCGTTTACCTGCGGGTTCGGATCAAGCATGGAAACCACAGCCTTTTTAATCCCCGCTTCAATGAGCACGTCAACGCAGGGCGGTGTTTTTCCGAAATGTACGCAGGGTTCAAGATTGATATAAAGTGTAGCGCCTTTTGCGTCTTCCTTCGCGTCTGCTATGGCCGCGATTTCGGCGTGATTGCCGCCGGCCTTTTTATGATACCCTTTACCGACAATTTTCCCGCCTTTAACAAGGACAGCTCCAACCATCGGGTTCGGCGAAGTTGTACCGATTCCTCTCCGCGCCAGAGAAAGCGCCATACGCATGTATTGTTCGTCTTTCACTTGAAAATCCTTTTCCAGCTACACAAAATCTCGAAACGGTAAACTTTTTTTACTATATCGAAAATTATTTTCCTTATTATGAATTACTATTCTTCTTTTTTCAAGAGAAGATCTTTTAATTCGCTCATAAATTCGTTAATATCTCTGAACTGCCGGTAAACAGAAGCAAAACGGACATAAGCTATATCATCGAGCTTTTTTAATTCCTCCATGACCATCCCCCCGATTTCAGAAGCCTTAATCTCATGTTCACCCTTTTCCAGCAGGTTGTATTCAATACGTGAAACAATCTTTTCAAGATTTGTAACACTGATCGGTCTTTTTTCGCAGGCCTTCTGCAAACCGTTCAATATTTTCGCTCTGTCGAATACTTCCCGCCGGTCGTCTTTCTTGATGACAAGCGGGAGCCCTTCTTCAATCCGCTCGGCCGTCGTGAAACGTTTCCCGCATTTGAGGCATTCCCGCCTCCGCCTGATTGTGTCCATTTCTTTGCTCAGCCGCGAATCAAGGACTTTGCTTTCCAAATGGTCACAGTGAGGACATTTCATGCTTTACGGAGACCTTTTCGTTTTTTATCTTTTATTTGAATATTTTTTTCAGAACCGTCTTTGGCGCTCTTTTTCGAAACTTTCTTTGTCTGTTTTTGAAAAGCTACCTTTTCAATAAGCATTGATGATTCGTCGATCATTTTCATGGACAGGTCATCAGGGTAACCTTCCAGGTAAAAAACCTTTTTTATCCCCGAGTTGATAAGCATCTTGATACAGATGGAACATGGCAGATGAGTACAGTACAGGTGAGCCCCGTTTATCGTTACCCCGTGATATGCCGCCTGGATAATGGCGTTCTGTTCGGCGTGGAGACCTCTGCAGAGTTCATGCCGCTCTCCGGAGGCTATTTTCATCTGATCGCGAAGACAGCCCACTTCCATGCAATGTTTAAGCCCTGACGGAGCGCCGTTATATCCCGTCGCGAGGATCTGTTTATTCTTCACGATAAGCGCGCCCACATTCCTCCTGATACATGTAGACCTTTTCGAAACAATATGTGCGATCTCCATGAAGTAGGAATCCCAATCGGGACGCTTTGTTTTCATATGTCGAATATTTTTGAATAAAAGGGAAATTGTTTGCAGAGCGCTCTGACTTTTTCTCGTGTATCAACCCGAAGCTTTACATTATTGATGTCTTTCAGAATGGTATCGATAAATCCGCAGATGATCTCCATCTCCTTCTCTTTCATGCCGCGTGTAGTCACGGCTGGAGTACCGATACGAATACCGCTTGTCGTATTAGGATTTTTTACGTCAAAGGGGATGAGGTTTTTATTCGCCATGATGCCGCTTTCTTCAAGGGCTTCCTGGGCATCCTTGCCTGTTATGTTTTTCGCGGTAAGATCAACAAGAAAGAGGTGATTGTCAGTACCGCCGGAGACAATCCTGTAACCGAGGTCATTCATACATTTCGCCATATGCTGCGCGTTTTTAATGATCTGCCGCTGGTATTCCTTGAATGCATCGGTCATGGCGACTTTCAGTGCAACGGCCTTCGCGGCAATAACGTGCATGAGCGGCCCGCCCTGTATTCCCGGGAAAATCGCGGAATCGATTTTTTTTGCGAACTCAGCCTTGCAGAGAATAAGCCCACCTCTTGGCCCCCGGAGTGTTTTATGTGTTGTTGTCGTCACAAAATGCGCGTATGGCACAGGGTCCGGATGGAGCCCCGCGGCAATAAGACCAGCAATATGCGCTATATCGACAAGAAGATAAGCGCCCACTTCATCGGCAATTTCGCGGAATTTCCGGAAATCGATCAGTTTTGAATAGGCGCTTGCCCCGGCGATAATAAGCTTCGGTTTCTCACGACGGGCAATGCTTTTAATCTCATCATAATCAAGCATTTCTGTTTTCGCCGACACCCCGTATGAAACAGCCCGATACCATTTACCGGAGAAACTCGGTTTTGCCCCGTGTGTCAGGTGTCCGCCGTGAGCTATGTCCATGCCGAGGACAGTATCGCCTCTATCGAGGACAGCAAAATAAACTGCCATATTGGCGGAGGAACCGGAGTGGGGCTGTACATTGGCGTGTTCGGCTTTAAAAAGGGCCTTTGCCCGCTCTATGGCTAAAGTTTCAATCTCATCGAGGTATCTGCAACCGCTGTAATAGCGTTTGAAAGGATATCCTTCCGCATACTTATTTGTCAGAACACATCCCTGCATGGCAAGGACATCAGCATCAACGTAATTTTCCGAAGCAATGAGGATCAAGCTGTGCTCTTCTCTGTCCAATTCTTTTTTTACGAGTTCAAATATTTCTTTATCGTTTCCTTCTATTTTCATCGTCTACCCATACAGGAATTTTCCCATGCTGTAATTTTATCAATTCTTTTCTGATGTCTGCCGCCTTCAAAGGGAGTATCAAGCCAGGTCTTTACTATTTCTTCCGCAAGGCCTTTTCCGGTCACCCTGCCGCCCAGGACAAGCACGTTGGCGTCAAGATGGCGCCTCGCCTGTATCGCTGTATAGAGGTCAAAAACAAGGGACGCCCGTATCCCTTTTACTTTATTGGCAACAATGCTCATGCCCTCGCCGGTGCCACAGACAAGGACAGCTTTATCTACTTCTCCTCTGGACACAAGTTCAGCGGCCTTTAAACCGAAATCAGCGTAATCAACAGATTCTGTGCTGTTCGTCCCGACATCGGTCACCGTTTCGTGCCGTTCCAATAAAATTCCTTTTACGTATTCCTTCAATTCAAAACCCGCGTGGTCTGATCCGATGGCGATTTTCATTGTTCAAATCTCCGGAATATAAGAGTACCGTTCGTTCCCCCAAAACCAAAAGAATTGGAGAGTACAATATTTACCGAGTGACTGCGCGCCTTGTTCGGCACATAATCCAGGTCACAATCCGGATCAGGTGTTTCATAATTGATCGTCGGCGGGCACATGTTGTCTCGTATTGCGAGTATACTGAAAATCGCCTCTACGGCCCCAGCCGCGCCGAGCAAATGACCCACCATAGATTTTGTCGCGCTGATAGGCATTTTGTATGCTTTTTCCTTAAATACCGTCTTTATTGCCAGCGTCTCCGTCTGATCATTGAGATCCGTTGACGTGCCGTGGGCGTTAATATGGTCTATCTCGTCTGGGGACAATCCGGCATCTCTCAAGGCCATCCTGATGCATCTGATAAAGCCCTCGCCGTCAGGCGCCGGCGCTGTGATATGATACGCATCGCCATTATATCCATAGCCGGCAATTTCAGCATAGATTTTCGCGCCCCTTTTCAGAGCATGTTCAAGTTCTTCAAGGACAACAATCCCGGAGCCTTCAGCAATAACAAAGCCATCTCTGTCTTTGTCGAATGGACGTGATGCTCCTTTCGGATTGTCATTTCTTGTGGAAAGAGCTTTCATCGCGTTAAATCCGCCCACCGTGAGAGGCGTCAGGTTGGCTTCAGTACCGCCGGCCACCATCACGTCAGCATCACCATACTGTATGGCCCTTGTGGCATCTCCGATTGAATGGGTGCCCGTGGCACAGGCAGTGACAATAGAGAGGTTCGGCCCCTTCATTCCATATTGAATAGAAATATGTCCCGGCGCTTCATTCGCTATAAGCATAGGGATAAAGAACGGCGAAATCCTGCCGGGCCCCCTTTCAAGAAATATACTGTGATATTTTTCAAGTGTCGGCAGCCCTCCCAGCCCCGTTCCGACAATAACGCCGGCACGTTCGGAGTCTTCCTTCGTCATATCCAGGCCGGAGTCTCCTATAGCTATCTTTGTGGCTGCCAGGGCATACTGGATAAAGAGGTCAACTTTCTTGACCTCTTTATGAGACATATACTCTTCCGCGTTAAAATCCTTAACCTCACCGGCGAATTTTGTGTCGTGCCGGGTTGCGTCAAAACGCGTAATTGGCGCTATCCCTGACTCACCATCGAGTATCTTCTGCCATACATTATCTATACCTACACCGAGTGGTGTAACAAGTCCGACACCGGTTACAACTACCCTTCGTTTCAATCGATCCACCTCAAACAATTATTTTACCATGTGCTCTTCAATATACTTGATCGCGTCACCGACAGTTTCCATTTTTTCTGCGTCTTCATCGGGAATCTCAATACCATACTCATCTTCCAGCGCCATGATAAGTTCCACGATATCAAGAGAATCCGCTCCAAGGTCATCGATAAATTTTGCTTCCGGAAAAACTTCCGATTCGCTTACCCCGAGTTGATCCACGATCATTTTCTTAACTTTTTCCATTACTGCTGACATTAAGCCACCTCCTGTTTTATTAAAAAATGCTTTGCATCTGTTTCTCTCTTACATGTGTAAACCACCGTTAACGTTTATCACCTCCCCGGTTATATAACTTCCATATTTTGAAAGAAGAAAGTATACCGCGTACGCGACATCTTTTGGTTCCCCAAGCCGCCTCAAAGGAATCCGCCTGAATATTTCTTCCCGCGCTTTTTCATCAAGCGCGTCGGTCATCTTTGTGCTGATAAATCCGGGAGCAACCGCGTTTACCCGTATGTTCCTTTCAGCATATTCTTTTGCCACACTCTTCGTGAGGCCTATCATACCTGCCTTGCTTGACGAGTAATTAACCTGGCCGGCGTTGCCCATCACCCCCACAACAGATGAAATATTGACAATACTGCCGCCGGTCCTCAACATGTGTTTTACCACAGCCCTGGCACAGTTAAAAACACTTTTCAGGTTTACGTTCAGGACAACGTCCCAGTCTTCTTCTTTCATCCTGAGAAGCAGGTTGTCCCTGGTAATACCCGCGTTATTGACAAGATTATCAAGTTTACCGAAGTCTTTTACTACCTGATCTACGGTATTCTTGACCATCTGCGTATTAGTCACATCTACATGATAAAACCCACATTTTCTTCCCTGAGCGCTGATTTCAGCGCACGTTTCAGTTCCATCAGCAATATCAAAGATGGCAATGTCGCCTCCCTTCTCCGCGAGAAAGCCGGCGATTGTCCGGCCAATTCCCTGCGCGCCGCCTGTTATAATCGTCACTGTCCCGTTCATTCGAGAAACCCCTTTACCGTTTCGATATCTTCTATTGATTCCACATTATAACAGGGAATATGAGGAACTATTCGTTTGATCAGGTTTGCAAGCACCTTCTGAGGACCAGCCTCAATAAAAAGCTCAACACCCTGCTCTGCCATCTTTTTTACAGACATTTCCCACAGGACAGGTGAAAACATCTGCTGATAGAGCTTATCGTTTACCAGAAGTTCATCACGTCCCGGCTCGGCATCGACATTAAACACTACCGGCACTTCCATGTTGTTCCAGGCAAGTTTTGAGAGCTCATCTTTCAGTTTCTCCGCCGCATTTTTCATAAGAGGGCTGTGAAAAGGGCCTGATACGTTGAGGAATACAGCCTTTTTATAGAATCCTTTCGATTTTTCTACTGCTTCCTTCAGCGCTTCAGCATCCCCAGACAAGACCACCTGTTCGGCAGAATTGAGGTTCGCCGGTACCGCCACGTAATCGTCATGAGATATCTCTTCAAGAACGGACCTAATCTTTTCCATATCAGCGCCGATAAGGGCAACCATGCCACCTTTACCTTTGGGACAAGCTTCTTCCATGAAAAGGCCTCTTTTGTGCGTTATGGAAATTGCGTCTTCTAAATCAAAGAATCCGCTCGACAGGAGCGCTGTATATTCGCCGAGACTGTGACCGGCCATAAAAGCGGGTTTAATACCTGTCTGTTCTTTAAGTACCTGCCATGCCGCATAACCGACAAGCACGAGCGCAGGCTGGGTATTATATGTCTGTCTCAGTGTGTCTTCAGGACCATTAAAACACATATCGGTTATGGAAAACCCGAGGACTTTATCTGCCCTGTTGAAATAATCTTTTACAGATTCAAAGCTGTCGTAAAGCCTCTTGCCCATTCCGACATACTGCGAGCCCTGACCAGGAAAAATAACACCAATCTTTTTCATCTATATCCTTATCATAATCTCAAATGTGAGATTTTATTTCCTCCTGTTATGACATTTCAAATAAAAAATATTTTTGTCTTTTTACTACATTTCAAATCTGAAATCTTATCTCCTGCGCGACGCGGCTTCCTTGATAAGCTCAAGGGCAATAATGTTTCTTTGAATCTGGTTTGTGCCCTCATATATCTGAAGTATCTTGGCGTCACGCATCATTTTTTCTACAGGATATTCCTTCATATATCCGTATCCGCCGAAAACCTGTACAGCATCGACGACGACCTTCATGGCCATATCACTGGGGAAAACTTTGCTCATGGCCGACACTTTGGAGAAATCCTTTGGTTTGCTGTCGATGTAGCGCGCAACAGAGTAAACGAGAGCACGAGCTGCTTCGACCTGTATCGCCATATCGGCGAGCATATGCTGGATTGCCTGAAAACTGATAATCTTTCTTTCAAACTGTTCTCTCTCTTTGGTATATTGAATTGCCGCATCCAGCGCGCCATGGGCAACGCCTACGGCCTGAGCGCCAATACCGGGACGGGTCCTGTCAAAAGTCCTCATTGTGAGGATAAATCCCATGCCCTCTTTACCTATAACATTTTCTTTTGGAACTTTGCAATCCTGGAACACGAGTTCCCTTGTGGCGGATGCCCTGATACCCAGTTTGTTCTCCTTTTTACCGAAGCTGAAACCTTCCATACCCTTTTCAAGGATAAAGGCTGTGGCTCCCCTTCCGCCCTTTGACTTATCCGTCATGGCAATGACCGTATAGATATCGGCTTCACCGCCATTGGTTATCCACTGTTTTGTGCCATTCAGAATATACTCGTCGCCGACCTTTTTCGCTTCTGTTCTGATACCCTGGGCATCGCTTCCCGCGTTCGCTTCCGTGAGCCCAAAAGCGGCAAGTTTTTTTCCACTGGCAACCTGGGGAATGTATTTTTTCTTCTGTTCTTCAGAAGCACCGAGGAGGATAGGATAGGTTCCCAGTAATGACGCGGCGTAACTGACGGACACACCGAGACATGCCTTGCTGAGTTCTTCAACGACAATACAGTTTTCAAGAATTCCACCGCCGATGCCGCCGTATTCTTCAGGAATGCTTACCCCGAAAAGACCCGCTTCGGCACAATTTTTCATAATGGCCCAGGGGAACTGGCCTGTTTCATCGAGCTCAGCCCTTACCGGAACTACCTTTTCTTCGGCTATCTTCCGCGATAATTTTTGAATGCTTTTCTGGTCCTCAGTAAAAAAATAATCCATTCCTAACTCTCCTTTGCCTTTTGAAGTGATTGACAAACCTGCATGGCATCCTGAATTGATCCGTTTAGATTTTTTTCCACAAACTGCTTTGCCAGCACTATGGCGTTGCGTATAGCTTTTTTATTCGATTTCCCGTGGCAGATAATGCAGACACCGTCGACCCCAAGAAGCGGTGCCCCGCCTGTTTCCGCGTAGTCGGTCTTTTTTTTAAGCGATTTAAATGCATCTTTAAGTAAGAGATATCCGACTTTATACTTAAAACTTTTTTTAATATGTTCTTTAAAGAAATTCAAAAAAAACTCCGACATACCTTCGCCGACTTTCAGGGCGATATTTCCCACAAAACCATCGGTTACAACCACATCGGCCCTTCCGCTTGTTATATCGTCGCCTTCCACATAACCGATATAATTAAGGTCAAGCGTTTTCAAAAGGGCATGCGATTCCCTTGTCAGTTCATTACCCTTTGTGTCTTCCGAGCCATTGGAGAGAATACCAACCCTAGGGGCATTAATTCCCTGTACCAAACGGGCAAGGGCATCCCCCATCAAGGCAAACTGGGCAAACTGGGCCGGTTTGCAATCCACGGTACCGCCGCTGTCAAGGAGGATAGACAGTCTGTCGCCTTCGTTCGGATGAAGTACGGCTATGACAGGCCTGTCAACACTGGCGATCCTGCCAAGGGTAAAGATAGCAAATGCCATGGCAGCGCCGGAATTACCTGCTGAAACAACAGCTTGTACACGACCGCTTTTATGCAGTTCAAAGGCTTTATTAATAGAAGAATCTCTCTTTTTTCTGAGAGCGGTAGAAGGTGATTCGTCCATTTCCACATAGACCGGCGTATGAACAATTTCCAGACCCCTGGTATTATTATGAATAAAGGGCCTCATCCGGGTTTCATCACCAACGAGCACTACCTCAGCAATACCTTCATTGGCCGCGGCTTCAGCACCTTCAACGATAGCCTGGGGCGCAAAATCTCCCCCCATTCCGTCTACTGCAATCCGTACCATTCTCTTAGACTTCCTCGACCTCTAAGTACTTCTTCCCATTATACATGCCGCACTTCGGACAGACTACATGCGGCGGTTTTGGTTCCTTGCAGTTAGGGCAGAGAACAACACTTATTGGTTTTGCCTTGTCGTGGGCGCGTCGTTTATCACGCCTTGTCTTTGAAGTTTTTCTCTTCGGAACAGCCATTGTGTACTCCTTATTAATTTAAAAAAGATTTTAATTTTTCTCCGAGAAGGGTATGAGATGTTTCATTGCAATTACAGGTTTCAAAGTTCTTATTTTTTCCGCAAATCCCGCAGAGCCCCTGACAACTTTCTGAACAGATCGGCCTGGAGGGCATGGCGAGGAGAACTTCCTCATAAATAAACGGATCAAGATCTGCTTCATCGCCGTTATAATAATAAATATCCATATCCTCATTCTTCAATTCATACTCTGCAGCCCGAGGGATTTCTGTTTCAGGCACGAGCTTTATGTTCATTTTCATAGCAATTGACTGTCTAAACTCCTCCAGACACCTGCTACAGGTGAAAAGGGCTTCAAAGTTAATTGGGCCGTTCACAGTAAAGAGCTTGTCAAACTTCCTCACTGTCAGCGCATATGCTACCGGTGTCGCTATGTGAAATTCGTTCTTCTCAACTTCCATAAAACGTGAAGCCTCCAGACTGCCTTTCACTACCAATACATCATCTATCTCAGATAACCTGATAATCATAAGACAGCCTTTTTTTGAGTCTGATAATATAATGGGTTTAACATCCCATTGTCAAGGAAATTAACCTGTTGCAACTCTTATCTTGCTGTTTAGAAAGGCCCTGAACGTGGCATCATCAATGGGGAGGGTGATCACTTTTTTCTTCTCTTTTTCACCCCTGATGATCTTAATATCCGACTTCCTGACACGAAAACATTCCGAAAGATATTCAATAAGTTCCTCGTTCGCGCGGCCATCCCTCGGCAGTGATGTGAGTTTTACCTTCAGCACAGAAGAACCCAATGCTGTAATTTCTCTCTTTTTCGCGTTGGTAATAACTTTAATGTCTATATTCATAACGCGATCACGACTGTTCTCAACGCATCTTCTCCCCGAATTCAATAAGAGTTCTCACAAGAAATCTTTGCAGAAACATGATCACAAGCATAAGGATAAAAGGAGCAAAATCGATCATACCTGCTCTGGTAGGAATTATCCTTGATATCCGGTATGTTACAGGGTCAACAAGCCTGCAAATGGTCCTTACAAGTGGATTATAGGGGTCCGGTCTAACCCATGAAAGAACAACCCGGGCAAAAATAATCCAAAAATAAAGGGAAAGAAGCATGTTTAGTATGCTTCCTATGCTTGAAAAAAGATTTCCAAAAACAAACATTGAGCCTCCTTAAAGACAGTGAATAGTGAATAGTTTATAGTGAATAATAAGAAACATACAAAAAAATATTACCGGGCAATGTTTCCCATGAGCATGCCGTCTTTTATCTCATCTATTGTAACCTCAATGAGATGATTTTCAAGCTTTTTCTCACAGGGTAGATAGAGGGGCAAATAATTATCTGTGTAGCCTCTCATGTATTTGCCTTTATATACTTTCCCTTCGGGTATGATCCGCGTCGTATTGCCGATAAAACGACGGTAAAAGGTCTGTCTTTTGACGACATCAAGGTTCCTCAGGAGACGTACCCGCTTTTTCTTTTCCACCTCGGAGATTGTGCCGTCCATTTCAGCGGCCTTCGTGCCGATGCGCGCTGAAAAAGGAAAAACATGAAGGTAATAAATATCTATTGACTCGA
>JAEAME010001453.1_pt1 | contig 16435 bp, 12 predicted proteins | sample 8958731 | NCBI WGS metagenome assembly JAEAME01 (sample SAMN16933194, study PRJNA681113) | bioreactor sludge metagenome | isolation source: anerobic bioreactor sludge (Control) | place: India:Bengaluru | collected 2018-10-24 | reverse complement strand
GGACGCATCGCATCGCCCCCATCCCAGTGCTGTCCCGAGACCACCTGCTTTGCGAGTGGAGAGCTTTTACGACTGCGGCAAGTCTGAATGGAGTTTCAGCGCGTGCTCCAGGGACGGCTGCATTTTCATTTCGCGGAATTCCTTGATGGCGAAATCGAGATGCTCCAGGGCATCGGCCTTTTCTGCGGGATAATGTTCCAGCAGAAGCTCGGCCAACTGCAGCCGCGTGAGCGCAAGCTCCGGGCGGAAAGGCATTTCGGTCGTGACCTTCACAGCTTCGGCGTAATATTTGCGTGCTTCCTCCAGCCTGCCCAGGAGCGCCGCCGCGGCTCCCAGATGGCGTGGGATGCAGGTCGGATAAAGAGCTCCGGTTGTAGGCAAATAGCCATTGGCAAACCGGCTCAGCAGAAGCTCAGCCGCCGGTTTGTTCCTGGTCCGCACGGCGGCCTGCAATAAACTAAGATCCATAAAAGTTGGAGTTTCGTCGTCGGCCGATCCTATGCCGGGCCGTGCGATCACTAACCGGTCCAGAATGCCGGCCATCTCACTGCCCGAACCAAGGAATATCGCGGTGAAGAAATCTATGTGGCCGAGGAATTTTTTTGATAGTGAAGAGATTTCATCATAGCGGCCAAGGTGGAGCAGGGCCGCGCTGCTGGCAATAAAGCTGAGGATGTTGGCCAACTGAGCAGGCCCCAGCTGTTCGCCGCGGGCGCGCATCGCCTCCGCAATAGCCACGGCTTGATCCAGTTTCCCGTCCAAGAGGGCGCGGATGCATTCTATTTCCATAGAATAGATAACCGAGACAGCCTGTCCGCTCCGCTCGGCCGATTCTTTAACTTGGCCATAAAATTCCTCGGCGCGCCGGCGCTGGCCCGCCTCAAGGAGGACCTGAGCAATCATTCCGAGTACTAAACTATGCATCCTTGTGGACAATCCGGCACGAGGCATAAGAGCTAACTCCTCGGCCAATGCCAATCGCACAACGGCGTGATGTGACGCCGATCCCTGTATAATCCTTGATCCCGCGGCGAACGAGAACGATTCCGGATCGCCGACTTTTCGAGCAAGCTCCAGGTTCTGTATGCAAAGCCGGCGTCCTTCGTTTGCCAGGTCGAATCGCCCGGCCTGCAGGCCCGCCACGCCTTTCAGTTCTCCAACGCCTATATTGGCCCATATGCGGGCCGGCGTATCAGGCTCAGCATGGCGGTCGGCCCGTTCCACCCACCTAGCCGCCTCAGGAGTGACCCAACTCGCAGCCGCTGCGCCGTGCAAAACGATGTTGGGCACCGCAATAGAGCAGGCGCGAGCTGCGCGGGCTTTATCCCCTATGGCTTCTGCAATGGAAAAAGCCTCATCCAATTCCACAGTGAATGACCGCTTTAGATCTCCGGCCATGCTCACATAGTCACCCAAAGAGAGCAATAGATCGCAGATCTTCTGTTTGTCATCGGGATCGAGCACCCTTTGCACCTTTAGTGCCTGTTCCATCAACCGCACTGCTTCTCCGTAGGCATAGACGGAGACGGCCCGTTGCGCCGCCATTTCGCCGTAGGATACCGCTTTAGATAAATCTGCCGGATCGGTGGATTGCGAAAAGTGCTCCGCGAGTTCCGCGGCGTGTTCTTCGAGACGCTTTGCATACTGCGTCTCGAGCGACCGAGCGACTTGTTGATGCAGCTTCAGGCGTTGCGGGGCGATCAGCTCCTCGTACATCGTCTGGCGGAAGAAGGCGTGAGTGAAACGATAGCGGATGGAACCGAGTTCGGATCGTTCCTCCAAAACCGACATTTGAACGGCTTCCTTAAGCGCGCCGACAAATACCTCCTCGCTTACGTTTGCCACCCTTCTCAGGATATCCAGGGCAAATTCTCTTCCGATCACCGAGGCGACGGAAAGCAGCCGGTTGCAGTCCGTACTGAGCAATGACAAACGCTTGCCGATCACGTCCCGCAATCCCTCAGGTATCGTCATCTCCAGCGGGGTTTCGCGGCTCGACCGCCAGCGGCCGTCTTCGCGCCGGATCAATCCTTCCTCGGCGAGGTAGCGCACCACCTCCTGCACGAAGAGCGGATTGCCTTCCGTCTGGCGATGCACGGCTTCGGCCAGTCCCCACGGAACTTCCTGCCTGGTAATGCTCTCCAGCATGCGCCGGACCTCGTCGGCATTCAAGCCGCGCAGGAGAACGCGTCCATAGCTCGACATGCGCCGCAGTTCTGCCAGAGCCGCCGACAGCGGGTGGCTGCGATCCACCTCCACGTCCCGGTAGGTTCCGACAATCAGAGCTCTCGTTCCCGCCAGGTGGCGGGAAATGTGGGTCAGCATGTCCAGCGTGCCCTTGTCGGCGTCGTGCAGGTCTTCGAGGACCAGAAGCAAAGGCTGGACATTCCCTGCGTTGACCAAAAACGCCGTGACGGACTGGAGCAGGCGGTACCGTTCTTCATCGGGGTCTTTGGGAGCGCGCAGCTTGATTTTCAGCCGCTCCCTGATTTCGGAAACGATGCGGGCGACATCGGCGGCGCCAGTTCCCAATTCCTTCTGCAAATCCTTCGTTTCGCGGGACAGCACATAGCTGCGCAGCGCTTCGACGAAGGCCAGATAGGGCAGGGACAGCGAGCCTTCCTCGTAGCAGTGGCCCACCAGCGCCTTGCCGCCGCGCAACGTGGCGTACGTCGACAACTGCTCGCAAAGCGCGGTCTTTCCGATGCCCGGCTCGCCCACGACCATCGTCAGCGATCCCTGCCCGGACATGGCGCCGTCGAAAGCCGACTGCAGCTGGCGCAGCTCAGCTTCTCTCCCGACGAACACGCGCCGGTAAAGCGGATTTTCCGTCTGGGCGCGGGATTCTTTCCCTTCCGAGATCTTGCCGGACTCGATCGATTCGAGCAGACGCACCACCGCCGCGGCGGACTCCGGGCGCTTCTGCGGATCTTTCTCGAGGAGCTGCAGGATCAGGGTTTCAAGCGCTGACGGCAGATCGGCCCTGTGCCAGGCCGGTGACACCGGCGGCGTGTTGATGTGCTGCCCGACGACGGCAATCGCGTTTTCTCCCACGAAAGGCGGCCGCCCGGCCACCATTTCGTAGAACATGGCGCCGAGCGAGTACAGATCGCTCTTTGGAGTGATTGCGCCCGCCATCGCCTGTTCCGGCGACATGTAGGAGACCGTGCCCACAATCATGCCGGACTCGGTGAGACGCGAGAGATCCACGGCCACGGCCAATCCGAAATCGCCGATCTTGGCCGTGCCGTCGGCGCTCAGCCACACGTTGCCCGGCTTGAGATCGCGGTGGATTATTCCTTTCGAGTGCGCGAACACGAGGCCGCTGGAGATGGCTTTGGCAATGCCGATCGCCTGATCCAGCGGCAGGCGATGCTCGGGCGCCTTTTCGATCAAGTCTTCGACGTCGCCGCCCGAAAGCAGCGGCAATACCATAAAGGGTTTGCCCTCGTCGTCGCCAAAATCGTAAACGGTGACGATGTTGGGGTGATCGCCGAGACGACCCATGGCCTGGGCTTCCCGCCGAATGCGCGTCCGCGAGTCTTCATCCAGCTTGTCGGTTTTGATCTGGGCAAAAGCGACATCGCGGTCGAGCACGGAGTCGTGGGCGAGGTAGACTCTCTTTTTGCCCCCCTCGCCCAGCAGCTTCTTGACCTGATATCGGCCTGCCGCAAACGCAGCCGGTTGAGCAGCGGGCGTGGCTTGAGCGGCGTGCTGAGGCAGGGATTGGGTGGGCAGCGACTCGGCGGGAACGAGAGGCTGACCGCAACGCATGCAAAAATTTGCCGGGAGAGCGTTTTTGTGCCGGCAGTGGGGACAGATTGCCTCCTGTTGCAGTGAATGCCCGCACTGCCTGCAGTAACTGGCATCTTCGGGATTTTCGGCTTTGCATTGCGGGCATTTCATAATAAGCACCTCCTCCGCACCGGAATCACTTCGTCGGCACCCGCTGCTTCAGTTCCTCAAACCAGTTCACCACTATGTTGATGCGCCGAGGGCCTGCGGCCGCAGCCTCCCCCGACGCACCGGATTCCTTCATCATCAGAAAACGCTTTCCGTCCGGACTGATGTCCCATGCGGTGTCCCTGTCCGATCCCGGAGAAACATAGGCTCCCTTAAAAAGCGTTTTCTGCACACCGGGGTTGAAGACCGGATCTGTTTGCAGCGGGACGGCCATAACGGTGTCCTCACTGCGGTAGAAAAGCTCCCGGCCATCGGGCGACCACAGCGGGTTGGAGCCGCCGTTTGTGGAAATCGGCCAGCGTCCCTTATCCACATCGGGAAATGGACGGACATAAACCTCGTCCTTGCCGGATTCATTGGATGTATATGCCAGCCATCGGCCGTCTGGTGATAGCACAGGCTGTTTCTCATCGTATTTACCCGACAGCAGCGGTTTGTATTTGTGATCACCGTCTGTTGATAGGACTCCTATATCTGATGAAGTGACAGCAGCGCTGTTGGCTGAGCAAAGAACCAGGCTTTTCCCGTCATCGGACCAGGATGCCGGATAAATGTCCAGGTTTGGCACAATCGCAATGAGCTCGGCTTTTCCGGTTCCATCGGCAGGCCTCCAATAAACGCCGTCATCTCTTTCCGTGCGATCCTCGGAAAAGATGATGCGTTTATTGTCGGGAGCCCAAATGGGATCGGAATCACTGTTGTCGTCGAGACTGGACAAAAGAGTGAATGTCTTGCGAACAAAGTCCCAGATCCAGATGTCACTAGTGGTTCGCGAAGTAACAGTCAGAGCTACACGCGTTCCATCGGGGGAAATTCTGGGGTATTCGTAAGCGTTGATTGGGGCAGCAATGGACTCCTCTTTTCCCTTCCTGTCCACCCACGCGAGAGACCGGCTGAAAGGGAGGTATTCGCTTCCGGAGACAGATCCAGGCACATAAACTAAAGTTCCCGAGTCGGAAACATGATATTGCGGAGGGCCGTCAGAACTATAAACGTTTTCGATCATGGAAACAAAATTTCCCGTCACTTTCCGAGCATCGAGATCAAACGGGACCGCGAAAAGGTTATTGTCCATTGCATAAACGATATGTCCAGTGGGAAGGTAACAGGCATCCTTGCCGGAAAACAGTTCTTTACGTTCGCCGGTTTTGAGCGATTGCAGCATGACTTTTTGCGGCTTTAGGAGATTGGAGAATATTACAAACTCTCCATCAGGAAGCGTCCGTGGAGATACGAACAACTCATCCCGTGCTTTAATAATCTGTTCAGGGATTCCACCGTTCTCAGAAATCCGCAGAATGTCCTTTGCCATCACACTATAGAAAATAGTGCCATCTTCCTCCCAACTCAGGGGGCCTATCAGATTGACGCTCGCGATGATCGCAGATGCTCCTCCGTGGATGGAAACCTTCCTAAGTTGCGCAGCTGACTCCGAAAAAAAGGCCAACCATTGGCTGTCGGGCGAGAAGAAAACGCCTTCGGTATCCTGTGTCCCGGGGACCAGCTTGGCCTCCAGTTCGTCCAGCGGGCGCAGGTAGATGCCCGAGTTTGTGTTGTATGCGAGATATTTGCCGTCAGGGGAGATTGCCAGATTGAGTTGAGTATTGATGCTGAATTGCTGGTCTTTTGGCAGCTCATAGCTAAAACGGATGACCGGGCGGGATTCAAGCGGTTTCAACTTCCAGGCAGCCGCGCCTGCGATGATTAATCCCAGAACGAGAGCGGCGGCGGCCCATGGGACTATTGTTCTCAGCTTTCTTTGAGGTTCCGCGGCTGCAGCCGGCTGCGCCAGCACACCGCCGGGATCGGAAAGAGCTTTTTGAATGTCAGCCCGTGCATCCCCGATGGAACTGCACCGATTCTTAGGCTCCTTCTCCAGACACCGCTCCAGCAACAGGCGTATCCGCGGCTGCAGATTGTGCGGAAGACGCTTCCAGTCAGGTTCCCGCATAAGCACCGCAGCCAGCGTGTCCGAAGCAGTGCGCCCCTCAAACATCGCCCGCCCGGTCAGCATCTCAAAAAGAACCACGCCAAATGCCCATATGTCGGCCTTTTTGCCCACCGTTTCGCCCCGGGCCTGTTCCGGGGCCATATAAGCGGCCGTTCCGAGAATCACGCCCTGTTGCGTGGCGGCGTTGCTGAGCGTGGGAGAGTTGGAAAGGTTTACTTCCTCCCTGTCCCCGGCGTATGCCTTCGCCAGGCCGAAATCGAGAACCTTTACCTTTCCATCCGGTGTAATTTTAATGTTGGCGGGTTTGAGGTCCCGGTGGATGACGCCTTTTTCATGCGCGGCTTCAAGGGCTTCCGCAATCTGCAGCGCGAGCTTCAGAGATTCTTCATTCGTGATCGGGCCTCGTTTGATCTTATCTGCCAGCGTATCGCCTTCGACGAGTTCCAGGACGAGGAATTGCGTGCCGCCGGATTCCTCCAGTCCATGGATAGCCGCGATATTGGGGTGATTGAGCGAAGCGAGCAGCTTGGCCTCGCGTTGGAAGCGCGCCACGCGGTCCGCGTCTTTTGCGAACTCCTCAGGCAGGACCTTGATAGCAACATCGCGGCCGAGCTTCTGATCCTTCGCCTGATACACCTCTCCCATGCCGCCCTTGCCGAGCTGGCCGGTGATCTGGTAATGCCCCAGCGTTTTGCCGACCATAGGGAGCTCTCCTCCGCGTCGACAGTCGGTGAAATGCAATGAAAAGCAATTAGATGGTGGTTTCATTGTAGCGAAACCGGCTTTGCATGGATAGCAGAGAATTGAGAGTGCATTTTGCGTGGATATGCAAAATACTTGCAAGTAATTTGCGCAATAGTATAAAATACTAACACCATGGAAACCGGTCACCGCTATCTCACGCCGCAGGTTCAAGCCGATCTGAAAAGGAAGATGGTTTTTGTCGCAGGGCCGCGCCAGGTCGGAAAGACGACGATGGCGAAGGCCATGCTTAAAAATCCGGAGGGATATCTCAGCTGGGATATCCGGGAGCATCGGGACCGAATACTGCGCGAGGAATGGCCGCACGTTTCCATGCTTGTCTTGGATGAAATCCACAAATTCCGGAAATGGCGGAATCTGCTAAAAGGTCTCTTCGACCAGTATCGGGGCGAGATGCAAATCCTGGTAACCGGCAGCGCGAAGCTGGATTACTACCGGTACGGGGGGGACTCCCTGCAGGGGCGGTATCATCTCCTGCGCCTGCATCCGCTTTCAGTGGCGGAATTGGGGATGCGCTCGTCCGGGGACTTCAAAACGCTTCTCACTCTTGGAGGATTTCCGGAGCCTTTTTACGGAGGATCTGAGGTGGAAGCGCGCCGCTGGTCCAGGGATTATCGCAGCCGTCTTTTGGAGGAGAATCTCCTGGGGCTGGAATCGGTGCACGACATCGGGAGCCTCGAACAGATGATGCTGCGGATGCCCGACCTGGTCGGGAGCCCCCTTTCCATCAACGCCTTGCGTGAGGATCTGCAGCTAAATCACAGAACGGTATCCCGATGGGCCGGCATTCTGGAAAGAATCTATGCGATATTCCGCCTCGCGCCGTTGGGATCGCCACGGATCCGTGCGGTTAAAAAGGAGCAGAAACACTATCACATGGATTGGACGCTGCCGCCAGGGGATGCACAGCGATTTGAAAACCTGGTTGCCGTGCATTTGAAGAAATGGGTCGATTACGAATGCGACGCCAGGGGCCGCGGCCTGGAACTTCGCTATTTCCGGGATGTGCAGGGGAGGGAAGTGGATTTTGCGATAACCGAAAACCGGCAGCCGATCCGATTTGTAGAATGCAAATGGGCCGATGAAGACGTTCACCCGCCTCTGCGCTATACGAAGGCGCGTTTTCCCAAAGCCGATTTCTGGCAGATCACGGCGGAAGGATCGAAGGATTATCGAACGACAGACGGCATTCGCGTCTGTCCCGCCCCAACCTTCCTCACCCAACTCTGCTAACGGGGACGGACCACGTTAAATCGCTGGTATCAAAGCGGAAAGGTGCAATTTAACAGGCCTAAATGGGTCTTAGAACAGAATTTATGGGGGGCATTATTGGCTGTAAGAAATCAGGCAGGTCTCGAGGCAGTGTGAAATAGCCTTAAACGCAGAAAATGGGGTGGGGAGTTCTGGACACCCACTTTTTAGGAATCGGGCCCCGCCAGTGCAGTGGGTGTCCATGAATCCCCCCTCCACGAATCCCACGCTAACGCCCTAAGCTCGTTTATCGGTCCTAAAAACTGAGCTATCGATAATCCTGCGAAGGTTTTATTGGAAACCCTGGAAAACCCTGGAAACCCTGGAGACACTGGAGACACCCTGGACACCCACTTTCTTTCAAGGACCGGATCCCCGCCAGTCCGGGGAGTTATCAGAGGGAATCCTGGAGGGAGTGGAGGGAGTTCCTGGGAGTTCCTGGGAGTTCTGGACACCCACTTTTTACGGATCGGACCCCGTCAGTGCAGTGGGTGTCCACGAATCCACGAATCCCACTAAAGCTGGGACTGCTGAAACACTTGTTGAAGACAGCAGGATTGTCAGAAGAAGATTTGAACTAGCAGCATTGTCCTATCTGCTCAGAGTAATCTTATAAAAGCTTTATCGTGGTCCGTCCCCCATTCTAAAGAAGCGTTTCACGTCGTAGGATCCGATGTGGCGTGCAATGGATCCTACAACACTGAGTTCCACGCCGGGAATGCCCCCTTCGTACTCGAATCCGCATACGCGCATCGTTTTATTGTTCAGCACGATACAGGTCTCGATTCCGTCGCAGGCTTCCTCAACAAGATTGAACAAATACACACTACTGCGGAGCTTTACGTAAATGCACGGTGCGGACCATTGCATGCCGAGGGTTTGGTCCGCCGTGTATATCGTCCACGAAGCGGAATGAGGCGTCGTGTACAAATGCATTGAAGTCGTAACGTCGGACCAGGACCGAGTGAATCCGTGGCCGACCAGCTCATCCGTGAATTTATGGCGCACATATTTCGGGGCTTCGATGCCGGTTATTTCCGCGACTCCGAAGATGGCTCTATAGGAAACCTCGTTTCCGTAGTACTCCGTACCCATCCTTGAAAGGATACAGGTGGTGAGGCCGTTGACCAGGTCCAGAGCGATCTTTACGGAAGCGCGAGGCCTGCTTCCGCCATGCATGTGGGCGAAAAATACAAGCTTTTCATCGGCTTCAAAAGCCCGGTAGGTCTCCTTGCGCCACTGTGTTTCACCTTTATTCCGCCACTGGAGGGTTTTTCTGTCGACGACCTTATACTCCCATACCGGCCCGTCATTGTCGTAGCGAAGCGTGAACTCTTTGCCGATTAGCAGCTCGCTCAACTGCGGAGCATTCACCATCATGATGCCCGCCTTTTCCTTTGGAGAATCGGGATCCCACGGGAAAGCGACGGTGTTTTTTTCCGCGGCTCGATGCATTTCCTCTTCACTCATCACGGGAAAGGTTCTCGCCGGCCGGTATGCGGTTCTCTGGCCTTTCGGATTTGGAGCTGTCTGAGCCGTCTTGGATCGAGGCCCGAGGTTTATTTTTTCCCCGTGTTCTTCAAATGGCTCCAGACGGGCCAGATGGCCAACAACATGGCCCGTTCCCCGGAACAGGTAGTATTCCAACTCGTCCTTTTCATTGAAGCCGAGCCGCACGCCGGCCTGAGTTTCGGTGAACAGATCTGCCGCAAACATAGTCATGATGCCGGACAGCTCGCATTCGGTTCTGTCGTAAATAAACAGGCTGTCGTCTATGAATACGTAGTCCGAGGGGCTGCAGTAACTGAGATCGTCCGCCTGCCGGGTCAATTCGACAAAATTTGAGGATACTACGGACGTGTAGAATTCCAGTGTCTCGACGCCCGTGTCCTGTTTCCAATACATGCCTTTGCCTTCAATCCGGTTGGTGGTGTGATGGCGCGCTCTCGGAGGCTCATGCCCGGCAGTTTCAACATAGCCGAAGTAAATCTGGCGCTGAACCTCCCTGTCATCCAGAACCAGACCCTGGCTGTCTTTGCCTCCGCAAAACCACATTTCAAATACGGTGGCAAGATTGCTGGCGAGATCGATGAAGACGTTATACCCCTTCAAGGTTTTGGGCACCGTGTGGGAAAAGAAGACCATCTGCTTCAACGTCAATGCACCGTAACCTGCTTGAACCTCCATTCCGCCGTTTTCGGAAAGGGCAAGTTTGCTTTTGTCCTTAAAGCGGTAGCTCAAAACAGGCCCGTCGTCCGTAACTATCTTGAGCGATTTTCCGGTCAGAATCTCCGAGAGTTCGGAGGCGCATTTTGGACCGGCCGTAGCCGGGACAAGCTTTGAAGCGATTTGTTCTTTGCTGAGCTTCGTATATTTGAATCGATGCATTGGAATGTTCATTGGCCTTTTCCCCCGATAAATTCAGTATGCCCCACTGCGTCATGCTGCAGCTTGCGCGGTGGGAATCTTGCTTATTTCGTTTGCGAGACGCTGCTCTGCATGCCACAGATCATAGGTTTGCCGCATCCGCAACCACAATCCTGGACCATTGCCGCAAAATTTTCCGAGGCGGACGGCCATTTCCGGCGTCACTCCCGCGTTGCCTGCCAGAATGCGGTGGAGGGTTTGCCTCGATATCCGCAGCTTCCGCGCCGCCGTCAGCGCTGGGTTCCCCATTTTGACTTGTCTATTGCATACGCCTTGCCGTCGATCTCCGGCGCCAGAGCCTCCCAGAAGAACCTGACGACGGCAATCTTGAGAGCGCCCTTGTCGTCCAGCTTCAGCTTGTAGAGAGGCAGGTAATTCTTCTTCACCTTGATTCTGTTTGTGCCCGTTTCATAGATCGTCGCCTCGAGAAAGGCGACGGCGATCAGCCGCTTCTCGTCGACGAAGATGTCGTGAACGATGAACCTCTCGTAGTCCGACGGATGGTTCGTCAGTATGTCGTAAAACGCTTTGCTGCCCTTGATGGGATTCTGCGGCCCGCCGAAGACATACATGTACGGGATGAAGGTGAAATCGGGCGCGAAATAGGCGTCCATCCGGTGAACGGTTTTCGCGTCCTGTGCGCTGGCATTGTATTCCTCAAAGTATGCGTACATCCACTTCACGATCTCGTCATGCGTCGGCTTCATAGGCTTATCCCCCGATCTTCGTCCTGGTTCCGGTCTTTCGGAAATTACACTTGTTGCCGGTGAGTTCCCGGATTTGTTTTCCTGGGCTTTCAATACGTTAATATTGGTGAATACAACGATTCCCGCGAGCAATAAGATCCTCATTGTCATGGAGCGGTCTCCCCCTGGATCTATGTGATGATTGTATCATTGGGCAGGAATAATCAGCAACAATACATTAAATGTGGACACGGTATATGTGTCCACGTATAATGTGAATATGAAAAACATAACGCTTTCAATCGATGAAGACACTCTCGATGCGGGACGCGAATACGCGCAGCGGCATCAGACAACGCTCAATGCACTGGTTCGAGAGCTGCTGGTGAAAACAGTTCTCGCGGACAGAAAGGCTGTTGTCAACGAGATGTTCCGTCTAATGGACGCCCATCCCGGCAATTCCCAGGGAAGGCGATGGACCCGGGAGGAACTCTATGTCCGATAGAGTGTTCCTTGACACAAACATTTTTGTCTATGCCCAGGATGCCGGATCTCCGGACAAGCAGCGTAGGAGCAGAGACATTGTTGCGAGGCTTGCGGATGCCGGCGATGGCGTGATTTCGACCCAGGTCATGCAGGAATTCTTTGTTGCGGCAACGCGAAAACTCGGCGTGGAACCGATCGCGGCCAAGGGAGTGCTGAAAACCTTTTCAGTGTTCGAGGTCGTTCAGGTCTCCGCAGCGTTGATTCATGAAGCCATCGATTGCTCGATCCTGAATCAATTAACTTTCTGGGATTCGCTGATTCTCGCTGCTGCGGCTTCGGCCGGCTGCTCGACAGTTTTCAGCGAAGACCTCGCCGCAGGTCAGACTATCCTTGGCGTGAGAGTTCGGAATCCGCTCGTGTGACCCTCACTCGCCCTTGTCTGCTTTTTGACCGGTTCCGCAATTATTGCGGTATGAATTTGATATGAAAGGATGAACGGACATGGCGGAAGATTCCCGGCCCGATTCGACGGATCGAGCGGATGCTTTTCAGGATTTCTATCCGGACGACTATGCGCATTGCTTCGGCTGCGGCCGCCTGAATGAAAAAGGATTGAAAATCAAAAGCTACTGGGACGGCGACGAAGCAGTCTGCCGTTTCCTTCCGAAGGACTATTACACCGGCGGCATGAAAACCATTCTTTATGGCGGAATCATTGCCTCCCTGATTGACTGCCACGGGGCGGGCATGGCAGCGGCGGCTAAAGCACGGGAACTGGGCATTCAGGTTGCGCCTGGAAATATGCCGCGATTTGTCACCGCCGCCATCAAAGTGGATTATCTGGCCCCGACGCCGGTAGGAGTGGAACTGGAGCTTAGAAGCAGTGTCAAGGAAATCAAGGGGCGCAAGATCGTTGTCCATGTAACCGTGTCATCCGGGGTAACCTTGTTTGCGCAGGGTGAAGAGATCTATGTTCAGTTGCGCGACGAAAAACCATAGTGCCCGTGATTCATGGTTGGACCCAGTAAAATCACTGACACCAAAGCGGGAAGGCGCAATTTTACGGCTCTAAAAGGATCTTTTACGCAGTTTTGGGTCCCATTTATTGCGTGCAAGCATCAATATATTTCCGTCAGAATTCCCCCGATACCTTGCAGTGAAATGCCCTGCAATAGTTTGGCGGTGATTGGAGACTGAGCCCTAAATCGGCCGGATCGCGGCAGAAGCCTCGCGAATAATGCGGGTTGATCTGCACCATTCACGACATTGACGTGTCCGAAGGCCGCATCTTCATCGCATTCGAGCGGCCCGAACACCGGACGCTCAGGCTGTGGACCTCCCGTGGCCGGCTTCGGATTGATGGGCTTTTCGAGCCGGCTATTGCCCGGTGATTGCGCTGCCGGCGCAGGCGATGTATAATATACATCGTTGGAGAAAAAATTGAAAAGAACGCAGCTTTACCTTGACGAGGAAATGGCAAGGGCGTTGAAAACTTTGAGCCGTCAAAGGGGCATGACTGTCTCTGAATTGGTCAGGGCGGGGTTGCGCGAGCGCTATATGAGCGGCAAAGGCATTGACAAAGTTTCTATGGCCCGGAACCTGGCCGGGATATGGAGGAATCGGAAGGATCTGAAGGACATTGACGCTGTTGTCCGGAGGTTCCGGTCAAGCTCGCGTCTCAAGAGGTTCCGGGATGAGTGATATACTTCTGGACTCTGACGTCATCATCGCATGGCTGCGCGGATATGAGCCCGTGGCAGGCGCGGTTATGGATCTGCTGGAACAAGGCAGCAATTTGCTGTGGACGCCGGTATCCGTTGCTGAGATATTTGCCGGGGCGAGGAAAGATGAAAGTGCGCGGCTGGAGGCACTTTTTCAAATACTTGAAACGCTGCCGATTTCCGGAACCATCGGGAAGGCAGCGGGACGCTACCTGCAGAAATACTCGAAATCGCATAATCTGGAGCTGGGCGATGCATTGATCGCCGCTTCAGCTTGCGCCGCCGGCCTTTCACTTTGGACAATGAACAAAAAGCACTACCCGATGCGTGAAATTCGGTTGTTTACTCCCGCCAGGTAAAGGCTTCAGGAAAATGGGGTCGGACCACGGTAAGTCGCGCATGTAATTATTGATAACTCAAATATGAGGCGGAAAAGCATGCCTTAGGTGCAATTTCAGGCCCCATTTATTGCGTCTAAGCACATATCTATTCCCCTCAAAATTCTGCTGATTCCTTACAGCCAAAATTGCCCCCCAAATTCTTTGTCTAAGGCTTGTATGGATATACAAAATCGCATCTTACTATCTTGATTCCAATGATTTATCGTGGTCCGTCCCCGTTTCCCCCGCAAGCCTGCCCTCGCGGTATACGTGAACGTGGCGCGGGGAGTGGTCGCCGGTCCAGCTCAAAAAAACATAGCCGCTGCGCCGTATCTTCGACATGTTAAGTGTTACCTTCCATGGTAATACTTGTCAAGGCATTCTTTCATGAAGTAACCTTTGCCGCCGCGTGCTCCTCCTGCCGTGGCAATTCCTGCTGGTGTCGCAGCCGATTCCACAAACTGTTGTTTCGGGCGGGAAGTTTTTATTTCACAGAATCTGCGAAACCTGGGGGCGGAAGAGGCTCAACGCTTGCCTCTTCTTTCAATCACAATCGGCATGCCGTCCCGGGAAAGAATGGCTATCAAGCCCCGATTTCGGCTAAAATGATCCCAACTTTTTATTTGGCTTATTTGCACGGAACCGGCCGTCAATGCAAAGGAGTTTTCCTCATGATCGGCACGACGCTGGGACACTATCGGGTCAATGAGCAGCTGGGCCGCGGCGACCGTGCTGCTTCTGGCGCTTTCCCTGCTGTCTTTCCTCTATTTTCGTCAAAAGACGCCAGAGCCGGCCGGGGCCGTGCAATTCCAAGTGCCGCTGCCCGATAAAACGAACATGGCTACCGGCACTGCCTTTGCCGTGTCTCCCGACGGACGTTGTCTAGCTTTTGCATCGGCCGACGCGGATGGTACGCAGCGCATTTGGCTGCGATCTCTCGACTCTCTCGAAACCCGTCCCCTGCTGGGCACCGAATCCGGGTACATTGGAATCATGTTTTGGTCGCCCGACGGCCGCTTCATCGCGTACGATGCGGGGGCAAAGCTCAAAAAAATCGACATATCCGGCGGCCCTACCCAAACTCTATGCGACAACCTGGGTCGTTTGTTAACAGGTGGATCCTGGAATCGCGATGGCTTGATCATTTTTGGACTAACCGGCCGGGGATTGATGCGCGTATCGGCCGCAGGGGGCGCTCCGTCTCCTCTTGCTATGCCTAAAAAAGCGGAAGACAATGCAAACGCCTGTTCCCCAATATTCCTTCCTGATGGCCGGCATTTTATTTACTATCGCGCTTCGTCAAAACCGGAAAATGACGGCGGCTTCATAGCATCGTTGGACGCCAAACCCAACGACCAAGACTTCAGGAAAATCCTTGCAACGAATCGATGGCCCATTCTTTATGTGCCCTCTCAAAATTCCGGTCCGGGATGGCTGCTGTTCGTTCGCGAGCAGACTCTTATGGCACAACCATTCGATGACAAGCGGCAGGAATTATCGGGCGATCCCGTTCCTGTAGCCAATCAGATAGGCCTGATGCTCAATGGTGCATATTATTCGGCTTCCATGAACGGAGTGATTGTCTATAGGACCGGCAGTGTCGCTCAATTTAACCAGGCCGCCTGGTTTGACCGGAAGGGAAATGTTCTGGGTTCTACAGGAGTCTCTGGATTTCTTCTTGCTCCGGCGCTATCTCCCGACGGAGCGCTCGTCGCTATCGGCATTGTGAGTGTCGATATGCAGTCCCCAGATCTCTGGCTGCTCGATTCTGTGAAAGGCACAAACACGCGTTTCACGTTTGGAAAAGGAGCTAACTTAAATCCAATCTGGTCACCCGACGGGAGCCGGATCATCTTTGCCTCAAAAAGCGACGGAGGCGTGTTCAACCTTTATCAGAAGCAGGCCGGCGGAGCCAAAGAGGAGGAACTGCTGCTGAAATCAAGTGAGAATAAAACCCCGACAAGCTGGTCCCGCGACGGACGCTTCCTGCTATATTCCGTGGAAGATCCGAAAACGAAGAGCGATTTGTGGGTGCTTCCAATGGAAGGCAATGCCAGGCCGCTGTGTCTCCTGCGCACGGAGTTCAACGAAGCGGACGGCCGTTTCTCTCCGGATATGCGGTGGATTGCCTATCAATCGGACGAATCCGGCCGCAACGAAGTTTATGTCCGACTGTTCCAGCAGGCCTCCGGAGGCGCATCGTCGGGAGCGGGGGGAAAATGGCTGGTATCCAGGGACGGCGGATCGGCGCCGCGATGGCGCGGGGACGGTAGAGAGCTGTATTATCGCGGCTCCAATGGGAGAGTGATGGCGGTCGAAATCGTGGCGGGCAAGGTGTTCAGGGCAGGCACCCCCGAACCTCTATTCCAACCGCCTCCTTCAATACAAAGTGCCATGGGATTTGATGTTTCTGCGGACGGCAACCGATTTCTCCTGATGACGGCTACCTCGACGGAAAAGACCACGTCGCCTTTTACCGTTATCCTTAACTGGAGCTCATTGCTAAAGAAATGACTCTCGCACCCGGAACAAAACTCGGCCCCTACGAAATCCTCGAACCTATCGGCGCGGGAGGGATGGGGGAAGTGTGGAAGGCGCGGGACACGCGCCTCGGCCGCGTCGTCGCGATCAAGAAGGTCAAGGAGCAGCACAGCGAGCGCTTCAAGCAGGAAGCGAGATCCATCGCAGCGCTGAATCATCAGAATATCTGCCAGCTTTTCGATATCGGCCCGGATTACCTTGTGCTGGAGTATGTGGAAGGCAAACCTCTCTCCAGTCCATTGCCTGAAAAAGAAGCCGTACGCCTGG
>JAEAME010001452.1_pt1 | contig 16468 bp, 12 predicted proteins | sample 8958731 | NCBI WGS metagenome assembly JAEAME01 (sample SAMN16933194, study PRJNA681113) | bioreactor sludge metagenome | isolation source: anerobic bioreactor sludge (Control) | place: India:Bengaluru | collected 2018-10-24 | reverse complement strand
TTACGTTTTGTGCCTTGAGCGAAGCGAAAGGAATGGATATAAAAATGAAAAAATTTATTGCTATATTATTAATTTTTTATACAGTTATTTCCACTTTTACTTGTACAACTTATGCATATGATAATGAAAATTCAACTTACGATAATAAGCCTAAAATAGGTGAAGAAAAAAAATAATTACAAATCTATCATTTCTTTATTTAAAAAATTAATTGAAAATTCATCCTTCATAATGCAAGCCATGATATAAGATTTTTTAAGTTCTTTAATATATAAATCTTTTTCAAAATCTTGCATTTCTCTTTTTTGTTCTATCGATTCTTTAAAATTAAATGCTTGCGAATATAACAAATCACCAATTAAAGATCCCCTTCGTAATTTTAAATATTCTATAAGTAACTTATCATTTATCCTATTAGATTTTTCGAAATTTAAAATATTTCCTAAAAAACTTTGGTAGCTTGTAGAAAAAATTTCATATGTTATTATATGGTTTGTTATATCATCACCCATATTATTAAAATATGTTTCTATCACTTCATATTTTTCTAAAGCCTTAACTTTATCACCTAATTCTTCTGCAACTATTGCTATATTAACCATAAGAAGTATCTCACGTTTAGTAAAAAAATTATTTGGAGATTTCAGGTTTAGGTTTTTGGGCAATGTTATATATAACGCCTCCTCATAAGCTCTCATAGCTTCCTCTTTATAAATTAACTCCAAATTTTTTAAAGATGTTGTTTTTTTATGCATAAAATACTGTTTGTTTATTGCATTGGAAGAATCAAGTCTTTTATCTAATATATCTAAAAGTTTATTTGCTTCTTTAAATTTTCTTATATGTAAAAGGTCATTTATTTCATTGAACAAATTATGAAGTTCAACATCATCTGAAACTATATCTGTATTATATATTTCATTTGCTATATTTAATCTTCTTAAAAGATTTCTTGTTGTTCTTGGACGAGGATCTTGTTTACCATCTTTTATTCTTTTTAATGTGATAATATCGCATATATCATAGGATAAATCTTCATCACTGTGCTGGAACATTATTTGCCTTTTCTTAATTACCTCAACTACATGATTTATCTCTTTTGAGTTATAATATGGGTGCCATTCGTATGGTTCTTTTACTGCCCCATATTCAATAAATAAATTATCAATTATATTTTTCCATTCTATTGCTACTTTATAATCATCTTCATATTTTGATAAATCAAATGAATTATCCTTGAGGCTATTGGTTTCCATATTAATTAAGCCTTCTAAGGACATAATTTTTATTTTAAGAATTTCTGATATAAAGTATAGTTTAGAAGTACTTTGAATATATTTGATTGCTTTATTACAATGATTTAATGTTTTATCATACTCTCTTTCCAATAGCCAATATTCTGATATCAAGCAAATAACCTTATTATAAATTTTTACTTTTAACAAATCTTCCCATTCACGATTTTTTATATATTCTAATATTTCCTCATACGCTTCATATATTGAAACATCATAACATATTTTTGATTTTACTTTAAGAGATTCTACAATTAAAAATAGCTCATTAAATCCTATTAATAATCTAAATAACTTCTTTTTTTCTATTTCTGGAACTGTATAAGCTATTGCTTGTCTTAATTTTTTATATGCTAATTCAAAATTATTCTCTTTTAATATTACTAATCTTGATTCTATAAGTAATATAAATTGTTTATGTAAATTGTTTTTGTTCCAGTATTTCTCTCTATATATTTCAACTTCTTGTTCTACTTTAACAAATTCATTATTATCTATTAAGCTTATAATATTATTTCTTTGAACTATACATTCAATTTTATCCTTTGAGTGATAGCATACATATCCATCTTCTGATGTTCCAAGTCGTTGTAAAATATTATCAAATATAAGTCCATCAACATCTTTTTTTCCACCTTCAAAATCAGTTAATACGCTCTGTGTACATAGCCCATACGATAATGATTTTGCTGAAATATTTTTATCTGAACGTAATTTTGAAATATATGTATTTAATTTTCTATTTTGAATTTTCAATTACCCCCTTGCCCAAATTTCATATCCATAGTATAACAAAATTTTACAATTTTGGCAAATGAAAAAACAGAGAATATTTTATATCCTCTGTTCTATTGGTTTTATAAATAATTAACTACATTTACTTTTTTAAATTACATTGCATTAACGTGCTCAATACCTAAGATATCTAAATGTTTGATTAGCATTTTCTTAACTATTTGGCAGATGTTAACCCATACTTGCTTTTTATCTGCATCGCTTTCACTGATAATATGATTATCATTGTAAAAGTTTGAAAATAAAGATGCTATTTCATAAGCATTTTCGCAAATATAGTTAGGAGCCTTTTCATTGAATGAATTTTTGAAAACTTCTCCACTCAACGAAAGCTTTAATAATAGTTGTTTTTCAGTATCTGAATATATATTGTTTATTATAATCTTGTTGTTTTCACCTTGCTCTAATTTACTTAATAGAGAATTGATACGGGCTATTGTATACAACAAGAATACTCCAGTTTTACCCTTTGAAGCTAAGAATTTATCTATATCAAAGATATAGTCCTTTAATCTATGATTAATTAAATCTCCAAATTTTATAGCAGCAACAGTTATTTTGCTTGCCTTTTCTTCTATATTATCTATATTTCCAAATTCTGATTCATTTAATCTTTCAACAGCTTTTTCATATACTGTATTGTATAGGTCTTCAAGCTTCATTACTCCACCGTCACGAGTTTTAAATGGCTTTCCATCTTTTCCGTTCATAGTACCAAAACCTAAATGCTCAAGATTAGTATCATTACTTACTATCTCAGCTTTTTTAGCACATCTGAACACTTGATTAAAGTGTAAGCTTTGTCTGCTATCTACAACATACCAAATCTCACTTGGATTAAAGTCTTTTTTTCTTTGCAGCATTGTAGCTAAATCAGTTGTTGCATAATTGCTTGAATTATCAGATTTTTTAATCATTACAGGTGGTATTTGAATCTTATCATCTTCAGTTTGAACATCAACTACCAAAGCACCATTGCTCATATAGGTTAGTTTTTTATCATCTAAAATCTTTAATAATTCATCAATATATTGGTCTGCATCACTTTCGCCATACCAATATTCAAATTGTACATTTAATGTATCATACATTTTTTTGAAATCATCCTTGGATACTTGAAGCATCTTTTTCCACAATGCATAATATCCTTTATTGAGGTTTTGTAAATCAACAGTAATTTTTTGAGCTACTGCTCTAAATTCTTCATCTTCCTTGCTCTTTTTACTAGCAAATGGATAGATTTCATTTAATTCTTCTGCTGTAACAACAAAATCTACTTCTTGATTTTCATTAAAATCATCTTTAAAATATGGTAATTCAGGATGTCTTGTTTTAATTTCAGCTATAACTAATCCCATTGGTAAGCCCCAGTCTCCTAAGTGAACATCACCTATTGCATTTCTTCCTGTAGCTGCTGCAAGTCTTTTTAATGCTTCTCCAATAATAGCTGCTCTTAGGTGTCCTATATGCAAGGGCTTTGCACAGTTTGGTCCGCCGTAGTCAACAACGATTGTTTCATGCTTTTCTGATTGTTGAATACCTAAATACTTATCCTCTGCCAATTCATTTATATATTTTAATAAGAAGCTATCTTCTATTGCTAAATTTAAAAATCCTGATACTACTTCAACTTTTTTGAATATCTTTTCATTTGTTAAAACAGCTGCAACCTCTGTTGCTATAGCTTGAGGAGCTTTTCTATATTGTTTTGCTGCCATGAAGGCACCATTGCATTGAAATTCGCACAAATCCTGTCTATCAGATACAATAACCTTTCCATAATTTTTATCATATCCGCATTTTTCAAAAGCATTACTCACATTTTCAGTCAGTATATTTAATAATGTATTCATACTCGCTTCATTCCTTTCTCTAGTTGTTTATTATATTAAGCATAGAATAATATAATATTTTAAAATTAATTTTATTAATATTATATTAAACAATATAATTTGTCAACATATTTTTCCATTTTATTTATTTTAATATTTTTCCATTTTATTTATTTTAATTTACTTATCATTATTATCCATGGCTATTAGTATTATGATTACTATATCCAATTAAAAATTAAACAGTGTAAGCTGGTTGGTTTTATCCATATTTTTTAAACAACCGTGCTTATCCAATACTTCAATTACTGTTTTCGTTACTTTGGCACGCTTTGTTATATCCTCTACTGATATGAATTCGCCTTTTTCTCGTTCTGCTTTTATACTTATAGCGGCATTTTCTCCAAGTCCTTGAAGTCCAATTAGCGGAGGAAGAATCACTCCCTCAAATATTTGAAACTTCTTATCGTCAGATTTGTATAAATCAACCTTTTCGCATCTTAAGCCTCTTTTATACATCTCTCTAGCAACCTCAAGAACAGTATATGCATCCTTTTCTTTAGTAGTCTTATCATTGCCCTTTTGGTCTATTTCAGACATAGCTGCCTCAATACTTGATAAACCATTTGCAATTATTTCTGCATCAAAGTCTTGAGCTTTCATAGTAAAGTATGATGCATAAAAAGCCTCTGGATAATGAACCTTGAAGTAAGCTATTTTAACTGACATCATAACATAAGCAACGGCATGTGCTTTAGGAAACATATATTTTATCTTGTTACAGGAATCTATGTACCACTCTGGAACATCCTGAGCTCTCATTGCTTCTTCATCTTCTTTTTTCAGGCCCTTACCCTTACGTACCCTTTCCATAATGTCAAAGGATAGTTTATTATCAACTCCCTTTGAAATGAGGTATGTCATTATATCATCACGCGTTGCAATAACGCTGTCAATTTTACATGTACCATCTAATATCAAATCCTGAGCATTGCCAACCCAAACGTCTGTACCATGAGAAAGTCCACTTATACGAAGTAAATCAGAAAATGCTTTTGGCTGAGTTTCCATTACCATCTTTCTAACAAATGCTGTACCAAACTCAGGAATAGCTAGCGTTCCTGTTTCACAGTTTATATCTTCTTTTGTTAAACCAAGTGCCTTAGGACTTGTAAATATTGACATAGTCTTTTTATCATCAAGAGGAACATCCTTATCCTTTATACCTGTAAAATCCTCTAGCATTCTAATTATTGACGGAGTATCATGACCAAGAAGGTCAAGCTTTAATATACGTCCTGATATCGAATGATAATCAAAATGCGTTGTTATAGATTCTGATTTTAAATTATTTGCAGGGTATTGAATAGGAGTAAAATCATATATATCCTTGTTTCTTGGAACTACCATTACTCCCCCTGGATGCTGGCCAGATGTTCTCTTAACTCCTAAACAGCCTTGTATAATTCTGTTTATTTCAGCATTTCGCTTTGTTTGACCTTTATCCTCATAATAGTTTTTAACAAATCCAAAGGCTGTTTTATCAGCTATAGTACCTATAGTTCCAGCTCTAAACACCTTGCCCTCTCCAAAAAGCTCCTCTGTATATTTCATAACTAGAGCCTGTTCTTCACCTGCAAAGTTAAGGTCTATATCAGGCTCCTTGTCTCCATAAAATCCAAGGAAAACTTCAAATGGAATTTCATGTCCATCTTTTCCTAGCTTAGCTCCACATGTAGGGCATATTTTATCTGGCAAATCAACTCCTGAGCCGTATTCACTATTAGTAAAAAATTCTGAATATTTACAGTTACTACAAATATAGTGTGGAACTAAAGGGTTAACCTCAGAAATACCACTCATTGTAGCAGCAAAGGATGACCCAACAGAACCCCTGGAGCCAACTATATATCCATCCTCATTAGATTTTTTAACTAGCTTTTGAGCTATTATGTACATAATAGAATAGCCACTGCTAATAATTGAATTTAACTCTCTTTCAAGTCTTTTCTCAACAATCTCTGGCAATGGATCTCCATAAATTCTATGTGCTTTTTCATAGCAAATTGTTCTAAATTCTTCATCTGCACCATCAATAATCGGAGGAAATGTTCCGTCTGGTATTGGAAGTATGCTTTCTATCATATCTGCAATTATATTAGTATTTGTAACAACAACCTCATGAGCTAGTTCTTTGCCAAGATAAGAAAAATCATCTAACATTTCATCAGTTGTTTTAAGATATAAAGGAGCTTGATCCTCAGCATCTTCAAAGCCTTGACCTGTCATTAATATTCTTCTGTAGAGCTCATCCTCTTCTTTTAAGAAGTGTACATCACCTGTTGCAACTACAATTTTATTAAGCTTTTTACCAAGTGCAATAATCTTTCTGTTAATATCCTTTATCTCATCCATTGACTTAACAGTACCATTTTTATATAAAAACTCATTATTTCCAAGAGGTTGTATCTCAAAGAAATCATAAAACTCTGCTATTTTTTCTATTTTTTCGTCACTTTCTCCACCCAAAATAGCTGAATAAAGTTCTCCGGCCTCACATGCAGAGCCTATCAAAAGCCCATCCCTTACTTTATCTAAATCAGATTTTAAAATACGAGGTTTTTTATAGAATAACTCTATATGTGCTTTTGAAACTAATTTATATAATTCCTTTAGTCCAACTAAATTCTTAACTAATATATTAATATGGAAAGTAGGTTTTTTAGTCATATCAATGTTTTTAGTAAGCTTTTCATTTAATGTATCAATATCTGTTATACCTTGTTCTTCTAATAACTTATATAACTCAAGTAATAGCATTGCTGTTGCTTTTGCATCATCTACTGCTCTATGATGGTTTTCTAAGCTAATATCAAACTTTTTTGTCAAGGTATCTAGCTTGTAATTTTTTACACCCTTTACTAAAGCCTTTGATAACTCTAGGGTATCTATCACTGGCATATCATATTTTTCATCAAAGCATATATAATTTTTTTCTTTAATAAATTTAGTATCAAAGCTTGCATTATGGGCTACAAGTATTGCATCGTCACCAACAAAGTGCTTAAACTCAGTTAATGCATCCTTTATATTTGGAGCTCCAATAAGCATATCATCAGTTATGCTAGTAAGCTCAATTATTTTTTCAGGTAGTTTCATGCTTGTACTTACAAAAGTATTAAATGTATCAATGATTTTTCTATCCTTTATTTTAACAGCCCCAATTTCAATAATATCATCCTTACGAGCATTAAGACCTGTTGTTTCAATGTCAAATACAACAAGCTCAGAATCAAGATTTTTACCATCACAACGATAAGATATAGAAGTACCATCATCAATCAGATAGCCTTCCATACCATATATAACCTTAAATTCCTTACTTGCTGCTTCCATAGCATTTGGAAAGCCTTGAACTACTCCATGGTCTGTTATTGCCATAGCCTTGTGTCCCCATTTTTTAGCTAGCTTAGCATAATCGGTGAACTGGTTAATTCCATCCATAGAACTCATACATGTATGTAAATGTAGCTCAACCCTCTTTTGCTCTGCATTATCCATTTTTACCGATTCTACATACTCTATTTCCCTGATTGCTTTACACATAACAACTAATTCACGTGCATAGGTATCATAGCTAGCATCACCAATAACTTCAATGGCTTTAAATCCTTGAACATCTTCAGGATTAACATTTTTAGGGCAAAAATATTTTACATTTACTGTATCTGAATAATCAGTTACTGCATAGCTAAGTAGAAAATTTCCACTTTTTAGCTCTCTTTTTTCAAATGCAACAACTGTTCCTTTAATATGAACCTCTCCAGAATTATCATTGATTTCTGATATTTTACTTAGCTCTAAAACATCAAACTTCTTTTCATCCTTAATATTTGGCTTAAATCTAGGAGCTTGTTTTTCTTTTGTAAAAATTTGATTATTATTTGACTGTTCTGAAGCTTTTTTTTCGTTTTTAGTACCATTCTCAGATATGGATTTTTTAATTTCATTTTCGAGCAATTCTTGATTTTTTCCCTCGATTGAATCTGTAGATGTATCTTCAATTCTAAGTCTTACATTATAATCTAATCCATACAGGCTTGTAAAAAAGTCTTTTATCTTTTTATCTATAGCCTGTTCTTTAATCTGCTCATATATAGAATCTGTTGATGCTTCAATGATTATATTATTATTGTCAATAATGGTTTGACAACATTTATAGCTGATTAGAGAAAGCTTTTTAATATAATAATTGATATTAAATTTCAATGTATTATTGAAGCAATCATCCTTATCTTTCAAATCATATAATATACAAAAATCTACTTTAAACATATCAGAGTAATGTGATTTTATTTCAGATATTAAATTATCAATCTCTTGAAAATTGATTATCTTCTCTGATGACATGTTAAATTTTATTAGTTTTTTTTCTTTTATCAGCTCAATATTAGTAAGCACTGCTTCCGATATACCTTCATACTTACTAAAATATTTCTTAAAATCAAACATTATTATTCTCCATTATCTTGTACTCTTATGTTTTCTAAAATTTATTATAGCATTAAATACATCCTTTGTCATGTTAAAAAAGTGAAACAAGTATCGCTATATATAAAAATCTTCATTCAATCCTATTGTTAAAGATTTTATGAAGATTTTAAATGTTGTGTTATAAATTAATCTATAATTATTGTATTTTATCTATTTCATCTAAAAGGACTTCGATAATTTCACTTTCTTTTACTTTTGTGATTATTTCTCCCTTTTTAAATAATAAGGCTTCACCGTTACCACTTGCTATTCCAATATCTGCACCCTTTGCTTCTCCAGGACCATTTACTGCACAGCCCATAATTGCAATTTTAATATCTTTTTTAATTGGAGCTATAGCTTTCTTAACATCCTTAACGATATTAATTAAATCAACCTTCGTTCTTCCACAGGTTGGACAAGAAATTACCTCAATACCATATGGTCTTAAACCAAGATACTGTAATATTTTACGTCCAATAATAACCTCACGTAAAGGCTCTTCTGTCAATGAAACACGTATAGTATCACCTATTCCCATAAGAAGTAATGATCCAAGTCCCATTGAAGATTTTATAATACCATCCTCATCAGAACCAGATTCAGTTATTCCAAGATGTATTGGATAATCTGTTCTCTTTTTTAACTCAATGTTAGCATCATAAGTCATTTTTACATCAGAGGCTTTTATAGATATTGCAATTTTATCATAATTGTATTTTTCAACAATTCTTACCTGTTCTAAAGCACTTTCAACTAAAGAAAATTTGTTTACTCCATTATACTTTTCTATAAATTCTTTTTTAACAGAACCAGAATTTACACCTACTCTAATTGGAATATTATTAAACTTGCATGAACTTATAACAGCTGCAACCTTGTCCTCTGTACCTATGTAACAAGGATTGATTCTTATTGCATCAGCACCATTTTCAAGTGCATATAATGCCATTTTATAGTCGAACTGAATATCTGCAACAACTGGCATTTTAATGCTTTCTTTAAGCATTTTTATAGCTTTAGCATCCTCTTGACTATCAATAGAAGCACGAATAATATCACAACCATTTAGCTCTAGAATTTGAGCTTGCTCAATAGATTTTTCTAAATCACTTAACTTAGTGTTTAGCATAGACTGAACAGTGATTTTATTTTTTCCACCTACATAAATATCTCCACATCTAATTGCTTTACTTGTAGCTTTTGATCCTTCTTCATATTTATATATTTCATTAGTTTCTAAATTATTTAGCATTAGTTACTCAACCTCTTTTCAATATTAGCTAAAAGAGCGAAACAAGTTTCGCTCTTTACTATTTAAAACAATCTCATTATATCCTTATATGTTATAAATATCATCAAGGAAATTAACAGAACAAAACCAACTAAATGTACAAAACCTTCCTTTTCAATTGGTATTTTCTTTCCTCTTACCTTTTCTATCAATAAAAATGCAAGCTTGCTTCCATCCAAAGCTGGAATTGGCAACAAGTTCATAAAACCTAGGTTAACACTCAAAAATGCTAGTAGATTTAGTAATGGATAAAAACCTTGTGTTGTAATCATCTTTGCTGAATCTCCTATCATAGAGATAACCATAACAGGTCCACCAAGCGATTCTGTTCCAACTCTACCAGTAATCAACATTATTATAAAATTAAACATCAGTTTTACATAGTAAATTGTCTTATAAAAAGATGAAACAATACCTGTTAATATAGATTTCTCAATCTTTGTATCAAAACCTATCTGTAATTCCTTTTGTGGAATAACATTAAAATTCAATTTCTCAGAATTTCTTTCAACCACAATTTCTAAGCTACTTCCTTTTGATGTTGATATGATTTCTGTTATATCTTTATAATTTACAATATCAATATCATTAATCTTTAGGATTTTATCTCCCTCACGGATACCAGCTTTATAAGCAGGTAATTTTTTATCACTAATTCTAATTACTGAAGAATTAGCTTCATTATCATCATAAGGGTAGATTCCAATTACATGTTTATAATATTGATTTACATCAAAGCTGAGTGTTTTACCATCTCTTATAAATTCAACTTTATATGGTTTTTCTTCAACAGTCATTGCAGTAACTAAATCATCTCTAATATATACATTGCTGTCATTAATAGCAGTAATTTTATCGCCAACTCTTACCCCTGACTTATATAACTCAGAGTTAGTGTCAATCAACTCAACAGTTGTGCCTGGAACACCATAAAACACTGACATTATAATGTAAATTACTATAGCTAGTAAAAAATTCATAAATGGTCCAGAAAATATTACTTTAAATCTTTGCCAAACTGTTTTGTTCATATAGCTTTCTTCTGAGTCTACATTTTCTTCCTCTCCAACCATATTAACAAAACCGCCTATAGGCAATAATCTTATTGAATATATTGTACCATTCTTTTCTCTTTTATATATTGTTGGGCCCATGCCTATGGCAAATTCTTCAACCTTAATTCCTACACTTTTTGCTGCTTTGTAATGACCAAATTCATGTACAAGTACAACAATTGAAAATACTAATATTGATGCTATAAGTGTTAACAAGTTCTACCTCCATTTTAAACATATAAATTCTATTACAATAATATTTCATATATAAAGAATATTAAATTAATAACTATTAAATAATATGACAAGTATCCATATTTATATTAAATAGTTAACATAATAATAAACAACAGGAGCGACAAATAACAAGCTGTCAAACCTATCTAATATTCCGCCATGTCCTGGTAAGATACTACCAAAATCCTTTACATTATGCTCTCTTTTAATTTTTGATGCTAATAAATCTCCTACCATTGAAAAAGCTGAAACGAATATACTAAATATTATAGTATTTATACTTATATTTATTCCAAAATATTTAAAAAATGTTATTGTTAAAGCTAAACATCCTAATATTCCACCAATTGCACCCTCAATAGTCTTTTTAGGACTAACTTTAGGGCATAGCTTATGCTTTCCAAAGAAAACTCCTATAAAGTATGCACATGTGTCAGTTCCGAATGATATTATGTAAACTAACCATACGAATTTTCTATCTGCCATATTATTTAACATAATCATATGATACATAAATAATACTACATACATTCCTATAAATAGCGTTTGAGCTAATCTAACTAGTGTTATCTTTGGGTATGTAACAAATAAAATAAAATTAAATGAAACATACAAAAGAAGAACAAAACCTATTGAAGTTTTATTGAAGAAGTAACTAGAAAAAAATAATGGTATTGCTAAAAGGTAATTAAGAGTAGCCTCATATGAAAAAATCTCTTTAGCCTGTAATAGCTTAGTAATTTCATATATTGCTAAAAATGTTATAATCAAGTATAAGAAATCAAACCAAATTCCACCTAAATATGTAACTGCACCTATTAATAAACCGCCTAAAACACCTGTTATAATTCTTATCTTCATATCAAACCTCGTTGAGTTATTGTTTTCCAAATCTTCTATTTCTATTCTGATACTCTAATATTGCTTTAAAAAATTCTTCTTCATCAAAATCTGGCCATAAAACATCTGTAAAATAAAACTCTGCATAAGCCAGCTGATATAATAAAAAGTTGCTTAATCTAATTTCTCCACTTGTCCTTATTAATAAATCAGGATCCTTACTGCCTTTGGTAAAAAGATAGTTGCTAAAATTTTCTTCATTAAGCTCATCTATATTAAATTTATTATTTTCTACGTCTTTTACAATATTTTTAATAGCAGTAATAATCTCATTTCTTCCACCATAGCTCATTGCTATGTTTAAAATAAATTTTCTATTATTACTTGTTTTTATAATTGCATCTTTTACTTCAGTTAAAACATTAGCTGGTAAATCTTCTATTCTGCCGATTAAATTAATTTTAACTCCATTTTTGTGAATTCTATCAAGCTCTTTTCGCAAAAATTCAACAAGTAGACTCATCAATCCATCTACTTCAGTTTTATCTCTTCCCCAGTTCTCTGTTGAAAAAGCATAAACAGTCATTTCATTTATACCAATATCTGTGGCTGCTTCTACTATTTCCATTATTCTTTTTACACCTGCTCTATGTCCCATAATCGCAGGTAGCATTCTATTTTTGGCCCATCTTCTATTTCCATCCATTATTATAGCTACATGATTTGGAATTTTGCCATTTAAAACCTGTTCCTTATTACCCATAATATAATGCCTTTCACTCTATTATTATTACTATATATCTTTCTAAATTAATAATATGTAACAAATAAGATCAGATACAAATCATCATCAGAAACTTCATACTTTATTACATATGGATTTTGTAAATTATTAAATTTAGAATTTTTACCAAGTAGCTTTACAATGTTTATTATTTTATCATATTTTTCTTGAATTAAGCTTAAGGCATCGCTTAAAGGAAGACCAATTAGATCTTCCATGCTATACCTCTAATATTTCCTTTTCTTTATCCTTATAGATATCATCTATAAGTTTTGTATATTTATCTGTAAGCTTTTGAGCTTCTTCTTCAGCTTTCTTTAAATCATCTTTAGTAATCTCAGTATTCTTTTCCATTTTTTTGATTACTTCTATAGCATCTCTTCTTATATTACGAAGAGCAATTTTAGCATTTTCAATTTCTTTTTTAACAATTTTTATAAGGTCTTTTCTTCTCTCTTCTGTCAATTGAGGCAACATTAGTCTAATAATTTTTCCATCATTTGTAGGATTAATACCTAGGTCAGAAGCAATTATTGCTTTTTCAATTTCTTTCATTGTTGAAGCATCCCATGGTTGTATAATTAAACATCTTGGCTCTGGAACTGAAATATTAGCCATTTGATTGATAGGAGTCATGCTTCCATAATAATTAACCAGTATTTTATCTACAAGCTTAGGGTTAGCCTTTCCGGCTCTTATAGTTGCTAATTCTTCTTTTAAAAAATGTACAGACTTATTCATCTGCTCTTCACGGTTCTTCAATTCTTGTTTATACATATTATACCTCCTTGATTATTGTTCCTATATTTTCTCCTAAAATAATACGTTCAATGTTTTTTGGATCTTCTATAGCAAATACCAGTATTGGTATTTTGTTATCCATACATAATGAAGTTGCTGTAGAATCCATGATTTTTAATCCTTTATTTAATACTTCTATGTAGCTTAATTCATTATACTTTACTGCATCAGGATTTTTCTTTGGATCATCTGAATATACCCCATCCACACCATTTTTAGCAAGCAATATAATTTCAGCATTTATTTCAGCAGCTCTTAGCGCTGCTGTTGTATCAGTTGAAAAATACGGATTTCCTGTACCACCAGCAAACACTACTACCTTGTTTGAATCTAAATGCTTAACTGCTTTACGCCTAATATATGGTTCTGCAACTTGCATCATTTCGATTGATGTCTGAACAACAGCCTCTAGTCCAATTTTTTCTAAGTGAGTTTGAAGTGCTAATCCATTTATTATAGTCCCAAGCATTCCCATATAGTCAGATGTAGTTCTATCCATATCCTTAGCAGAAGCTCCACGCCAGAAATTTCCTCCACCTACGACAATTGCAACCTGTGTTCCGAGCTCATTAATTGCTTTTACTTCCTTAGCAATAGACATAACAACCTTTTCGTCAACACCATGTCCGGCTCCTCCAGCTAGTGCCTCGCCACTTATCTTTAACAATACTCTTTTGTATTTACGCTGTTTACTGCACTGCATCCTTCAATCTCCTTTGTATAATCTTATATTTACCCTAAGTATTAAGACTTAAACTTTATTTTGATAAATTCTTATCACTTTAATTAATGGAGAATCAAAATTATGATCCTCCATTATGCTGTGTTTTATTTATTAATTTATTTACCCATTTGTTTTGCAACTTCTTCTGCAAAATTTTCTGATCTCTTTTCTATACCTTCGCCAACTTCAAATCTCTTAACTGCAGCGATTTTAATAGATTTTCCAAGTTTTTTTGAAATACTATCTATTAATTGTTTAACTGTTAAGTCAGAATCCTTAACGAATGGTTGCTCAACTAAGCAAACTTCTTTTAATTCCTTTTGAAGTCTTCCTTCAACCATTTTTTCTACTATGTTTTGAGGTTTTCCTTCATTTAATGCTTGTGCCATAAGTATTTCTCTTTCATGAGCAATATATTCAGCATCTACATCATCTTTAGTAATATATCTTGGGTTCATAGCTGCAACTTGCATAGCAAGGTCTTTTCCTAACTCTTCTAAATCTGAGTAAGAAGCTTCTGACTCTAATCCAATAATAACAGATATTTTACCAGCACCATGAACATATCCAAGAACTGCACCACTTGAAACTTCAATAGTATCAAATCTTCTAAGGTTCATGTTTTCGCCTATCTTTGCGATCTTTGCAGTTAAAACTTCTTGAACAGTTTCAGCTTGTTCTAAGTATTTTGTAGCTTTTAATTCTTCAATATCTTTAACGTTTGAACTAACAACTATTTTTGCAACATTATCAACAAATTCTTTAAATTCTTCATTTTTAGCAACGAAATCTGTCTCTGAGTTTACCTCAACAACAGCGCCTTTTCTGCCATCAGCTGATATAGCTATTGCTGTTAAACCTTCAGCAGCTATTCTATCTGATTTTTTAGCAGCTTGTGCAAGTCCCTTTTCTCTTAAAAAATCTATAGACTTTTGCATATCTCCATCACAAGCAGCCAAAGCCTTTTTACAATCCATCATTCCAGCACCAGAAACTTCTCTAAGTTCTTTTACCATTGAAGCAGTTATTTCTGCCATTTTAATTCCTCCTATCATCATGCTCATGTATATAATATAAGATTAAACATGAGCTTACTTGTATTTTTAAAAAAAGTAAGGAAAATGCTAATCCTTTATAAAGTTCTACAACTAATAATTAGCTATAGGGAGCAAGCTTTAATCCTTACTTTTTATATTAGAATGAAGCATTCGTCTTCATTCTTATTTTTCTTATACTTCTTATTTTACTTTTAAAAAATTATTCTTGAACTTCTTCTTCAACTTTATCTAATTCTTCTTCAGATACTTCTTCTTCATCTTCTTTATAATCAGTTAACTGTTCGCCTTGTTTTCCTTCAATTATAGCATTAGCTATAGTTGCAGTTAATAATTTGACAGCTCTTATTGCGTCGTCATTTCCAGGAATAACTAAATCTACTTCATCTGGATCACAGTTTGTATCAACAATACCAACTACTGGGATTCCTAATATTTTAGCTTCTTGAACAGCTATTTTCTCTTTTCTTGGGTCAACTACAAATAAAGCTCCAGGAATTTTTTCCATGTTCTTGATTCCGCCTAAGAATTTTTCAAGTCTTTCAGCTTCATGTTTTAACTTAATAACTTCTTTTTTAGTTAACTTTTCGAATGTTCCGTCTTCTTCCATTCTCTTTAATTCATTAAGTCTATCAATTCTGCTTCTGATAGTTTTGTAGTTTGTTAACATTCCACCCAACCATCTTTGACTAACGAAGTGCATTCCTGATCTTAAAGCTTCACTTTTAGTTGCTTCTTGAGCTTGCTTCTTTGTTCCTACAAACAATACCTCTCCACCGTTAGCTACAATATCCTTTATGAATTTGTAAGCCTCATCAACCTTATCACTTGTTTTTTGTAAGTCGATGATATAAATTCCATTTCTCTCTGTGAAAATATACTCAGCCATTTTAGGGTTCCATCTTCTTGTTTGATGTCCAAAGTGAACTCCTGCTTCAAGTAATTTTTTCATACTTACTATTGCCATTTTATTTCCTCCTTTTGTTTTAAACGTCCAGCATCTTCATATTTACTCAAGACTCATACAATGAGCACGACTATCATAAATCAGACACTGTGAATAGTAACGTGGTACCATATATTTCTAAATTTTGTACCTTTGGTATTATAGCATATAAAAAACCATATAGCAAGGGATTTTTATTGCATAAATTAATATTTTAAAATATAGTTAATTGTCAAACTAAATTAGACCCTTTTTTCTTTTACAGTCTAATTTAGTC
>JAEAME010001450.1_pt1 | contig 16479 bp, 17 predicted proteins | sample 8958731 | NCBI WGS metagenome assembly JAEAME01 (sample SAMN16933194, study PRJNA681113) | bioreactor sludge metagenome | isolation source: anerobic bioreactor sludge (Control) | place: India:Bengaluru | collected 2018-10-24 | reverse complement strand
TAAATGCTCTTCGCCGGCCGGTTTAGTAGCACTTTTCGCGCCGGCGGAAGGGGCTTCCGGCGAAAACATCCTACTAAAAGCTCTTCGCCGGCCGGTTTAGTAGCACTTTTCGCGCGGGCGGAAGGGAAAGGGCGCTCCGGAATCACTCGCCGGCAGTCACCGTCGACGGAGCCGGCATGTCTTCTCCCTTGATCAACTTCGACAGCCGATTCATTTCATAAAACAGAACCAGCATGGTAAGGACCATTGTCAGCGAATCGGCGACCGCTCCCGCAATAAATATTCCCCGAAGGCCGAAGAAATACGGCAGAATAAAGTACAACGGGATGAGAAAGAGCGCCTGACGCATCAGCGTCAGAATCAGCGAAACGATCGACCGGCCGATGTACTGGTAGTAGTGTCCGCCCATGATCTGGAATCCGAGGATCGGCAACATGAGCATGACCATCCGCATGGCCGGAGCGGTCAGTTCGATCAGTTCCGTATGATTCTCACCAAAAAGCGCCACGATCTCGCGTGACCTGAGTTGAATGATCAATGCACCGACAATCGTAAAGACAGACGCGAGTGCCGCCGCCGCGAAAAACGCGCTTCGGACCCGGCGGTAGTTTCCGGCCCCGTAATTATATCCGATGATCGGTTGGACACCGTGACCGACGCCGATAACCGGCATCAACGCGAACATCCCGACGGAATTGATCACCGTCATTGCCGATATCGCCAGGTTTCCGCCCAGAGTGGCCAACTGCCTTGTCGAGATCATCTGCACGATCGACGCGACGCTCTGCATCGCAAACGCCGACATCCCGATCGCGAAGGACTTTCGTAAGATCTTCCACCTCGGCCGCAAGGCACGAAGGAGTAGCGGCACCGGCGACGAACCGCCGCCGAAAAAAATGATGACGATCAGAAGCGAAACGCACTGGGCGATACCCGTAGCGATCGCGGCGCCCTTGACGCCCAAACCGAGACCGAAATCCATCGTCCAACTGAGGTCGAAAAGTCTAAATGTAAATTGTTTGAGGACAAAGATCGGATCCAGGATCATGTTGACGACGGCGCCGGCAACCTGCGTCGCGACCGACCACATCGGATGCCCCACTCCGCGCATCGTGCTCGACATCGCGAACTTAACCGAGTTGACGGCGTTAAAGATCATTATATTCCGGATATAATCCATCGCGTGCGGCTTGGACTCCCCGTCCGCGCCGAACAGAGGAAGAAGACGATCCGCAAAAAAATAGAAAACAGCGCCGATAATCAGGCCGACGATCAGCGAAAAAGAAAGGCAATTCCCGAGGGTCATCTTGGCGTCTTCATATTCTTTTCGACCGAGCTTAATGGATATCAATGCGGTCGAACCGATGCCGACCAGGGCCATGAACGCGAACGAGATCGTCGTGAGCGGCGCCGTCACGCCGACTCCGGCCATCGCGATGTCCCCTTCGGCCATCCTTCCGATCCATATACGGTCTACGACGTTGTAGAGCGCCTGAACCATCATCGAAAGGATCGTCGGTATCGCAAACGAAAGTAACAGCGGTATGATCGGCTTGGACGCCAGGAGTCGCTCCCGCTCGTGATGGACCGGATGCGCGGCCTGTTCGCCGATCGGCTCCGGAGCTTGTTTTTCCGGTTGATTACTGCTGGTCATGGTCCCGTGACACTCCGTTCTTCGATGCGGCCCTTCGATGCGGCGCCTTGAAAGTATGGAGGCTATTATACACCTCGTACCGACTTTTGTTTTCAAAAAAACATTGATTAATTAAAAAAACATCCTATTTGGATGGTACTTTTTTTGTTCGCTGTGATAGAATATACCTATAAATTCTAAGCAGTACTTGAGGAGGTATGTTTATGTCTACAAACGAACAAGGTGACGGCGGCAAGAAGTTATACAGCATCCTGTCTTACTTTTCGCTCTGGATTATCGGTTTAATTCAGATGCCCAAGGATGAAGATGTCAAATTCCATGTCAACCAGGGAATCATTATCAGCATCGGATGGGTGGCCTTCGGTCTTCTCAGTTGGGTTTTGGCGCTGATTCCCGTCCTCGGATGGATCCTCTTGATTGCCATCCCGATTTTCCTGATCGTTTTAATGATTCTCGGGGCGATCGCCGCGAACAAGGGCGAGCTGAAAGAGCTTCCTTTGATAGGCAAAATCAAGATCATTAAATAATCGATTTATTTCAGCGGAACGGATCGGTATTTTTGAGTCATTACGACTACGGTCGAATCAATCGATCCGCACGCATCATGCTTCTGGTTATTTCACTCATCGGAACCGGCCGGACATTTGTTTCGGCCGGTTCTTTTTTATAGAAAAGAAGACTCTCGGAGCAGACCTTGACCAGAACCTCCCGATGGCACAAAAGACTAATCGACGGGAGAGCGGGATGCCCTTCCGCTGTAAGTAAAACGCCCCGCCCGTAAAGAAGAACCTCATCGGGGAGATTACTCCGTTCGCAAATGTTTTCCAGAAAAATCCGAAGAAGCTCCGCGCCGTGCCCGGCGTCGGGCGCTCCCGAATCCTCCGCAAGCACCCCGGCAGTATCCGAGGAGATCGCCACGACCACGCGGCCGGATCGTGTATAGGATTCCGCAAACGCATACGTTGTCTGAGTCTTTTCCCCGTCCGCCTCGTAAAGAACCGGGGATTCGGCCGCCACGGCTCCGCCGTACAGCGGATCCGATCGGGAAATACTCCCGCTACACTTCATCTCCACCGCTTACCTCCCCCGTCAGCATATTCATCGCGCGCGGAATCGCGTCCTTGCTGTCGCCCCACGGCTTGTCTTTATTGCGGTAGTCAAACTTGAGCGTGAACCATTCGACGTCGTCAATCAGTTTGTCGAACGCTTCCCCGTGCATCGTCAGGAGTTCTCCGACAAACTCCGAGCATTTGTTCTGATTGAGGTATTTGCCCGCGCCCCGCAGGAGAGCGGCCAGATGCTCCGTGCAATGGCCTTTCTTACCGGAGAAAACTTTCCTGAAATCCTCGTCTTCAAAATACATCCACAGGAGGACATCGATATAGCGGTCCATCGTGAATCGGATCTTGTCGCAAATGATGCAGTCGGACGCGCGCTTTTCGAGCGTCGAAGCGAGTTCCGATAGACGCTTCGCGTAATCGCCGTCGCGCCCGCGCAGAAGCGTCCGCTTGTCCGGGCAAGCCTTATGGATTGGCTCCTCCAGATCGCTTCGCAGTTGTTTCATATGCGTGTGCAACATCAGGCCGATCCCGAGCCGGTTGATCTCCCGCCCGTACATCTTGCTCAAATGGTCGCGGCAGAATCCGAGTTTATTCGTCGCCACCCGCGTATCCGGCTCCATCAGCGATGCGCCGAGATAAAAATCGAGCGTACTGCTTTCGATATCCGCCCGAAGTTTACACAGCGGACAGGCGGAATCCGAACGGTATGCGTCGTTGACCGGAATGGTGTATATCTTCTCTTTCATTCGCGATCCTCCGATTTCTTCGCACTGCTCCGGGTCCTTTTCGGCGGGGCTTTCTCTTCCTCCTCGGGCTCCTCCGCGGTGCTGACATGTACCAGGCGCCGCGCCCGAACATCCACGGCGACCGTGTTGATGGAGGAATATTCCTCAATGTATCTTCCGATCCGCTCCTGCGCCGCAAGAAGAGTATCCTGTGCGTTATACCCGTAAATCAATTCCAGATCGACGCTCAGGGCAAACCCGTACACTCTCTTTTCCGTTCGAAAACGGATCACATCCCGGATGCCCGGAATCTTTTTCAAAATGATCCGGACCAGATCCAGAAGCGCGTCATCCGAGATCGAATAGGAGCCGAGGCTCGAAAAGGTCGGTCGCACCATTGTCCGTTCGATCTCCGGGGCGACGGTGGGAACGCCGCGCTCGCGGTCGAGCCGGCGCCGGATGCGGTTCAGCGGATCCGAAAAATACCCCGAGAACTCGTGCTTGATCTCCATGCTCGGCACCGGGATCGTATGAAGGCCTTCCGACAATCTCGTCTGCTTCGCCTGCTGCATCTCGTCCTCGGTGCTGATGTCCTCGATGCGGATCAGCATGGACGGTTGCGACAGCCAGAGGTTGGTGCATATCTTTTCGAGCATTCCGTCAGAGGTGCCCAGAATCATCACGGTCGGCGGCAAATGCTCTGCCAGCGCGCGCCGCATCACCTCCGAGCGGCTCTTGTCCGCGAAAAGCGCCTGCCGCACGGAATCGAGCTTGGTCTTCGCCTTCTTGGCCGAGGCTCCGGCAACAATCCGACTGCCGTTAATCAGAAGGCCGTCGTCAATAATGTAATGAATCGCATTGTCTCGCGCGACCTGTATGGCGCGCGTGCTCTTCCCCGATCCGGACGGGCCGATGAACGCGATCACGGCGATCTGCGACAGGATCTCGCGCATCAGTTTCTCGTTGCCGGCCGCTTCCTCAATCTGACGCTCGGCGCGTTGATGTCCGAACGTATCGCCGATTTTTTCGAAACGCTTCAAAGTGGCCTTGAGTTCGGGAATCAGAATTCCGCGCCGCAACTGAGCCGGAGCCCGTGATGTTTCCGGCGGCTCGTGTACGCTTTCTCTGCCGGGATCCATAATCGGCTCCTTGTCGGCATTTTTACCGTTCGGTGTTTTCGGTTTCTCCAATCGTCCGCGTCCTCTTTGATGACCTACTCGGACTCCCAGTTATGGAAGACTTCCTGAATATCATCGTTCTCATCCATTTTTTCGAGCATCTTCTCAAACTGAGACGCCGTCTCCTCGTCCTCGATTTTCACCCAGGTAACGGGGACCGGCCCCAAAGAAGAGTCCGCGAATGTGTATTTTCTGTTCTCGAGTTCCGCTTTCACCGCGTAATAGCCATCGGATGAGGTAATAATCTCATAGTATTCTCCGGAGGGGATGAAGTCTTCCGCACCCGCCTCGAGCGCGTCGAGCATCACCGCGTCCTCGTCCCGGAATTCCTCTGCGTCCACCAAAAGCGTCCCCTTTTGCTGAAAAAGAAACGCGACGGACCCGGAAACGCCCATATTACCGCCATGCTTGTCGAAAAGGTGGCGAACGTCTCCTGCGGTTCGATTGCGATTATTGGTCAGTGTCCGAACCATGACCGCGACGCCGCCCGGACCGTATCCCTCATAGACGATCTCCTCATAGTCGTCGCCCTCTTCGGATCCCGCGGCCTTCTTGATCGCGCGCAGGATGCTGTCATTCGGTACGTTCGCGCTCCTGGCCTTCGCAATCACATCCTTCAATCGAAAATTCGATTCGGGGTCCGGACCGCCCTGCTTGACCGCAACGGCGATTTCTTTGGCCGCCTTGGTAAAAGCGACGCCCTTTACGGCGTCGGAAGCCTCTTTCTTCCTTTTAATATTGCTCCATTTGGAATGACCCGACATAAATACCTCCATGTTTCAGTACAGAATATTATCATTATATCACGGATGAAATGAGGCGGAGGCATTTTCAGACCCGCCCGCGCAACCCGCCGGGCAGTCCGGAAGCCGCGCCTCCGGCCTTTCCTACGTTCCGAAAACGCCGGACAGCGGCAGAATAATGCCCAGAAACGCCGACGCGGCCGTCACGATCCCCAGGTAACGGATCGATTTCTCCCACGGAACGAAGATGCGGATCAAGGAATACACGACCACACCGATCAGCGCCGGATAGAGTCCGAGTGCCATACAGACCGCCGCATGAACGCCGTCGGACAAGCGAAGCGCACGTTGTCCGGACGTGAAATATTCGCGAAAACCCTCAAACCGGAAGACGCACTCGCGAAACAGCCGCGAGCATTGTTTGTCCGGAGAAAACCAGATCGCAAAAGCCAACGCGACGATGCTTACTGCGGCGGCGCAAGCGGATGACACCAATGTCCCCGGCGCCTGTTCCGGCTCGAAAATCAGCAGAACGAGCCGAACCGCCAATATACTCATAACGACAATGACGACACCCGGCCTGCCGATGCCGTGATCCTTGCGGATCATCATTTCAACGATCAAAACAGCGGCGAGCACCAGAAGAAGCACCAACTTGATCAAATCCGGCACATCTCCGATCGCGAATCCGGGAACCGGAAGCCATTCTCTTCGAAAAAAAGCAACCAAAGCGAAAACCAACGCCGTTAAGCCCTCGATTTTCGCGTACCGGGAGGCGATGGGCGCTCCGCAATAGCGGCACTTCCCGCGCAGAAATAACCAGCTGAACAGCGGCACCAGATCGAGCGCGGATAATTTATGGGCGCAACTCATGCACATCGAGTGCCCTTTCACGACGGTCCTGCCCTCCGGGATCCGATAGATGCAAACATTCAGAAAACTGCCGATTAAAAGCCCGAAAATTCCGATGTATACTGTTTCGACAGCAATAAAAGTCGTTGTCGCATCCATATGTCAGCCTCCGTTTGTGAATATGAACTTATCTTAACACACTTTTCTTAAACCCCCGCCGAAGGCAGAGCCGGCGCAAAACGATTCGCTTTCTCTCAGTTTACAAATTGTTAAAATATTTTTGCAAATTGAGGCAATCTGGTGTATTATTTAGAAACTATTTTGCGTATAATATGTTGTTGAATGCGGGTTTGATGAATTCAGCGCGATCCTAAGAGCCCGTTTGAGCACCGCAAGCGTTTTTTGTGCATGTCCGAAACCCCCGGACTATGTACAAGTACCCGTGTTTTGGTGTAAATTAACCTTGATAGGCGTTCTTCCGTCCGGAGGCGCCGTTTTCGAAATTCAGACTCAATGAAGGTTTTCGGAGGGTGCGATGAAGCGACTGGGTGACATACTTATTGACAGCGGTTTTCTGACCGCAGCTGAATTGGCCGAAGCTTTGTCCGCTCAACAAGGTACCGACAAGAGACTCGGCGAAATCATCGTTGAGATGGGGCTTTTGTCCGAACTGGACATTCTCCGGGCTATCTCCAGTCAATATGATATTCCGATCATTGATCTGCAGAACGTAGACATCGACACCGAAGCGACGAAGATCGTCACCGAGCGATATTGCGAGGAGAATCTGATTATCCCGATCGGTTTTGATGACGGTAAGCTGGTCATCGCTCTCTATGATCCGTTAAATATACTCGTGACCGACGATCTCCGCTTCCGTACCGGCAGCGAAGTCGTTGCCATGCTTGCCCCCAAGAACGCCATAATCGAAGCAATCAAGAAGAGTTACGGCAAGGAAGTGGCTCAGAAGGCCGCCGCGGACCTCGCGGAGGACCTGGATATCGAGGCGATGAAGTCGCTCGGTGAACAGATCACCGACGAAGTCAACCAGGCGCCTGTCGTTAAATTGGTCAACTCCATGATTGAGTTTGCGATCCGCGCGGGCTCTTCCGACATCCACGTCGAGCCCATGGCGGACCGGGTCCGGGTCCGTATCCGTATCGACGGCGTCCTCTCCGAGATCATGAGCAACCCGATCGCCGCCCGGGACGCGATCATCACGCGTCTCAAGATCCTCGCCAACCTGAATATCGCCGAGAAGAGAATCCCTCAGGACGGACGTATCCAGACCTTTATCAACGGGCAGGCGGTCGACATGCGTGTTTCCGTTCTTCCCACCGTCCACGGGGAAAAGACCGTTATTCGTATCCTGGCGAAGAATGATGCCAACCTCAACCGGAAATACTTGGGCATCAATGCCCACAACAACGAGATGATCGACCGCATCGTCAAGGTCCCCCAAGGCATTTGCCTCATATCGGGGCCTACCGGTTCCGGTAAAACGACCACCCTGTACACGCTCCTTTCCGAGAAGAACGAGCCCGAGACCAACATCGTCACCGTCGAGGACCCGGTCGAGATCCAGATAGCCGGAATTAACCAGGTACAAGTCAACGTCAAGGCGGGTATGACCTTCGCGGGCGGGCTTCGTTCCATCCTCCGTCAGGACCCGGACATCATCCTCGTCGGAGAAATCCGCGACGCCGAGACTGCGGAAATCGCGATGCGCGCTGCCATTACCGGTCACTTGGTTTTCAGCACGATTCACACGAACGACGCGGTATCCTCAATCAACCGCTTGATCGATATGGGTCTGGAACCCTTCATGGTCTCCTCTGCGCTCATCGGGGTCGTGTCTCAACGTCTGGTCCGCCGGATTTGCACCAACTGCCGTGTCGAATATGAACCGGAACCCTGGGAAAAAGATCTGCTCCGACTCAAGCCCGGACAGAAGCTCTATCAGGGTGAAGGCTGTCAGGATTGTTCCGGTTCCGGCTATAAGGGACGTATCGCGATTCACGAGATCGTGATCATGACCAAGGCCATGAAGTCGCTTATCGACAGACGCGCAACCGAAGAGGAAATGCGACAGCTGGCGGTCAAGGAAGGCACGCAGATGCTTGCCGAATCCGCCGCGCAGCTTGTACTTGAAGGAATCACGACAGTTCGCGAGATGAACAAAGTCACCTACTCGGTTGACTGACAAGGAGGAAATCAATGGAAGCATTTTCATTATCCATGGACGCAATTCTAACCGAGGCGGTACGCAGACAGGCATCCGACACGCACATCACGGTCGGACTGCCGGCGATGATCCGGGTCAACGGGGACCTGATGCCCATGAACTCGAACATCCTCACGCAGAGCGACGCCGAGTTTCTGTGCAAATCCATGTTGGACAAATCGCGACTTCAGTATCTGAACGAGCGCGGTGAGATCGACTTTTCGTATGTCGTCAAGGATTACAGCCGGTTCAGATGCAACATCTTTAAGCAACGCGGAAGTTATACTCTGGCAGCCAGAACGATTACGACCGAGATACCGACGTGCGAGCGTCTGGGCCTTCCGGAGCTTTTCAAGGAGTTGTCACTTCGCCCGAGAGGGCTGATCCTCGTCACCGGGCCTACCGGTTCCGGAAAATCCACCACGCTGGCCGCCATGGTCGGCCACATCAACCAGAGCCGCCGTTGTCATGTGCTCACGTTGGAAGAGCCGATCGAATATCTGCATCGTCACTCGGAGTCCATGATCAATCAGCGCGAGATTCACGAGGACACTCTTTCCTTTGCCAATGCGCTCCGGGCCGCTCTGCGTGAAGATCCGGATGTCATCATGGTCGGTGAAATGCGCGACCTCGATACAATCGCGACAGCGATCACGGCATCCGAAACGGGTCACCTGGTCATGTCTACGCTCCACACCAGCGGCGCCGCGGATACGATCAACCGCATCATCGACGTCTTCCCCCCTCACCAGCAGGATCAGATCCGCGTTCAGCTGGGAACCGTTCTGGTCGCCGTCATCTCTCAGACTCTTCTTCCGCGTGCCGACGGAACGGGACGTATCGCAGCCTTCGAGATTTTGCTGGCAAACGATGCCGTACGCAACCTGATCCGCGAAGGTAAGACCTATCAAATTGACAACACCATCTCCACCAACCTCAAATCCGGAATGTGCTCGATGGACTATTATCTTGCCGAACTGGTCAAGAAATCACTGGTCACGCGCGAAGTGGCGTTGAGTCGCTGCCGGAATCCGGAAGACTTCCGGCGCTTCCTCTCCAATACGGGCAGCGCTCAGAGCGGTACCGGAAAAGGTCTTTTCGACTCACTGGAGTATTAAGCATCATAATGGTCAGGAGGTCATGATCCATGCCAAATTACAAGTATGAAGTCATAGACGCAAAGGGCAGTATCACCAAGGGGATTATCGAGGCGGCCTCCGTAGCGGATGCGACCAAGATGTTGCGTGCGGACGGTAAATTTGTCGCATCGATGAAACAGGACACGGGAGCGAGCATCTTGAATCGCAATTTCGGCAGCCCGAAGTTAAAGACCACGGATCTGCTTATGATCTGCCGTCAACTCTCCTCCCTGCTCGGAGCCGGTATCACAATCATCCGCGCCCTGGACATGCTGTATCAGCAGATGACCAGTCGGAAAGGAAAGGACGTTATCGGAGCGATTTATGAAAGTATTCAATCCGGCAAGACGCTGTCCGAGGCTTTTCGCGACCAGAAAAAGGCCCTCCCGGATATCATGATCAGCATGGTCGCCGCCGGAGAAGAATCCGGTCGTTTGGATGATGTTATGGCACGACTCGCGGTTCATTTCGAGAAAGAAGCCAAACTCAAGAATAAGGTCGGTGCCGCGATGGTATATCCGGTCATTCTGGCAATCGTAACGTTTGGTATCACGATCGGACTGATGGTATTCGTGGTTCCCAAATTGGGAGAAACGCTGAAAGGGATGGGTTCAGAGCTGCCGCCGCTCACCAAAGCGGTCATGGCGATAAGTAATACGCTTATTTCCTATTGGTATGTTTTTGCCATCTTGATTACCGCAGTCGTTTTGCTGTTCCGTTCCTTCAGGAAATCCGAAAAGGGCGGAATTCTCTGGGATCGATTCAAACTCAAAGTTCCCGTTCTCGGAAAAGCGACAAAGGCGACGGCATCCGCACGTTTTACCCGCACGATGTCCACTCTTCTGAGAAGCGGTATCAACGTATTGGAATCGATGGAGATCACCAGCAGGACACTGGGCAATCGCTTCCTCGAAAAGAAGCTCTACGAATCGCGCAACGACATTCGAAAAGGATCATCCATTTCCCGATCCATTCGCGGTATTTCCGAGTTCCCCCCGATGATATACGCCATGACCGCCATCGGAGAAGAATCCGGAACATTGGACTCCATACTGGACAAAGCCGCGGACTTTTTCGAGGAAGAGGCGGATGCCGCGACAGCCAAATTGACGGCGACGCTGGAGCCGATCATGATCATCATCATGGCCGTCGTGGTTTTCTTTGTGATCGGCGCCGTCGGTTCGCCTATTTTGAATATGAGCGGTAGCATACTATAAGATACATTATGTCCACCCGAAAGGAGAGTAGTTATGGGAAGTCCATTAAGCAGATTGGGAGGTTCGATTGTATCGATTGATGCTTCCAGTTCCAACTTGCGGTTGGTTGTCGGAGGTTATAACCGCAAATCGGGGATCGTGGAAATCGATAAATTCGCGACAATCCCCCTTGAACCGGAAACGATTGCCGACGGAGTAATCTCGGATCAGTTCGGAGTCGTTATGGCACTCAAGAACACTTTGGCGAAACTGGATGTCGCATCGAAGCGCACCTTCGTCACGGTCGAAGGGAGTTATCTCCATACCCGGGATCTTGAGTTTCCCGCAGTTCGTCCCGAGCAACTGCGCGACATGGTTCGGTACGAGATTCTCGGTCAGAGTTCGAATCGCGATATGATCGTCGAATACATGGTTTTCGGAAAGACTCTTGATGAGGAATCCAAGCAGACAAAGTATAAGGTTCGCGCAACGGCAGTTCCCAAAGAGGTCGTTACGGATTTCCGGGATTTGCTGAAGACCTGCTCGATGACTCCGGAAGTTCTCGATGTCAATCCGAATGCCATCCGTAAACTTTTCCGAACCGGTGTGATCAACGGGAAGACCAATTTGGAAGCCAATACTCTCTTATTGATCGAACTGGCGAGCAAGACAACGAACATCACCGTTTTGGATAACGGCTTCCCGGTTCTGACCCGCCGTCTGCAGTTCGGACACTCGAACATCCGGCAGGTCGCGGAAACGGTCAAGAAGATTCAATCCAATGCGGCGGATAAGACATCGATCCTTACGCGCCGACTTCAGATCGTAAAGGGCGAAGGCGTCAAGCAACTGGATGTGTCGGACATCGATGTATGGAACGAATCCGTTAAGGATGAACCGTCCCTTGCAAGCGCGGTATCCGCTTATTTCAAGAGTTTGACGGACGCCGTATCCCGGACCGCACAGTTTTCAATATCCAAATACCGTCTCAACAGTATCAGCACCTGTTTTCTTTACGGAAGCGGCGCAAAATACCGTAAAATCGATAAAGAACTGTCGCGCCAGCTCGGAACACAAGTCGAGAAGCTGGAATCACTCAGTACCGTCGCGTCTCCGAAGGATTTCGATCTCTCGGACTATGTCAATGCGTGCGGTGCTCTGATTAGAGAAAACTGAGAGGGGGGATAATCATAATGGCTGCAACTCAGAAAACAGATTTCAACAAAAAGGATATGAACTTTTTTTCCGAATTTACCACCTCGGGAAGTCAGCTCGTATCCTCGTTCGCGATCGTATTGTTAGCGCTCGCCCTTCTCCTTGTTTTCATAATGGGTTCATTCCTTTTTATGAAGGTTCAGAGAGACAACGTCCAGAAGAAGATCGATGCGATAAACGCCGAGATCAACGATCCGAAGACCCAAGCCAGCTTGGATCTTTATAAACAGTTGAAGGTTTCATCGGAAGAATACCGATCTTACCTCTACGTGCTGAAGCGGCTGGAAATGCGTAAGGGCGAGTACCTTCACGCCGACACTGCAATGATGGATCGAATTCAGGCCAATATCCCGACGGACATCACCATCACTGCGATGACTTACACCGACGGGCAGGTTTCAATCACCGGAAACGCAGTGAAACAGACGGACGCCTTGGAGATGCTGCAAATGCTTCAGGAGATGAATACGTTTTATTTCGTCGCCATCGATAGTATCGAAGCATTTAATCAAAACGATGTTCAAAATTTGACCGCTGAAGAAATCGCTCTTTTGAAACGATATTCCTTCACGATCACCGGTGCTCTCGAGCCCTTCTACACATTGAGCATTTCACGGTTTGTGGATGATACGACACAAGCTCCGTTGGACACTCCGTCCGTACAGAGTCTCGCGGCCGGCGAGGTGTTTTCGATCCCGGGTATCAATACGTTCACTTCGAACGACCAAGAATATACGCTGTCCCGGATCCTCATCAACGGAAACAAACTGAGCGACGGGGACTGGCAACGCTTTACAGCCGCAAATGAACTGACGGGTCGCGCCACGACAAAAACAGAGATCAAGCTCTTCTACATTGCTCAGACCGTCGTGAAAGCAGGTGATTCACAATGAAATTGGCAGGCAAACAGTCCACACTCTTATTCCTACTGATCATCGCGTTGATCCTTATGGCATATATCCTTTTCATCCAAAATCCCGAGTCGAAAAAAATCGATGCGAAGAAATACGAGTTAACCCAAATTGAAGCACGTAAAAAGGAGATCGACCAGACAATTTTGGCCGGTCAGGGTCTGAACACGGAAATTGAGTCGTATAAAACTCAGATCACGGAAATCGAGCAAAAACTTCTTCCGGTCATTGAGACCCAGGTCATTGCTCAAAAGATTCAGGATGCCTTTATCAAACACGGGATCCCTTTTATCACCCTGATCCAGACAGAGGCGCCTACAGAAGACCGTGTCCTCGAATCGGATGAAACAACGATCAGTCTCAACCTGATGCGTTCGGTTCTCTTCAAATTTCAGGTGTCCGGCACGGACGGACGGACGATGTCGATCCTGGACATTGGGGATACGCCGATTGAAGAAATTGAAATTCCGGCTCCTACCGAAGGCACAGCCGAGGATTTGGAAAATCCCATCATCTACAAGCTCGTCGGGTATAACGAGTTTATTGCTGCCGTGAAAGACATCGAAGACGATTTACCCGAAACAGTAAAAATCAAGTCCATTTCCATGACGGATTCCGGGCAGGGATTCATGCTTTATGATCTTTCCGTTGTTGTCTACTCTTATGACCTGCCCGACCGCGTTTCCGAGCCTGTTATGGACGGGGATTACATTACATGGACCGGTGTTCCGGTCAGCAGTATCCCCAAGGACGGTTTGATCGGTATACCATATGAAGCGATACCTCTGTCCATGCGACAGGACGCATTCTTCCGTCCGTTCGCTTTATTCCCGGTAGCGCCTGTAGAAACCGAAACGGAGACACCCTAGTCATTTCTGATTTTGCTTGTACACAATTGCAGCTGTTGTTTTCTTTTTTGACACAGAAATGTGAAAATTCTTCAAATTTCGTATTGCATTTATTCACATCAATGCTATAATGAGACCATAAACAATTACTCACACCACTAAGGAGGACATTTACATGAAGAAGATTATGAAGAACAGAAAAGGCTTTACCTTGATTGAGATGATCATTGTTATCGCAATCATCGTCATTCTGGCATCCGTTGTATTCTTTGCGATCCAGCAGTACATTACCGCCGCTCAGAAGTCCGCAACGTCCATCTCGCAGCACAATTCTGAGATCACATCCGTATACGCCGCGATCTCAGGTCTGCTCACCTGATAATTGATCCGATCCTTTGAAGGGATCAGTCATTATTTGCGAGTCAAGATCGTTGCCGATCCGTAAAGGATCGGCAACGATTTTTTTACGGTTTGGTTGCATTCCCGGTGGTATTGCGGCTTTATTTGTGTTATAATTCACTTGGTGATGTATGCGTGTATTTGATTCGGAGGATTCCATGCGAAGAATTCTGAAGTCCGGTAAAGGTTTTACCCTCATAGAAATGGTTATTGTCATTGCCGTCATTATGGTACTGGCTGCGGTGGTGTTTATATCTGCGACGCAATACCTTGCCGGCGCGAACAAGGGCAAGGTTACGGTAGAGTCCATAGAATCGTCCTTTTCCTATGCCAAGAACACAATGAATGCTACTTTTGCAAATCTGGGGTACTAATTTTCGGAGGGAGCGGTTGACCGATGGGGTTCTATTTTAGACGAAATTTGTTCCGTTCGCACAAGCAGGGTTCTTCCCGAAACGGGTTTACGCTTCTTGAGACGATGATTGCGGTCGCTCTGATGCTGATTATCAGCATCATCGTATACAAGGGTTTTATGTCCTCCATGCAGTACTCCGGTAATACGGCTATGTTTGAGAAGACCGCACAGCAGGCGGACGAAGATGCGAACCTCGCATTCGGGGCGGGAAATATACCGGGGGGGACTACCGATGAGGGATTGTATTTGGCCGATGCATCGGGGACATACAATCAGGTCATTCGCGTCAACACCTACGACGTCAAATTGACCCCTTCCCTGCCCTCAGGAAATCCTGCCTATTATGAGGGATCTCAAACCAGAGCGACCAACCGTTTCGCTTTTCATTATGTTGTTCGTCCGTGCACGGTAGCAGCTTGCGGCGGGACCATTCGTTTTTATCAGGTAGGTACCACGGTAGTTGCAAGATGTGACAAATGTGATAAGGTATATGATTCGAATGTCAGTTGATATTAGATGCCTTTTTGCAAAAACAGCGAATGGGGAGAATTCTGACTATGTTTAAGAGAACTAAGGCAAAATCATCCAAGCGGGCGTTTACTCTGCTTGAACTTGTTCTTGTAATCGCAATCCTCTTGATTATGATGCCGATTATTTACGGAACTTTCTATTTGGTGTATATCTCTCATACGCGCGTTATACTCGTGAATGACGCCAGGGATTACGCATCCTTATCGGCCATGGCGATTGATAATGTGATCACCAACGCAAGCTCGGCAGACGCCGCGGATTCGGTAGCAGGCCCTTATGCAGCAGCGATTTACGCTGATACAACCGATGGGAATTTGTATATTAAGAAAGGCACGGGTGCCGCAGTCAAGGCTTTTGATTATCCGCAATACAATGCGCCCTCAGGCGCACAGAAATGGAAGTTGGTAATCACATTTACCGTCGACTCGGCGTCGAAGACTGTTATGTACAGGATCGACGTAATCGATAATGCCACCGCGGATATCGCCTACACGCTCGAATCATCCGTATTTCTTCCCAACGGCAACCGAAGTGACTCGGAAAAGCTCGAGACCGGTGCGGGCAAAGTTCTTAATTTTTCAAACCCTGCCTGAGTGTGTCCCTTCCATAAGCTATGAGCATCGATGCTTTCCCGGTATCGATGCTTTTTTTTACGGAGCGAGACCGGGGGTACCCCGCATTTTTCGCTTATAGTACCTTTTTTTTGAATCGAAAAAACATCCAGCCGATCCCCAGGATACTCAAAACAATTCCGGGCACAGCGAACAACAGATTGTTTTCAAGCGACAGTTTCGCGACCCAGAAGGACGGTAATGCACTGAAGGCGTATTGAATATTCGAGTGTATAAAGAACGGGACGGGCAACCCCATCATAATCAACCCGGTCAGCTTTCCGATTGCCATGCCTTCGACCCGGTTATGCGATAAGGATACGATCATCAGGCACATCCCCACGCTCATCAGAGCGGTTATTAAGCAGGTTATAAGTAGCGCAGCGATATTGCCCTCCGTCAATCGAAACGCAATCAGTATAAGCGCGGAGGCGGCCATGGAGATCACGGCGGGAAGGACCAGTCGGGCGAGGATATACCCCCGCTTTCCGATCGGTGTCACGGCGATATATTGGGTGATATTTTCATCAAGTTCAGTCAGCATCACCATCGCCGACGCGAAGCAGAACATAAAGGGAGCCAGCGTCACGAGCAGGAGGTCAAACAACAGGTAATAATCGGACAGAATCGAGTTGCGCCCCAGGTAATCGCACAAGAGTTTTTCCAGCACAGGAATTCCGAAGCGAAAAAAACATCCGGCCAGAAGAGGCGCTGCCAGAATCATGTACAGCATGCTGTCCTTGAGGATTTGCTTCGCGAAGATTTGAAAGCATCGTA
>JAEAME010001447.1_pt1 | contig 16524 bp, 14 predicted proteins | sample 8958731 | NCBI WGS metagenome assembly JAEAME01 (sample SAMN16933194, study PRJNA681113) | bioreactor sludge metagenome | isolation source: anerobic bioreactor sludge (Control) | place: India:Bengaluru | collected 2018-10-24 | reverse complement strand
GCAGGTCGAGAGAGAAGCGTAGCCGTGCGCCACGCAGACCGGGAACCTGCACCGCCATCTGCAGGAACGCACCCAGGACAATGCCCAGGGTGAGGCTAGCCACTCCGAAGCGTCGGGCCAGCAACTGTACGCCCAGGATGCCCCCCAGGTTGAATACAGCCGCGCCAATGGCGGGATAGGTGAAGGTCTGTTGTGCGTACAGTACGGCGGTCAGCATGCCCGATACCCCAAAGAAGACGATGGCGGGGGAGATGATGCGGATGAGCGTCGTGGTCAGGTTCTGCAGCGGTGTGCCGAATCCGCCGACCAGAGACCGTGTGATCAGGGGCGCAGCCACTTCAGCCAGAAGCAGGAACCCGCCCATCACCACGACCACCAGGCTGAGCATCACGCTGACCAGATGCCAGAGCTCTTTGGACTCTTTGTGCGCGGCGTACTCGCTGAACACAGGCACCAGAGCAGCGCTGACCATTCCCCCGACGAGGAGCTCATAGATGTTCTTGGGGACAAGCGAGGCGGCCTCAAAAGCGCTCATCTCACCCGTGGCGCCAAAGAAATAGGCATTGCGGTTGTCGCGGATCAGGCCAAAGATGCGGCTGGCAATGTTCCCCAGCGAGACGATCAGTGCGGCCCGGGCAATGCCGCCCCTGCCAGAGCGGGCAGAGGCGCCCGGGGGAGGGGTACGAACCTTGTCCGCTGGATAGTGGGCGGATGTGCTTGAGCTGCTATGGTTGGATGGCGGCGAAGAGGGCTGTGACATCAGGGTCCTTTGGGACTTGACGGATACGCGCGATGAGTTCGGTTGTGGAATGGCCCAGTGTGTAGGCCAGGATCACGACACGACCGCCATACCCTTCGACCACCGGCGCTTCGGGTAGCATTTTGCCCGTCTGCCTGGTCTGCGCAGCATAGTCGCCGCCTTTGACATAAATATCCGGCTGCAGTGCGGCAACCACGCGTTCCGCGGTGGATTCACCAAACAGGATGACATAGTCTACTGTGCACAGAGCGCACAGTACCTCGGCCCGCTCTGCCTCCGGAACCCAGGGACGGTCGGGTCCTTTGAGATGGCGCGCGGAGGCATCGTTGTTCAGACCGACGAAAAGAGCATGGCCCAGTTCCCGCGCCGAGTGCAAATAGCGGATGTGGCCCACGTGCAACAGGTCAAAGATGCCATTGGTAAAGACGACGGTCCTGCCCTGCTTGCGCATCTTGTTGCGCACGCGCTGGGCTTCTGCCAGTGAGACGACCTGCCCCATCACTGGCCGCCTTCGGGGAGGGTTTCGGCCAGAACCCGGGATAGGATGGGGATCATCTGTTGAACGGCGCGGGCCCGGTGGCTGATATGGTTCTTGACCCCGGCAGGCAACTGGGCCATGGTCTTTCCCTGGCCGGGAAGGTAGAAGATGGGATCGTAGCCAAAACCGTGGTCACCTGCCGGCTCGAAGGCGATCATTCCCTCGCAGGTGCCTTCTGTTGTATACACCTCGCCCCCGGGTATGGCCAATACCAGAACACAACGGAAGCGGGCGGTCCGCTCGTTCCAGGGCACGGCAGTCAGGTTCTGCAGCAGGAGGCGATAGCGGCCCGCATCGTTGGCCGTTCCGCCGGCGTAGCGCGCCGAATGCAAGCCGGGTGCGCCGCCCAGGGCATCGACCTCGAGACCGGAGTCGTCGGCCAGTGCCGGTAGTTGGCTGGCCTGCATGTAACGGAGCGCCTTGATGCGCGCATTCTGGGCGTAAGAGTCGCCATTCTCATCGATGGCCAGGTACAACGCCAGATCCCGCGGAGTGCGCAGCACCCATGGCAGAGAAGCCAGCAACTGCTGGTATTCGCGCTTCTTGCCCTGGTTTTCGGTGGCTATCAACAGACGGACCATAGGCGGAATATACCACAGAATGGCGATTCCCTCAATTTGACCGAAATGTGAAAATTGTGTAATATGCGCGTCATTATTGGTCACAAAGTGCCTCATTTGGGTGGCATTGGTTCGTGCTCAGTTTACGTTTTGCGGTTGTTCCGGTTGGTGATTGCCAAATCCGTTATCATCTTGCTTATCAATCAGTTGAGGTGTTTCGCGCGGTCTTTAGGCAGGACCAATCCCAACCGGAGGACGCCATAAGGTGCTAAAAAAGAAGGGACGGCAGCCGCTGACGCTGATCGTGGTGCCTCATTCCGAGAGGCCACCCATCAGCTTTCGTTTGCCCACCTGGATATTCCCCATTGCCTTTTTCCTTTGTTTGGCCATGTTGGTTGGCATAGGCTTCTTTGCCACAAGCTCCTATCGCCTTACCCAGCAGGTGAGCGAGTTGCAGCAAGACCGCCAGCTCCAATTGGCCCGGGAGCGCGAGATGCGCAACACCATCCTCGTGCAGCAAGAAGAGGTGCAGAGCCTCTCGCGCCTGGTGCAGGATTTCCAGTCGGAGTTGATGAGCGTCAGCAGCCTGAGTGCTGAGGTCAGAAACCTGATTGGCCTCCCCGAACCCGACAGTGCCCCCGTTGCCACGCCGGCAGCGTATTCCGGGCCCGCTTACGCGAGCTCGGCCAGCGAGGACCATTATGCGGCCGTCGACTCTGACGCCAGGGGTGGTCTTGTCCCCAGTGGACTCGCCGACAGCAGCATGCTGATGGCGGTGGAACAGAGCCAGGATGTGATCGGGCTGCAGCAGACCCTGCCCGACACCTTGCGCGATCTGGTTGGTTTGCGTGGCGAGGTGCTTGCGCGCATGGAAAAGATCGACCCGGCCCAGCGGACCAACCCCTCTGAGCTGGAGAAGCAACTGCGGCTTCTGGCGGCGGCTCCACACCTCTGGCCCACTGAGGACCGGCGGATCAGTTCCAAGTTCGGCTACCGCACCCTCTACGGCAAGCTGGAGTTTCACAATGGCGTTGACATCCCCGTCTGGTATGGGAGCAAGATTCTGGCCACTCAGGATGGCGTTGTGACTTTCTCCGGCTGGCAGACCGGCTATGGCTGGGTGATCGAGCTCGAGCACGGCCTGGGTTTCGCGACGACTTATGGCCACAACTCCAAGCTGCTGGTAAAAGTGGGTGAGGAGGTCAGGGCCGGGGACGTCATTGCCCTCTCGGGCAGTTCGGGGCGTTCCACCGGACCGCACGTTCACTATGAAATCCAACTGGGTGGCGTGCGAGTCGACCCCTTGAAGTATCTTGATGCGGATATTCCCTACACGATAGACAAGTAGCGCCGGATTGGAGGAGGATTGTTCAGAAGAGAACGCACGTTTGTCCCCTTCACGGGCAAAATCGACAACATCATTGGCCCGAAGACCAGTTTTCAAGGTCATCTAAAGGCTGAAGGTAATGTGCGAGTGGATGGCTATCTGGACGGCTCGCTGGAGACCAAGGGCAACGTGATCGTTGGCGAAGACGCCAAAGTGACTGCCGATATCACAGCCAGCAATGTTCAGGTTTGGGGGGCGGTCAAGGGCAATATCAGCGCTACTGGACGCCTCGAGATACTTCCTTCAGGACGTGTCTGGGGTGATATTAAGGTGAGTTCGTTGCTGATTGACGAAGGTGGCTTGTTCCGCGGCAAGAGCGTCATGGCCGGGGAGGAGAAGGAGCCGTTCCTGCTGGAGGGCCCAGTGGTTGCGGGCACCGGGGAAGAAAAGACGGACGATACCGAGTAGCCAGATCAACCCTGCCGCAGGTTTGCTGGCCTGTGACAGAACGGAAAGGCCGGTGAGAGCATTCTCACCGGCCTTTTTGGTTGACTGCTGTGTGCTCAGCGCTTGCAGAATGGAGCGAGTCGCGGGGATAGGCGGGGCACAACGCGAGATTGGTCACAGCACTCGCCGGGATTGGTGACGCATCTCCAATCCAGAACTCCGAGGAGCGGCAGATGCTTTTGCTCTCCCTGTCTGAACAGCAGGGACAGATAGGTCCGGTAGCGCCGGGTTGGCGCGGGTATGACGGTTGGGACCGCTGTCGGCACGGCCGTCGGCGAGGCTGACGGCGTGAGCACAGGTGACGGGGTCACAGGTGTATTTGTGAGGGTGGGAACCTCGGTCGTCGTTGGCGTACGTGACGCGACCGGTGTATCCGTACCTGCGAGCGCCTCGGTCGCTGTTGCTGTATGTGATGGAGCCGGCGCCACCGTCTGTACCGGGGTGGGCTGGACAGAGCCCACCGCAACCTGGCCGTCCGTTACCGCGAGGATTGGCAGCAGGCTCACAAAGGTGCCGGTGGCAGCCATCACCGAATACCCCAGATCCAGGGCGCTGGTTCCTGCCCCCACCGCAGTGAACGTGACGGTGAGCACGATAATGTTGCCCGTGGCACCCGTGGCATTGGCCCCGTTGAAAGTGATGTGCCCGGTCGCAACATTGGTGGCATTGACCACGCCAGTGAAACCGGCCAGGCTTCCCGAGTTGCTGTGGTAATTGAGCACGGCGGGGTCCCAGGCGAGGGTACCGGTGAAACTCCCCAGTTTGTTATCCGGCGCGTTTACGCCCGACATGTCGATGTTGATGGTTACCACGATCTGTTCACCGACACTCGGCGCTGCATTGGAGGCCGTTGCCGATGATGCCACGGTACCAGTCTGGGCGATTGCCGGAGCGCCTGCAAGTGTCGCGCTATCCAGCATGAGAATCACGGCCAGCAGCAAACGCCAGTGAGGGAAATCATGCGCGGATTTCATTTGTTCAGGTCCTTTCCCCAGGTGATTTGGTGACATTTCGTGCTCGTATTTGCCAGAGAGTACATCCCGGAGGCGGAGCTACGCTGGAGGGGCAGACACCCGTTGCCACCGGGTACGGAACGGTCAGCCCTACATCATAGCACAGGATTACCAGTGCGTCGGTGGAATTGACCACCCCATCTTGGTTGGCATCGCCGCAATTCATGGGACAGAATGGCGACACGTCCATACCCACATCAGCCGTCAGGGCGATCAAAGCATCAATCGAGTTCACCAGCCCATCGCCGTTGATGTCACCCAGGGACCCGGCTTGCGGCGTGCGAGTTGGTGTGGCGGTGGGCGTAGCGGTCGCCGTCGCTGTGGGCGTCGGCGTTGCCGTCGGGGTGGGCGTTGCGGTGCTCTGACCGCCAGTGCGGTATACGATGACCAATGCCGGCTGGTGGTGGCCGCTCTCCTTGCTGGAGAAGTAGAACCGGCCCGTGGAGTATTCTGCGCGTAGCAGCACGCCATTGTTGGCCAGGGTGCCATCGACCCAACCCTGGGCAATGGCGGACAGGTCGAACTCGTACCACTTGTTGATCCCACTGGTGGTCACCGAGCTGGCCGGGGACGGACGCCGGTCACTGTCGGTGCCATTGCACCCCGGAGAGCTCCATGCGTCACCGGAGCGCGACTGGTTCCACGTGGTCTGGCACAGGTCAACCGTGCGCGTGATGTAGTACGCTTCGATTGAGAAGTTGGCGTTCTCGGACCATCCTTCGGCATAGATTTGCAGTCTGGTATTGACGACGGTAGCATTCTGCGGTAATGCCGACAGGTCAAAACGCAGCAAGGCCGCATACTGCTGGTTCTGGCCGATGCTGAGCGGCTTGTCGGTGCAGTAGTTGCTGCTTGCAGAGTACTTGTAGATGTATGTGTCCTCGGCGCCGTAGTAACCATTGAGCCCATACTGCAGTGTTACGGTGACCAGAGTTCCGGGAGGGGCCGGCGTCGCAGTGGGCGTGGGCGTCGGGGGCCCCGAGTAGTACTCGTCGGCGCCGATGTCGGGGATGGCACTGCCGTCCCCATTTCCGTCGGATGGTCTGGCTTCACCGTCGAGATCAACAGGCGGAGCATCGGTCGTGCTGCCGGCATCGATCAGTGCCGATCCTGACTGCAGGTGATAGTCCCCGCCGGATACGTCGCTAAGGCCAGGCGTTACGTTCAGGTTGTTGGCTCCGGGCGTGACCCCGCTATAGTGGGCGGACGAGTTCATCCACAGGTCATTGTGGCGGATGGTGGGATTCGCTGTGCCGTCGCCGCGTATGCCATAGGCTTCAAAGGCAACAATGTTGTTGGCAATCAGAGACCATGATGAGCCATGAAGGTCGATGCCGATGCTGTTTGAGTACTGCGTGCCCACGATGGTGTTGTTGACAACGTCGGGTGAAGCTGCGTTGATAGAAAGCTGTGTTGGATTGTTGCCTGCGAGGACGTTGTTGATGATGTTGGGCGTGGCACCCTCGACGTAAACTCCACTGCCCTGTGGGGCGATGTTGTTGCGAATGGTGTTGCGGTCCAGGGTGACACTGGACGACTCGGAAATGAAGACGCCTCCGCCTGCGGACTCGGCTCCCTCGGCTCTGTTGGACTCGATCTGGTTGTCCTGAATCACTGCGCTGCTGAGGTTCATGGCGCAGATGCCTCCGCCTGACACCGCTGTGTTGCCAGAGATCTGGTTACCACTGATCGTTGGACTGCGGCTGTCGATATGGATGGCGCCGCCGCGGATCTGGGCTGTGTTGTTGGTGAATACGTTGTCGGTAATGATAGCCTCGTATGAGGGATCATCCAGTCTCGATTTGTACACGGCGATCGCTCCGCCATTCTTGGCGGTGTTGCCGGTGAAGGTGTTGCCGCTGATGATGGGTGCAGCGTTGTCGATCAGGATGGCGCCTCCCCCATCCCCGGCGGTGAGCGTGTTGTTGGTGAAAATGTTGTTGAGGATGCTGGGCGTAGCGCCATGAGCAATGTAGATTCCCCCGCTGTGCCACTCGCCGACGCTGTTGATGAACTCGTTATTGCTGATGGTCTGTTTCTCATGAGCAAAATCGATGTGCATCGCCCCGTTTGGCGAGTTGCAGATGATGGTGAAGCCGTCCAGCACCGCTCCGGTCAAATCGGTGGGGTGGCCGGCCACTGCCGGTTCCTGCCCGGTCCAGACGATGAAGGATTGGCCGGCGCCGGCGCCCTGTACGCGGACGCCGCCGCGCAGCCAGATGTGTTCATTGTATTCGCCGGGGCCCACCATGATCGTGGATCCCCAGATGGCGTTCTCCAGAGCGATCTCGATGCTGGTGTACATGCAGCCACTGGCGCACACGGTGATGGTATCGGCGCTGGCTGCGTCCCTGGCACTGGCCAGAGCGGGATGAAGCATCACCAGCAGAGATGCGCTGAGCACGAGAGCGACGCTGCAAGCTGCCAGCCAGTACCGACAGCGCCGCCATCTCGCGGCGATAGAATGGCCGGACGCCGGTAGTGTAGTCAGGCGGCCGCTATGGATCGGACTCGTCATTTTTTGCCTCTTTGTTTCCCGACGGACTTAACGCATCAATCAAATCGTAATGGGTCTGCCAACGGCGTGTCTTGACCTGTGTCAAGCCCAGGGTCTTCAGCTTCTTCTCCAATGCCCCGGGGCGGAATGCGCGGCCCGGCAGGAAGATAGCGTCTATGCCCACCCGATTGCTCAGCAGCAACTGCCCTCCGGGACGCAATACCCGCACCATCTCAGCCAGGGCCTGCTCGGGGTTGGGTAGGAACTCCAGGGCTTCCACGCAGGTCACAGCGTGGAAGGTACTCTCACGAAAAGGAAGGGCCATGGCATCTTCTTGGATCCACGCGACCCTGTGTCGGTGCGGGCCCGTTTTCGATTGAGCGACGGCCAGCATGCGCCGTGACGGGTCGAGGCCCACAATGCGCCCGTTAAAGTTCAATTGCCGCAGCAGTGCCTGCGGCAGGCGGCCTGTTCCGGTGGCCACGTCCAGCACCAGCGGCGTGCTCTCGCCGTCTCCCGCGTGAGATGGGTGTGCTCTCTGCAGCGCGTCCACCAGCGGGCGCGCCAGGTGAATGCCATCTTCGTGTACCATGACTCCCTTGATGGCGTCATACCTGGACGCGCTCTGCTCATAGAGGGCCACAACCACCCGGTTACCCAGATATACGCCTTCACTCAGAACGAGCAGCCAGTAGATGATACCGCCTGCCACTGCGGTTGTCAAGAGCAGCAAGGCCCAGTTCATGGCCCATATCCTAGGGCCCACGCAGACAGGAGCATAGCCATCGCCAGCGGGAGCTGCAGGGCCCGCAGAAACCTGGTCCGCCCTCCCGGCGCTGTCAGCAGGGACGACCAGAGTAAGGGCGCGGATGCAAGCAGGGCAAGTCCGGCGGCCGGCACGGGCTGCTGGTCCACGATAAAAAAGACCATCACCAGTGCCTGTGGCAAGAGCAGGTGCAGTAATCCCTTACCCATCCGGTGTACGTACCAAGAACCCCACACGGTGAGAGCGAAACTGGCGGCAACCAGCACCGACTCGATACGCAGGGCAGCGTATGTGGCGTGCCCGATCAGCCAGGTGATCACCATGGGGAAGAAGATATCCGGCAGGATAGCCGGGGCTGGCGTCTGGTGCTCATCACCGTGTGCGGTCTCAGGCTCACGGCCGAGACTGCGCGCACCAATGTACAGAAGAGCGGCTGCGGTGAGGGCCAGCGTCCGCTGGCCCAACTCGGCTGCCAGGACCAGGGAAAAGACCGTACCGGCTGCCAATCGTTGTGGCGCCATCCCAATGACCGGGGCAGCATGCTGCAGCCAGGTTGAGCACGCCCCCAACCATGAGGCGAGCGCGTGGCTTGGCGAACCAGGAAGAGTGTAGGGGATGGCCCTCAGAGAAGCCTGTGAGGGATCAGCTCGAGAATCCGTGGCCAGGCCACGGTAATATCGGATCTGCCTGCTCGCCCCCCAGGTTGTTCCCAGCAGCGGGCCGGCCAGGAGCAGACCCAGCATAAATAGCAGAGCGCTGCCACCATATCCGGCCAAGCCGGACGCCGTTCGCCCCGTGAAGCCCGCGACCCCGGAGGGGTTGGTGACTATTGCCGCGGACGAGGCGATGACGCCGCAGGCGTAGGACCACAGCGGGGCGAGCCAGGAGAGCGGGGGCACGGGGTACGATGCCTGGATCCCATTGGGCAGATGCCCTTGCCTACCCGAGTCCGATTGCAGGATGTCCATACTAAACCAGCACTCGATTCTCAGTCGCCCAGCTTGAGCACGCTCATGAATGCCTCTTGTGGGATTTCAACATTCCCCAGGCGTTTCAGCCGCTTCTTGCCTTCCTTCTGACGTTCCAGCAGCTTTTTCTTGCGCGTTATATCGCCCCCATAGCACTTGGCCAGCACGTCCTTGCGCAGCGCCTTGACATTCGCCCGCGAGATTACACGCGACCCGACTGCGGCCTGTATCGCCACGTCAAAGAGCTGACGGGGAATGACGCTCTTGAGCTTGCTCACCAGCGCCTGGCCCTTCTGGTAAGCGTGCTCTTCATGTACGATGATGGAGAGAGCGTCTACCGGCTGGCTGTTGACCAGCACATCCAGTCTGACCAGGTTCCCCGGACGGTACTCGGCCAGCTCATAGTCCAAAGAGGCATACCCTCGGGTACAGGCCTTGAGCCGATCATACAAGTCCACGATGATCTCTGACAGGGGGATCAAGTAGTTGAGCAGCACGCGGCGTTCATCCAGGTATTCCATGCGCTGGAACTCGCCGCGACTGCCCGTGACCAGTTCCATGACCGGCCCAATGTACTCAGCGGGGGAGAAAACGCTGATGCGCACCCAGGGCTCGCTGATTTCCTCGATCAGGTCAGGCAGCGGCAAGTCGGCCGGGTTGTGCACCTCCCGCACCTGCCCATCCCTGGTCTTTACCTGATAGCCTACGCTCGGCGCGGTCGCGATCAGGTGCAATCCGTATTCTCGCTCCAGGCGCTCCTGCACGATCTCCATGTGCAACAGCCCCAGAAAACCGCAGCGAAAGCCAAAGTTTAGTGCCTGGGAAGTCTCCCCTTCATAGGAGAGGGCCGCGTCGTTGAGGTGCAGCTTTTCCAGTGCGTCGCGCAGCAGATCATAGTCCTCGTTCAGGACGGGGTAGAGCCCGGCGAAAACCATGGGTTTGGCGGGCTGGTACCCGGGAAGAGGGCTCTGTGACGGCGTGTCGGCTGCGGTTATGGTGTCTCCCACCGAGCATTCATGCACGTTCTTGAGGCCGGTGGCGACGTAGCCTACTTCGCCAACGCCCAGTTCGGCTATGGGGGTCATCTTGGGCCCAAAGGTCCCGACTTCCAGCGCCTCCAGCCGCGTACCCCTGGCCATTAGCAGCAAGGGTTGCTCCTGGCGCAGGACACCATCTACCACTCTGACATAAGCGATCACACCCTTGTATGGATCATAGTGCGAATCGAAGATCAGGGCCCGGGCCGGCCCCTCGGGATGGCCACGCGGAGGTGGAATGCGTTCGACGAGAGCCTCCAGAATGGCTTCCGTGCCGACTCCTTCTTTCGCTGACGCAAGGATGGTCTCTTCTTTGGCAATGCCAAACAGGTTGTCAATATCCTGGGCAACTTCGTCGGGACGTGCGCTGGCCAGGTCGATCTTGTTGACTACGGCGATGATGCTCAGGTCATGGTCTATGGCCAGGTACAGGTTGGCCAGGGTCTGTGCCTCGATGCCTTGCGAGGCATCCACCACCAGGATGGCCCCCTCGCAGGCCGCCAGGGCGCGCGAGACCTCGTAGGTAAAGTCCACGTGCCCGGGCGTATCGATCAGATTTAGCTCGTACTCATGTCCATCGCGAGCGCGATACATCATACGCACCGCTTTGGCTTTGATGGTGATGCCTTTCTCCCGTTCCAGGTCCATCTGGTCCAGGACCTGGTCGGCCATCTCGCGCGGGCTGACTGTGCCCGTATGCTCCAGAAGGCGGTCACTGAGGGTGCTCTTGCCGTGGTCGATGTGGGCAATGATGCAGAAATTGCGGATGTACCTGGGATCCATCATTCCAACCTTGCTGAAACAGTGCCGCGACTGCCGGCTCTCGTCGAGGCAGGACAGGAGGCGAGTGTTGCCATCACGTGTGTTTCTCCGGCAGAGGCTCTGGCGGAGCGGGGGACTCTGCCTGGCGACGGAAATGCTGTGCGGCAAACGCCCGGGATACGGATCCGCCACGGATGCGCGCCACGGCCTCCTCCGGTGTCAGGGGATGGTCAGCGAGTCGCAGATACAGGTACTGCGCGACGTCGCGAATCGTTGCCGTGAGCGGCAAGCTCAGAATCGCCCCCAACACCCCTCCAACCTCGCTGCCGACGATCAACACAACAACCGACAACGCCGGGGAAATGCGCATCGATCCGCGCGCGACCTGGGGCACCAGTACATAGTTCTCGAGCTGCTGGACCACAAAAGCCAGCAGAATCACCCAAGGCAGGGTGGATGGCGACGAAGCTAAAGTGACCACGACTGCCGGAATGGCCCCCAGGATTGGCCCCAATACCGGAACGATCTCAAAGATGCCGGCCAGGGTGCCGAGGAGCAGGGCCAGGTCCACACCCAGGATCGTCAGGCCGACGGTGGTCATGATTCCCACGCTCAGGCAGAGAACCAGTTGCCCGCGGAAGTAGGAGCCTAGCAGGGAGTCCAGGATCATGACGATGTGGCGCGCATCTTCCCGGTAGCGCGGCGGGATCAGGCGGTAGAACGAGGCGCTCATCTCGGGCTGGTCGCGCAGGACATAGAACATCCACAGCGGAACAACCAGCAGGCCTACCACAAAGCTGAGGGTGGTGAAGATGAGGTTCACACCTCTGAGCACGCCTGTCTGAAGGCTATCGGCCAGCGCCTGGACGGTTCTTTCGAGGCTGCGCTGGATTGCCTGGCGGATGGTGGCCGGGACAAACTCGTTGTATGTGTCCAGCCAACCCTGCACGACCTCCGGAGCCGCGCTGTAGATGTTGGCGGCGATAGCCGGCAGTCGCCGTGCCAGCACCTGCATCTGTGCCCCGACCGGTGGGATGATCGCGACCAAAGACTCAACAAGCACAAAGACCGTCAGCAAGTACACGACCAGGACCAGCAGACTGCGCAGCACACGGCGCTTGCGAATAGCCGGGCGCATGTGCGCGTCCAGCCAGTTGATGAGCGGCAGCATGATGTAGGCAAATACCGTGCCTACGGCCAGAGGCATCAAGGCCCGGCGTGCGCTGTACAGCAAGCCGGCGATCAGCAATATCAGAACTATGGTCAGGGCCGTCCGCCCACGCCGCGCCCAGATACTCCGCCCTGTGTAGGCGGGGCCTTTACCCCGCCCTGCCGGGTTTGTCTCCTGTCCCATCTCCGTTTGCCTCACCTCACCACGTGGTGCGCTAGCTGGCCAGCGCACCATTTTTGTGCTCGCGCTGGAGGACGAGCTTGACCCACAGGCGCATCAGGTCGAGCCCCACCCGAAACGTGCGGCTGAAATTAAAGAACTGCGAACGCCCGTAGGCGCGGTGATAGTGGTGGACGGGCACCTCGGCAATCTGAAAGCCGGCGTCCTGGATTTTCTTCATCATCTCCACGCAGATAACACCGCTGTTCGATTCCAGGTGTACCTTGTCAAAGACCGCACGGCGCATGAGCCGGAAATCACAGTCCACATCTCGCAACCTTAGCCCGAAGGCGAGCCTGGCCATCCAGTGATAGACGCGGCCAATTACGGTTCTATACCAGGGATCTGAGCGGCTGATCTTGTAGCCGTTGACCACGTCAATCCCTTCAACCATCGCGGGATAGAGCAACTTGAGCTCGCGGGCGTCGTATTGTGCATCGCCATCCGTGTAAAACACCAGCTCCTTCGTGGCACTGGCAAATCCGGTACGGAGAGCCCCGCCATAGCCCTTGTTGTGCTCATGGTGGATGACCCGCACGCGGTCGTAAACCCTGGCCAGTTCGTTGAGGATTTCCGGCGTATAGTCGGCGCTGCCATCGTTGACGACGATGACTTCATAGTCGTCGGTCAGCTCGCGCAGGGTCAGCAAGGCGGAGAGCACCATGCTGGCGATGGTTCCTCCATCGTTGTAAGCGGGAAAGAAAACGGAGATGCTTTTTGACATCACGACTCCTTGGGATGCCAGTCCCGAGTTTGACTGGCAATTGTCCGTACTTTGGCGTCCGTCAGCTCGGGGTAGATGGGCAAGGACAGCACCTCTCCGGCATAACGCTCGGCCACGGGGAAAGCTCCCTGGCTCAGATTGAGCCAGCGATATGCCTCCTGGAGGTGGATGGGTGTTGGATAGTGGATGGCAGTCTCCACGCCATGTGCGGCAAGGTGCTTCTGCAGGCTGGCCCGCTCCTGGCAGCGGATGACGTACAGGTGATAGATATGCCTGACCTGCGGCATCTCTAGCGGAGTCTCCACGTCGCTATCCCCCAGAAGCGCCGTGTACAGCGCGGCGATGTGCCGCCGTGCATCGTTCCACTTGTCCAGGTAGGGCAGTTTGACGCGCAGGATGGCCGCCTGCATCTCGTCCAGGCGGCTGTTGATCCCGAGCAGTTGGTGATCGTAGCGTGACTTCTGACCCCCGTTGCGCAACATGCGCACCCTTGCCGCGATCTCGGGCTGGTTGGTGGTGACCATCCCGCCGTCACCAAAGGCCCCCAGGTTCTTGCTCGGGTAAAAGCTGAAGCAGCCGATATCGCCCAGGGTCCCCACACGCTTGCCCCTGTATAGCGCACCATGGGCCTGAGCGGCATCCTCGATCACCAGCAGACTGTGCTTGCGGGCGATGGCCAGGATCGCATCCATGTCCGCAGGCTGGCCGTACAAATGCACCGGCATGATGGCTTTGGTGTGCGGCCCGATAGCCTGCTCCAGCTTGCCCGCATCCATGTTGTAGGTATCGGGATGGATATCCACGAATACAGGCTTGGCTCCCGTGCCGGAGATCCCCAGTGCGGTGAACGTCGCACTGTTGGGTACAGTGATAACCTCATCGCCGGGTCCGATGTTGCAGGCCATCAGGGCGAGTTGCAGAGCGTCGGTGCCGTTGCCGACGCCGATGGCAGAGGCGGCACCACAGTAGGCGGCGAACTCGTCCTCAAATGCCGCCACGTTCTTGCCCAGCACAAACCAGCCGTTCTCCAGAACAGACCGGATCGCCTCGTCCAGCTCGATCTTGAGGGTCTGGTACTGCAGTTTGAGATCGCCAAACGGGACTGTGATGTGGGTCCTCCTTGCTTAGGTCGCGCTACCCGCTGTGGCGGGACCGACGCTAACGCAAACGTTATTATATCCTATCTCAGCCAACCGGACAACCGGCCAGGCACGCCCGGATCAGTCCCTCCACCGAGGTCCGGGGTGTACCAGGGTCGAGCACCCAGTGAACGAGAAACTCGATATTCCCTGCCGGCCCGCGCAGGGGAGAGGCAATCAACCCCTGGGTCCGCAGACCCTGGCCGGGCGCCCATGCCAGAAGATCTTCCAGTACAGCACGGTGCACCGCCGGGTCCTTCACTACACCCCCCTTGCCCACTTGATTGCGGCCGGCCTCAAACTGCGGCTTGATGAGTGCGATAACCTGGCCAAGGGGCTTGAGTGATGGAATCACAGCAGGCAGTACGAGCTTGAGGGAGATGAAGGACACATCTATTGTGACCAGGTCCACTGGCTCGGGCAGTGGCTGCAGGTAGCGTGCATTGACACGCTCCATCACCACCACGCGCGGATCCTGGCGTAATCCCCAGGCCAGCTGGCCATAACCGACATCAACAGCGTAGATCCGGGCAGCGCCGTGCTTTAGCAGACAGTCGGTGAACCCGCCTGTAGATGCGCCAATGTCAGCGGCGACCAGACCCTGCACATTGAAGCTAAAGGCGGTCAAGGCTGCTTCCAGTTTCAGCCCACCCCGGCTGACGTAAGCGGGTCTGGTCGCAACGTCGATTTGAGCCGTGAGCGGTACACGCGTTCCGGGCTTGTCAGCGACCTCGCCATCGACGGTTACCTGTCCAGCCATAATCAGCCGTCTGGCTTGTTCCCGGCTCTCGGCCAATTCCCTGTTGTGCAACAGAATATCGAGTCGCTCGCGCTCCATGGGGGCTAGAATAGGCGCAGTTGGCGGATAAGTCAAGTTGACTTGGCGTTTAGAATCTACTATCATAAGGAGCACGACTCTAGGTGGGAGGATACCTGTAATATGCTAGTTCCGTTGATCAAGACCATGCGGCCCAAGCAGTGGTCGAAGAACGTCTTTGTGCTTGCAGCGCTGGTCTTTGACCTGAAGCTATTCTCAGCTCACTTTCTGCTCAAGTCGCTGTTGGCTTTTGCTCTTTTCTGTGCCATCAGCAGCGCGGTGTATCTGGTCAACGACCTAGCCGATATCGACAAGGACCGCCAGCATCCGACCAAGCGCAACCGGCCTCTGGCAGCAGGCAAACTATCGCCCACAGTGGCGATCATTGCCGCCCTGTTGCTGGCAGGGGTATCTTTACCCGTCTCCTGGTGGCTGGACCGGGGGTTTGGCGCCGTCGCCACGGCCTACCTTATCATCATGATCCTGTACTCCTTCTGGTTGAAGAACATCGTGCTGGTGGATGTGCTCACGGTTGCGGCGGGTTTCATGTTGCGAGTTCTGGCCGGCGTGCTCCTGGTGAACACGGCGCGTTTTTCGCCCTGGCTTTACCTGTGTATGGTGTTTCTGGCTCTGTTCATCGCCATCAGCAAGAGGCGCCACGAGCTGGTGTTGTTGGACAAGCAGGCCAATGCCCACCGCAGCATATTCGAAGAATACAACCTGCCGCTACTGGATGAGATGACGCGCCTGGTCACGTCCTGCGCGGCCATGGCCTACTCTCTGTACACCTTCTCGGCGCCCAATCTCCCGCAAAACCACGCTATGATGTTGACGGTGCCCTTTGTGCTGTACGGGCTGTTCCGGTATATGTACCTTGTGCATGTCAAGAACCAGGGTGGCGAGCCCGAGGAACTGGTGCTCAGGGACAGACCCTTGCTGCTGACCGTAGCCCTGTGGGGCCTCCTGGCTGTTGCGGTCCTCTACTTCCTGTGATCCGGCCCGTGAGGTCATTCAGGCGAGAGGCAAAGGTGTGATGGCATGGCTAAACCCCTCGTAGCGATCGTCGGCCGCCAGAACGTTGGCAAGTCGGCCCTCTTTAATCGCATCATTGGACAGCGCCTGGCCATAGTCGAGGACTTGCCGGGGACAACGCGCGACCGCCTCTACGCGGATGCGGAATGGCAGGGCAAGGTCTTTGCCCTGGTGGACACCGGTGGATTGGTATTCGGCGAGGAGGATGACCTGTTGGCTCGTGTGCGCCTGCAGGCCGAACAGGCCATTGCTGAGGCCGATGTGGTTGTTCTGGTGACCGATGTTTTGGCTGGAGTGACGGCGGCCGATGAGGAGCTGGCCGGTATCTTGCGCCGCACGAGCAAGCCAATCCTGCTCTGCGTTAACAAGGCCGATACGGCCCAGCGTCGTCTGGACGCGACCGAGTTCTACTCCCTGGGCCTGGGCGAAGTGTACCCAACCTCCGCTCTGCACGGCACCGGGGTGGCCGAGCTGCTGGATGCCCTCACCGCCGCTTTTCCCGTGTTGGCAGAGACGGAAGAGGACGAAACCGCAATCAAGATTGCCCTGGCCGGGCGCACGGGCGTCGGCAAGTCCAGCTTGCTCAATGCCCTGCTGGGTGAGGAGCGGATGATCGTCAGCGGCACCCCCGGTACCACTCGCGATGCGATCGACACATCCGTGCAGTGGCATGGACAGAAGGTGGTG